>ENA-OQCZ01000371-OQCZ01000371.1-human-gut-metagenome-genome-assembly--contig:-NODE-371-length-12365-cov-2.235496_pt1 | contig 12365 bp, 14 predicted proteins | sample MGYA00242505_ERZ504594 | MGnify/ENA primary metagenome ERZ504594 (study PRJEB26092, sample SAMD00036329) | human gut metagenome | host: Homo sapiens | study: EMG produced TPA metagenomics assembly of... | reverse complement strand
CTGGTGCTGTCCATGATGAGGATGAGAGTGCATTTACCAAGGGAGAACTGGAGGCGGCTTTTCGTGAGGCAGGCCTTGAACCGTAGAATTTTATTATCCCATGCCGGAGTATAAGCGGGCTCAGACGGTGTATTCCGACCGGTATCTTCCCGGAAAGGGCGATATTCCCCCATGTGACCGCAGTCTATGACCGCCAGCGCTGGGCCTGCATCCATGAGGATGAGATTTCCGATAAGCTGGTTCAGGAAAAGGCCTTTGGACTTTTCGCCAATGCCTATCTGGCAGTGGCCTCTAAGGAGCAGGAGCCCTTTGATACGATTTTTGCAAAATATAACCGGACCAGAAAACCTCAGTTTCAGATCCGCACCCGCATTTTAGAAGAAAATGGAAAGCGATATGTGGAAAAGGCTGCTCTTACAGAGGCATCCGGAGCACATATTGGTTCTATGGAGGAAAAGCATGAGAAGCTCTCCAAGGTAAATCCTGAAGTTCGTGTGCTGGAACCGCATTTTTCTGAGGATAAGCAGGCGGTACGGTTTGAGTTTCTTACAGGAAAGACGCTGGCAGAGGAGCTTGGCGGGCAGATCCGGGGAAAGAAGGCTCCGGTTGAGGCAATTCAGGCAGCGATGGAACAGGTCTTCTCAAAGGCAGCCCTGCGCCCGGAGTCCTTTTATGTGACACCGGAATTTCTGGAGGTGTTTGGAAGGAATCCGGCAGAAGATTCACAGGACAGCGCTTCGGGAGAATTGGAACAGCAGCTGTCTGCCCTGTCGGATGCTTCCTATGCAGTCAGCAATATTGACGGCCTGTTTGAAAATCTGATGGTAAGCGGCGGCAAGCTGTACTGCCTAGATTATGAATGGGTCTTTGATTTCCCTGTTCCGGCAGGTTTGTCCGCTATAGGAATCTGGTTTATTTCTATTATAAATATGAAGGCCTGATGGACTATGAAAATGCAGCTGATTTCCTGAAGGAATTCGGAATCGGGGAAGAACTGTCCGGGCTGTATGCTGCCATGGAGGAATCCTTCCAGTCCTGGGTACACGGAGACGGCACTCAGGGGTATATGGGTAATTATAAACAGCGTCTGGTGACCTTAGAGGAATTAAAGGCCCAGGAAAAGGAACTGGATCAGGCCAGAGAGCGGATCAACCAGCTTCAGGAAGAGGTGGAGGAGCGCAATATTCAGGTGAAAAAGGATCAGGAGATTCTGCGCCTTACCAATAATCATGTAAAGACCTGGAAATCATGATTAAGGATCTGCGCCATGAGATTGACGAGCTGGGTAAGCTTGCCACCTATTTGAATGGTCATGAAGCGGCTGTATACAAGCTTCGCAGAAAGCTGGGTGTTCAGGTCAATAAGGCATTCCCAAAGGGAACCAGAAAGCGCAAGGTATTGAACTACTGCTTCCATACGGTGCGCCACCCTGCAAAATACATGAAGATGTATGCCACCAAAGAGGGCCGCAACCTGATTGAGGGCGATTTTAAGATTGGCGAGGGCTATCTCACCGGAGGCCATCTCTCCTTCCCGAGTATCCGGGCGAGGGAAAGAAGGGAAAAATGGCTGGGAAGGGCCCTTAGTCTCCATTGTGAATCCCCTGTTAGATAATCAGATCCACTACACCTATGCCTGTCTTCAGTCCATTCTGGAATATACGAAGGACGTGACTATGAGGTCATCATTGCAGATCGATGTGTCAACAGATGCAACGGCGGAAATCAGCCGTTTTGTGGACGGGCTGGTGATCTGCCGCAATCAGACCAATCAGGGCTTTTTAAGAAACTGCAACCAGGCGGCAAAGGCAGCCAGGGGCAAATATATCATGTTTTTAAATAATGATACCAAGGTGACGGAAGGGTGGCTATCTTCTCTGGTGAAGCTGATCGAATCTGACCCGTCTATCGGTATGGTAGGCTCCAAGCTGGTGTATCCGGACGGACGTCTTCAGGAGGCCGGAGGCATTCTGTGGAGCGACGGCTCCGGCTGGAACTATGGGCGGCTGGATGACCCGGATAAGGCAGAGTACAACTATGTAAAGGACGTGGACTACATTTCCGGCGCCGCCATCCTTTTATCCGTTCAGCTCTGGAAGCAGATCGGCGGCTTTGACGAGCGGTTTGCTCCTGCCTACTGTGAAGATTCTGATCTGGCCTTTGAGGTGAGAAAAGCCGGATACCGGGTGGTATATCAGCCTCTATCCAAAGTCATTCATTTTGAAGGGGTGTCCAACGGTACGGATGTAAACGGTACGGGCCTGAAGCGGTATCAGGTGGAAAACAGCAAAAAGCTTCGGGAAAAATGGGCGGATGAGTTTAAGCGTCAGTCTGTCAATGACGGAAATCCCAATCCATTCAGGGCAAGGGAGAGAAGCCAGGGTAAAAAGGTGATCCTGGTAGTGGATCACTATGTGCCTACCTTTGATAAGGACGCAGGCTCCAAGACCACCTATCAGTATCTGAAAATGTTCCTGAAAAAGGGCTATGTGGTAAAATTCCTGGGAGACAACTTCCTCCATGAGGAACCCTATTCCACGGCTCTCCAGCAGATGGGAATTGAGATCCTCTACGGGGATGACTGGGCTTCCGGTATCTGGGACTGGCTGAAACGGAATAAGGATGAAATTGATTTTGCCTATTTAAACCGGCCCCATATTGCCACAAAATATGTGGACTTTATTAAGGAAAATACGAATATCAAAGTGATTTATTACGGCCATGACCTTCATTTCCTGCGTCTGGGACGGGAGTATGCTCTTACAGGCGATATTTCAATCAAGCGTGAGGCTGATTACTGGAAAGCCATTGAGCTGTCCATGATGCGGAAGGCGGCCATTTCCTATTATCCGTCCTATGTGGAGGTAGATGCCATCCACAAGATTGACCCGGAAATCCCGGTAAAGGCCATTACAGCCTATGTATACGATGAATTTCTTGCCAATATCCAGGAGGACTTCGCAAAGAGAGAAGGACTGCTCTTTGTAGGCGGATTTGCTCATCCGCCCAATGCGGATGCAGTGCTGTGGTTCGCACAGGAGATCTTCCCGCTGATCCGGGAAAAACTTCCGGAGATAAACTTCTATGTGGTAGGATCCAAGGTTACGGATGAGATAAAGGCCCTTGAGCAGCCTGGAAACGGAATTATCATAAAGGGCTTTGTCAGCGAAGAAGAGCTGGCGGAGCTGTATGCCTCCTGCCGAATCGTAGTCGTTCCCCTGCGGTACGGGGCCGGCGTAAAGGGCAAGGTAGTCGAAGCCATCTACAACGGAGCCCCCATTGTCACAACCGGCACCGGAGCCGAAGGAATTCCGGAGGTAGAAACCATACTGGAAATCGAGGATGATCCGGCTGCATTTGCAGAAAAATGTGTATCTCTCTACAACGATCCTGCCCGCTGCCGGAGTATGTGTCACGCCACTCAGGACTATATCCGCAGACACTTCAGCCTCGAAGGCGCATGGAAGGTGATAGAGGAGGACTTTCGCGACAGCAGTGAGCAGTGCAGCCATGCAGAATTTCACGTTGAAAAGTAAGCTCGCTTACTTTTCGACGGGGAAAGCTGCATGGCTATAGGGCGAACGCCTGCGACCGAGGAAACGCGCAGCGTTTTCGAGGTCAGCACTGAGGAATTTAAGTATACATTTAAGGAGAACAAAATGCAGGCAATACTTCTCGCCGGAGGTCTGGGCACCCGTTTACGCAGCGTCGTAAGCGACCGTCCCAAGCCAATGGCTCTCATACAGGAAAAACCATTTATGGAGTACGTTACCAGAGAACTGGTGCGAAACGGCGTCAGGGATATTATTTTTGCCGTAGGCTATAAGGGCTCCATGGTGGAAGAATATTTTAAAGACGGCAGCGATTTTGGCTTCATGCAGCTTACGCCTATGAGGAAACCCTCCTAGGCACCGCAGGGGCCATTAAAAATGCCGGGAAAAATTCATTACAGAGGATCGATTTTTTCGTTCTCAATGCAGATACCTTTTACCAGATTGACTATACAAGACTGGTAAGGCAGCAGGATGAGCAGCAGCTGGACATGGCGCTGGTGCTGCGCAGAGTGTCGGACGTATCCCGCTATGGTCAGGCTGTTTTAGATGAAAAGGGCATCCTTACAGGCTTTAATGAAAAGACACAGGAGGCAAAATCCGGCACCATAAACGGCGGTATTTACCTTATGCAAAAAAAGCCTTTTAGACGAGATTCCGGAGGGAAAGGTATCTCTGGAAAATGACAGGATTCCCTGCTGGCTGTCAGAGGGAAAGCGGCTGGGCGGTTTTGTAAATGACGGTTATTTCATTGATATCGGTATTCCGGAGGCTTATTTCCAGTTCCAGAGGGATGTAGAAACAGGCGTTGTCCGGTAGGTAAGAAACGGAAGGAGAAAAATATGGTAATCAGAGGCAGAGCACCCCTGCGGGTCAGCTTCGGCGGAGGCGGCACGGATGTAGCCCCTTTCTGCGAGGAGCAGGGCGGCGCAATTATTGGGAGCACCATCAATAAATATGCCTACTGCTCTATCGTACCCAGAGAGGACGATCAGATCATTGTCCATTCTCTGGATTTCGATATGACAGTAAAGTACAATACAAAGGAAAACTACGTCTATGACGGCCGTCTGGATCTGGTAACAGCGGCTCTTAAGGCGATGGAGATCAGCCAGGGCTGCGAGGTATATTTACAGTGCGACGCGCCTCCCGGCTCAGGCCTTGGAACCTCCTCTACTGTGATGGTAGCCATGCTTACGGCTATGGCAAGATGGAAGGGGATCATGATGGACGCCTATGCCATGGCGGATCTGGCCTATCAGGTGGAGCGGCTGGATTTAAAGATTGACGGTGGCTATCAGGATCAGTATGCGGCGGCCTTCGGCGGCTTTAATTTTATTGAGTTCCACGGCAGAAACAACAGTAGTTGTAAATCCCTTGAGAATCAAAAAGGACATTATCCATGAGCTGCAGTACGAAACCCTTTTTACTGTGCTATACGGGAAATATCCATGTATCTGCCAACATTATCAGGGATCAGGTACAGAATTACGAGAAAAAGGATGCCTTTGAGGCCATGTGTGAGGTAAAGGCCCTGGCTTATGCCATGAAGGACGAGCTGTTAAAGGGAAACCTCCACAGCTTCGGAAAACTCCTTGACTATGGATGGAAAAGCAAAAAGCGCATGAGCAGCAAGATCACCAATCCTCAGATTGATATGCTTTATGACGAGGCGATCAAGGCCGGGGCCCTGGGAGGAAAGCTCCTTGGAGCCGGCGGCGGCGGTTATCTTCTCATGTACTGCCCATACAATGTGCGCCACAAGGTAGCGGCCCGTATGGAGCAGGCAGGAGGCCAGCTGGCAGACTGGAATTTTGAACTGCGCGGAGCCCAGAGCTGGGTGGCAGACGAGGAGCGCTGGAAGTACGATCAGGTAAAGGTCCATATGCCAAATAAGATTTATACCTTTGATCTGTAAGCAGGAATGAGATATGGAAAAAATTGTATTTTTTGGACCGGGACGGCACGCTGAATGAAGAGGTAAATTATCTGCACCGTCCGGAGGATATGCATCTGCTAGCCGGGGTGCCGGAAGCTTTGAGAAGGCTTAAGGAGGCCGGATTTAAGCTGGTGGTGGTCACCAATCAGGCCGGAGTAGCCAGAGGATATTATACGGAAGAGGATGTAAAAGTCCTTCATCGGTATATGAATGAGCTGCTGGCAGCAGAGGGGGCCGAAATAGACGGCTTTTATTACTGTCCCCACCATCCGGTTCACGGAATCGGGAGCTATAAAAAGGAGTGCAGCTGCCGGAAACCGGGAATTGGTATGTTTTTGCAGGCAGAAGAGCAGTTTACAGCAGATAAGTCCCATTCCTATATGATTGGAGATAAGCTTTTAGACACGCAGGCGGGGAAGAACTACGGTGTGACCTCCATTCTGGTAGGAACGGGATATGGGAAGGAGCTTTATGAAGCCAGTCAGGCGAAGAAGGATGAAGCGCCCTCATATGATTATTATGCAGAGAATCTGCCCCAGGCTGCGGACTGGATTTTAAGGCGGCAGTAAAGCAGAGGCGTGATATATTTCAGGAAAAAAGAGAGGTAACAGGATGAACGGCAGTAAGGTAGATTTGATTCTTAAGGAGTTGATGGAGCGCTATCCGGTACTGATGCCTGTAAAAGAGGACATTTTTAAGACATATGAAATTCTCAGGGATGCCTTTTTGCAGGATGGAACGCTTCTCATAGCCGGAAATGGCGGAAGCTGTGCGGACAGCGAGCATATTGTGGGGGAACTGATGAAGGGGTTTGTAAAACGGCGTCCGGTGACTCCTGCCTTTGAACAGAAGCTTAAGGAGGCAGAGCCGGAGCTTGGAGAGGAACTGGCAAAGCGGCTTCAGGGGGCTCTTCCTGCCATTGCCCTTACGGGTCATCCCGCCCTTTCCACAGCCTTTTTAAATGATGTGGACGGAAGCATGGGCTTTGCACAGCAGGTCTATGGTTACGGAAGAAAGGGAGACGTATTTTTAGGAATTACCACCTCCGGAAATTCAAAGAATATCCTGTATGCAGCAGCTGTGGCAAAAGCAGCAGGCTTAAAGGTCATTGGCCTTACAGGAAGGGATGGCGGCCGTTTAAGGGCGATGGCGGATGCCTGTATTGTGGTTCCGGAGCAGGAAACCTTTAAGATACAGGAATTTCATCTGCCGGTTTATCATGCCCTGTGCCTGATGTTAGAGGAGTATTTTTATGAGGTATAAGCACGTGTTTGCCATTCCGGCCTATGGGCAGTCGCCCTGGCTGGAAACCTGTATCCGCTCTTTAAAGGTTCAGAGCCAGCCGTCGCCGGTTATCCTCTGTACATCTTCTCCCAGTGAATTTTTAGAGAAGATGGCAGAGAAGTATGAGCTACCCCTTTATGTGCGTCAGGGGGAGAGCGGCATCCGGGATGACTGGAATTATGCCTATGAAATGGCAGATGGGGAATATGTGACGATTGCTCATCAGGATGATGTGTATCATAAGGAGTATGCGGCAGAGCTTTTGAAGGCAGCCGGAAAATGGCCGGATATGACGGTTTTCACAACGGATTACGTGATTACAAAGGGCGGAAAAACCATTACAGGAGACAGGCTTTTGTGGGTGAAACGTATCCTGCGCCTGCCTCTTCGCTGTCCTACGTTTAATGGCTTTACCTGGGTAAAACGCCTGCCTTTGATGCTTGGAAACTCCATCTGCTGCCCTGCGACCACCTACCACAAGTCCCTGTTGGGAGAACCTCTTGTGCGTTCTGAGTACAGCTACGCGTTAGACTGGGATAATCTGGTGCAGCTTGCAGAGCGTCCGGGCCGTTTTATCTGCCGTGAAAAGCCTCTTATGTATTATCGGGTTCACGACGGGGCGGCGACAAAGGCCTGTATGGAGGATAACCGGAGGGCAAAGGAGGAACGGGAAATGTTTGCCCGTTTCTGGCCGGAGCCGGTGGTCCGGTTTTTGATGCGGGGATATGCCTCTGCATATAAGGAATACGAGTAAAGGAAATGTTTCAGGATGTGCGGCATCAGACGAAGAGAGATGAAAATGGTCCTGGTTCTGCTCTGGGCAGCCGGGGCCATTGTGCTGGGAATCGGAGTATTTGAGCTGTTTTTAACCGGTTCTCTGGGGGAGATACTGAAAAAAGAGGAAACAAAGACCATGCTGGCCCAGGTGCTGGCCGTATTTTTATGGAACCTTCTGTGGCTTTCCAGAGTAAAGAACCGTAAAGCCCAGATTTTGGGAATCAGTGTGGGAAGCCTTCTGTTTGCCTGGTGTCATCAGATGCTTGTTCCTGCTGTTATATCAGGAGTGTGGATTGCAGTTTTAATCTGTCTGGGAAGATGGCTGAACGGGTGGCTGATGGGAGGCCGGAAAAGGATGCAGGATCTGACCAGGAAAGAATGGGAGAATATCCACTGGGCAGAGACTCTGGCTCTGGGCCTTGTAACAGGAAGCGCCTTATGGATGGTCATTGTCTGCGTGATTTCCCTTACAGGCCATGGAGGAGTTCCCTTCTGGCGGATTCTGGCCCTGATCCTTACTGCGGGAACACTGGCGGTATGTGCGGCAATCCAAATCAGGAGAAAAAATGAGAGCAGAAAGCAGCAGGAAAGAAAAGCGGTTCCGAACAGAGAGGCCTTCTGGCAGGCTGTGCTTCCGGATACCTTCCCACAGGCTCTTTTATGGGCGTTTATCCTTACCATGGTTCTTTTGCAGGCAGGACGGCTGAATATAGAGCTGGATTATGATTCCCTTCACTACGGCCTGCGTTCCGGTTTTGTGCTGGATAATGGGAAGGGAATTTATGAAAACCTGGGAATGAATAATCTGGTGTACAGCTACAGCAAGGGGCTGGAGGTTTTAAAACCTTCCGCTGTCAGGTACGCCTACCTATGGTTTCGTCCTGGCTTTTTCCTTCTGGACAACTGTGGGAACAGTGCTTCTGGCCGGACATATAGGCGGGAGAAACGGCGGAAAAACCATGGCTTTGTGGACAGCCGCTGTATGTGCTGTCATTCCGGGCATTATGAATATGGCAGTGTCTGCAAAGAGCGACAGCATTACCCTTTTGTACCAGCTGATCATTTATGATTTCCTCTGCCTTGCCATTGGTAAGAAGGAGCAGGGGAAACAGGCGGTTCCATGGCTGCTCTTTGCAGTGGCGGCTTATATTGTGACCCTTGTTTTCAAGCCTACTGCACTGGTGTTTTCTACGGCACTGGGCGCGGCAGGACTGTTATGCCTGCTGCTTGGGAAAAATTTAAAAATTGGAAATAAAAGGGGAGTTTTCCTCTGGATGCTTCCGCTTATGGCTGCAGCCGGATTGTGGTACCGCACATGGAGGATCACGGGAGTACCGATCACTTCTATTTTTGCCGGAATGTGCGAAAAGATCGGTTTTGAGGTAAAATATCCCTTTAATTTTTCACGGGTCATCGGGGATCCCTGGGCTCTGTCGGCAGGTGAGAAGGCAGAAAGGCTCATGGAGCGTCTGAAAGGGATTCTTCTTGCACCTGTGGGAGAAGATATGGACCATGTGATCATTGCCTGGGGAACGGGGCTTGTGACCATCCTTCTCATTTTGTGGTGCATAAACCTTATTTTCCGGCTTCGCTCAGGAAAGCAGTCCGGGCTTTTTATGAACAGTCATGACCGGTTTGACGGCGTTCTTACAGGAATCCTTCTGGCAGGCTCTGTTTTAAGCATTTATACATTGAGCCAGGTGGACGGAAATTATTTTATGCTGGTATATGCGGTTCTTGGAATCAGCGCAGTGCGCATGACAGGAACGTGGATAAAAGCCCGGAAAGAGGCAGGGAATCGATGGGCTCACAAAAGCCTCTGTTTTCTGGCGGTTCCATTTTTTCTATTCAATACGCTGGTATCCTGCACCACCAGCTGGGCCGGCACACCGGGCTTTACCCCTGTGAAATGGACCGGGCCGGGCTGCTATAACCACAGGACAGAACAGAACGAGCGGAAAATACGCCGGGGCTATGAAGCGCTGGCAGCCAGCTTTTCACCCAGAGACCGGGTACTGGCTTTTGGATACCACCCTGAGGTGCTGGATTTAAACTGCTGTGTTCAGAGCTATTATGATGTGACCGGCAGCGGGGGAGATGTTTATCTGGTAAAGAAGCTTGCGTATTTTGAAGAATTTCTGGAATATGCAGGGGTTGACTATTTCTTTGTCCAAGCTGGATATCTGGCCGATCGGGCAAGGGCCTTTGAAATCGTTGAAGACATGATCGAAGAGGGAACCCTGCGGGATCTTACCTTTGAGTGGGGAAATATGAAAGCCCGTGTGGCTTTAGATGAAAAAACAGAGGAGCTTCAGACAGAGGAGGCGGAGCGCTTCCGCCAAAACTACTGTATGAGAGAGAACGGATTCCGGTAGGCGTCCGGCAAACACACCTGAATAAAGGAGGCAGAAGCATTGGAAGCAAAGGACAGAATAAAATTCAGGATCGGATTTTCCAGAATGGAGAAAAAATATGAGTGGAAGGATCATCTGATCTTTATGGGACTGCTTTTCGGGCTGGCTGTGTGGGTCAACCGGGGAATCGAGATCAAGGGCCTTTATATGGATGACCTGTATTTCTGGTCCTGCTACGGAGAGCAGAGCTTTCTGCAGTATGTATTTCCCATGGGAAGTACCCGTTTCCGCTTCCTTTATTATCTGGCAGCCTGGCTGGAAATGGCTGTGGTGGGAAATCATGTGTCATGGTTCGTACCCATTAACATCCTTTTAAACGGAGCTCTGGCCTGCTATCTGTATGGAATTGCCTGCAGGCTTTCCGGAGCAAAGGCCATTGGATTTTTTACAGGTGTCATGTTTTTATCCAGCCGTATGGCCTATTATCAGATCGGACAGGTGCTGGGGCTGATGGAAACCATGGCGCTGTGGATGGCAGCGGCAATTTTGTGGAATCTGTACCGGTATATCAATGAAGATCACAGAGACAGCCTGTTTTTAAAGGCCTGTCTGCTGTATTTTGGTGTCTGCTTTGTCCATGAGCGTTATATGGCTCTCTTTCCTCTTCTCATTCTGGCCTTGATCGCGGTCCGGTGCAGACGGCCTGTCTGCATTGTGGGAGCGGTGGGAAGCTTCGGGCTGGTTCAGCTCATCCGGGCCTTTACCATCGGTACGGTGCTTCCGGCAGGAACGGGAGGCACTCAGGTGGCAGAAACATTAAATATCCCTCAGGCCATTGGCTTTGCCTTCAGTCAGGCAGCTTACATTTTCGGGATCAATGCGGGACCGGAGCACTTAAACGGCTGCCCCTGGGGCCAGAGCCCTTTTGGGTTAAGCTTTTGGTGATCCTGGCAGATCTGGCGGTTCTTGCCATTGTGCTTGGTTTCCTTGTAATGTTGTTTGGAAGAAAAAGGAAAGAAAAACGGGCGGCCCTTTGGGTAAATGTCCTTTTATTTACGGGCTTTATTGCGCTTAATGTGGCATCCTCCAGCGTTACGATCCGTGTGGAACTGCGCTGGATCTATGTATCCTTAGCGGGTGCATTGCTGTTTCTGGCCTGGATGTATGGCGAGTTGACAAATGGAGTGAAAAAAGAGCTTTATCTGAAGCGCATCTGGCCCTGGGGCGTGCTCTTTGGAGCCTATGTGCTTTTCATGTTCCCTGTGGAGCGTTTTTTACAGAGGCTGCTATCCAAAGCTTTATCTCTGGCCAGATCAGCTGCGCTATAATTCTCTGGCAGAAGAAACATTATGCAAAAATATGGGGATGAGATTTTCGGACAAAAACCATCTATATCATGGAAGACACCTATGAGATGAGTGATTTTACAGCCAGAACCTTCTTTAAGGTCTTTGACAAAAGAGACTGGCCGAGGGAACGCAGGTAAAGAAGATTGAAAGCATCCGCGACATCGGACTGGTGGATGACAGTATGCTGGTGCTGCGGGAGGATCCGGAGCACAATGGTTTTCAGGATATTACAGATTTTGTAAGGGATTTAAAGCTCAAGGTGGATTACGGCTACTATGAGGACGGCTGGATGGATGAACACGCCTCTCTGACCGTGATGGCGGGAGAAGAAGGGATCATTGATCTGGAAATCATGTATCCCGGCATTATGAGCGGCGGAGAAATGATTACCATTACAAAGGATCAGGAGGAGCCCCTTTAAAGGCTTCCCCCTTCACTCCAGTGTGGTGGATGCGCGCCTTATCGGCCAGCTCCTGGCAGCTGGTGCACCTGACCTTTGACTATAATTTTTATATGCAGAATGCGGATGGAGCAGAGGGGGCGAAGACCGGCTGGCAGCTATTGTTCACATTTCGGCAGAATAAAGCCGGAAATAGCCGGGAATTTTGGAGGTAACGAATCATGAAGGCAGAAACAAACAGAAAAGACGTATACAGAAAGGCGCTCTGCCTTCTGAATTCCCGCAGCGGGGCTGGCGTTTCTTTTATGGTACATCAAAAATGCCACCTGCGATGTGGTTTATTCCGATTATATCCGCCTGGTAAACAGCTACCTGCCGGATGTCTATGATCCGGATCGCTTTTTTGTGCCCGATGTCCTGACAAGAATTCCTATTAACTATCTGGGACGGATCATCAATGTGGAGCTGTTTGGCTTTTCCATTACTTTTGACCGGGTTCTGGGGGCTGTAAGCACAGCGCTTGCGGCCTGGGTATTCGGCCTGTATTTTATCCGTCACAAGCTGGGGAGCATATGGCTTTTCCTTATAATGGCCGTGACATTCAGCCTGAATCAATGGGAGATGCTTACAAATGGAAGCGGCTGGTCCCACTTTTTTGCCTTTGCCTGTTTTTATTACCATGAATTGGTTTTTGACCGGGTGTGGACGGGAC
>ENA-OQCZ01000368-OQCZ01000368.1-human-gut-metagenome-genome-assembly--contig:-NODE-368-length-12410-cov-2.031018_pt1 | contig 12410 bp, 19 predicted proteins | sample MGYA00242505_ERZ504594 | MGnify/ENA primary metagenome ERZ504594 (study PRJEB26092, sample SAMD00036329) | human gut metagenome | host: Homo sapiens | study: EMG produced TPA metagenomics assembly of... | reverse complement strand
GGGCGCTCGTTGAGCCACGCCTGCACATCCGTGCCGCGTTCCTCAAAGAACTCTACGCCGTGGACGATGAGAATGCCGACAAAAAATGATGATAAAGTCGGAAATACCCAGTCCAAGCGTCGGCACAACCGACGTAAACTCACTGAAATGCGGGTGCAGCACGGTCGTGCCGAGCAGCGTGAATACAGTCTTGAGACGCGGTGCACGGGTGAAATAACGGCCGATAAACACCAGTCCGAACGTGCGGACGGTCATAAAAATACGCCAGCCGGTCGATTTGTCGTTGATGTGTAGCTTTTCCTTCCACGAAAGGAAGCGGCGCTCCATCAGCAGGGAAGCGGTAATGAGGATACCGTTCCACAGGCCGAACGCAATGTAGCGGAAGTTGGCGCCGTGCCAGATGCCGATGATCAAATACACGATAAACGTAGCGGTCGAGGTGGCACAGATCTTGCCCATCATGCCCTTGAAATGCTTGCGCGCCCACTTGCCCAGCTTGCCGAACGGCTTGGAAAACGCCAGAGGATAGAACACATAGTCGCGCATCCACGCACCGAGCGTGATGTGCCAGCGGCGCCAGTAGTCGGTGAGCGAGGTGGAAAACAGCGGTCGGCGGAAGTTGAGCGTCATATCGATGCCGAACATGCGCGCGACGCCGCGTGTGATGTCGATGCCGCCGGAAAAAGATCGCAGTACAGCTGAATGCAGTAAAACAGAATACCGAGCGCAATGACAGCACCGCCGTAGGGACAGTTCTCCATGATGACGTTGTTTACCAGAACAGCCGCGCGGTCGGCGATGACGATTTTTTTGAAGTAACCCCAGAGCGCCAGCTGAATGCCGATCTGCAGGTCGTCCCAGCACAGCTTGCGCTCTGCGGTAAGCTGCGGCGCCAGCTGATCGAAACGGCTGATCGGTCCCTGCACCATCTGCGGGAAGAACGATACGAACAGACCGTAGCGCAGCGGATTGCGCTCGGGCGCATATTTGCCGCGGTACACGTCAATGACATAGCTCATGGACTGGAAAATGAAAAACGATAGACCGAGCGGCACGACAAAATCCCATCGGGGAATGTGATTGCCGAGCGCGGACGGCAGCAGCTCGAGCGTGAAATTCCAGTATTTCATCGCGTAGAGCAAGCCAAAACAGCAGACCGCGCAAATTATCGCGATCTGCTTCTTTTTGTGCTGTATTTGGGCCTTTTGCGCCTTGTCGGCAGGCTTGATGGCGTTATAGCGTCCGAGAATAAGTCCGGTTACCCAGGTCATTCCGGCTACCAGAACCACCCACGCAAACGCCTTGACCGAGCCGGCCATGTAAAATGCCGCACTCGCCAGCAGCAGGATGCACCACTGCGCCTTTTTCGGCACGATGTAGTAGAGCAGCACGCTCGCGATGGTGAGTACGATAAACGAAGCGGAAGTAAAAGCCATTAGTCCTGCGCGTTCTCGATCAGCTCAACGATGGCGTCAACCGAGTTGAAGTTCTCCGGCGTCAGGTCGTTGACACCCAGCTGTACGTCAAATTCCTCCATCAGCTCGGAAATAACGGCTACGATGTCGAGGGAATCGATGATGCCGTCGTCGATGATGGCGGTTTCGTTCTCAAAGTCGTTGCCGGGGCAGATCTCATTCAGAATTTCGATAATTTTTTCTCTCATGGTCGATTTCTCCTTTAATTATATTGCAGCACGGCGGAAGTCCATCCGTCGGGCCGGTAGCCGTGTTGTTCGTAAAAATGCTCGGCCGGAGCATTGCCGGTCCGCGCCCATACCTGACTTTTTACGCCGTCTGTCACACTCAGGTAGGCGGTGAGCAGTTCGCCTGCCAGTCCGCGGCCGCGGCAGTCCGCACGCACGGCAAGGTGCCGAATCTCGGTCGAGACGCGGGAGACCGCAAAATGCAGTACGCCGGAAACGCCCTGTTCGTCTCGGGTGATAACGGTGTGGCCGTTTGCGAGGTTTTTGCGCAGATCGTCCGCAGTCGGCAGACAGCCGGTGAGAGCGGAGAAGTGCTCGATTAAAAAATGTGAAACGTCCTCGAAATCCTCCGGCTTTGCAGGAACTGCGGTTGTTTCCGCCGGAAATGCTTCCGGTTTGCGGGTGCGCCGCGTGCGGCGCAGCACCTGACGAAAACCGAGGGCACAGAACTGCTCGGCGGCATTAGCCATGACCTCCGCGTCTTTCGCGCGGCAGGACAGCTCGGTCACAACCGGCCTGTCCGTCTCCGGCAGGGAAAGCACCGCGTTCGGGTGCAGATAAAACGTCATCACAAGGTGGTTGCCGCGTTCGCGGAACAGCAGCAGTGCGCCGTCTGCCTCGTGGATGTACAGTCCGTTCGCGATTTCGCGCGTGTAGTCATCACCGCGCAGAAAGTTGTTGGTAATGACGCCTTTCTTGAGCTGTGCGTTCAGCAGATCGGAAATCTGTGCAAAATTCTCAATCTTCCGCATGGATAAATTGCTCCTTCAGCTTGACGCGGTCGATCTTGCCGTTGGCGTTCATCGGCAGTGCGTCCAGCTTTTCGTAGATGTTGGGCAGCATGTACTTGGGCACCAGTCTGCGCATGGCACGCGCGAGTGCCGCGGCATCCGGTTCGCCCTCGTAGATGCAGACAATGCGGTCGCGGTTGCGGTCGAACAGGCAGGCTGCTGCGGCGATGCCGTCCACGCTGTGCAGCGCGGTCTCGATTTCGCCAAGCTCGATGCGGTAGCCCATGTGCTTGATCTGGCCGTCCTGCCGCGACAGGAAATACAGCAGACCGTCGTCCTTCTTGACGGCGATATCGCCCGTGCGGTACAGAATATCGCGGAAATACGGGTTTGCCGGGTTCTGGATGAAGCATTCGTTCGTCTTTTCCCAGTTACCGAAGTAGCCGCTGGCCAGTCCGCTGCCGCGCACGCAGATTTCACCGGCCTCGCCGTCCGGAACGAGTTTGCCGTCCTTGTCGAGCAGCATAATCTGCATGTTGCGGCAGGCTTTGCCGATCGGAATGGCTTCATCGTCGCGGTAGTCGCGGGTGAGATGGAATGCGGCACAGTCCACGGTGGTCTCGGTCGGTCCGTACATGTTGACAACCGCAAGACCTGGAATCGCGGCCTTCCACGCGTTCACATAGCGCGCCTGCAGCGCCTCACCGCCGAGAGCGGCTTTGCGCAGCGTGGGCGGCGCGCACTTGCTCAGTGCACCTGAGCTTGCCACAAAGTGGAACGCACTGGTCGCCCAGTTGATGGCAGTCACGCCGACACGCTCCATCTCCTTGAGCAGCAGCATCGGGAAGGTAAACAGCTTTTTCGAGAAAATATGGCAGGTTGCACCGAGCGAAAGGGTCTGGTACAGATCCTTGCACGAAAGATCAAAGTAAAACGGCGCCTGATTGCCGAAAATATCATGCTCGGTGTAGCCGCAGAACTCGCTCATCCAGTCGGTGAAGTCGATGACCGCACGGTGCGGAATGACGATTCCCTTCGGCGCACCGGTCGAACCCGAGGTGAACAGCAGGTAAACCGGGTCAATATCCAGTACGCTCTCACGGATGGACTGCAGCAGGTCTGCGTCAGCCGGTGCTGCAAAGCCCTCGTCCATCGAGATGAGCGGCGCACAGTCGGCAAGCGGCTCAGCCTGCCTGCGGTTGCCCTCGGCGTAGACGATGGCAACAGGATGGACCTGCTCGAAAATACGGCGGATACGCGCTTCCGGCATGTGGTCGTCGATCGGAACGTAGCAGCCGCCCGCATACAGCACACCCTGCATCGCGGCAACGCTTTCGGCCGTGCGGCCGATCAAAACCGCGACCGGCTTGTGCAGCGTATCGACGGTTTTTGGCAAGGTGCGTGCCCAGACCCTGTGCGGCCTTCAGCAGCTCGCCGAAGGTGAACACGCGGTTTCTCATCGCAGAAACGCAGGCTTGTCCGCATGCATTCGGGCAGAGGATTCCAAATATTCGAGTACATTTTTTCTCATAGACATACTTCCTCATTATGATAGTCTATTTTATCATAGAGGGCGGAAAAAGTAAACGGAAAACGGCAGTTACGTCGTAGAATCCATCCAGTGTGCGGTTTCATCCATAATATCGTGCAGAATAAAAATATCGTGCAAGGTATCGCCGGTTTCCATTGAGTGGTTGGCGTTTTCGGTCAGATAGAGCGGAATGCCGATTTTCCGGCAGCCGTTCGTGATCATCTCGGTGTCCGCCCACGGATCGGCGGTGCCGTGAAAGGCAATGCCGGTCGGGTCGAGATAGGGCAGGGCTTGCTCAATCGGTGTGTAGTACACCTGCCGCGGATGAATGCCCTGCCGGACGGCGTAGCGTGCTGCAATCGCAGTGCCGATGCTTTTCGAGAGGAAGAAAACGCGGTCGTAAGCGGTCCAGTCGATGGTAGTAAGCTGTTCCTCTGCGGCAGAAAGCGCAGTCTGCACAGCCTGTTCGATTTTTCGGTGTGACCTCTCAAACCGGTCGGCAGAGCGGGATACTGTACCGCGAGCAGGTCGCAGCCGCGTGCGCGTGCAAGTTTGGCGCTGTAATACAGCAGCGGTTTGTCGATATGGTAGCCGATGCCGGGGAACAGCACGGCAAGCTGGTTGCTCATAGGTAAGGCTCCTTTTTGGGAAATACAGGGTTACTCCGCCAGCTCCCCCACGGCGGCAATCGCGGTATCGACCTCGTTTTCCGTGTTAAAATATGAAAAGCTGAAGCGCACCGCGCCCTGCTGCACGGTGCCGAGCGCCTCGTGCATGCGCGGCGCACAGTGTGCACCGGCGCGTGTAGCGATGTCATAATCGGCAAACAGCGCGTCCGCGACCTCGGCGGAGTCATAGTCGCGGATGTTAAGCGCGACAACAGCCGCACGTTCCGATCGGGAGAAATCGCCGTAGACGGTCACGCCGTCAAGGTCCTTCACACCGTCGTAAAACCGCCGCATGAGTGCGCGTTCGTGTGCTCCGATGGCCTGCACGGTCTGTTTTTCGATAAATTTCAGCGCGGCATGCAATCCGGCGATGCCGTGCGTATTGAGCGTGCCCGCCTCGAGCCGTGCAGGATACGCCTGCGGCTGTTCGCGGTCGTAGGAGTGCAATGCCGGTGCCGCCGCGGAGCAGCGGTCGAAGCTCTACACCCGGCCGGATGCACAGACCGCCGGTTCCCTGCGGACCCATCAGGCCCTTGTGGCCGGTGAAGCAGAGCACGTCAATGTTCATGCGCTGCATGTCGATCGGTACCGCACCTGCCGTCTGTGATGCATCGACAACCAGAAGGGCGCCGTGTGCGTGCGCCATTGCACCGATTTTGGCGATATCGAGCAGGTTTCCGGTCAGATTGGATGCATGCGTGCAGACAACGGCCTTGGTTTCCGGTCGAAAGAGCGTTTCCATATCCTCATAGCGGATATTGCCCTGACGGTCCGCCGGTACAAAATCCACCGATACGCCGCGCGTCTGCAGATCATACAGCGGACGGAGCACGGAATTATGCTCCAGATCGGTCGAAATGACGTGATCGCCGGACGAAAACAGACCGTAGATTGCAATATTCAGCGCCTCGGTGGAGTTCGCGGTGAACACAACATGGTCCGCACGCGGACAGCCGAACAGCTTCGCCAGCTGACTCCGCGTTTCGAACACCATGCGTGACGCGGAAAGCGACACGCCGTGTGCGCCGCGCGATGCATTTCCTGCGGTAAGAATGGCGTTTTTGACCGCCTCTGCGACTTCAGGCGGCTTGTGCAGCGTGGTCGCTGCGTTATCCAGATAAATCATGATTTCCTCCGTCAGTCGAACAGTTCGACGAGAGCATGTGTCTCGAATCCGATGCCGGTTTCACGCAGAGCGTCGAGGAGCACCTGTTCCTCGCTTGTTTCGGTCTTCCATGCCAGTCCGCAGCCTGCGCTCACCTGAGAGGGAATCGGGATCATGCGTCCGGGCAGACCGCGCTGCGTGAACATGGCTTCTGCCGCGAGCGCCTGCTCGGTGGACGCAAACGCGATGACCGCAAATCGGCCGTTTGCGCCGCATCAGCGGGCGCAGAATGAGGTCGGCCTGCATCTGCTTCTCGGTGATGACGTACATGTTGGTCACGTCACCGACTGCCAGCTTGTCGGTCAGGCCGTAGTGGTTGAGACAGGTACCGCAGGTCAGAATCTCCACACCGAGCGATGCCAGGTTTTTCAGATCCTCGAGCGATGCCGAGTCTCGCAGGTCAGGCGTGCGCCACCGTTGTAGAACAGAATCGTGCTCGGCAGGTGCTCCTGCTGGGTGAGCGCAAAAATAAAGCCCTTGATGAGAATGCGGCCCAGCTCCTCGTCGCCCTCGCCCATGTGGTCGGCGGAAATGACAACGACTGTCTTTTTTCTGCGCCGCCGGTACCGTGCAGCTGATCTGCTCATCGGCTTCTGCCTTGCCGATGGAATTTTCAGTCGTGATTGTCACGCAGAACTCCTTTGTCCGAGCGCTTTTCGGTCGTGATCGAACAGCCCTTGCTCTCCGCAAGGCGGGTCAGGTTCTGCACCGCAATTTCGTTATCTACCAGCGTCTGCACCGTGCCCGCACCTTCAAATCCTGCACGCGTGCAGCGTTTTGATGACCGGAATCGGACATGCGTCACCGAGCGTCATTCACTTTGTACCATAATAAAGTTCCTCCTTTTGGGGATGTTCTGTGGATAGTATAGCACAATAAATCACTGAAAACCATAATTTATCCATAGGATTGCGGAATACTGGGAGGAGAGGACGGTTTTTCTTGACGGTGTTCTCTTGAAAAGGGTAAAATTATAATGTATTTTACAAAAGTACGCAAACTTTATTCGCAAATCGCTTTTGTTCAATTATGCAGTATTGCCTTAAATGATAATTATCTATCCGTAACCTTATATAGAACACATTTACAGATATTACTTGCTTATTTGAACTGTGTTACCGGAACATTATCTATGGATAACCCGAATATCCAATATCTGATACAAAATCGTTATCTGATTGACTGACACGCCGAAAGGGGGCATAACCATGCGATCCCGCACCTATCTTGCCATCGACCTGAAATCCTTTTATGCCTCCGTGGAGTGCCGGGAGCGTGACCTCGATCCGCTCGACACGCACCTTGTTGTTGCGGACGAGACCGCACGGACAAGACCATCTGTCTGGCAGTCACGCCGTCGCTGAAAAGCTACGGCATTTCCGGCCGCGGACGGCTGTTTGAGGTACGTCAGCGCGTCAAGCAGGTCAACGCCGAGCGGCAGCGCCGTGCGCCGGGCATACATTCACCGGCGCGTCTTACTCTGCTGCGGAACTGCGGGAAAACCCGTCTCTTGCGATGGATTTCATCATCGCACCGCCGCATATGGCGCATTATATGGCGTACAGCAGCCGGATTTATGCCATTTACATGAAATATGTCGCACCGGAGGACATGGTTGTGTACTCGATCGACGAGGTGTTCATGGACGTGACCGGCTATCTTCAGCTCACGGCCTGACCGCGCGTGAGCTGGCGCGGAAAATCATTCTCGATGTGCTGAACACCACCGGCATCACGGCCACGGCGGGCATCGGCACCAACCTGTTTCTGTGCAAGGTGGCGATGGATATTGTCGCCAAGCACGTTCCCGCCGACCGCGACGGCGTGCGTATCGCCGAACTGGACGAGCGCAGATTCCGGCACGAGCTGTGGTCATATCAGCCGCTCACCGATTTCTGGCGCGTGGGACGAGGCACCGCGAAAAAACTCGAGCAGTACGGCATGTGCACCATGGGCGATATCGCGCTGTGCTCGGAGAAAAACGAGGATCTGCTGTATAAGCTGTTCGGCAAAAATGCGGAGCTGCTCATCGACCATGCGTGGGGATGGGAGCCGTGCACGGTCGCGGATATCAAAGCCTACAAGCCGAGCACCAACAGCATCAGCACCGGGCAGGTGCTCGCGTGTCCGTATACAGCGGACAAGGCACGTCTGGTTGTCCGCGAAATGGCGGATCAGCTGGTACTCGATCTGGTGAGCAAGGGCCTGGTCACCGACCGGCTTGTGCTGACCGTCGGGTACGATATTGATAACCTGAACGATCCGGCACGGCGGATTAACTACCACGGCAGGACCGAGACCGATCGCTACGGGCGCACGCTGCCAAAATCTGCACACGGTACGCAGAGCCTCGGAGAACTGACCTCGTCTACGCGAAAGCTCATGGACGCAGCGACCGTGCTGTTCGACCGCATTATCGACCCGAATCTGCTCATCCGGCGCATGTATCTGGTGGCAAATCACGTCATTCCGGAATCTGACGCGCCCCAGCCGGCTCGGTGTGAGCAGCTTGACCTGTTCACCGACTATGCCGCTGAGCAGGAACGCAGGAGGGCAGAGCAGGCTGCACTCGAGCGGGAGCGAAAGCTGCAGCAGGCGGCGCTCGCCATCAAGGGAAAATACGGTAAAAACGCGCTGCTCAAGGGCATGAACCTCGAGAAAGGCGCGACTGCCATTGAGCGAAACGGAAAAATCGGCGGGCATAACGCATAATCGGAAAAACATGCTAAGGCAATGTAAATGAATTGCCTGATTCTGCCTCTCCACTGACGTTCTATGTCGAAAATTCGACATTTCAGGCAGTCATCCTTGTATATGGCAATCAAAGGAAATATAATATATTCACAATAATATGGAGAATATATCTTTTCTGGAAGGATTGTGAAGCTGCAAGGCAGCTGCATACGGAGAAGGCAAATGAAAATTATCTGCGAAAAAGGCTATCACGCCGGAAATGTCCTGCGTCTGGTAGCGGAATATTTGGAAAAACGATATCCGGATGATATGATTCTGGATGAAAATATGGAAATCACGCTTTCACTCAAGAACGGTGAGAACGGTCAGCCCATCGTGCTCGGTGAAGAGGAACTGCAGCTGTCGCACCATACAGCCGACCATTCCGAGGACTACTATAATCATGATGTGCTGACCCATTTGTACACGCGCTGCAAGTACGAGCACGACCTCAAGGTCTTTCAGTTGGCGAATTATGCGCGGCTGACCTGCATTTATATGGATGCCGTCGGCCTGCATGAGATCAACAACCACTTGGGACATGAGGCCGGAGACCACATGCTGTGCTCGATTGCGGACGGGATTCGAAAGTATTTCCCGGATGACTGCGCGTATCGTATCGGCGGTGACGAGTTTGTCCTGCATGTGTCCGGCGCGTCAGCCGGAGGAGCTTGCAGAAAGCCTTTGCGGCGTTCCGTCACACAATTCCGTGAGATGGGGTATGAGGTCTCGGTCGGCGTGTCTGAGAGCACGGACAGGCAGACGCTGAACGAGACGGTCAATCGGGCTGAAACGGCCATGCGGCATGATAAGATGGAGTTTTACCGCAATAACGGCGGTATCCGTCAAATGCGCATCATAGATGACAAGCTGGAGCAGCTGCTCATCAAAAAGCAGGATGTCACCCGTTTTCTGCAGGCGATCGCACCGCTTTACAGGGGAGTGTACATGGTCAATGCCAAGCAGGATACCTGTCGGTATATCTATGTTCCGCCGTATTTTAAGACCATGCTGGAGAATAATCATCATGCGTTTTATGTCTTCCGTGCGTGAGTACTGCCGCGAACTGGTCCACCCGGAGTATCATGACGAATTTGCAAGGCTGCTGGATTACAGCTATATAGAGGAGCAAATTGCGGCGCATGGTTCGCTGAAGATGACCTATCAGATACGGGACGGCAGCCGGGTACATCTCAAAATCACCATGGCCGACCGGAGTTCCGCAGACGCACATGAGCTGCTGTGGATTTTTCTGGACGAAACGCAGTAGAAGAAAGCAGGTGAAGCATGTCCGTAATAGACAATCGAAAATACGCCGGGATTATGAATCTGCCGCATCATGTCTCCCCAACCCGTCCGCAGATGCCCATAAGCGACCGTGCGGCGCAGTTTTCACCGTTTGCGGCGCTGACCGGATATGCTGGTGTTATCCGTGAGACAGCGCGGCTGACCGACCGTAAAATCGAGCTGGATGAGACCATGCTGACCGCGCTCAACGAGCGGTATCAGCTGACTGCTTTCTGTGCTTGATGCAGAACCCGAGGTGGAGATCACCTATTTTGTGCCGGATGAACGCAAATCCGGCGGTGCATACCGCACAGTTTCCGGTGTGGTCAAAAAGGCGGATGAATTCGCGCGGCGGCTGACCCTGACAGACGGCACGGTGATTCCGATGGAGGATGTGCTGATGCTGGACTGGGGCAATATTTGGACAGAATGAATAAGAAAATCCACGCTTTTCACAAAGAAGAGCGTGGATTTTTGTGCATTCAGTGCAGAGCATCCAGTTCCTCCTGCAGATACCGGAAGAACAAACCGGCGTGGTATCCATCTGCCACCGCATGTGCAATGGTGATATTGACCGGCATATTGACCTTTTCGCCGCATTTTTCGTATCTGCCCATGACAACGATGGGAAAGTACGCCGGCTGTCCGTCCGCGACGCGGCTGCCGCAGCCGGTAAACGCCGTCCACGGCGTACAGGATATGCAGTAGAAATTCGCAGGCTGGTTCGGCTTGGTCTTGATGCCCTTGACATCCTTATAGGTCTCCATATCCGCGGTGATGGCATTGTAGAATGTGGAGAAATCCTCGGAAAAGTCCGTCCAGCAGTCGGAAAACGTGCAGTCATCCGGATGAAAGAACGTGAAATTCGGCACGATTTTATCCCAGACACAGAGTTCGTTGTCCGCGTTTTTGAACATGCGGAAGTTCTCGATGCGGCCCAGCGCCTTGGTGACGCAGTAAATCGCCGCTGCGTAGAATTTACAGCCGTGTGCATGACAGAAACGGAGCAGGTTTTGCACATCCACCGGCGCCGTCATGTTGAATTCGACCTTGAGAGCCTCGGTATAGTAGCGGTAGTGCTCACGGCGAGGCCAGCTTTCCATATCGACTTTTTTGAAGGTTTGCATAGCATTCCATCCTTTCCGAACCCTGATGGTTACTCTGATTATAGCACAGCACCGCGCCGAGCGGGAACGGAAATTGCATTTTAAACGCAGAAATGCTACAATCATGAGAGAACAGGAGGCGCAATATGGATTACAAACGATTTGACGATACGATTCTCGTCCGTATGGATCGCGGCGAGGAGATTTTAGAGCAGGTGAAGGCGGTGGCTCTAAAGGAGCAGGTTACGCTCGCAAGCGTGCAGGCGCTCGGTGCGATCAATGATTTCACGGTCGGCGTGTACAATGTTGCGGGAAAAGAAGTATTACGCGAACGATTTCAAGGGCAGCTTTGAGATTGTGTCGCTGACCGGCACGATCGACACGATGGACGACGGATTTTACTGCCATCTGCACCTGAGCGCGGGCAATGAGCAGGGACAGGTGTTCGGCGGACACCTCAACCGCGCGGTTGTCAGCGCAACCTGCGAGATGGTGATCCGGCTGATCAACGGCAAGATCGACCGTAAATATGACGATGTGACCGGGCTCAATCTGTTCCATTTTGCATAAGCTGTCGCGAAACTACAGTTTCGCCGACAAGCAGGAACGGACCGTGGGCCGTTCCAAAGTCGTACGAAAGTTCCTCCCGATGGTCGAAACTTTCTCCCTCCAGAAGTCAAAAATCCGAGGCGCATGTCCCGGACTTTTTTGCATTTGCAAAGCAAATGCTATTTGATGCGCGCTAACGCGCGAAATATTTGAGAATATTGATGATATGACTTTTCGATAGCTTTTTTTGCTGTCAAATCTGCTGCTCGGCGGCGAACTGCGCCGCGCCTGCGGCAGCTTCCTCGTGGCCGTCGGACAGCGTGAGCGGACAGCCGAAGGCAGACTCAAGCGCTGCTGCAGATACCGGTTCTGCCGCAGACCGTTGCCCGAGCCGATCAGCCTTTTCGGCGTGCCGCCGGCCTGCCGATACGCGGTGTACATTCGATGCAGCTCGTCGGCCATGCCGTCCATCACGCCGTAAATCAGGTGTAAAGGTGTGAAATTGTGCGTTGTAAGGCCGGAAATACTGCCGGTCAGGCTGCTGTCCGTGCGCGTGCCTTCAAACAGGGTGCAGACGGCAGGCACATCATCCGGACGCGGATTTTCATTTAGCAGACGCGTCATTGCGTTATAGCAGCTATGAACTTCCGTGCCGAGCATGGACGCGGTGGAGCGGAAAAACTGCTCGAGCAGCGCATAAGCGCGTCCGCCGCACAGCGAAGCACCGGCCAGAAGATAGCCGCCGCCCGGCATGGGACGGGTCTCCAAGCCGTCTGCCTGCAGATAGTGCGGCGCAAACACGGAAAACTGACTGCCGGTGCCGACATTCACAAGCATTTCAGCGGTTTTGTCGCGCACCGAGCGCAGAAAGCTGGCTTGATTGTCACCGATGGCGGCACAGACAGCCGCATTCCGGAAGTGCCCGATTACCGGCTCGGC
>ENA-OQCZ01000367-OQCZ01000367.1-human-gut-metagenome-genome-assembly--contig:-NODE-367-length-12416-cov-8.376027_pt1 | contig 12416 bp, 15 predicted proteins | sample MGYA00242505_ERZ504594 | MGnify/ENA primary metagenome ERZ504594 (study PRJEB26092, sample SAMD00036329) | human gut metagenome | host: Homo sapiens | study: EMG produced TPA metagenomics assembly of... | reverse complement strand
ACGGCAGGTGCTGCCTCGAGCACCGGTGGGGGCCAGCCAGCCCTTCCCGGCCAGATACACCCACCGGAGGGCGGAGGCAGGATTACCAGGGACGTCGGGGCCAGAGGTATTTCCCCGCCAGCTTCTTGCGGCGCTGCTTCTTGTTGACGGGGATGGGGGCCAGGATCCTTGCCCTCAATTTGGTAGCGAAGGCCAAGCTCCTCTACACAGGCGCGGAATGCCTGGCAGGCCTCTGGAGTGTCCGCCCATTGAGGCAGCGGCTCCCCCAACTCTGAGGCCAGCACATCTTCCCCCTCTGGATCATCTGGGAAGAGGGGCACGTTCTTCACCAGCTCCAGCACATGGAAGCCGTCCGTCAGGCCCAGCACCTTCCGCTTGGTGATGGGCATGCCCCGGTAGTGCGCCAGGGCCTCCCCCCAGCTCCGGGCGCTGCCGGATCGTCCAGCCTTTCTGTAGGAAGCCGCCCCGGCCCAGCCGCAGATCATCCATGGTGTAATAGGCCAAGCTCATTCGGCATCCTCCTCCCGGGTCAGCAGGGCGCCCAACCCGAACAAATCCACGCCGCAATGCTCCAGCATATCCAGGAACTCCGCGTCATAGGTTCGGAATACCTCGGACGCTCTTTTGCACGGCATACCGCTGGCTGACCGGCTGTCCAGAGCCAAGCGGACAACCATGCCGATGTTCAGATCGTAGAGCAGCCGGATGGCATCCAGCCGCTCCCTTGCAGTGCCCCCCTGCCGGGTAAGCACGATGCAGCCGTGCTCTGTATGCAGGGCCAGCCGCTCCGCGTCCTCCAGTCCGGAGAGCTGGAGGGCGGCCCGGGGGATGGCCAGGGTCTTCTTGCTTGTGTCATGGCAGATGGTAAATTTCATCTTCTGTTTTCACCTCGTATTCTTAGTCCTGCGGCCAGTCCCACACCCGAGGCAGCCGCCCGGTAGGGGCGGACAGGATCCGCAGCTCCGGCCGGTCGCTGGACACCAGTCCGGGGTTATCCAGCAGGGAGAGCTGGCGGTTGAGCATGGGGCTTGGGTCAAAGTTGGTCATGAGCAGCTCGTGGTACCTGGAGTCCTCCTGCCGGGCCATGGGGTTGGGGCGGTCAAAGCCCACAATATAAAAGTCCGGGGGCGAAGAGGTCCAGAATGTCCGGATGGCTGTTATAGGACAGGACGATGTGGCTGTCCCGCGCCGCCGGGGCGCACAGGCAATCGTGGAGCCGGACGTGATCCCGGAGGGCAAAGGAGGGCGCGTACATCCTCTCCGCCTCCAGATAGGGCGGGTCCGCATAGATCACGCTGTATTTCTTTGTTTCCTGGCATCAGGCGTTCCTGCCCGTTCTTAGCCGGGGCGTCTTTCACCGGCTGGCTTTTGACTTTCCCGGCATTTTCTTTTAAGGCGCCGGACAGGGAAGGCTTCTCCGCCGCGCCCTTTGTGGCTTCAAGGGTGGCCTGCAAGTTTTCAATGGCCTGCCCGTACCCGTCAAGCAGGGCGTCGTTTAACTGCTTTCTGAACTCCGCCGTCACCGGCCAGCAGACATCCTTCCAGTTCCCGTTTTTGTCCTGGGTGGAAGGCATGTTCACATACAGCCCCTTTTCGCCGGAACAGATACGGAAGCCGTCAATCTTGAAGCATCCGCCGATGGTCACGTTGGCAAAGGCTAGCAGGTTCCCCATCGGCGCGATTGGCCGCACCCTCACGTCCAGCGGCAGACCGCCCGCTGTTTCCGGCGCCTGCATTTCCGGGATTGTATTTTCTGTATTTGTTTTACTCATAAAATGAAATCCTCCTTATTCTGAATCTGAATTATGCTATCTTGCGTTAAATATGGATTTGGATAACGAACCTGTCTTAAACAGGGCAAAGGCCAGCAGGACCGTATAGCCCGCCGTGCCCCAGATTGCGCCGTGGATGTCGCCGGAGGCCGGGATCGACTGGACCAGCACCGCATAAATGGCGACGCAGACCAGGATCAAAAATCCCTGGAACCCCAGCGCAAAGAGGGAACGGAGGTACCCCGTCCCCATCTGCCCCATTCCCGGTTAGCCATCGTGGAGAAGGGGATCGGTGCAAGGCTCACGGTCAAATAAATTTCTATCATCCTGCCGTAGACAATGACGAAGATCACAATGGACAGCACCCACATGCACAGGTTGATAATGTTGGTCTCCAGCCACAGGCCGATCAGCTCCCACATCCCCATTGCTTCAAGCTGCGTGGAAAGGTCCGCAAGGGCGGCCTCCACATCAAGGCTGCCGTTTATCACGCCCGCGCTCTGCGATACCACGTTCTGGGCGACGTCGAACACCGCCATGACAATCGTAAAACAGTTGGTGAGCAGGTAAGTGGCAACGAAGGTCTTAAAAATCCACTTGAAGATGTTGAATGTGTCAAAGTCGTGCATGTTGTTCTTCTCCAAAATCATCTGAATCAGCTCATACACAAGGACAAAGGTCAGGATCATGCCCGCAATGGGAATGACGACGGTTTCCGAAAGATTCTGGATCATGGAAAACACGCCGCCATTCCAGCCCTGCGGGGTCTGCCCGACCTGCCCGGCCACATCCGCAACCTGGCTGTTGACCGAATCGAAAATGCCGGTGTACTGCCCGGTGATGGCTTCAATCAGGCCCTCCTTAATCCAGTCTGTTATCCATTCAAACAGACTGCCCATAAGTCAGCCCTTAACCGAACAGGCCGGCCAGCAGCGGGATCAGGGTTGCGCCTACCAGGGCGATACCGCCGCCCGCCATAAGCTGTTTTATCCCCAATTAGGTGTAAAACTCTGCTCGATGGCGGGCGGCGGCGTACAAAAAATCTATATGGTGTTTTTAAGAGAACCGTCCCGGCGGGACAGGTCAGGCAGTGACCTGTTCCACCTCTGGGATGGGTTTGAGATTAAAATGAATTTCGATAGAAATGTGTCTTGTTTTATCTTCGTCAATGCGCTCATGCACGACGATTTCTTTGATTAAGCGGTTGAGGGTGGCTGCGTCCAGCTCTGTGATGTTGGCGTATTCCTGAATGGCTTCCACCCATTGTTTTGCGTCATTGGCAAGCTGGACTTCATCGGACAGCCGCTTTCTGCCCTCGGACACTTTTGCTTTAAGCTCCGTCTGCTCGGTCTGTGTCTTTTCCAGCATGGTGTTGAAATTCTGCTCACTGATACGCCCTGCAATCATATCCTCATAAAGCCGCATGACCATTTTGTCCAGAACCTCAATCCGTTCCTCGTCCCTTGTAAGGGAGCGTTCCATTGCTTCCCGCTGTTCCCGCTGCTCGGCTTCACAGGTATTGGTCAGGCGGTCAGCAACCGCTTTCCCGTCCATCAGGGCAGCTCTGGCACATTCCCGGATTTTCCGCAGCACATGACTGTAAAGGGTGTCATAATCAATCCGGTGCTGGGTGCAGTGGTTCTTTCCAAAGGCATTGTAGGTCTTGCAGGAGTAAATCTGCTGGGGATGTTTTGCGTTTGTGTAGCGTACCGTCAGAGACTTCCCACACTCGCCGCATTTTATCAGTCCGGCAAACAGGCTGATTTCATTGGTCTGCCCCGGACGCTGGCGGGATTTCAGCTTGTTCTGCACAATGTCAAAGCTCATGCGGTCAATCAGCGGTTCATGCTGTCCTTCCACTACAATCCAGTCCTCCGGCTTCTTTTCCCCAATCGTGCCGATTTTGAAACGGTAGTCCTTTTTCTGGGAAGCAATCGCCCCAGTGTAAACGGGATTCATCAAAAGGTCTTTGATAACGGAAAAGTCCCACATATACCGCCCGTTTTCCGGGTCTTTCTTTTCCCATTTGGTGCGGGTATTGCGAAGCCCCCGTTCCCGGTTCCACCATGTGGGGCAGGGGATTTTTTCTTCCTCCAGCCGTCTGCGGATATAGTTCGGACCATGACCGTTTAGGGCATATCCGAAAATCAGCCGCACAATCGGGGCGGTTTCCTCGTCAATGAGCAGATGGTTTTTGTCCTCCGGGTCTTTCCGATACCCAAACGGGGCAAGACACCCGGTAAACTGTCCTTTCTGCGCTTTCAGAAGATAAGAGGAATGGACTTTCTTGGAAATATCCTTGCTGTACATCTCGTTCAGGATATTCTTGAACGGGGCGATGTCGTTGTTATCCCGCAGGGTGTCGATACCGTCATTCATGGCGATATAGCGGACACCGTTTCTTGGGAAAAAGTCCTCAATCAAATGCCCTGTTTGCAAATAGTTACGCCCCAGTCGGCTGAGGTCTTTCGTGATGACAAGGTTGATTTGCCTGCGCTCAATGGCTCTCAACATTCTCTGTAAATCAGGACGCTCCATATTAAGACCTGTGAAGCCATCGTCCTGATAGACTGCCACAACCTCCCATCCCTGCTTTTCGCAGTATTTTTCCAGCATATCACGCTGGTTTGCGATACTGGCACTTTCGCCTTGCAGGTCATCGTCCTTTGACAGCCTGCAATAGACCGCCGCACGATAGCCCCCGGCAAGTGCTGAACCGATTGTTCTGTATTCCATTTCGTTCATCATAGCCATTTACCCACACAATCCAGACGGTATCTGGCTCTGTTGAACCTCATCTTCATTATACTTCAAATCTTTCTTTTTAGCAAGATATTCTTTTGTATTTGTTTTGCCGTATTTCTGGGAAATCAGGCTGACGAACACATCGGTGGCGTCCAGTTCCCCGTCAAATACGGTTGTCACTTCAATCTTGGTCTTATTTTTCGCCATAGGCAGTTATCCTCCATACATGAAAATAGCCAGACAGAGAACGGTCGGCAACGAAGTCCGGCAACGGGCTTCAAAAGACCTTGCAAACAATCTCAATCTGGCGTTGATTACTATTTATACTTTTCTTTTATTTTTCTGTTGTTTTGGTTGTCAGAGAGGGAAAAAGCCCGGAAATAAGGGATTTTCCCCGGCAACCGGCTCGGCAACGGGATAGCAACGAAGTCGGCAACGGGCTGTCATTTTCAGAATGGAAGCTCCATCTTCTCTGTGACCTCCACAAAACCGTCCATAGATTTTTCGGGCGGGTTGTCGGTGTCCGTTGCCGGGATTTCACGCTCCCAGCCCTTTTGTCTGCCGTATTCCGCAAACATCCTCGGATTGGAAAAGTAGTTCCACCCGGTAATGCACTGGTTCATAATCTCGTTGATTTCCCGGATTTCCCATTGCTTCGGCTCATCAAAGGTGTGGTTTAAGGCTTCCTTGTAGAGCTGCTTGGAGCAGACCGTTTCCCCGGTGTACTTATCAAGGTAAGCCTGTATCATCCCGGCTTTGGTGTCCTCCGGCATAAAATCCCGCTGGTGTTCTTTGAGATACCGCTGCATGGCTGGGCTGAATGACAGCTTGAACATGCCGCTTCGGTAAATCTCCATTGCTTCCGCCCACATCTGGCTGATATAGGCTCTGGAAGCGGCTTCGTCCTCCAAAATGTGAACCTCGGCTTGCTCCGGGTACACCATGACCGGGATAAATCGGCGGTTGCCGGAACGGTCAAGGGGGAGAAAGTCAAGGGCGTTGGAAGTGCCGCCGAACACGCATTGACGGGGGCGGTCTGCCGGGTGAGTTTCATAGGGAATTTTGTAAACCTCTTTCTGGCGGCTTAGAAAGGACTTGATTTCCTCAATGCTCTTGGCATTGGCGGTTGCCATCATTTCCGACATTTCAATTATCCAGTGACCTTGCAGCTTGCGGTACACGTTATCATCGTCCAGCTTCCGCAAATCATCGGAAAACCACTCGTCCCGGACTGCCAGCAGCCGGAAGAAGGTGGATTTGCCAGCCCCCTGACCGCCTACCAGACACAGCATGATTTCAAACTTGCTTCCGGGCTTAAATGCCCTTGTAATCGCCCCCAGCATGAACAGCTTCAAGGCTTCATAGGTGTAATCGTCCACATCAGCTCCCAGAAAGTGCCGCAGACAGAAGCGGATGCGCTCCGTCCCGTCCCATGCAAGGCTGTTCAGAAAATCCCGGATGGGGTGGTACTTATTCTCATTCGCCACAATCCCGATGGCGGTTTCAATCTTTTTCTCACTGGTAAGCCCGTAGGTTTCCTCCAGATAGAGAAGCAGATACTTCATGTCCGTATCGGTCAGGGCTGTGCTTTCTCTGTGAAAACCGATGGGCTTTATGATGTCCTTGCGGTCGGTCAGGATGTTGTAGGCGATTGCCCCGGCAAGCACAGGGTCACGCTGGAATACGGTCAGGCAGTTCCGTATGCTCTGGCGGACACCGCCTTTCTCGGTGGTTTCCAGAGTTGCCTTTACTTCCTCAACGCTCTGGGGCGGCTGCATGGCGTTCATGGTGTTTTTTAGTTCTTGCTGCGTCTGCGGCTGCAAGCTCTGCCATTCGCTGTTCAAGCTGTATCACATCCTTTCCGTAGTCCATAATCAAAACCGCTTTTTCCTCTGTCTCCCCGAACAGCAGCACATCCAGCAGATATTCCACATGGGCTTGCTTCTGCAAGGCTTCCACGAACCGGGGATGAAACGCTTCCTCCGGGGAGTGCGGGGCATAGTCGGTTTTCCATACCCGTAAGAGGTGTAGATAATCGGCAAGGACACGGAAGCAATGTGCCTTTGCTTCCCGGAACTGTTCTTCCGGGGATTTCTGCCGGGGCTTGGGCTTCCTTGCCCTGCCCGGTGGCTTCCAGTCCTCATAGGCAAGCCCGAAGTCACTCGCCAACTGTGCGGCGGCTTCCTTTTTCCCCAGCCCGTACAGGGCAGCTACAAAATCAATCACATCCCCATCTGCACCACATCCGAAGCAGTGGAAACGCTTGTCCAGCTTCATGCTGGGGGTCTTATCGTTGTGGAACGGGCAGCAAGCCATCCCGTTTCTGTTTACCCGGATTCCGTAATGCTCCGCAGCCTGTCTTGTCGTAACGGACTGCTTCACAGCTTCAAATACATTCAAATCAATTCCTCCTTGTAAAAAAGAAAAGGCACTTATCATTCTCAATCTGAAAATGGCAAGTGCCTGTTAAAGTTCCATATCCTGTTGTTTGTGTTTCGTCTGCGCCGGGGCGTTTTTCTGTGCTTTCTTCTCGTCAGCCTTATCCTGCAAGACTTCTTTGAGGGGCTGCTTCTTGGGCGGCTCTTTGCTTTCCTCTGTGCCGGGTGTGGCTTTCCGTACCCAGTAGCGGATGTCCCGCAGCTTCTTCAAATCTTCCTGCACCTCGGTCAACGGTACTTTCAAGTCTGCGATTTCGCCCACAAGCTTCGCCTGTTCCTGCAAAAGCTCCTTTTTCGTGCTGTCCTTATCATCCGGGTGCTTGGCAAGGTAGGCACTGGCTTTCTCAAACCGGGCAACCTCCGGGTGTTCCAGCTTGAATTTTTCCTTAGTTTTCTTGAAAAATATCTTCTGGTATTTCTCATAAACGGGCTTACATTCCTTACAGTCCGTCCGGGCGGCAAGGATAGCGTCAATCACGTTGCTGCGGGTTTCCTTTGGCTTCATCTGCTTTCGGTAGTCGGCGGCAGATTTCCCGGACGTTTCTATAAAGTTTTCCAAATCCTCCACGGTGGAAAGTCCCTTTCTCTGAAGATAGGACAGGGCTTCGCTGACTGCCTTTAAGTCTTTGGAAGTTCCACGGTTTTGTCCCGCCCGTGTCCAGTCGCTCCGTTCTGCCTTTCGTACCTCCATGTACTTCATCAACAGATTGGGAAGAAATACCGCTTCCTCCGCAGCTTTTTCCGCAAGCAGTTCTTTTCGTTTTTCACTAAGCTCGATAATCCAGCCTTTGAGATTTTTAATAAGCTGCCGGATAGACTTCATCAGGCTGTTGGCGGCTTTGATTTCCCGGTTCAGATTTCCGATGTTGGTCTGAATCCCTCGCTTTTCCATCTGCCGGACAGCAGCACCCTCATGGACGGTAGGGATAATATCAAGCCCCTGTCTTTCATAAGAACGGAGATCCACCCGCTCCGGGCGGTTGTTGGCTTCCAGATAGCGGTTCTGGATGATCTCCCATTCATGCCGCCAGATTTCACAATACTTGCGGTCGTTCCAGTCAACCGTATCTTCCTTGTGACTTTTCCATCTGCCGGACGGAAGTTTTATCCGTTCCCCGTTCTCGTCAAGGTCATAAACCTTGCGGCTCTTGGGAAGCCATTTCCCATGTTCATCCATTGCCCGCATAGTCAGCATGACATGAGCGTGAGGGTTTCCGTCCCCTTTGTCATGGATGGCAAAATCCACGCACATTCCTTTGGAAACAAACTGCTGATTGCAGAAATCCCGGACAAGGGCGGCGTACTGGTCGGGCGGTATCTCTCTGGGAATGGAAAGCACCCACCGCCTTGCAAGCTGGGAGTTCCATTGCTTCTCAACAGCTTCGGCGGCGTTCCATAAGGTATTGCGGTCTGCATACTCTGGCGGGGCATTTGCCGGGAGCAGGATTTCATTATGGACGATACCACGCTTTTCTGGGTAGTGCTTCACTTGCTGGTCGTATTCACAGAACAGCTTTTCGCCGCTTTGGTAAGCAGCGGCGGCAACCGCAGACTGCCGCTGGCTGCGCTGAACAATCGTGATTTCGTTGTGTGGACAGGGCATTTCGTGTCCCTCCTTTCGGTAATTGGTGGATGGGGTGGCGTTTTACCACCTCATTTTGGGCAGAAAAAAAGCAGGAGACCTTTTTCAGATTTCCTGCTCGGTGTGCCGCTGTATGGGCGGCGGGTATTTAGTTGTAGAAATACATCAATTTGAAAAATCAAAACTGAAAACGAATATCTTCTTTGAATTTGTGTCGTCTGGGATTCCCTTCACTTCGATAAATTTTGTGTCGTTTCATATCATAAATAACTGACCAGACAGTATCTTTACCTGTACTTCTGTCATACTGACAGAGGAAACCATAATCTCCAGACAACAGTTTTTCTGCAAATGGAAAATTGAAACCTCCATTTTTTTCGCTAAAAGCTGAATACAATGTTTGATACCGTTCTTCTGCAAACCAATTATCAATCTTATCGTTGTTATAGCCTACCATTCCTGGCAGATGGAAAGTGTTCGTTGCACAGACAAAGCAATATTGCTATTCAATGTTTTTCTATTTTTATTCTGTTCCGCATTACATTCTATAACAGCTATCGCCCCCATTGTATCAGCTAAGGTTAAAGTTTGTGCTGAAGCAATCGGTAATTGATATAAACAGGAGACAGCTTCCGACACATTTCTACATTTCTCCAACAGGTATCTGACAATCATACCTGCGTTAAATCCCGGTTTGCATTGGTTAGGATAGACGGATGTTAAACCAACAGCTAAACCATGTTCATTAACACCATCTTCAATCTCAATAAAAGCAGTTGTATTTCCTGTGAAAGAATAAACTCCATCCGTCAATTTATAAACTACATTCTGATTTAGCCTTTCAATTTCTGTCAGAAAATCACTGTTTCGTCCCAGAAGAATTTCCTGTTCCGTTGTAAAAGCAAAACAAGAGCAATTACAAGATGGAGGCATAGAGTACATACTAAATAATACAGCTTGCAAAATACGGACATCACATTGTTGTCCATCTGCCAGACCTTGAATTTCTTCTACAATCTCATGGTAATACTTTTCATAAATCGGAAGGCAGGACAAAGCATAGTCAATCCGTTCCTGCGTGATTTCAAATGGTATGTTCTCTAAAATTATATTTTTGTGTTTTAACAGTAAGGAACCCCACCGAAAACCAGCTTCGTAGTGTGTTCCCCTAAAATGTGCATGATACATTTTTACACGCTCCTTATTGATTAGATAAAGAGCTACCGGTAACTCTTATCTAAGGGTAACTGAATAAAAATTTTAAGTCAAGCCATATTTTACTTGTCGGCTGGGAACAGCTTGCAACGCAAGGTGTCCCCAGATGGCAAGTCCACAAAAGGGTAGCTGGCGGCAGCCAGCGCAGGGGAAGCGTAGCGTCCCCTGTTTGATTTGGAGCAGACCATGACTGCGGAAAATCACAGCCCTCCGGCGAGGAGCCTTCGGAGAACGCAATGCACCAACCTCTGGGTGGTGTATAATTTACCGGAACGATCTCGTTGGCGATACAGCCCTTGCGGATTGCAGCCTTAACTTCCGGAATGGTCAGCTCTTCGCCCTCGAGGTACTTCATCATGAGGTCCTCGTCCAGCTCAGCAACGTGCTCCCACAGTTCGTCGTGGTACTGCTGAGCCTTCTCCATCATGTCAGCCGGAATATCCTCGTCGCGGATATCCTTGCCGAGGTCATCGTAGTAAACCTCAGCGCGCATGGTGATCAGGTCGATGATACCCTTGAAGGTATCCTCAGAGCCGATCGGCAGCTGAACCGGAACAGCGTTGCACTTCAGACGGTCCTTCATCATGTTGACTACGTTGTAGAAGTCAGCACCCATGATGTCCATCTTGTTTACGAACGCCATACGCGGAACCTTGTACTTGTCAGCCTGATGCCAAACGGTCTCAGACTGCGGCTCAACGCCGCCCTTTGCACAGAATACGGTTACGGAACCGTCCAGTACACGCAGGGAGCGCTCTACCTCTACGGTAAAGTCAACGTGGCCCGGGGTGTCGATGATGTTGATACGATGCTCCGGGAACTGATGAGTAGAGCCGGACCAGTGGCAGGTGGTAGCTGCGGAGGTGATGGTGATACCACGCTCCTGCTCCTGCTCCATCCAGTCCATGGTAGCGGTACCGTCGTGGGTATCGCCGATCTTATGGTTTACACCGGTGTAATACAGAATACGCTCGGTGGTAGTGGTCTTACCGGCGTCGATGTGCGCCATGATGCCGATATTTCTGGTTCTTTCCAGGGAATATTCTCTAGGCATATTGCTCTCCTTTCAAAGCGTTATGCGGAAACCGACAGATTAATAGCGGTAGTGTGCGAACGCCTTGTTCGCCTCTGCCATCTTGTGGGTATCCTCGCGCTTCTTAACAGCACCGCCCAGATTGTTGCAAGCGTCCAGGATCTCGCCTGCCAGACGCTCACGCATGGTCTTTTCAGAACGAGCGCGGGAGTACTTGGTGATCCAACGCAGGCCCAGGGTCTGACGACGCTCCGGGCGAACTTCCATCGGCACCTGGTAGGTAGCGCCGCCTACACGGCGAGCCTTAACTTCCAGGGTCGGCATGATGTTTTCCATAGCCTCGGTGAAAAACCTCCAGCGGTTCACGACCGGTCTTTTCACGAACGATATCGAAAGCACCATAAACAACCTTCTGCGAAACGCCCTTCTTGCCGTCGAGCATGATAGAGTTTACCTAGCTTGGTGACGAGCTTGGAATTATAAAGCGGATCGGGCAGAACGTCTCTCTTGGGGACATTACCTCTTCTTGGCACTTTACTTCCCTCCTTCAAAAATATTTGATTTCATAGGTACTTCGGCGGATCTTTGACCGCCGTTGTTCATGCCTGTCCGAGGTAAAGACCCGATTTATGCAATCGGAACTAAAATGCCTCAGACAAAGCATAGCTGCTTTGCTGAAAAATAACTTTCTCGCAAAACCTTGTGGGTTGGCTCCTTTGGCGGAGTAATTATCGCTTGTACACTTTGTAATGCACGCGCGTTTTGAGCAAGTATGGTCGTGTGAGACAAGGCGCAGCCACACGCCGCGTACAAAGGTACGCAAGTGCGGATGCAACGCAGTATCACGCGATCAGACGCCGCTCAAAAGATTACTTGCCTGCCTTCGGGCGCTTCGCGCCATACTTGGAACGAGCCTGACGACGGTTAGCAACACCCTGAGTATCCAGAGTACCACGGATGATGTGGTAACGAACACCAGGAAGGTCCTTTACACGACCGCCGCGAACCATAACTACAGAGTGCTCCTGCAGGTTGTGGCCTTCACCGGGGATGTAAGCGGAAACTTCCATCTGGTTGGTCAGCTTTACACGAGCTACCTTACGAAGAGCAGAGTTCGGCTTCTTCGGGGTCATGGTCTTAACCGTGGTGCAAACGCCGCGCTTCTGCGGAGCGGACTGATCGGTAGCCTTCTTCTTCTGAGAGTTGTAGCCTACCTGAAGAGCCGGTGCCGTAGACTTGGTAACGACTGCCTCACGACCCTTACGGACGAGTTGGTTAAAAGTTGGCATTTTATTTCCTCCTTCTTTCAAAGATATTTATGAAAAGCGCGTTTTGCGCGATTCTACAAAGAAAAATCAGTGCAGAACAACGACTACTGCCGCGCCGACATCAATGCCGACCGCATCGCCGAGCTCCGTCATCGTGGTGACCTCGGTAACTTCCATACCGTGTTCACTGCAAAGCTCATAAATCGGTCCGACGACTCGTTTTTCTGCGTCCAGCGCAACAAAGACCTGTGCGGCTGCGCCGTCCCGAATCGCTTTTTTCGACTGCTTTACACCGATCACCTTGTGCGCCGTGTGAAGTTCTGAAAGCATAATATTCCTCCTATCACGGCATACTCCCATAGT
>ENA-OQCZ01000360-OQCZ01000360.1-human-gut-metagenome-genome-assembly--contig:-NODE-360-length-12508-cov-4.510379_pt1 | contig 12508 bp, 10 predicted proteins | sample MGYA00242505_ERZ504594 | MGnify/ENA primary metagenome ERZ504594 (study PRJEB26092, sample SAMD00036329) | human gut metagenome | host: Homo sapiens | study: EMG produced TPA metagenomics assembly of... | reverse complement strand
GAATATTTTGGCTGCAATGGGGGCGTATTGCTTCTTTTCTACCAAGCCTCATGTCAACTTTGACTATGAGATTCCCCCATCTGACGGGCAACTTGTAATTTGGCGATAAAATAAACTTACATAATTTGACAGGTGACCATTTTATGGCCACCCTTTGTAGGTTGGATGTTTTTCTGCTCTTTACTTTTTAGAATATTATCTCGAACTCGCGTTATGAGTTTTAGCGGACAATAAAAAATCCGTTCAATCCGTAGTCGTTTTGTCTCCGACAATGGATTAAACGGATTTCTTCTCCCCTTTTATAGCCCTTGCATAGGGAGAGGAATGTGGAAGTTTTTTTGTGTGTCTCCCGCCTACCCTATCTCTCCTCCTTTATTCTTCTCCATTGCCTCCATCGCCTCCATCGCACATCGTTTGATTTCCCGCGCGTGCGGGTTTGCCAGTCTCCGTCATGGGTAGGCAGGGTAGGAAAACGATGTGTTTAGGCATTTCGTGGCGCGTGAGTTTCGCACGGCAGCGTTCGCGCAGGAGGGCTTCTTGCGTAGGCGGCGCCTGGCACACGAGGGTTAGGGCCTCGCCGAGCACGGCATCGGGTACGCCCGTGAGGAAGAAGGGACAGGGCAGAGAGCTTTGCAGGCGGGCTTCAAGATCTTCCACTTGATGCTTGAGGCCGCCGGAGCAGACGACGTTGTCGCAGCGCCCGAGGATGAGGAAGGTGGAGGCGTCGGGGCTGAGTTGCGCGATGTCGTTTGTGGCGAGGCGGTGGGCGCCGATGTCGGGAGAGGTGATGACGAGGCAGTGGCGTTGGTCGGTCTGGAGGGTGACGCCGGGGAGGGCGGTGTAGCGCTGGCTGCGATGGGGGCCGCTGACGCGGCGCAGGGCGATGTGGGAGAGGGTTTCGGTCATGCCGTAGGTGCTCCACACGTTGTTTGGGAAATCGGCCAACGCGCTCTCGAGCTGGGGACTGATGGGGCCGCCGCCGATGATGAGGTGGCGAACACCGCGCAGGAGGGCGGTTTCGCGCGGGCTCTTGAGCGTTTGACTGACTTGGAAGGGGGTGAGCGCGGCAAAGACGGGGGAGGCGTGGAGCTGGGCAAAGGGACGCCCCGTTGGGCACACGGCGAGGAGGCGCAGATGGCTGACGAGGCTGCGCACGACCATCATTTTCCCTGCGATGTATTGCAGGGGGAGGCAGAGAAGAGCGGTGTCGCCGGGTTGCAGGCCGAGGAAGCGGCACGTTTTTTGCGCACTGGCGCTCATGTGGGTTTTCAGGACGCGGAGGGGGCGCGGGGTGCCTGTGGAGCCGGAGGTGTGGACGGTCAGGAAGGGCGCGGGGCTGTGCCATTCGCGCTTGAACTCCTCTACCTCGCGGGCAAAGGCGCTCTGCGGAAGGGTGAGGTCGTGGAGTACGCCCGACTTGATGACGAGGCGGGTGGCGGTGTAGTTTTTGAGATAGAGTTGGCCTGTTCCGAGGCCGTGGGTGGCGGGAAGAGGGGCGGCATTTTTTGGGGCGTTTTCGCGCCATGTTTTTTCGGCGGCGTAGGCGGTGAGCTGCGCGACAGCGTTGAGCCCGACGTTTGACTCGAGGGCGCTTGTGACCCAATAGGGGATGCCGTGGCGGGCTGAGAGGCGCATCCATTCTTCTGTGCCAGCCATGCCGCCGTGGAGGGTGGGTTTGAGAACGAGGTATTGGGGGCGCAGCTCGCGCAGGAGGCGCTCTTTCTCGCGGGGATGGTTGACGCCGATGAGTTCTTCGTCGAGGGCGATGGGGATGGGCGACTCGCGGCAGAGGCGGGCCATAGCGTCCCACTGGCGGGGGCGGATGGGCTGCTCGATGCTGTGGATGCCGAAGGCCGAGAGTTCGCGGAGCCGGGCGGGGGCTTCTTCGGGGGAGAAGGCGCCGTTGGCGTCAACGCGGAGCTGGAGATCGGCGGGGCTGAAGTCTTGGCGCAGGAGGCGCAGGAGACGAATTTCTTCGTTGAAGTCGATGGCGCCGATCTTAATTTTTATGCAGCGGAAGCCTTCGCGGAGTTTCTCCTGCATGCGGCAGCGCATTTCTTCGTAGGTGCCCATCCAGACGAGTCCGTTGATGGGGATGCCGGTCTGGCCGAGGGAGAAGGGCGTTGGAAGGAGCGTCAGATGCGACTCGCCACGGAGGGAGGCGCGGGCGGAAAGGAAGGCGGTTTCGAAGCCGAAGAGCACGGAGGGATGGTTGCGCAGCGCTTCGCGGTCGAGGCGGCGGCTCTGCTCGACGCGGCGGGCGACGGCATGGAGGAATGTCTCGTAATGAGCATCGTATTCGGCGGAGAGGTCGTGAAGGGGGGCGCATTCGCCAAGGCCGTAGAGGGAATGGTTGGCTGGGGAGGTCAAGAGAACGTACCAGACACGGTGGTGGAGATAGATGCCGCGCGACGTGCCTGCGGGGTTCTTGAAATGGAGCAGGCGCGGAATGATGCGGACTTGGATGGGGAGGTCGAGGGCGAACTGGCTGTTGTCTGTGAGGGGCATTGTTTTCGTTTTGTATTGTTGTTTGTGTGTGTTGTTTGTGTGGAGGGGAGCGGTGCCCTGAGGCGTCGCAGCCTCTCCCCTATTCCTATAGACTTGTGGGGAGAGGCTGGCGGAGGAGGCATCAGGGGAGCTTGGGATATTTCTTGAAGTTGGGCTTGCGCTTTTCGAGGAAGGCGCGTCCGCCCTCCTGTGCTTCGTCGAGCATGTAATAGAGCATGGTGGAGTCGCCGGCGAGTTCCTGTATGCCTGCTTGTCCGTCGAGCTCCGCATTGAGTCCGGCTTTTATGAGGCGCAGGGCCAGGGGGGAATGTTCCATCATGGTCTGTGCCCAACTGACGACTTCGTCTTCGAGCGCTTCGGGTTCTACCACTTTGTTGACCATGCCCATGCGCTCGGCTTCGACGGCGCTGTATTGGCGGCACATAAACCATATCTCACGCGCTTTTTTCTGTCCGACGATGCGGGCGAGATAGGAGGCACCGAAGCCGGCATCGAAGGAGCCGACGCGGGGCCCTGTCTGGCCAAAGATGGCGTTGGTGGAGGCGATGGTCAGGTCGCACATGAGATGGAGGACATGGCCGCCGCCGATGGCGTATCCGTTGACCATGGCGATGACGGGCTTGGGAAGGGAGCGAATTTGCTTTTGCACGTCGAGCACATTGAGGCGGGGCACTCCGTCACCGCCAACGTAGCCGCCGCGTCCTTTGACGTGCATGTCGCCGCCGGAGCAGAAGGCGACGTTGCCGGCACCGGTCAGGACGACGACGGCGATGTCGGCGGCTTCACGGCAATGACGCAGGGCGTCGCCGATTTCGGAGACGGTTTGCGGGGTGAAGGCGTTGCGATAGCGGGGACGGTTGATCGTTATCTTTGGCAATGCCTTCGTATTCTTCAAAAAGGATTTCTTCGTATTGTTTGATTGTTTTCCAGTTGCGTTCCATTTCTTTGATAGGTGTTTTAGTATAAATGTTGTGTGTTTCGGTGAGGGGGCACCCACCGTTTCTGTGTTTGTATGTTTTAGTAATAGCACGATTACTTAGCAGAATATTTCCAAAAGGACGGGACGCTCTGCCTCATGCGTCAGGAGACGGTTGATGGCGCTTGGGAGGTCGTCGGGGGAGCCTGCCGAGAGATATTCGAGGCGGTGGGTTTCGGCAACGCCACGGGCCGACGTGTGGTGGGCACCGGCGATGTAGCTGTTGCTGGCGGGAGAATCATTGAGGCCGGGGAGGTGTTTAAAAATGCGTCCGCCGGAATTGTTGAAGAGGACGATGCGGAGGTTGCCGCGCAACGCTGAGTTCCAGAGGGCGTTTTGGTCATAGAAGAAACTGAGGTCGCCGATGAAGGCGAGGACTGTTTTGCGGCTGGCGAGGGCATTGCCAGCGGCGGCCGAGAGGGAGCCTTCGATGCCGTTGACACCGCGGTTGACTCTCAGCGTGAAGGTGCCGTCGTTGAAGACGGCGGCAGCGGAGCGGACAACGGTGCTGTTGGCAAGATGGATGGCGGAGAGCGGGAGGCGGTGTTGCTGGAGATGGCGCTTGATGGCTGTCATGGCTGTGTGCTGGATGTCGGCGGCAGGAATGGCGCAGGGGGCGTTGTCGAGTTGCTGCCGTAGGCGGCACACGGCGGTCTTTTCCCTCAGCAGGGGGCGGAGGCGGGCAAGGAGGTTTTGCCAGGGGGCTTCAACAAGCATGTCGAGGTGCATGAAGGTGTCGGGCATACCGGCGTTTTGCTGGATGCGGACAACGGAGAGCGTGGGACGCTGGCGCAGAGCTAGCTTTAGCTGTTTGCCAACGAGGTTGCCGCCGACGTGGATGAGGAGGTCGGGGCGCAATTGTTCTCTCAATTCGGGGCAGCTTTCCAGCAGGGCCGTGCGATGGGCGTTTGCCTGGTTGGAAACGAGCTCAGGGAGCACCAACAGTTTGTTTTCCTCATCAAGCCTCTCCAGGATGTCGGCCTTTCTCTCGCATTGCCCCACGATGACCACGGGCAGGGTGGCTTCGTTGATTTTGCTGACCAGGGCGGCGGGGGGTGCACCGTCTTCCGTCTCGTAAAAGGCGACCGGGCTGGCCGAAGGCAGACGGGGCGTGGTGAAGCTGAAGAGTGGTTCCGAGAGGGGGACGTTGAGGTGGACGGGGCCACCGCCGCGCCGCTTCAGGGCGATACATGCCTCACAAGCGGCGTTGCGGCACCAGTGGACCTCGGCTTCGGTGTGGGCCTCGGCGAGCGTGTAGGTCTTTGCGTAGGGCGCCAGAGCGGAGGTCTGCGGAATGGTCTGCCCGTCGAGCTGGCCGATGAGTTGCGGAGGACGGTCGGCGGAGATGACGAGCAGGGGAATCTGCCGATAGAAGGCTTCTGCGACAGCGGGGATGGTGTTTAAGAGGGCGGAACCCGACGTGACACACACGGCGACGGGACGGAGGTCCTGCGCCAGCGAGATGCCCAGGGCAACGAAGGCCGCACTGCGCTCGTCGGTGACGGCATGGATGCGGAAGGGATGCTCGGGGGAGGCTGTCCTTGTGAGCTCGTGGAGATTGTGGACAATGACGCCGTTTCGCGAGCCCGGACAGACAACGGCATCTGTTATACCGCTCTGAAGAAGGATGGATGTAAGGATGTTTACGTTGGTCTTGTCACAAAACATTTTCTTTTACAAGATTATGGGCTTGGGCGTTTGTGTAATGGTAAGTAGGTATTCAAAATTAGTTTATACTATCCATGCAGGGATTATCCAGTTTAATATAAACTAATTCTGAACACCTACCTAAAAAATAATTTGAACAATTTTGAGGGTGTAAGGTGGGGTGTTCAAAATTCCATAAAAATCAAGGTTGGTAAAGAGGCGGCAGCGCCCCTTTCAGGGGCAGCGGCGCAACTGCCATGTTATTTGGCTCAAAACCGCACAGAGACTTTTCTTGATTTTGAATACCCTACCTTTCAGGGCGCTGTTTCTAACGATTACTCATTTTGCCCAGAAAACAATTGCTGCATGGCGTGCAGTTTGCGACAGGTTTCCTGCCACTCTTCTTCCAGTTTGCTTTCTTTCAGTATGCCTCCGCCGGCGTACAATGTGGCCTGGCCTTCTGACATCTCCATGCAGCGGAGCGAGACGAAGAGTGCTGTCTGTTCGTTGATGTTTATCGGACCGCTGAAACCTGCGTAGTATTTGCGTGGCGTGGTTTCCGACGTGAGGATGCGGCGTTTGGCGCTTTCTGTGGGCGTTCCGCACACGGCGGGTGTCGGATGGAGGGATTGCAGGAGACTCCCGATGCTGAGGGTGGCTTTGGGGCGAAACGAAATGTCTGTGTGGAGATGTATCACATTGCCTGCACGTGTGGGGTGGCAAGGGGATTTCGCGATGCTGCCTTCGGCGAATGGGGTCAGGCGCTTGGTGATGAAGTCAACGACATACTGGTGTTCCTCGATGTTTTTTTTTGCTCCAAGCATCGAGGGCGGGGAGACTGCCTTTCCATTCGCAGGTGCCTGCCAAGGCCATGGTGTGCCAAAGGGGGGAGGATGAGGAGCGTCGGAGGAGGGTTTCGGGCGTTGCCGCCAGCCAGAGTCCGGTGTGTGGAGTGTACCACAATGTGACGTAGCTCTGGGGCATATTTTGGCACGTGAGGAGAAAAAGGTCGATGAGGGCGGCGTTGTGGTCTGTCTTTATGTTGAGCCGCCGTGAGAGCACCACTTTCTTGAGTGTGCCTTCACGCAGGGTGTCAAGGCATTTTTCAAAGCTCTCCTTGTAGGAACGCAGCTGTTTTTTTTTCGTCGTTGCCGGTGCTTGTCAAGACGGCTGACGGCTGATGGCGGGGAACGCTGCTGGGGATTTGTCCTTTTGCCATGAAGTCGGGGCGGACAATCAGCATGGGGGTTTCGCCGCTTTGCTCATAGGGGGCGATGATCACGCCCTGGGTCTCGGCGGGGATGTCCCATGATTTTATTTCCGATGTGTCGCCACATTGGGAGATAAATATGTATTCAGATTCGCCGGGAAGACGGTAGAAAACAAATGAGCATTCGTCATGTTTGGAAGAATGGCGGCTTTCGTTGCCTGCGGTTGAGAGAAACTGCCTGACGGTTAGTTTGTTTGTGATGGCATCGTAAAGTGTTGCTCCTGTTTCCCGGCTGGATGTGTTTGTTTGGATTTTTTTCTCGTTAATATTCATAGGAAACAGAGGCTACACCACCTGTGGGCGTATGGTAGTTGCACAATACCACGTTGCCGTTTTTGATGCTGTATTCAAAGCTGGTGTCGAAATTTTGTGAGGCGTCTTTGTCGTTTGTGTAACTGATGTTTTTGACGAGATTGCTGGACGACCGTCCGAGCAGTCCTGCATAATAGAGGTGCTCGAAGCCCAGACAGCCCAATTCTTTCCCGACGAGTTCGGGAAGAATGCCGTTTCTGTTTTGGAGGTCGGAGGCTGTGAAGCTGATGGTGATTTTCGCGCCATCGGGGCCCATGTAGGTGATTTTCGAGAAATTTCCGTTCATGTATTCAATGGTTGCTGAACTTTTGTAGGAGAGAATCTGCCCCATGCTGCTTTCAACGGCTGTTTTTTCCCACTTCACGAGACGGCCGTCGATGTATTCGAAGTCGTATTGGTTTTTATTGACCGACATGTGTTTGATGTGTCCCAAAGCGTTGAGCTGAAGCTGCGTTTTTTCGCCGCTTGAATTTGAGACTTGCACGGTTGACGGAGAAAAGGCCAGACTGCTGGTGTATTGGTAGGTGCCATCGGTTTGCGCATCGGAACTGCGCATGAGGCCCGTGGCGTTGACGAGACGACCTTGATCGTAGGTGAATTTCCAGTCGTAGCAGCTTGTGACGTCGCCTTGATGCCTGATTTGCTTGACGGGATTTGACTCGGCAGCTGGCAATTGCGGTTTGATGGGCTGCAACGCAGGACCATCGTCGTTGCCGCACCCCGTCACTGCAAGGCAGAACACGAGGCAACTTGAGAGAAGGGGCATGCGGCCAAGGGATGTTATGGAGGATTTATTATCTTTCATGTCTGTGTGATTTTTTGGGGATTAGCTTCTAATTCAAGATCATTTTTTTGCTTTCACCATTACATATTAGGGGTGTTTTAGGCATCTACGAAATGGAGAGCGAACACTCGCTTAGAAGTTGACGCTTGGCACTTCTGAGGCTTTGGTGTCGGCTTCAAACGGCGATTTTTCTCGAAACCGCAGATGCCAGCAATGATGTTGGAAGGGAAACGGCGTACTTTGACGTTGAAATTCTTGACGGCCTTATTGTAAAGTTGTCTGCTTTCGTTGATGCGGTTTTCGGTGCCTTCCAGTTGGGCTTGCAGTTCTGAGAAATTTTCGTTGGCTTTCAAGTCGGGATAGTTCTCTGAAATGGCGAGCAATTTTCCCAGCGCCGTAGAGAGTTCTCCCTGTGCTTTTTGGATTTCCTTCATGCGCTCGGGTGTCAGATTGTCGGAATCCACCGTTACTTGCGTTGCCTTTGCGCGGGCTTCCACAACGCTTTCCAGTGTGCCTTGCTCGTGCTTGGCATAGCCCTTCACTGTGTTTACAAGGTTAGGAATCAGGTCGGCCCGTCGTTGGTATTGCGATTGCAGATTACCCCAGGCTGTGTTGGTTTCCTCGTCTAAACCAACCAGACCGTTGTAGGAAGAAAAACCGCCGATGAACAGACAAAGGATGATTACGCCCGTTACAATCAGGGGCGTTGAGATTCTGAATTTTTGGTTCATAATTTTAATGTATAAGGGTTTGTGGATTAGATGATGCGTGTGCGTTGGAATAACGGGGAGACTGAAAGTCAAAAACGGCCGCCGCTGCCTCCGCCTCCGAATGTACCGCCTCCGAAACTGCCGCCTGTCGGGCCGCCATGTCCGCCGCCCGTCGGTGGGAAAAAGATGAAGGGGGGGATGCCTCTGCCGCCCGACCGGTTGCCATTGTGCTCATCGTTGGGCTTGTCCGTATGGCGGGTTTCTTCATAGCCACATGATTTGCAGCGCCAGTGTTCTTCTATCATTATTCTCTTGCCAGAGATTTTTTCCGTTTTCTTTTTCAAAGTCAGTTTGTGTTTGCCGCATTTGGGACAGGTGCGTCGGTTTGACTGGAGGCTGAGGATATAGATGAACGCAATGAAGGTGAACGTGAAGGCAAGCACCAGAATGCTGCCAAATGGATTGTCTTCTTCGTCGTCGTTGCCACGAAGTGTTTCGTCTCCTCTGACATATCCGTCGATGCTTTTCAGCGTGTTGGCAATGGCTTTGTCCCAATCTCCCTTTTTCAGTTCCGGCACCATAACGCGGTTTTGAATTCTTCTGGAGATGGCATCTGGGATGGTGCCTTCAAGACCGTTGCCTGTCAGCAACTGATAGCTTCTGTCTTCTGTGGCCAAAATGAGAATCAGGCCGGTGCGTTGCTTGCCGTCGCCAATTCCGTAGCGTTTTCCCAGGGCCATGCCGAAGCTGTACGGGTCGTCGCCCTCCAGTTGCTTGACAACGACAACAACCGTTTGCACACCTTTGTCGCGCTCCAAAGCTGAGAGAAGTGCATCGGCAGAGTCTACGGTTGCTGGTTTCAGAATGCCATCTGGATTGCAGACATATTTCGTGGCATCCTTCAGATGCACCATCGGAAGCGTTTCTGGTGTCCACTTCCTGGCGCTTGATGATGCAGCTGACAGGATGAGCAACAGGGTGATAATGAAATATCTATACATCTGTTTCTTTAGCTTTTGTTGAAGTTGCACATACAGGAAATCATGCGGCGGAAAGCATTTGGCAATGAAAACTGGCTTTCGTCTTTGCCAAGCGTCTTGGGCTGGTTTGCCAAGTGTCAGGACTGACGTTGGGTATTGCCCCCTACTTGTTCGGGTGTTCATGCCAAAATTCCCAACTGGCGATGGCCTGAAGGTGAAGCATTTCCAAACCGTTCTTTATGATGCAACCGCGTTCCTTTCCTTTTTTTAGGAACATGGTTTCAAGCGGATTGTACACCAAGTCGTAAAGAAGATGATCGGGCGAGAGCAACTGATAGGGGATGGCGGGGTATTCGTCTGTGTGTGGGAACATACCGACAGGCGTGCAGTTGACCACAACAAGGTGTTGCTTCATGACATCGGCCGACAAATCTTCATACGTCAGCATGCCAGACCGAGGCGTGCGGCTCACATAGGTCGTTGCCAATCCCAGTTTTTCCAAGCCGTAGACCACAGCCTTCGAGGCACCGCCTGTTCCCAATACGAGTGCTTTTTTATGGCATTCGCGCAAAAGCGGTTTGATGGATTCCGTAAAACCGATTACATCGGAGTTGTAGCCTTTGAGGTGGGGTCTGCCGTCGTCGAGACGGGAGATGCTGATGACATTGACCGCCCCTATCGCCCTTGCGTCGTCGCTGAGCTCATTCAGCAGGGGGATGACGTCTTGCTTGTATGGAATGGTCACATTCAGCCCCCTCAGATTCGGCGTTGAATCCACCAATTCCATGAAATGGCCTGCAAGTTCCGGCAATTCATGGTTTTCATAAACGGCATCTATCCCTTCGCTTGCAAATTTTTCGGCGAAGAAACTTGCAGAAAATCGAGTGTCCTAACGGACGGCCGATGAGTCCGTACCTTTCCATGCGTAATGTTGTTTTATCTGTTAGTGTGGTGTCTATATTCGCTTATTTTGAGGCCATATAAAGCATGCTGATTCCAAATGTGAACCTCTTGATTTTACGTCTTTGAATCCCGCTTTTCAAGTATTTCTTTTCATTCTGTTTTCCTTTGGGAACGCCTCCATGGTCTGGGGCAAATAGCGATATGCTTTTTTGTCTTTTGAAATGAAGCGTCCGATTGTTGGCATCACCCAATGGGGAATATGTTTTAAAGAGCATGTTCATCGGAAAATGGGAAGGAGAAGTCAGTTCGATAACGGCCAGGTGTCCGCCTGGTTTCATCACTCTGCACATCTCGCACAAGCCTCTGTCAAGGTCCGCAAAATTTCGGATACCATAGGCTGCCATAACGGCGTCAAAGACGTTGTCCTCGAAGGACAGGTTCATACAATCCTCCTTCTTTACGCTTACAATGTCTTCCAATTTTTCTTTCTTGATTTTCTCACGGGCCACAGATAGCATCCCTTCTGATAGGTCAATGCCGAGCATCTGCTTCGGCTTGATTTCCTTGGCACCTAAGATGGCGAAATCCCCAGTTCCCGTGGCAACATCCAGAATGCTGTCGGGCGAAAACTGCTTGAGCCATTTCACAGCTACTTTCCGCCAGCGGCGGTCGATTCCGAAGGAGAGCGTGTGGTTGAGTAAATCGTATGAATGAGCAATGCCGTCAAACATGCGTTCAACCTGTGCTCCCATTTTCTTCCTTCTCGTTGTAAGGCTTTATGGTTTCTTGCTTGTATGTCAATTTTTTAAGTAGGTTGTCAGAATTATTTCCCCAATTCCAATTGTCTGACGCGCTTTTCGATTGAGGATAATTTGCCGCAGGCTTCTTCAAGGGCTTTCTCGCTTTCCAGAATTTGTTTCGAGAACGTGACGGTTTTCCGTTTGGCGTATTGTTCGCGCAAAGCATCCAGATGATCGATTGCTTCTGAAATCTGCTGCCCCGTTTCAAAGCATTTTTGGGCAAGCATGCGGGCTTCGGCGTTTCTGAATTGCGACAGGTGCGTGATCACATGCTGGTCGTCCAGCACAAATCTAAACGCATGTCGCTTTCGCGTGTTGCCGTCGGACGACATCAGTTCGGCTATGCGTTTTTGGGCCTCTGCAACAGCCTTCTTGTCAAAATGAGTGTCTGAGATGGAAGTCAGTTGGGCCAGATTGCGGATTTCATCTTCGTTGTCGCCCTTCAGCTCGTATATCTCACGCGTGTCGTTAGGAATGAAACGATAAATGCACACTTTGTCGGCGGGTTGGTTTCTGTCGGACACGAACCAGCCGATGTTGGCGTTCTCGTCAATGACCATCAAATAGTCGTTGGCTGGGGAATTAAACGGCATGCCAACGTTTTCTGCCTTCACGAAATCGGAGGTGGAACTGCCACGGCGCGTCACGAAAATGTCATATCCCCCTAAACTTTCACTTCCCTGGGCTGCAAAATACAAAGTCAGTCCGTCTGCCATCAGATAGGGATAGTCTTGGACGTCATCGCTCTGCCCCATCCCATTCAACGGCTGCGGATTGCTCCATTTGTTTCCCAAGCGCGTGCTTGAAACCAATTTCTTCAATCCATTTTTGTCTGGCATCGCAAAAACAACGTAATCCTTGAAGTCATTTATAAAGGCAGTCTCGCCAGCCCTGTATGAGGAAAATGCTGGAATGAACTCGGCCAGTTTGCCTAAGTGTCCGCTGCCTTTCGACAGACGGTATGCCTCTATGAACCTGTCACGCGACACGACCATGCTGTCGACAATGATGACCCGCTCCGTTCCGCGCAACATATCGGCGCCGAGCCGGGCTTTTTGCATTCCTTCTTCAATGGGCTCTGTCAGCTCCCGATTGCGTTTTGCAGCATTCAATTCCTTGGTATATGCTTGAATGGCTTCGTCAAAGCGGTATTCGCTGACCAATGTGGAAGCCGGTTTGGCCACATTGGATGTGCTTTTCTTTATTTCTTTCTTCACCTTGCGCCCTTTTTTTCTGTGCGGAAACTGCCAGACGGATATCCTCCGCAAAGCAGTAGGGCAATGGCGCAAAACAGCTCGAAATTTCTCTTTTTGCTCATATATTGTTTGTGTCTACGTTCTTTTTTTGGTTCAAAAATACGGATTTCTTTTCAATGGCGTGGCATAGATGGCAAGATTTATGTATTTTTTGCGGTAAACAAAAACTTTCTAGGTAGGGGTTCAAAATTAGTTTATGGAGTGTGGCAAGGCAATATCAAACTTTTTTCCCCTGCTTTGATAGTACAAATCATTTTTGAATACCTACTCTTATGAAGCATAAAACAATTAAGAAATTGATTGCTGTCGGCCTGGCAGCCAATTTTTTTTATAAGCGGCGGACTGTCTGCTTCGGCACAGAC
>ENA-OQCZ01000359-OQCZ01000359.1-human-gut-metagenome-genome-assembly--contig:-NODE-359-length-12519-cov-2.344254_pt1 | contig 12519 bp, 11 predicted proteins | sample MGYA00242505_ERZ504594 | MGnify/ENA primary metagenome ERZ504594 (study PRJEB26092, sample SAMD00036329) | human gut metagenome | host: Homo sapiens | study: EMG produced TPA metagenomics assembly of... | reverse complement strand
GTGATATCTCGCCAGCTGCCGATGGTGCGCACGGGCGCTCCGTTGCGGTCGTACAGCATCATGGCGTGCATGCGCGTCCAACGCCAGTCGCCTTCCGGCGAGCCCCCGAAACGACGACGCACGTCGAGCGTCACCGACTCGCCGCCCTGCAGCGCCTCGGCCAGGCGCTCGCAGTCGTCGGGATGGATGCGCCCGCCTTCTGCGATCATCTCGGCGTAGCGCTCGATCCGACGCTCCTCGGGAAGCGCGCTGCCGTCCGCGCCGGGCGCGCGCCTCGTACTCGACCAGCACGTCGCGCTCGATATCGTATTCGAACAGCACGTCGGTAACGCTGCGCAGCGCGATGCGGTAGCGCTCCCGCTCCACCGCGAGCGCGATCTCCGCCTCCTTGCGCGACGTGATGTCCATGAGCACGCTGCCGATCTTCACCGCACCGTCCTCGGTTTGCACTTTGCGACCCGAATCGAGCACCCACGCCAGCGTACCGTCCTTGCGGCGCGCGCGGTACTCCGTCTCGTACGTAGGCCCCTCGGCGAAGCAGCGCGCGACATCGGCGAGCGCCTGCGCGCGATCGGGAGCATGCACCATGCCCGCCGCCGTGCCGCCGCTCACCTCCATCAGCTCTTCGATGGTGTAGCCGAGCATGCGCGCCAGACCCTCGTTGACGTAGGACAGCGTGTACACGTCGTCGTCCTCGCTCATCTTGAGGCCGCCCGTGATGTTGTCGGTGAGCAGATCGATGGTGGCCGTTTTCTCGCGTACGAGCTGCTGCAAGTACTCGTAGGTCTGCCTGCCGGCCTCGAAGGGGAAGTACCGCTCGTCCCTCATCGCCCGATAGGGATTCGACGCATGGACATGGCGGATCTTGAGCTCTCCGCCCGCATCCACCAGCTCGTAGCTGCACCGCTGGCGCTCTTCGATCACCAGCTGCGAGTCCTCGCGCGTGCGCACATTGTAGCGACCCATCACGGTGCAACTGCACTCCGTGACGTTCACCAGGTAAAACTCCTCGTCGAAAACCTCGCACGGAGGCGCAAGCGGCGCGCGCTTCGTCAAATACGACACGATCTCTTCGGCGCTGGTCGAGAATTCCACCTCGCCCGCTCCTATCCACGAGAGATCGTCGGAAAAGCGCTCAACCACCTGCTCGATGCCCGTTCCGGCGTAAAACCGGCGCACCGTGTCGCTCACGAACGACAGCGCTTCGTCGAACAGCGGGTTCATCGCACTCCTCTCGCCTGCCTCCCGAGCGAAAGCCTCGGAGGCCGAGACGGCTTGCTCACCGTCCCCCTACGCATTTCGTTCGAAAGAGTATAGCGCGCCGGCGAGCAGAAGGCTCTGTGAAACCCGCGAACAGTTCGCGTACCCTACGCGTTGGCCGCCGGAACCAGCATGAGAAAGCCCGCCGCAAGCAGCGTCGCCCCAAACGAACGACGGAATCGCGTCGATTACCGCCGAAAACCGCCGACCTTCTCGCGCGGCGGGGTGCCGACGATCGCGAATTCGCTCCAGCCGCGCGCCTTGCAAAATCGAGGGATAGGCTCGCAGCGAGTTCTTGGAGTAGGCAGCTTATTCCTGTAGGTATGTCAGGGGCGTTCTACCCCTAACTACGAAAAGGGCCACCGGTGAAAGAGCCGGTGGCCTGGTGTTCCGTGGAGCCAGTGACAGGAATCGAACCTGCAACCCACAGTTTACAAAACTGTTGCGCTACCGTTGCGCCACACTGGCGTGCGCGTGAATCGCGTGCGTGCGTATTGTACGACATCATGCGCTTCCGGAAAAGCGTTTCCCGCAACGCCCACAAGCATGATGGGCATCATCGCTCGAAAAACACGGAATCGCTTCCGAAAACGTGTTTTTCGAGCGATGATGCGCGCCCGCTGCGCCAAATCCTCCCCCGCTGCGTCCGCAGGACGTCGGCGCCCCTAACCGGCCGAGGTTCCACCCGGCTCGTCGATCCTCAGCGCGCGGTACAGGCGGTCGGGCACGAGGCTCACGAGATCGTCGGTCCAACGCACGAGGTCGGTGGGCGCATCCGAGCGGAACCAGTCGTTCAGCACCTCGCACTCCAGCTTCGAGAATATCTCCACGATGAACCGCATGTTGTCGTTCACGGTCACATGGCGGTACTTCTCGAGCGTCTCCAACAGCACCGTCTTGCGGTTCTCGGGCATAACGGTCTGGCCGAAGGGCGTGTTGATGCTGTACTGGATGGACTTGCGGTAGAAATCGCGCTCCTGCGCGATAAGCCGGAGATGATGATAGTACCCCGTCTTCCAATCGATGGTGCGCCCTATCTCGTTGAGGTAGAACTGCCGGCAGAAGATGGAATGCCACCAAGGGATGTCGTATTTGCTTTGAAAATGGCGGTAGAACGTCTGCCGGGATATTCCCGCATTCTCGCATATCTCGGCGATCGTGATGCGATCGAGCGATTTGTCGACGGCATGCAGTATCTTCATCTTCGTGCGCAGCTCGGGCGATCCGAAGATGTCCTGTCCATGAGCAAGATCCGGCAGCATACAAAGCCTCCTCTTAGAGCACCCCGACTTGAACCTGCAAGAAACCTGTCAACCGAATTAAACATACCGCACCGAAACGCCTGACAGCACGTTACATTCTTGCACAATTGTCCGGCATAATCGACAATCATATTCTTTAATTCCGCAACTCGGACATACGGATGACCTTGTGCAACGGCACCGCGACACCGAACGGACTGCGCCCTTTGAATAGCGTTTCCCAGCCCATCAGAATATCTTCACAGAGAGGTGGACACGCCACCCGAAGACCTTGAAGGCGGCGCCGGAAGCGCTGCCGGAGAAAGGAGACTGTCATGGCGAAGATAGTCAATTCTTGGAACGACTGGGATCCGCTGAAGCGCGTGATCGTCGGCCTGTGCGACAACTCGGTCATCCCGCCCGAGGAGCCCGCGACCTCCGAGAAGGTGCCGGTCGACTCCGAGATGCGCGGCATGTGGGGTCTCCGCCCGCTGCGCACGGTCGAGGTCGGCAACGCCTGCCTCGAGAACCTCGTGAAGGCGCTCGAGGAGCGCGGCGTGGTCGTCGACCGCCCGACGCCCCTGCAGTGGAACCAGGCCATCGGCACGCCCGACTTCCGCAACGACTCGATGATGACCTGCATGCCGCCCCGCGACATCCTGCTCACCATGGGCAACGAGATCATGGCCTCCGCCAACTCCTTCCGCTGCCGCTACTTCGAGTACCTGGCCTACTGGCCGCTCATGAAGCAGTACTTCGACGAGGACCCGGACTTCCCTGTGACGACCCAGCCCGCGCCCGCGCCTGACCGACAAGTCCTACAAGCACAACTACTACGACGAGAAGATCTCGCTGGAGGAGCGCCTGGTGCGCACCGCCAACAAGGACTTCGTCACGACGGAAGTCGAGCCGATGTGGGACGCCGCCGACGTCATGCGCATGGGCAAGGACCTGTTCATCCAGCACGGCCTGACCACGAACCGCACGGCCATGGACTGGTTCCAGCGCTACTACCCCGAGCACCGCGTGCACGCCGTGAACTTCCCGGGCGACCCCTACCCGATCCACATCGACGCGACCTTCGTGCCGCTGCGCCCCGGCCTGATCATCAACAACCCGCAGCGCAAGCTGCCCGAGGAGCAGCGCGCGATCTTCGAGGCCAACGACTGGCAGATCGTCGACGCCGCCCAGCCGGCCCACTCCGAGCCGCCCGAGTTCTGCTACAGCTCCGTGTGGCTGTCCATGAACTGCCTGGTGCTCGACCCGAAGACGGTCATCGTGGAGGCCTCCGAGGTCTACCAGCAAGAGGAGATGGACAAGCTCGGCATGAACGTCATCCCCGTCGACCTGCGCGGCGCCTACGCCTTCGGCGGCGGCCTGCACTGCTCCACGGCCGACGTCTACCGCGAGGGCGAGTGCCTCGACTACTTCCCGAACCGCGTCGCCGACCCGACCCTGGTTCGCCCGGAGATGTGGAACGACTAGTCGCGTAGCTTGACCTACTTGTCACAGACAGGCATCGTCACTTCGTAAAAAGAAAGGGGATTCGTTTCAAGGCATTCCGGATCCCCCTTTTCCTTTTCATAATCCAATTATCACGCACAAACAGATCGGTCATGTAGGATCAAAGGTAAGACTCCAATCGTTTCGCATTCGATCTTGCATGACAAGAAAACCCCTCTGACAGGGGGTTAGGTGGGGCATACTCTTTTTTGCTACTGGTTTAAGGAGGACCAATGGCAGACAACGCTAACAAGGAAATCAAGACCGCGACAGCCGATGACGGCTCGACCGGCTACGAGATGAAGATCGGTCTTGGCACCATTGCCATGCTGATCTCGGCGACGGGCATGGGCTTGGTGCCCCTGTTCAGCCGCTGGGCAACTCGTACGGACATGTTCGACGGGGCGCTGGGTCTGAACGCTGGCGACTCCATCGGTGCTTTGATGGCCGTGGGCCGCATGAGCATGGGCGTGCTGTTCTTCGTCGTCATCATGTTCGCTACGGGCAAGGTAGAGACGTTCAAGAAACTCAAGCTGACGCCGGCCATCGCGTTGGGCGGCTTGATGATCGGCATGTCGCTGGCGTGCTACGTGACGTCTACGCTGTTGACCACCATCTCGAACGCTTGTTCTGTTCATCTACATCGGTCCTGTCGTTTGCGTAGTGCTCGCTGGCATCTTCCGCAAGGAACCCATGTCTGCTTTACAGTGGGTATGCCTGGTTGCGGTGTTCATCGGCATGTTGTTCGGCAACAACCTGATGGGTTTCAACGAGTCTGGCTTCTTCGTAGACTTCAACCTGGTTCCGTCTACGCCTGAGTTCCCGCAGAAGGGTCTCGGCGACGCCTTCGGCCTGGCTTCCGGCTTCTTCTACGGCGCTTCGATGTTCTTCAACGGCTACCGTAAGGACGCCGACACCACGGCTCGTGGTGTGTGGAACTTCATCTTCGCCGTCCTGGGCGCTGGTGTTATCACCGTCGTCCTGAACTCGCTCGGTGCAAACCCCGGCATGGAGAACTGGGCTCTCAACATCCACTTCACCGCATTCAACTGGATCGGTGCCCTGCTTTTGTGGGTCATCTGCGGTCCTGTGGCTCTGGGCTTCTTGCTGGTGGCTGGCCGCAACCTGCCGGCTGCTGACTACGGCACCATTGCGTACTGGGAAGTTCCCGTGGCCATCTTCGTGGGTCTGGTCGTGTTCGGCGAGGCCCTGACGGTTAACACGATTCTCGGTGGCATTCTCATCATCGGCGGCGGCGCTATCCCCTCTATCAAGGGCATGCTTTCCGCTCGCAAGATGAGAAAAGAAGAGGAGATTTGCGAGAATCTTGCCGCTCGCTTGGAAGAGGAAGAAGTCAAGGAGCACCTGCAGTAGGTTTGGCGGCGTGCGCCTGGTTCTCGGGCGCACGCCTTTCCGCTGAGAAGCGGTAATCCATAACCGGAAAGGAAGGGGTGTGATTCATGAAGATCACGAGCAACCTGACCCATGTTGCCACTGAAATCGAGTTCGAAGCGCCGTTGAACGAGGAGGAGCTGCTCGCCGTGTTCGAGAAGAGCGGCGTCCAGGGCTTCCCGGCCGAGCTCGACATCGCCGAGCGCACGGAGGACCACGTGCAGATGCTGTCGCTGGAGAAGCTGCTGGGCTTCGCCAAGGCGTCCGGGCTGTCCGCGGTGACCTACGACGTGACGTACTTCCCGCACGCCGACGACGCGGAGGTTGCCTACCAGCTCAGGCAGCTGGCGCGCGACCTGGAGATCAGCGCCGAGGTCATCCGCGACGTGTGCGCGGCCGAGATCCAGGAGTACCTGGCCCTCGACGCCAAGCGCGACGCCGGCCTGCCCGTCCACAGCATCGTGGAGGCCTACACGGGCGGCACCGCGTTCGCCTGGTACGGCATGAGCGACTACCCGCGCCTCAAGCGCTTCATCCTGCGCAAGCTGGCGCAGGGCGGCGCCCAAGCCAAGCGCAACTTCATCTTGCGCGCCAGCAAGGCCCAAGTCGACCTGCTGGAAGACTACTGATCCAAGCGCTGACGACATCGGAGCCCGCCGCGCATGGCGGGCTCCTTCCGATTCGAGGAGGGACAAGCTATGAAACCCACTGTGTACATGGAGGAAATGGACGCGTTCACCTACCGCGAGAAGCTGGCGAAGGATGCCGTGGTGTTCATCCCCGTCGGCGCGCTGGAGCAGCACGGCTCCCACATGGCCATGTGCGTGGACGCCGCGCTGACCAAGGCGATGGCCGGCGCCACCGCCGAGGCGCTCGTCGCCGACACGGACGGCGCAATGGAAGCCGTCGTGGCCGCTCCCATCAACTACGGCTACCGCTCCCAGCAGCGCTCGGGCGGCGGCTTCCACCTCTCGGGCACCACGTCGCTGTCGGGAACGACGCTCATCGCGCTGGCGAAGGACGTGGTGTTCGGCCTCATCCTGCATGGTGCGCGCAAGATCGTGCTGATGAACGGTCATTACGAGAACTACCAGTTCATCTTCGAAGGCGCCGAGCTGGCGCTGGAGAAAGCGCGCGAGAACGGCATCCGCGACGTGAAGATCCAACTCTTGTCGTACTGGGACTTCGTCGACGACGAGACCATCGAGGCCCTGTATCCCGACGGCTTCACCGGCTGGGATCTGGAGCACGCCGGCGTCATGGAGACGTCGCTCATGCTGCTGTTCCACCCCGACCTCGTCGACCTGGGCAAGACCGACGACCCGCTGTACGAGGGGCCGCCGGCCGAGCTGCCGAACTACGACGTGCTGCCCATCGTGCCCGGCTACACGCCGCCGTCGGGCTGCCTGTCCTCGCCCGTGGAATCCTCGCGCGAGAAGGGGGCGATCCTGCGCAACGTCGCCGTGAAGCACATGGTGGAAGCCGTGAAGCACGAGTTCTCGGGCGAGGGTGACTACCATGAGGTCTAAGAGCTCGGACGACGACGCGCGCAAGCACGTCCACCCCATGGAGGTGGAGAACGAGTCGGGCGAAGTGGATCCGGAGCCGAAGGAGGCCCAGGCCGCACGGCTCGGACGCACGGTCAGGCATGACCATGTCATCCGAGCCGCGTCGGTGGCCATCGTCGCCGTCGTGCTAGGCATCGCGCTGGTCAGCGCCGACACGTTCATCAACGCGGTTGGCGTGCTGCGCACGTTCGTCACCCAGTACTGCAGCTGGTGGATCGTGCTGTGCGCGTTTTTGTGCTTCGCCGTATGCATATTCGTAGCGGTGACGAAGCTCGGTTCGATCCGCCTGGGCGGCAAGGACGCCAAGCCCGCGTTCTCGTACTTCTCCTGGTTCGCGATGCTGTTCGCCACCGGGCAGGGCGTGGGCCTGGTGTTCTGGGCGGTGGCCGAGCCTATCATGATGTACGGGGGCACCCCGTTCAACGCCCCCGACCCCCTGTTCGCCGGAGACACGGCGCTTGCATGGACGTACTTCCACTGGGCCATCCCGGCGTGGGCCATCTACGCCATCGTCTCGCTTTTCATGGCTTACGCCCGCTACAACATGCACAAGGACACCACGTTCCGCGGCACGGTGGAGGATCTGTTCCCCGCCCGCGCGAAGCGGCCCGTCGGCATCGTGGTGGAGATCCTCGTGGTCATCGCCACCATCTTTGGGCTGACCACGTCGCTCGGACTTGCATCGTACCAGTTCAACAGCGGTATTCAACAGATCTTCAACATCCAGACGGGGCAAGCCCTGCAGGTGGCGTTCGTCATCCTGTTCGGCTCCATCGCAACGATGTCGGTGTGGTTCGGCGTGGTGAGGGGCATCAAGAAGATCTCGAACGCGAACGCCGTCATGTCCATCGTGTTCGTCGCTGCCGTGTTCATTTTCGGCCCCACGCTGTACATCCTGGGCGTGCTGCCCGAGTCGCTCAGCGTGTTCATCGACCAGTTCATGCTGATGAGCGGGTTCACCGAAGCCGTGAACCTGGGCGCGGGCATCGCCTCGTACGGTGATTCCTGGCAGGCGTTCTGGTCGTTCTTCATCTTCTGCTGGTGCTTCGCGTTCGCCACGTTCACGGCGGCTTCGTGTCCACCATCTCCCGCGGGCGCACGCTGCGCGAGTTCGTAGGCGGCGTGGTGTTCGTGCCCGCGGCCGTATGCATCGTATGGACGTGCGTGGTGGGCGGCACCGGCGTGTGGGCCGCCATGTCCGACCCCGGCATCGTGGCACAGACCAACGCCGACTCCTCGATGGGGCTGTTCCTCACCATCGACAGCGTACCTCTGATCGGCGGCGTGCTGACCGTGCTGGCAACCATCCTCATCGGCGGCTATATCGTGACCTCGGTGGACTCCGGCGTCATGGCGCTGTCGAACTTCGTGTCTCCCGCCGCGCGCCAGAGCCGCGGCTTCAAGGCGCTGCTGGCGCTGTGCATCACGGCGCTCGCCGTGCTGTTCATGGTGACGGCCGGACAGGACTTCCTCAGCACCATCCAATTCGCCACCATCGCCGGCGGCATCCCGTTCAGCGTCATCGTGATCCTCATGGGGGTCCAGTTCTTCAAATGGGTCAAGCACGACGAGCAGCTGGTGGAACGCGGCCTGGCCGAGCCGTTTCCCGAAGACTCGCTTGCGGCCCGGCAGCTGCGTCAGTGGCACGAGGAGAGGGAGGCGCGCGAAGCCGAGAAGGCATGGCTCACGAGGCATGAGGAGGTCGACGTCCCGACGGAGCCGGCCTCGACGAATCGATGAAGGAGGTGTCGCGATGAGCGCGGCAGCAGTAACGGAGGCACAACCGAAAGTGCCGTTCAAGGTGGCGATCTCTTCGTTTTTGGGCAACTTCATCGAATGGTTCGACTACGCCACCTACACGTATTTCGCCATCACCATCGGCATCGTGTTCTTCCCCGAGTCGGCGGTGAACTCCACGCTGCTCGCGTTCGCGGTGTTCGCGTTGTCGTTCGTGTTCCGGCCGTTAGGGGCGGCGTTCTGGGGCAGCATGGGCGACAAGAAGGGGCGCAAATGGTCGTTGTCGCTGTCCATCTTCATGATGACGGGCGCGGCGTTCCTCATCGGCTGCCTGCCGTCGTACGAGACGATCGGCCTGCTGTCCCCCATCCTGCTGCTGTGCCTGCGCAGCGTGCAGGGATTCTCGGCTGCAGGCGAGTACTCGGGAGCAGCGGTGTTCCTGGCCGAGTACGCGCCGGCGAACCATCGCGGGAAGTACTGCTCGCTCGTGCCGGCATCCACCGCGGCGGGTCTGTTGGCGGGCTCCACCGCAGCGCTCATCATCAAGGCGCTGCTGCCCGAAGCCGACGTGATCTCATGGGGATGGCGCATTCCGTTCTTGCTGGCCGGACCCCTGGGGCTCGTGGCGCACTACATCCGCACGAAGCTCGAGGATTCCCCCACCTACCAGCAGATGACCTCGACGGCCGATCCGGCCAAAGAGGCCCCGCGGCCTACCCGCCTCGTGTTCAAGAAGTACAAGAAGCGCCTTGCGACCAGCATCGCGGCGACCATGGTGAACTCGGTCGGCTTCTACCTCGTGCTCACCTACCTGCCCACGTATCTGACCAGCTACACGGCGATGGAAGCCTCGGCGGCCCAGCTTGCCACCGACATCGCGCTGGTCACGTACATCTTCATCATCTTCGGCGCCGGAAAGATATCCGACATCGTAGGACGTAAGAAAATGCTGCTGGGCTCGTGCGTGGCGTTCATCCTGCTCAGCATCCCCGCCTTCATGATGCTGGAGACGGCTCAGCTGCCCATCGTCATCGCAGCGGAGCTCATCATGTGCGTGACGCTCTCGTTCAACGACGCGAACATCGCCTGCTACCAGGCGGAGATGTTCCCCACGGAAGTGCGTTACACCGGCGCCGCGCTGGGGTCGAACATCGCCTACGTGGTGTTCGGCGGCACGGCCTCGATGGTGGCCACCGCGCTCATCGACGCCACGGGCAACGGCCTCATGCCCGCGTACTATATGATGGGCATCTGCCTTGTGGCGGGCATCATCCTGCTGTTCACGGCGCACGAGTACGCCGGCAAGGAATTGAACGACATCGAGTAGAGGATCGAACGCATCGAAAAAGAAGAGGGAGCGGGAAGGGGCGCGTCGAGCGCCCCTTCCCGCTCCTGCGGCGCGTTGGCGCCCTCGCTCGCTTACGCGTCGCCATCCCTTGCGCTACAGCTCGGAGCGGCCCCTGGCGCGCCGCGCTTCGGCGTGGTTTCCTGCGGTCATGGCTTTTCGGAAAACATATGTGGAGGTGACGGCGCGCATCGACGTAGACGGACGGCTCACGCCGCTCGAGATCGTCTGGCGCGACGGCCGCATCTTCGCCATCGACCGCGTGCACGAGGCCATTCGACGCGCTTCTCAGCGCGTGGGCGGCACGGGCATCCGCTACCTCGTGTCCGTGAACGGCCGCGAGAAGTACCTGTTCTACGAGGGCCCGCGTTGGTTCGTAGAGGAGGTCGCCCCCGACGAGCCGCGCCCCTCGTCGTAGTCGCCGCGCGAGGCGCCCGCTCTTCGGCTATACTTTGACGCGACAGATAGAAACGCATTCGAGGAGAACATCGCCATGGGTAAGCACGACCGCGTCGAGAACGGACTCGACCTCGACGAAGGCGCGCCTGCGTCCAATAGCAAGATCCCCCTTCCGCTCAAGGTGTTCGGCATCCTGTGCATAGTCAGCGGCGCAGCGCTCGTGCCGGTGCTCGCGCTGCTCATCGTCGGCATGGTGATGGCCCTGCAGCAGGGCGCCATCGTCGAGGAGCTGTCCGCCGCCGCCCTCGTCATCTTCGTCTCCGACGCGGTGCTCATGACGGTTTTGTCCGCCATGTTCGTCATCCTGGGCATCCGACTGCTGCGAGACAAACGACGCCGCACGGCCCAGATCGCCGAGGTCATGATCGTCATCCTCATCCTCGTGATCCTCTGCGACATGATGCTGAGCGGCCTCACGCCCGATCTCATCCCCTACGGCGTGGTGCTGGTCGTGCTCGTCGCGCTGTCGAGCTACGTGGACCCGTCGCTAGCCGAAGAGCGCGAGCTGCGCCGCAAACTGCGCGATATGGAAACGCGCGAGGCGGCCGAGGAGGGCACGCTCGGCCGCGACGAGACCGGCAAGGGCTTCATCGCGCTCAACTTCTTCAACCTGTTCTGGATCTTCGTCGTGTGCTGCGTGCTGGGACTCATGATCGAGACGGCATACCACTTCCTCGTCGTGAATCCAGGGCACTACCAGGATCGCGCGGGTTTGCTGTTCGGCCCGTTCTCGCCCATCTACGGTTTCGGCGCGGTGCTGATGACGGTTGCCCTGAACCGATTCCACGACAAGAACGTCGTGCTCATCTTCCTGGTGAGCGCCGTCATCGGCGGGGCGTTCGAGTATCTGACCAGCTGGTTCATGCAGTTCGCCTTCGGCATCGTGGCGTGGGACTACTCCGGCACGTTCCTGTCCATCGACGGGCGCACGAACGGCATGTTCATGGCCATGTGGGGCGTCTTGGGCGTGGTGTGGATCAAGCTGCTTCTTCCCTGGATGTTGAAGCTGGTGAACCTTATCCCGTGGAACTGGCGCTACGCGGTCACCACGGTGTGCGCCGCGCTCATGATCGTCGACGGAGCCATGACGCTGCTGTCCCTCGACTGCTGGTACCAGCGCGAGGCTGGAAAACCTCCCGAGACAGCCGTGGCGCACTTCTTCGCCGAGCACTTCGACAACCAGTACATGGAGAACCGCTTCCAGAGCATGTCCATCGATCCGGGCAACGCGACCCGCGCGAAATAGCGCGACCCGCTCGGCGAGCGCGAAATCGAAGGACGTAGGGGTGCGCGCCGTGCGCGGCGCCCGCCCCCCCTACGCCGCGGCCGAGCCGGTCAGGGCGGCGCGCACGCCGCGCACGGCCAGCCGCCCTATCACGACGCCGGCAAGGCAAGCGAGCACGCTTCCGCATGCGTACAGCGCGCCCGTCGCGTACTTGCCGCGTTCGAGCAAGGCGAGGGTCTCCAGCGAGAACGCGGAAAACGTGGTGAAGCCGCCGCACACGCCGGTTTTGAGGAACAACACGGCGTTGTCAGGCAAGCCGGAGCCCTCCGTGGCGGCCTCGAACACCGCCCCGATGAGCACGGCGCCCGCAAAGTTGACGGCGAACGTCATGAGCGGGAAGTCGCCCTCGACCGGCACGAGACCCAGCAGATAGCGCCCTACCGATCCGATGAAGCCGCCCAAACCCACGCACAGCACCGCCACCATCGCCCGCTCCTTCGCTCGCACCTCCACGTTATGCAGGTGCCAGCTATACCCTTGCCCGCCGAAACGCGTCCCCACCCCGAGAGAACTCTCGAAACTGGCGGCAAATTCCGGGGGATTCCGCCGACGAAACGCGCTGTCGACGCACCGCGCGGCTTCTTCGACGATCCGAACGGGCTGCTTGCGGAAAGCGCGCGGGGCGGCGCGGGCGCGTCGATGACGCCTCTTACACTAAAGAGGAACATATTCTTCAAAGGATGGGGGGATATATCCATCTTGGCTTTCCACGAGTCCCATATGATGGAC
>ENA-OQCZ01000358-OQCZ01000358.1-human-gut-metagenome-genome-assembly--contig:-NODE-358-length-12528-cov-6.735908_pt1 | contig 12528 bp, 9 predicted proteins | sample MGYA00242505_ERZ504594 | MGnify/ENA primary metagenome ERZ504594 (study PRJEB26092, sample SAMD00036329) | human gut metagenome | host: Homo sapiens | study: EMG produced TPA metagenomics assembly of... | reverse complement strand
TGCCTGCATAGCTTGTGTTGCGTGCGTTGCGTTGCGCACGCCGCTGCCGCTATTCGCCGCTGCCGACCGCGCGGTGCTCAAGATAATCGGCATGCGCGATCGACTGCGCCACCGCATCCGCCATCGTAGAGATATTAATCTCGTTTATTCTGTCAATATTTCTTTAATTGCGGTGTATAGAACAGTACACTGAAAGAAGTAAATCTACAGATTTTAAGCGCATTACGATTTAAAATAATAACGCCTTAACCGTTGTCTGTTAGCGGTTAAGGCGTTCTTTTTATTGCTTCAAACTAAAGTGCACGTGTGACAAGCGTGTCAGCCCCTGTTATCCTGCGTAAGAGTGCATTCCAGAAAGGAAGAAATTGACACCAAAGTAAGTCATGAGCACAGTGAGAAATGCCAAGATGCAAAAGCCGTGGAAGCGTTTTGCGCTGCGCAACCAGGGGAGAGAATGGCTGTGGAAGCCGATGGCATAGACCATGAAGGTGATCAAGGCCCATGTCTCTTTAGGGTCCCAGCTCCAGTAGGCACCCCAAGACTGGTTGGCCCACACGGCGCCCAAGAAAATGCCGATGCCGAGGAAGAAGACAGCAGGGTAGAGGAGCAGGCGTCCGAAAAGCATGAGTGGTTCGGCTTGCCGAGAAATGCACAGTCCGAGGATGCCTGTGAGCATGGTGAAAGCCAGCAAGGCGTAGCCTATCATTATCACGGAGACGTGCAGGCTCAACCAGGGCGAGGCGAGAACGGGCATGAGGTTTGTGATTTGCGGATTGCTCTGGCCAAGGTGTGACACCAGCAGGGCAAAGCCTCCCAGAAGGAAGCCGAAGGGAAGCAGAATGCGGAAGCGATGGTGGAAGATACTTGAAAATGCCAGTGTGCAGAGCGCCATGAATTGCATCGTTTCAAATCCGTTGCTCATGGGAATGTGGTCTGCAATGTACCATCGCAGCGCGAAGGCGACGCCCAACGCTGCAGTGGTGAGAAACAGCATGGCGGGGAGAATTTTTTGGTCGAGGACGTTGGTCTTGAGGTTTCGGATGCTTTTGTATGCCGTCAGCGTGAAAGAGATCAAGGCGCAGACGAAGCACACGATGAAGAGAATTTTCGTCGTGGGGATGCTGTTGTAGAGAATTTCAGCTTTGACGCGTTGGGGACTCAGCGGTTTCACACTGCCGTCTTTTGGCAACGGCTTGATGAGCGTGCCGTTTTGCAGCATCATGATGAGCCCCACTTTCTCATCGGTCTCCGCAATGGCCTTTTGCAGCGGATCGGCGGATGGGGCAATCGCGTTGCCGTTTCCGTTCCAATATCGGCGAAGGATATATTCGTTGCCGCGGAAGAGGTCGGTCAGTCGTGCATATTTTCCGTCAAGGCCCAGCAGTTGGCGCAATTCTTTGTTTTTGATCAGAATCATGGGTTCGTTTTGCCAGACGTCGGGGCGCAGGAGCCATCCAGAGACGACTTGTTCTGGCGACAGGCCGCCATAGCTGTCTTTCCCGTAGAGTTTCAGGATGAAATCGTGTGCCAGGGTGTTGAATGGGGCAACGCGTCCGTTGTAGACCACCTGCTTGGCAGCCAATGAATCGGCTTTTTCTCGGTTGAACGCAGGGAGCGAACGGGAGGCCGCGGAGAGGCTGGGACTCACGGCTGCCAGCATAATGATGAGTGTGCCTTTCCGGAGCAGAGGGTTTCGCAGAAGTCGTCGGAATTCTTCGCGGCGGTCAATGAGTACGAGGAGCATGGAGATGGCCAGTAGAATATAACCCACATAGGAGAGTGTGGTTCCCCACGGGTCGTAGTTGACTGAAAGCCAGCTGCCCTGTCCGTCTTCATCGTAGGACGACTGGTAGAACCTGTATCCTTCGATTTCCAGAATCTTGTTCATTGAGACGCTGCATTTCTGTTTGATGCCTTCGCGACTGATGACCGTTAGGTGTGAAAAATAGTCGGCAGGCGTTTCCGTTCCGGGATAGCATTTGATGTCAAAGCGGTCCAGCATGACATTGAAGGGGAGGGGGAACGTGCGGCTCAGATCTTCGCTTTGGAAATTCCTGACGGGGATGCCTTGCGAGAGATGGAGTATGCCTTTTGTCGAGGTAAAATAGGTCAGCAGGCCTCCTCCAAGGATGACGGCAAAGGAAAGGTGGAGCATAAGAAGAGGGAGACGGTGCCATAGTTTACGCTTGACCAAGGCGTATATCATTAGAAGGGTGGCCAATGCCCATAGGACAACGAACCAAGGTGTGTGGTAGATGTGGTCTGACACAAAGGCACTCCCTTGATGGTGCTCAATGATGGTGGCGCTTGCCAGAAGAATGAGCAGAAGAACGTAGGTGAAGATGATCAGATGTTTCATGAATGTGGCATGGAGAAAAGCAGCGACACGAAGCTTGTTTTCTCAGCTAGGTAAACAAAACTTCGTGTCGCGCGTTTATTAGTAGGGGTGTCATACGTCGGATTCCCAAATCGTCAGGGAATCGTCAGAATTTCGGAAAGGCTTCGTTGGTGATGGCTTTGGTGGCCATACATTCCATTTCAATGAGCCATCCCGGGCGGCATACGGGAGCGAGCACAATGACTTTTGGAATGTCGGGGAAACGACGGTTAAACATTTTTGAGACAACGGCATGGTCGGCGGGGTCTCTCAGATAGACAATCATTTGGCTGACATCATCAAATCCGCATTCGGCCTCCTTGAGCAGGGCATCGACATTTTCCCACATGCGCTCCGTTTGCTTGCGGATGTCGCCGACGTGCAGGATGTTTCCTTTGTTGTCAATGCTTGCCGTTCCGGAGATGAAGACCTGGCGACGGTCGCCGTAGTCAACACGCGTGCCTCGTTCAAAACTGACGCCATATTCATAGGTGGGGTTCAGGTGGGTTGGCGCGTAGAGGTGTTTCACCTGTTTTTTGGGGTCAATGCCAATGACGGCATAGTTGTCGAGTTGCACCAGTATTTTGGGGTTGGCGTTGCGGCCGCCGATGCCCGTGCTCGCAATGAAATGTGTCTTTGGTGTGAGGTTTTGCGTGTAGAATTCCTCGTTGCGTGCTGAGACAACTCCTGCATAGTTGGTGTCGACGTTTTGGACGAAAAACCAGGTGCGTATGCAATTGTCGGCCAAATGGGCGCCGTTGTTGAGCAATTGCATGACATAGTCCTTCAGCAGCAGACTGGTTTGCCCTTCCGACGTGTCGGCTTCTGCCGTTGCACTGCCTCCCCATAAATGTGTGTATGCACCGTGTTTCACGCGATAAAGCCCGTGGGAGAAGTTTTCTTCGCAGATTTCTGTTTGCAGATTCACCCAGAGTGCGATTTTTGTACCATCGAGCGGCGCCTGTTCAACCACGGAACAGGCACATGCTGGAACCTCTGGCACTGTTGCAAGCAGCGTGTTGTATTGGTTGGCAGCATCGCTGAGAAAATAGCGTTTGATTACTGAGGAGGCACCTTTTAGTGTCGTTTTAAGCAGAGAATAATAGTTGTTCAAAACAGCGTTGAGCTGCTCTTGGAATGTTTGTTCGGGATGTGTGGCATGAATAATCACGTGGTATTCTGTCACACCATCCTTTGTCTCAAATTTAGAAATTTCAGCCAAGGAGTCCTCGGACTGAACGGCTATTCTTTCCTGTATGTTAGTCATTCTGTTAGTGTTTCTTGTTATGTTTACAAAGGTACGAAAAACAACCAACTACAACTGCTTTTTTTTCCTCGCCAGCATGTAAAATCACTATATGTGGGGATGTCTTGTCTTTTTTTGTTGGCATAGAAACTGCCGTATAGCCATTCCTGTGATGAGGCAGGCGGGCAATACGGCAGATGTTTTTTGCAGTGTTTGTTTTCTCGCTATTCTTCGGCACCGTTGTTTATCCAGTCTTTGATGAGCTGGAGTCCGACAGGGTCCGTCACCATGATTTTCGAGTGGTTGTGTTTCCAGTTTTCGCTCACCTCTGTGGCGAGTGCTTCATAAAGAACACTGTTTGCAGCGTCGCCAGGCGTGACACGATTGTGGCCTTCCACCAGTTTGGCCGGCATATTCTTCATGCTTGCATAGCTCTCGCCTTCGTTCAGGTTGAGCGATGCCGCCCAGGCGCTTCCGCTGTGGCAGTGGGAACATTGTTTGTCGAAGATTTGTTTCTGTATGCTGGCAAACATGCTGGCGTTGAGCGTGCCTGCGTTGATGCGAATTGTGTCGTTCGTGTTAGGCGCGTCGATGGTGAAGAAGGAGATGACGCGGCGCCGCACACTGTTGACCACGCAGACCTCCAAGGTCTTCACATTGTCGGGGATGCCCGAGAGCGTGACATCAGCTTGCCCGTTTTCGTCTGTTCGGATGCTCTTCGTTATTTCTGCATACGGACTGTTGTCAGAGAAGCCGGCAATGGAGATTGAATAGCCAGACGGCCATGTTTTTTGTCCTTCCAGTTTGACTTCCACTTTGGCAACGCGTCCCTCTTCTTTGAGGTTGAAGTCTTCTTCAGCAATACGCCCGTCGTCGCATGAGGAGAGAAGCGTTGCACAGAGTAGCAGCACATAAGTGATTGGTTTCATTTGAAATGGCTAAATGCACGTTGTGGGCGTGGGGTTAGAAATAATATTGCAGTTGCACGGTGGCAGAATGCGTGGCGAGACCAAGGTTGTCGTTGTCGCGGTCGAGTTGCGTGGCGTGTCCCTTTCGGCCCGTGTATTGATACATACCTTGGAGCTTGAGGTTGCAGTTTTTGAAGAAATAGTTTACGCCAACTGCCGGCATATTCAGGAAACCGTCTTTGCTTGTGCTGTTGCGGTTCATGAAATCGTAGCGTGCTGCGAGTTGCACCTGTGGCGTGATGAAATAGCCGCCTTGCAGATAGCCGCCCAGATAATTATAGTGTTCAGAGATTTTCTGACGTTTGGTGAATCCCACGTTCATCCAGTAGGCTTCAGCTGCAAAATACCAGCGATGGAGGAGCATAGCAAATTCAAGCCCCATGCGGGCATCGTTGGTGCTCTCGTTCTCGCTTTCCACGTTCATTGAGCCCGATAGCCCGACGAGCATTTTCTTTTCGTGGAGCATATTGGGGTTGCCTTGCGTTGAAGGCATCGTTCCCCAGGGCATGTAGGTCAGTCGGCCCGCGTAAAGCAGTGATGGGATATGCCAGTCGTCGCTGAAAGTCTTTGTGGCGCTGTTGACTGCGGCCCCTGTGCCGTTGAAGAGCCCCACTTCATAGCCAAATTTGTTGTTGACAACGCCATGAAGTTCAACGCCAAGATCAAAGCCCGTCGAGATGCTTGGCGTGACCGCATTGAGCACGTAGGGCATGATGGTCGACGTGGTGAGCGACGTTGGGAGTTGCGGGAAGAGCGTCTCACCAAGCGTCGTTAGATAGGCGTGTGAAAAAGGCGTTTTGAATTTACCAACGCGCACCTGTACGGGATTATTGAATTTGACGTCAAACCAAGCCTGCTGCAAAAGATAGCCGCCCGTTTTGGCTGCATTCAGAGAGAGGTTGAACGTGACTTTATTGAAGGCCTTGCCCGTGAATCCCAAAATGGCATTGGGGATGGCGAAACCAGAATTGGAGACGTTGTCTTGGTTGTATGCCTTGTCGAGGCCCTCGTCGTCATACCAATTGAAGTTGGCGCTGGTTTGCACCAGCATGTAAGGCTTGAAAATGAAGTCGCCCTTTTTCGTCTGTATGGTGAAACCCTTGCTTCCGGCCAAGGACACCACGCCGTTGTCAGTGTCGAGGTCTATTGGTTCGTAGTTGATTTTTCCGATGCCCTTGTCGTCGCTCTTCTCGTCGTTGGCTGTCTGTTCTTCAGGAGCTACGGAGGCGGTGGCTTTTTCTTCCGGGACATTCCCCTTCAATTCTGCAACGTTTGCAGCGTGGATATTGACGGCGCTCGCTGACATCAATGCCAACAGGGCGAAGCTTTTTTTATTCATTGTGTTTTCAGTTTTGTTGTAGGTGTGTAGGTACTTCTGTTTGAATGTGCTAAAGAGATTCCAGGAATTTCACGAGTGCATCACGGTCTTTCTTCGGCATCTTCTTGAATATGTTTTTCGATGCTTCGCCTTCTCCTCCGTGCCACATGATTGCTTCAACGAAATTACGTGCGCGTCCGTCATGGAGAAAACAGGTGTGTCCGTCAACCTTCTGTTGCAGGCCGACGCCCCAAAGCGGTGTGGTGCGCCATTCGTTGCCGCGCGCCAGTCCGCTGACATAATTGTCGTTGAGGCCGACACCCATGATTTCAGACCCCATGTCGTGGAGCAGATAGTCGGAATAGGGGTGGATGGTCAGTCCGCCGAGCCAAGGCAGGTGAGTGCCGTTGAGCAGCGTGCTGCCCGATTTCTTGGTGTGTAATGTTGTAACGTGGCAGAGTTGGCATTTGGCCTTGTAGAAATTCTGTTCGCCAATCTTCAGCAGCTCGCGTTCAGAAACCGTTTGGTTGCCATAGTTGACCATGGTGGTGGTTGATCCGATGCGGCGGGCGGGGACACCGAGACATTGCATATAGAGGTCAACGTCTTCCATAGATTCAGTGGTGACGTCAAGACGGTTGCTATAGCACAGGCCCATCATACTTCCATATTTCTGTTGTGTCTGTCCCTCGCAGATTTCTTCAGGGAAGCGACTGTTGGTGGCTCCCATGTCGCTCGAGAAGCCCAGTTCCACGGTGAGGTCCAGATGTTGCGCCTTGTTGCCAGACAGGCCGACGCCTCGTACGCCCTTCTCCGTGATGTAGTTGCATCGGCTGCTGATGCCATATTTTGGATAGTTGCTTTTGGCGGCCAGAGCTTCAATCTCCGTGGGGTCGAGCGCCATCATCAGTCCCATGCCGACATGTCGCAATGGTTGGCGAACGGAGATGATCAAGTCCTCGGGTTTGACAGCGTCGGCAATGGGTTCTCCGTAGTTTTTCATGCCGTTGGTATACCATTCTTTGATGCGGTATTCCGGATAGGCCAATTCATATTTTTCTCCGTCGGGGAAAGCATACTCCTGCTTGTGCCATTTCACTTGCAGTTTGCCCTCCGGCTTCATGGTGTATTCTTTGCCGTTGGCGTCAACGTAGGTGCCTTGGATACATTGGTCGTGGAGCACGCGTCCGTAGTCAGGGAAAAACGAGCCATTCTTTCGGGTGATGTAAATCAGTCCGGCTGTGAAGCCCGTCTCGCCAGAGACCGTGCAGAATCCGTCGGCGTCGCATTTGCTTTCGTCATAGTTTGCCCAAATGGAGGGCTTCGTTCTTCCAGTGGTCATGTGGCAGCTGCGACAGGAGAAACCCGCATAGAGCGGACCAAGGCCGCCAGCCTCAACGTCCTTTCCGCTTGGAATGGCGTTGTCGTATAGTTTGTTTCCTGAGTTGAAGCGGGTGAGATATTTTCCCGCCACCCAGTTGGCCTCGACGTCGTAGACCGTGGAGGAATTGAGAAAAATGGTGGAAATGTCGGCCGACAAGGCATAGCCCTCCGGCACTTTGATGTCAATGATGTCTATGCCGTCGTCGTCACTGCAGGCGTTGAGCGAAAGCATGATGCTGAAAAGCAGTGAGTGTTTCAGTAAACGTGTAACCATATAGTTGTTGGCAATGAAATCAATATTCGCTTTATGCTAAATGAGAGGGGGATATAATGTAAAATGTATAATGCGCGATGCGTTGGCTGTACATCATACATTTTACATTATTGGTTAGTCCTTCCTAATTATTTGATGGTACGAGGCTTTCCGTCCTTGAATATAAGGAATTCAAGTGTGTGGAAACCGCGAACGTTTTGCGCCGATTCAACCTTGGCATCGTCGTCGCCTTCAGCCCATTTGAGATCCGACCATTTCTGCGACTTCATGATGTTCACGATTGCGTCTTGGTCAAGAGGCCAGGAGTCCATGTTGGGGTCGAGACCAAATGTGGCAACAGGACCGAAGAGGAAGGCTTCGCTCGTTTCCCACGGTTGGCGGGCTTTCATCCAAGCTTTGCTGCATGCATCAAATCCTTCGTTGCTCGGATTGGCCACAAAGGCGTTGACGGCGGCAAGCAGTTCGGCATTCTTTTCTTTCAAGTTGCGGTAAGTCGGCACGACGACATTGTCAACATAATTGTTGACGATGTTTTGAAGCACCTCGTCGCTGAGATTGTTGACAGCGTCGCGGAGATTTACGGCTGCTGCGCCGGCTTCAACTTTGTCGTCATCGTTTTTCACTTCGCTCAGACTGGCTTGCAAAGCGGCGCAAGCCTCCATTGCTTTTTGCGTTTCAACGCTGCCGATGTGATTGCGGAAAGGCTGCGTGATGCCCTGAATGGCGTTTTCGGCGGCCGTGATTTGCTGGCGGATGGTTTTGTCGATGGTTGTTCCTTCAAGGGCCTTTGCCATAGAGTTTTCGGCCATGTTTGTGGCGCTGCCATCGAGTTTGCCATAGTAGGCGTTGGCAATGGAGCGGATATTGTTGGTGTAATCATCGATCGAATGCCAGCTGTACCAAGACTCAACAGCATAGAGCGCCTCAGTGGTTTTTCCACTCACCCATTTGGCATAAGGGTCACCGATTTTGGCGGAGCCAACTTCATTGGCAATCTCAGCCATTTTCTCAACGATTTCCTGGGCGCAAGCTTTCACGTTGGGATAGCCTATGCGAGAATCGTGTTGCTTGAAGAGTTCGGCGAAAGGAACGCCGGTGTTTACTTCCGTTGTATGGTAGTTTTCGGCCCATTGGCTGTATAATTTCTCAGCATCGTTGTTGAGAAGCATAGCCACGTTTTTCATGTAGTTGCCCCAGGCTTTAGCGTTGCTCGCAGTGTAGTCGAGGTCTGCCGACGGCTGTTCTTTCTCTGTCTTTGGGTCATCGTTGTCGCTGCAAGATGTCGTGGTGGCACTGAAAGCCACGGTCATGGCGAACATGGCACCGAAAAGGTATTTCTTATCCATTTGCTTATTGGTGTTATGTTGTTTGTAAATAAGATTAATTCTCTGATGGAGGATGATGTAATCCTTGAAGGAGAGTCCGGCATATCTGATGAAGCGTATGCCAGACAGATAGTAGCTTTGCGTACTGTTGGGGTTATCTTTTGGTGAACCAGCCCACGTAGGCAACGCCAATCGACAATTCATTCTCGCTGTTGTATTTCCCCTTGCCGAAGAGCTTGCTCGTTCCGATTTGGCGCGTTGAGTAGTCTGCCTTTATTACCAAATTGGGGAGCGCATACCAGTTGATACCTGCCGTCCATTTCCGCACTTCGTTGCGTTTGTCCTCCGTGTAAAGTCCGGCACATTCCTTTTGCGTGTTGTAATAGTCGAAGCGTGCAAAGGGATAGAGCGTCGGGCATCGAGTTCCTGCGAATATGCCAGCCAGGTTGAGGCCCACTTCTGCTCCGTAGCTCACAGATTTTTTGGCAACGGGAATGACACGGGTGTAGGGCGAACTATTTGAGAGTTTCGTATTGACGGCGCTCACGCGGTCGGCGTTTGTTAGGTTTCCCCACATGAAATTGGCCCGGGCAGCAAGAATGTTGCTCTTATATTGTGCATCGACTGTGTAGATGCGCAATGGCGCCTTGAAATTATATTCGCTGAGTTTGTCGGAATTGGCGGTGGTGTTGGCGCAATAATAGAGAGAAGCGCCAAGGCGCAACCCCGGTAAACCGTTGTAGTCCAATCGGAATGTATAGGCTGGCGAGGTGAAGTTGTCTTCTTCGAAAATGCCCTGTTTTCCTCCGGCAACCCAGTTGTTGCGGTCGAAGCCACAAGCGTTAAGTCCGGAAGTGACCATGGCTTGATAGCTGAAGTTGGCATATCCGTAACCAAACGTACCGAAGATTTCCAAACCATTCTCGTGCCATGTTGAAGGAATCATCGTTGTTTCTCCCTCTGGTCGCGTCGTACCGAAGAAATTAATCGGTTCATGGTGTGCGTTGGTCAAGCCGACAGGGAGAATGAGGTGTCCCGCACGCATATTGAAGGCTGGATGGATCAAGCGAGTGATGTGGAATTGCTCCAGCGCCACTTCGCCGCCTTTCTCAACTTCGGTTTCATATTCCCCGTTTTCTGAATTCTCTATCTCATAGGCCGTGCCTACACCGCCCGATTCAAACTCAATCTCTGCTCCGAGAATCCATTTGGGTGTGAATTTATAGTCTAAAGCCAAAACGAAGCGCGGGATGGAAATCGTGTTGCGATGGTCTTTTCGGTTTCCGTCGCGGCCGCCGTAGAAGCGGTTGATTCCGTAATCTTTGAAGGAAGCCAGCATTTCGCCGTAGCCGCCGAAGCGGAACTTCTCATAGTCGTCGGTTGCTGAAATCGTTTTGATGCTTGGCGCCTTGGACTCGGCTGTGGCCTGGTGAGTGTGGTTGGCAACAACGGCGTTATTTGCATTGTCCGTAGGGCTGTTTGTAACAGTCTTGTCAGTTGCTTGGATGACAATCGGATTTTCTTTGACCGCCGCCGTGCGTACATGATTCACATTGTCATTTCGGGAAGCCATTGCCCCATTGTCGGCATAGCCTATGCCGGCGGCAATCATGTTTCCCAGGGTGAAAAGAGCGATTCCTTTTTTCATTGTGTCTTGTTTTTCTTATATTTTTTCGTGTCCGGCGTACTGGTCTTTTGGCCTCCGGTTTTTTTGTCTGCGTTTTCAGTTTTCGTGTCCGTCTTCTTTTTCTTCACCTTTTCCTTTTTGGCAGGTTTGGCTGGCGGAGTGGCGCATGTTGTGGCATCAACAATCGGTTTCACCACGCTTCCGTCTGTCGCCACCAAAGGAGACAGGCAGACGCAGAAGGCGAGCATTGTGAAGATCGTTTTTTTCTGTAACGTATGGCTCATTGTGTCTGCGTTTGATTTGATGGTGCAAAGTTATCGACATTTAAAAAGTGTCACAATCGCTATAATTGTGTATATTTTCAGGCTGCTTGTAAGTGAGCGAAACTGCAAATACCCACAAAAATCTGCAAATACCCCAAAAGTGGTGATACCCGTGTGGCGTGCTAATAAAACAAAAATCACTAACTTTGTGGCGACATAACAAAGCGGGCTTTGGTCTTCATTATCAGAGCCTATTGAAATGAAAGGTAAATAAGGTATGGCAATTTTCTATAGTGAAACCGCAAAAATTGAGTGATATCATCTGTGACGAACCTTCTTTGTTGCAGATGATGAGTCGTTTCGGCATTCCATTGGGAGTTGGGGTAGCGCACGGTCAAAGAAGTGTGTGAAACCAACAACGTGGACACTGTTACATTTTTAGGCTGTGGCTAATTTTGATGAAGTATGGGAAAGATGTGGTGGACCAGATATGTTTGAAAACGGTGTCCGTTTCCAGCGTTGGTCACCTATCTTGGCAGGGCACACAATTACTATCTTGACTTTCAGTTGCCGAACATCCGACGCAAACTATTGGAAGCCATAGATTGCTCGCAGCAGAACGAAGTGGCATATTTGATATTGAAATTCTACGATGAATATATGGCAGAGGTGCGTCGCCACATGCAACACGAAAACATGCGCATTTTCACCTATGTCAACCAACTCTTGGAAGGACATCGCCGTGCGGATTTTGAAATTGCACAGTTTTCGCGGAGTCATAGCGGCATTGACAAAAATTGCAGGAGCTGAAAAACATCATCATCAAATATTACACGTCGACAGACTCTGTTGACTTGCTGAATAATGTGCTCTTTGATATATTCAATTGTGAAAACGATTTGCACCAGCATTGTGAGGTGGAGGATGAACTTTTTGTTCCCGCTGTGCAGTTGCTGGAGGCCAAGGTTGACGTGGAAGGAGGCAAGTCAGAAAAAGAAACAATATCTGTCGCACAGCAAGAGATGCTTTCGGAGCGCGAACGCGAAATAGTCGGTTGTATTGTTCGCGGCATGACGAACAAGGAAATTGCAGAAAAACCTTTTCATCAGTGTCAACACGGTGCTGACGCATCGCAAAAACATCTCCCGAAAACTCAATATCCATTCCGTCAGCGGTTTGACCATTTATGCCATTGTTAACAAACTGGTCAATGTGGGAGATCTTCATTTGCAGTAAGCAAATCCTTTAGAGATGGCGTGGCCGTTTACTGAAACATTTTTGTTTCGCTCGGAATAAAAATGTTGAACCAACAGCGTAGAATTTGACTTTTGTGCAGTTCCGATGAGAGAATAAGTCATCATGGGCGTGTCCTAAAGAGAGTCAGCGCACACGGGGCGAGAAACGTTCGTCTCTCGTCCGTGCTTCGTTCGTCTCTCGTCCGTGCTTCGTTCGTCTCTCGTCCGTGCTTCGTTCGTCTCTCGTCCGTGGTTCGCTCGTCCCTCGTCCGTGGTTCGCCAACAGGCATAGGGGATGGATTGGCGAATTGCTTTATCATCGGTTCAACCATTAATTTGAGGATGTATTGCTACTCTATAAAAGGGAAACCATATAGTCTTTATGGTGTCGAGCAAAGCGGAATGAAAGCACGCCGTGTTCTTCTCCAGAATCGTAGTATTGAAATTTATTCATGGCTATGAATAAATTGTTTTGGATCAGAAGCTTGTCCTTTTCCAATAAAGATAAATCG
>ENA-OQCZ01000356-OQCZ01000356.1-human-gut-metagenome-genome-assembly--contig:-NODE-356-length-12545-cov-2.335964_pt1 | contig 12545 bp, 13 predicted proteins | sample MGYA00242505_ERZ504594 | MGnify/ENA primary metagenome ERZ504594 (study PRJEB26092, sample SAMD00036329) | human gut metagenome | host: Homo sapiens | study: EMG produced TPA metagenomics assembly of... | reverse complement strand
GGGAGTACGCTCGCTCGTTCATCCAGATCATCTCGCTGGGCTTCGTGTTCCAGTGCATCGGCATGGGCGTGAACAACTTCATCCGTACGGCCGGCGCACCGACGCGCGCTGGGCACCATGATCAGTCGGCGCGGTATCGTGCACGGTGTTCAACTTGCCTGTTCGTCATGGTGCTGGGCTGGGGCGTGCAGGGCAGCGCGCTGGCCACGGTGTGCGGCCAGGCCATCTCGTGCGCCACGGTGCTGTGGTACTTCATCGTTACGAAGAACGTTCCCTATGAAGCTGCATCTGCACTACTTGCCGCTGCATCTGCGCACGGTGCGGCTGATTCTGTCGCTGGGTCTGGCCAGCTTCGCCGTACAGGCGGGCATGGCCGTGGTGAACTTCGTGCTGAACAATCTGCTGAACATGTACGGCGCCAGTGAGCCCGCTGGGAGCCGAGGGGGCGCTCGCGTCTAGTCGGCGTGGTGCAGCGCGTGGCCATGTTCGCGGTGCTGCCGCTGATCGGCGTGTCCATCGCCATCCAACCGCTGCTGGGCTTCAACTACGGCGCGCACCTGTTCGACGCGTGAGAGACGCTATGGTACGGCATCTTCGGGGCGACGGGCATCGGTTTGGCGCTGTGGGCGCTCGTGCACCTGTTCCCCGAGCAGATCGTCGGGTTCTTCGGCATCACGAACGAATCACTGCGCGACTTCACGGTGTTCGCCCTCAAGGTGCAGCTGCTCATGCTGCCCTTCATCGGCTTCCAGATCGTGGGCTCGAATTACTTCCAGGCAACCGGGCAGCCGCTCAAGTCCATCTTCTTGTCGCTGACGCGCCAGATACTGTTCCTGGTGCCGCTGCTCATCGTGCTGCCGATGGTGCTGCCCAGCTGGTTCCCGCAGTTCGTCAGCCTCGACGCGCTGTACTTCGCCACCCCCGCGGCCGACTTCCTGGCCATCTTCACCACGGTGGTGTTCATCGTCTTAGAGATGGGACGCTTGAAGAAGCTCGAGAGCGGAGAACTGAAAGCGAAGTTCTAAGCCGCTCGTATCGCGCATCCAGATTGTCACCCTTGCTTAAACCCCGCGGTTCACAAAACTGCGGGGTTTGCTTATAGTGCGAGGCTGCTGAAAACGAAGGATCGTCCTGGAAGAGGAGCGGAGCATGGAAGCAAACAAGGTGAAACAGGGTTCTATGGGGGCATCGCGCACGCGCTCGATCGCGTTCGTCGCGTTGACTATCGCCCTTTTGGGCGTGTCCGCATGGGTGTCCATCCCGATCGGGCCGGTGATGCTGACGCTGCAGATGTTCGCGGTCATGTTCGCAATTATGGTGCTCACGCCGAAGCAGTGTATGGCTTCTATCGCCGGCTACCTGGCGCTAGGAGCTATCGGTTTGCCGATGTTCTCAGGCATGCGCGGCGGTATCGGCATGTTGATGGGACCGACGGGCGGATACCTGTGGGGATTTCTGCTGGCTGCGGTGGTTGCGCTGCTCGTTCGCGAGGGTCTGAGGCGTGCGATCGGCGAGAAGGGGGTTTCGGGTCCGATGGCGATCGTGGTCGACATGGTGGCCTGCTTGGCGTTCATCATCGTGACGTACGTGTGCGGATGCTTCCAGTACGCTGCTGTGGTAGGCGTCGATTTGGCGGCGGCTTTCATGGTGACTATCGCGCCCTTCGCCGTGCCCGACTTGCTGAAGGCGGTGGCCGCTGTGCTATGCGCTCGCGCTGTGCTTCGAGCTCTGCCCAAGCGGTAGGAAACATCGATCACCAAACGAAACGGGCGCCTTCGGGCGCCCGTTTCGTTTGGTGATCGATGGCAGAGGGACGTGGTCGATATCTCATCCCTCTGCCATGCTCGCTTGCTGATTTACGCTTCCAGCAGCACCGCGCCGGAGGTGAAGCCGCCGCCGAATGCGACGAGCACTACCTTGTCGCCGCGCCTGATGCGGCCGGCGTTGTACGCGTCGCATAGAGCCATAGGCAGGCTGGCGGCCGACGTGTTGCCAGTGTGGTCGATGGACAGCTGGAAGAAATCCATCGGGCGCCCCAGCTTCTTGGCGGCGTACTTGATGATGCGCTCGTTCGCCTGGTGGGGCACGATGCAGGCGACGTCATCCAGCGTGAGGTTTGCGCGGTCGAGCGCCTCGTGCACGGCCGTGGTCATGGCCTCGGCGGCGAACTTGAACACCTTGGGGCCGTCCATGCGCAATACCTGGCGCGGTTCGCCCGCGTCGACGAATTCGGTAATGCCCAGCTCGGCATCGATACGGGAGAGCGATGCGTCTTCGGGGGCTTCGGGCGACGCGCCGTCGATGTCGAACGGCAACGGGGCGTCGTAGGCAAACGAGCAGGTGAGCGCGTTCGTGTCGTCGTCGGCGTTCGTGATGAAGCTGCTCATGATGCCAGGTCGGTTCTCGTTCCACTCCAGCACCGCCGCGCCAGCGCCGTCGCCGAACAGCACGCAGGTGTTACGGTCGCTCCAGCCCGTCACGCGCGTCAGGCGCTCGGCTCCCACCACGAGCGCGCGGCGAACGGGGTTGCGGCCCGCGGCACCGGGCGCTCCGGCGGTCGAACCGGCCATCATGCACTCGGCCACGGTCAGGCCGTACACGAAGCCCGTGCAGGCGGCGTTCAGGTCGAACGCAATGGCGTTCTCGAGACCCAGGCGGCGGCGCAGCAGCCCGGCGGCCGAGGGCACCAGCACGTCGGGCGTGATGGTGGCGTAGATGACGAGGTCGATGGAAGCGGGGTCGATGGCCTCGCCGTCCTCGCGCCAGCCGCCGTCGGCAAGACCCAGCGCTTGGCGGGCAGCGGCTTCGGCCAGATCGGTAGCGGTTTCCTCGACGGCAACGTGGCGCGATCTGATGCCCGTGCGCGTGCTGATCCATTCGTCGTTCGTGTCGACGAGCGCTTTCAGCTCGTCGTTGGCCACTTCCAGCTTCGGGAGGGACTTTCCGCATCCGATGATCGTGCTGCCCATGCTGCTCCGTCCTTGGCCGCGCTTTCGAGGCGCGCCTTCAATGCTTTGATAATCAAACTAAATGGATTATAGCAAGCGCCCGCCATCCCGTGTGCGAAACCCAAGCGACCTTCACAAAGGGCGGGCGATGCGTGCCAAGCATGGATGGGCGGTGCGCCGACGTGGGCGCGAACCGGTACCCATGACAATGTTATCCATGGCAAACTCATGCAGTAATGGTCCCAAGATTTTCCGACCTGGGCATATAGCGATCGTATTGTCGATGCCTCAGTGCAAGACGTTCGAAAGCTTCGAAGAAATTGTCATGGCTGTCCCTTTGCGCCCACTTTTTCGCTCGCCCTATCAAGAGGCCGAGCGGGCGTGCTACTTCGCGGCGGCAACCAGGGCTTCGAACAGCGGAACGTTGTCGTCGAGGTACTCAGGATGCCACTGCATGCCGAGGTAGAAGCGCCGCGATGGGTCCTCCAAACCCTCGACCAGACCGTCGCCGCTGACCGCGCTCACCTGCAGCGGGTCGGCCACGCAGGCGATCGCCTGGTGGTGCATCGTGTTCACCAGCAGCGAATGCGGCGCAGGCGCGATGCCCTCCCAGCTCGTTTCGAGCGATGCGGGCCATCCCGCCTTGCAGCCTGGTACCATGCCCTCGCCCGCGCCGTCGCACAGCACCCGGTCCAGCACGCTGCCCGGCGCGATGTCGACGCGCTGGCGCACGACGTCGTAGGGAGGCTTCTGCTGATGCGCCGCGTCGGTGAGCCCGCAGGCGTGCACGTCCTGGTACAGCGTGCCGCCCAGCGCCACGTTGAGCACCTGCATGCCGCGGCAGATGCCCAGCATGGGCAGATCGCGCTCGTGGGCAAGGCGCGCCAACTCCAGCTCCAGGGCATCGCGTCCATCGAACACGTTCACGGTTTCGGCCAGGCGCGCTTCGTCGCCGTACGTCGCCGGGTTGAGATCCCCGCCGCCGGCCAGCACCAGGCCGTCCAGGCGCTCTACCAGTTCTCGCGCCGCTCGACGGTTCGCATCCGCGCCGCCCTCCACGGGCGGCAGCAGCACGGGCACGGCGCCGGCGGCGGCCACTCGTCGCACGTATTCCACCGTCACGCGCTCGACGGGGACGATCTCGTCCTTCTGCTCCTCTTCAACGTACGTGGTGGTGATGCCGATGATCATGTCGCTCGCCTCCGGTCGTCGTCTTCCTGCCAGCAGCATACGAAAAAGCGTCCCGTCGAGAGTCGACGCGCGAGGAATCCACAAAAGTAAAAGCAAAGGGTAGGGGGCGAGGATAGCGGGATGCCGGCGGCGTAAGAAGAGAACAGCGGCAGCGAAAGATTGGCACGCATAGTTGCTAAGTCGAAGGCCAGAGACGGTTGTCGCCCCGCCCCCGCGCGGACGACGCACGATACGGGATCAGGGACACAAGGAGGAACGCATATGAAGTCATCGGATCGCCCCAAGTTCGGCAACTTGCAGAACTTGAAGGTGCTCAACGCCGGCGCGGTCATCGCGGCGCCGTTCGTCTGCGAGCTGTTCGCCGAGCAAGGCGCCGACGTCATCGAGCTGGAAAGCACGGTGGCGCCCGACATGTACCGCATGTACGGCGACGCATGGTCGGTCGACCGTCGCAACCAGCGCATGATCACGCTGAACATCCCCTCGCCCGAGGGCAAGGAGATCCTGCTGCAGATGGTGAAGTGGGCCGACGTGCTGGTGGAGTCGTCGAAGGGCGGCACCTGGGAGAAGTGGGGCCTTACCGACGAGGTGCTGTGGGAGGCGAACCCTGCGCTGGTCATCTTGCATATTTCCGGTTTCGGCAACTGGGGCGACCCGGACTACGTGCGCAAGGCGTCGTTCGACCCCATCGGCCAGGCGTTCTCGGGCTATTCGAACCTCAACGGCTTCCCCGACAGCCCGCCCAGCGTGACGAAGCCCTTCACCGGCGACTTCATGACCGGTCTCATGGGTGCTTGGGCCACGCTTGCCGCTGTCATCCGCGCGCGCGAGACGGGCGAAGGCGAGTCCATCGACTGCTGCCAGTTCGAGGCGCTCGTGCGCCTGCAGGGCGCCACGCTGTCCGACGGCATCAACCACGGCATACAGCCCATGCGCATCGGCAACGAAGACCTCGTGGGCGCGTGCGCCGGCGCGCAGAAGTGCAAGGACGGCTACTGCCAGGTAGCCGTGGGCGGCGCCGGCCCGGTGAAGAAGCTCGTCGAGTTCTTCGGGTTCGCCGACGATCCCGACTTCCAGCCGCTGGGTACCTACCCCTCCATCACGCGCAAGCCCGGCTGCAAGAGCCTGGACGAGCCGCTGCCCGACCGCGCTGCGAAGTTCCGCGCCGCGCTGGACAGCTGGTGCGAGAAGCACACGGTTGAGGAGGTCAACCGCATCTTCGGCCAGATGGGCGTGGCGGTGAGCCCCCATATGACCTACGAGATGATGCTGAACGACCCGCATTACCAGGCGCGCGAGGTGTTCGTCGACTGCTACGACGAGATCACGCAGAAGACGGTCAAGCAGGTGAACATGATCCCGCGCTTCAAGAAGCATCCCGGCAAGATCGTGCGCGGAGGGGCGAAGTACGACGCCGACACGCAGGACGTGCTCGAGGAATTCGGCTATTCGGAAAAGGAGATCGAGCTGCTGTACGAGAAGGGGGTGCTGCGCAAGGGCGAGTAGCTCGACGGCGGACGGCGCGGCCCCGGCGCGTTCGAACCGGGGCCGCGTCGCCGCGAGAAAAGAGAGGGGAACCCTCTGGCGCCCTAACGATGGCACGGATTTTGCATATCGCTATGGCGTTGGGGATTCTCAGGTAAAACAAAGGAGGCACTATGGGAACTGAAACAATGAAGGGCAGCAACTACGCATGGGCGATCGCCGTCGCCTGCGTAGCCTTCTACGCCATCCCCTTGGGCGTCGTGGCGAACCAGGCCGGTTTGTTCGCATCGCCCGTCATGGAAGAGTTCGGCTGGTCGCGCACCGACGCGACGCTGTACATGTCCATCCAGCCGTGGGTGGCGGCTATCTGCACGCCGTTCGCCGGCAAGCTCATCTCCAGGTTCAACCCTCGCTGGGTGATGACCGCCGCGGCCGCCGTCTTCGGCTTGGCTTCGCTGGCCTGTGCTTGGTTCACCGAGCCGTGGCAGTGGAACGTGTACGGCGTGCTGTACGGCGCGTCCGCCGCGTTCTGGATGTACATCGCCACGCCGACGTTCATCAACCGTTGGTTCGCTAAGAGCAACGGCACCGTCATCGGCGTCATCGGCGTGTGCGCGTCGCTGCTGGGCGCGTTCATGAGCCCGGTCATCCAGGGCTGGATCAGCGGCTACGGCTGGCACACCGCCCGTATCATCATCAGCGTGATCGCGCTCGTCGCGTCCGTCGTGCTGACCGCCGCGCTGCTGCGCGAGTCGCCCGAGAAGATGGGCGTGCTTCCCTGGGGCTACGGCGCCGCCGAAGTTGCGTCCGCGAAGTCCGAGGCCAAGTCCGTCATCGACGTCGCCGCTGACGAAGGCGCCACGGCCGCGCAGGCTCGCAAGAACCCGGCGCTGTGGCTGCTCATCATCATGGCAGGCTTCTTCGTCATCGCCGCCGGCATGATGCAGCAGTTCTCGTCCTATGCATCCACCGGCGCGCTGGGCGCGGCCGTGGGCGCCATGGGCGTGACCGTGTGCATGATCGGCCAGCTGTTCGGCAAGTTCGGTCTGGGTTGGCTGTGCGACCACACGGGCGCCCGCGTCTCCGGCGTGGTCGCCAGCATCTTCGGCGCCGCCGGCATCGCCATCGTGCTGTTCAGCGTCGATAACGCCATGATGTTCTACGTGGGCGTGTTCCTGTTCGGTATCGGCTTCGCCGCGCTCAACATCGTGCCGCCTATGGCCTGCCGCCAGGCGTTCGGCCAGAAGGACTACGCCAACATCTTCTCGATGGTGGCCACCGGCCTCAACGTGTTCTCCGGTTTCTCGGCGCTCATCTACGCGCAGATCTTCGACATCACCGGATCGTTCGCCGGCTGCTTCTACCTCATCATCGGCTTCTACGTGGTGACGCTCATCTGCTCGCTCGTGATCGTTCCCATGGGCCGTCGCTCCTGGGCGAAGAAGTAAGCTCGATCGCAAACGCGAATCGTACAGCGGGCCGCCCGAGGGCGGCCCGCTTGCGTTGCGGGGGCGTGTAGCGAACATTGTCGCCCCAAAAACACGGTTTCGTCGGCAATTCCGTGTTTTTGGGGCGACAATGCCTCCGCTGGGCTTGCTTAGGATGACGCGAAGCCCTCAAGTCTCACAATGAAAAGTCCTCAAGTCTCACAACGGAAAGCCCTCAAGTCTCACAATTGAAAAAACGTCCTGGAATGGGATTCCCTTCCAGGACGTTCTCGCATGCTCGATCTATGAGGCGCCGTACGCCTTATCGGTACCAGTCCATGACCGTGCTTGTAGAGGGGGAGGATCTGCTGGCGCTGGTCGCGGAAGGCGGCTTCGGCGGCGTGCAGCTCGGCTGTCGTGTCGTCGGTCGCATCGGCCACGTCCACGCTCAAAGCCTGTTCCAGGCGCTTGCGCGCCTGTTTGTACGCGCTTTTCGCGCTGCGCCCCATCTTCTTTTCGCCGCGCTGTAATAGTCGTTCGTCGCGCCGATGAGCGCGTAGCAATCGAGCATCTTCTGGATGAGGTCGCGCGTGGCCTGGTCGTCGGCCTTATGCTCGTCCGCGTCGGCCAGCGCCCGCCGGACGTCGTCATGGGCCACTTCGTCTCCGGCCGTGAACACGACGATCTCGGCGTTGCTGCGGTCGAGGTTCGCGGCCGATACGGTCAGCATGCCCGCTTCGTCGATATCGAAGCGAAGCTCGATTTGGGGCACGCCTGCGCCGCTCCACTTGATGTTGCGCACGCGGATGCGGGCACAGCGGGATGTTGTCGCAGGCGAGCGGACGGTTTCCCATGAGGATGTGGAACTCGGCGGCCAGCTGGAACGAGTCGGCCGTGGAGAACATCGCGGTTGCGGTATGGGGCAGGCGCACGCCGCTGGGAACCGCTTCGGACACGTATCCGCCGGGCAGCTCCACGTTGAGCGCCAAAGGCAGGACGCCGTCGGGCGCATCGACGTGGATGCGCGCCTCCGGCTCTTCGATGCGCACCAAGTTCTTGTAGACGTCGGAATCCTTGTTCGCCATGACGGCTCCTTCTGCATCGGTCGGGTACGTCTCGATCAACCACTCGCAAATATCATGCCATGTTGGCATCAAATTTGCAGGTGAACCTAGCAGTCGCCCGGAGGCGGCGCTGTCGAGAAGGAGGAACCGTATGAAAGCTCAAGATTGCCCGAAGTTCGGTCCGCTGCAAGGGGTGAAGGTGGTCAACCTCACCATGGCCATCGCCGGGCCGTTCGCCTGCAGCCTGCTGGCCGACCTGGGCGCCGAGGTCATCGGCGTGGAAAGCCCGCGTGGCCGCGACACCTCGCGCCCCACGAACCAGGCGCTGCAGGGCTGGGGCACGCAGATGGAGCGCCGTAACACGCGCTCGCTGTGCATGAACGTGAAGGACGGCGCGGGCCGCGCCTGGTTCTTCGAGCTGCTGAAACAGGCGGACATCCTCGTGGACGGCTTCCGCGGCGGCCAGATGGCGAAGTGGGGCATGACCGACGAGGCGCTGTGGGAGGTCAACCCGAAGCTGACCATCGCGCACATCTCGGGCTTCGGCCAGACGGGCGACCCGGCGTACGTGTCGCGCGCCTCGTTCGACGGGATCGGCCAGGCCTACGGGTGCTTCATGGAGATGAACGGGTATCCCGACCGCTTGCCGGTGCTCGCGTTTCCCCAGGTGTCGGACTACTATGCGGGCTTCATGGCCAGCATCGGCGCGTTGGCCGGTTACATCAACGCGCAGCGCACGGGCAAAGGCGACAGCGTGGACGTGGCCCAGTACGAGGCCATGCTGCGCTGCGAGGGCTTCTACGCGCTGAACTACCTGAACACGGGCGCGCTGCCTGTGCGCGAGGGTTCGCACAGCACGTCGAGCGCCGGCTACGGCACGTACATCTGCCAGGACGGCGTGCCCATCTACACGCTCATCCTGGGTCCCGGCGTGGTGCGCGCGGCGCTGCCGCTGTTCGGCCTCGAGTACGGCAGCGAGCTGTTCCCCGAGGGCACGCCGGTCATCTCGTTCGGAAGCGAGGCGGGCAACGTGCTGGAGGAAGCGATGGAGGCGTTCTTCGGATCGCACACCGCCGAGGAGGCTGAGCGGCTCATGCTGGAAGCCGGCGTGCCGTGCAGCCGCATCTACACGTACGAGATGGCGGAGCGCGACCCGCACTACCAGGCGCGCGAGAGCTTCACCGAGTGGAAGAGCTCCTACGACGACGGGTCGATCCGCGGCGTGAACGTGGTGCCGCGCATGAAGAACAACCCGGGGCAGATTTGGCGCGGCATGCCGCTGGTCGGCGCCGACAACGAGGACATCCTCGAAGAGCTGGGCGCCACGCCCGACGATGTCGCCAGCCTCTACGACGAACAGCTCCTCAAGAAGGAGAACGGCCCCTTCGGCTAAACGAGGAACGGGATAAGGGACGGGGGACGATGTCTCATCCTCCGTCCCTTCGCTGTTCCGAGCGGCCGATCGAATGAGGCATCGACCCCCGTCCCTTTGTCTCATCGAGCGAGACGGCACCTTCCCGGTCTTGTTTCATCCCGTGATCGCGTCAGCTTGGCACGGTATTTGCTCCACGTCTCTCATCGGAAGTTTCAGGGGATTTGAGACAAGGAGATGAGGACATGGGCACTGCACGTACCAAAGGAGCCGTGTGGGCTTGGCTCGTCGTTATCGGGTGCATCGGGTTCTATTCCATCCCAACCGGCATTATCGGCAATACCTCGGGCATTTTCGTGGCTCCGGTGATGGACCAGTTCGGCTGGACGCAAACCGACACCACCATGTACCGCACCATCCAGCCGCTGGTGGCCGCCGTGTGTGCGCCGATAGCCGGCAAGCTGATGGAGAAGTACAACCCGCGCTGGATCCTCGCGGCGGTTTCGGCGGCCTTCGGCCTGACGTCGTGGGCGAGCGCCTACGCCACCGAGCTGTGGCAGTGGAACCTCTATGGCGTGGTGTACGGCGTGACGTCGGCGTTCTACATGTACCTGGCGGCTCCGGTGCTGATCAACGCCTGGTTCAAGAAGAGCGCAGGCCTGGCCATCAGCATCACGGCGGCGACGCTGTCCATCTTGGCGGCCGTTTGCCAGCCCCATCGGCCAGGAGCTGATCAACCAGTTCGGCTGGCAGACGGCGCGCGCGGCGCTGTCCATCGTGACCACCGTGCTGTCGGTGGTGCTGACGGTGGCGTTCGTGCGCAAGAGCCCCACGGTCATGGGCCTGCTTCCGTTCGGCGCGGGCGAGCAAGACGATGCGGCCAACCAGTCCGCAGCCCCCGAGCCCGACGAGGGCGCCACGGTGGCGCAGGCCATCAAGTCGCCCGGCCTCTACCTGCTCATCCTCGTGGCCTGCATCTTCGTCATGTGCGCCGCCTTCTTCCAGCAGATCCCCGCGTTCGCCGCGCACGGTGCGCTGGGCGCGAGCGCAGGCGCCATGGCCGTGTCCATCATCATGGTGGGCGGCGTGGTGTTCAAGCTGGTGCTGGGCGCGCTCAACGACAAGATCGGCGTGAAGTACACGGGCATCATCGCTGCATCGTGCGGCGCCATCGGCATCCTGCTGGCCTACATCGCGGGCGAGAACGTGGCCCTGTTCTACGCGGGCATGGTGGTGTTCGGCGGCGGGTACGCGGGCCTCACGGTCATCGCGCCCATGCTGGCGCGCGCGGCCTTCGGCTCGCTCAACTACTCGCAAATCTACAGCTGGGTATCCACGGGCATCTTCATCGCAACGGCCATATCGTTCTTGGTATACGGCATGATCTACGACACCACGGGCTCGTTCGACCTGTGCTTCATCCTGGTCATCGGCATGTACGTGCTGGCCGTCGTGCTGGTTCCCATCACGCTGGCGGTGTCGCAGAAAGCTTGGAAGCGCAGCGGGAAGTAGGCATCGCACCTGTCACCCACGATCGCGACGTGGGCGCCGCCACCCCTGTCGGCGCCCGCACGCTGCATCGGCATCTACACGAACGAAGAGAGGATTCGAACGCATGAGCACGCAGTACCCCGTCCTGGGATCGCCGTTGCAGGTGAACGGCATCACCTTGAAGAACCGCATGATCACCACGTCCATGTCGCCGGGCGCGGGATACGTGACCAAGGACAACCGTCCCACGCAGCGTTTGGCGAACTACCTGGAGGAGCGCGCCGAAGGGCAGACGGCCCTCATCATCCAGACCATCTGCCCGTGGAAGCGCAACGACATCGATCCCGATCACATCCACGAGCTTCCCAGCTGCTACGACGAAAGCTGCATCCCCGACCTGCAGCGCTACATGATCGAGCCGGTGCACAAGCACGGCGGCCTCATCTGCGCGCAGCCGTACTACGTGCACGACTGGAAGCCCGACGCCGAAACGCCGGAAGGCCCCTACGGCCCGTCCGACATCGCCATTCTCAAGTTCATGGGCGGCTTCCGCGCCATGACGCTCGAGCAGATCGAGGCGTTCAAGCAGCAGTACTTCAACGCGGCGCGCGTGTGCAAGGAAGCCGGCTTCGACGCCATCGAGGTCATGGCGGGCGTGGGCGGCATCCTGTCGCGCTTCATGGCGCTGGCCACCAACAACCGCACCGACGAGTACGGCGGCAGCCTGGAGAACCGCGTGAAGCTGACGCTCGAGGTGATCCGCGGCGTGCGCGAGGTCGTGGGACCTAAGTTCCCCATCGTCGTGCGCTGGTCGCCCATCGACTTCATCAAGAGCCCCGCGGGTCCGGGCCTGTCCATGGAGGATGCGCTGCGCATCGCCCCCATGCTGGAGGAAGCGGGCTGCGACCTGCACGACCTTTCCGTGGGCTGGCACGAGACCAGCGAGCCGCTCACCACGAAGGCCATCGAGGACGGCCACTGGACGTTCGTCTCGCAGCAGATCAAGACCGTGGCGAAGAAACCGGTGGCGCAGGGGTATCGCAACACCGATCCGCGCGTGATGGAGCAGAACCTCCAAGACGGCAAGCTGGACGTGGTCGCCGGGCTGCGCTACAGCATCGCTGACCCGGCGCTGCCCCGCAAGGTGATGGAGGACCGCACTTGCGACATGCGCCTGTGCATCGTGTGCTGCCGCTGCCTGGACGACGTGGTGAGCCAGGACAAGCCGCTCAACTACTGCGGCGTCAACCCGCGTTTGGGCGAGGAACTCGACCATGAAGCGTTCCCGCAGGCGTCGAAGCGCAAGAAGGTCATGGTGGTGGGTTCGGGCCCGGCGGGCATCAACGCCGCGCTGACCGCGGCGCAGCGCGGGCACGCCGTCGACCTCTACGAGGAAGGGGCCGCGCCTCGGCGGGTGCGTGAAGATGAGCAGCATCTTCAGCCCCTACCACGAGCGCTACCTGGACTACCTCCTCACGCAGGTGAAGCAGCATCCCAGGTCACCGTGCATCTCAAGACGAAGGTCACGCCCGAAACGGTGCGCAGGCCAAGCCCGACGCGGCCATCG
>ENA-OQCZ01000354-OQCZ01000354.1-human-gut-metagenome-genome-assembly--contig:-NODE-354-length-12549-cov-6.890195_pt1 | contig 12549 bp, 5 predicted proteins | sample MGYA00242505_ERZ504594 | MGnify/ENA primary metagenome ERZ504594 (study PRJEB26092, sample SAMD00036329) | human gut metagenome | host: Homo sapiens | study: EMG produced TPA metagenomics assembly of... | reverse complement strand
ACTGTTACCATGGATGTTGCCAAGGCAATCCGTGAGGTTAAGCAGGGTAAGATCGATTTCAAGGTTGACAAGACCGGTATCGTTCACACTTCAATTGGTAAGGTTTCTTTCACTCCCGAGCAGATCTTCGGCAATGCAAAGGAATTCATCGCTACCATCAACAAGTTGAAGCCTGCTGCTGCCAAAGGTACATATATCAAGAGCATTTATCTTTCCTCCACTATGAGCAAGGGTATCAAGATAGATCCCAAATCTGTTGACGAAATCTAAAATTTGACGGCAAATCATGAAAAGGAAGATAAAGGTTTGATCATCGAGCACATCGGTGAAACATTAAAAGAATATGCTCACTTCTACCTGGTTGACGTAACCGGTATGAACGCTGAGGCTACAAGCAATTTGCGCAGAAAGTGCTTTGGCGCAAACATCAAGATGCTTCTCGTGAAGAACACCTTGTTGCACAAGGCTCTCGAAGCTGCTGAATTTGACTTCTCTCCGCTCTACGGCTGCTTGAAAGGCACGACGGCTGTCCTCTTCTGTGACACTGCCAACGTTCCTGCAAAGTTGATCAAGGAAGAAGGTAAGAGCGGCGTTCCAGCCCTCAAGGCTGCTTACGCTGAGGAAGGTCTCTACGTAGGTGCTGATCAGCTTGATACGCTCTGCGCTATCAAGAGCAAGGCAGAAGTTCTTGCCGAAGTTGTTGCATTGCTGCAATCTCCTGCAAAGAACGTTATCTCTGCACTCCAATCTGCAGGCCAGACTATCCATGGCGTGCTGAAAAACTATGGGCGAGCGCCCTGAATAATCGGATATATCCGTACCAATCAAACTGAATAAAAACAATAAAAATACATTACGAAAATGGCAGATATCAAAGCTATTGCTGAAGAATTAGGTAAAATTTGAACAGTTGAAAGAAAGTAAACGAGTTGGCAACGATCTTGAAGGACGAAATTATGGTATTGAAACCCGCCTGCTGCAAGCTGTTGCTGTTGCTGCTGGTCCCGCTGCTGGTGGCGCTGCTGCCGCTGAGGAAAAGACTGCTTTCGACGTTGTTTTGAAGAGCGCTGGCTCTGCAAAGCTCCAGGTTGTTAAGGCTGTTAAGGAAGCTTGCGGCCTCGGCTTGAAGGAAGCTAAGGACCTCGTTGACGGTGCTCCTAGCAAGTTGAAGGAAGGCGTTGCTAAGGAAGAAGCTGAAGCATTGAAGAAGGCTCTCGAAGAGGCTGGTGCTGAAGTAGAACTCGCTTAATAAGCAACCTCATATTTATTGGGTTAAGGATCCTCTGATAGAGGGTTCTTAACCTTTTTGTGTCTATAAATTAAGTCAGATTAGAACTTCTTTTTTAGGGATGTTTGGGTATGCCGATGTGGCTGGCGCCTCGCGCTCTTGCTCTGCTTTTCCGCTGGCGTTTCTGCTTCGCATTCCTGTTCGCATTCAGATGTTTTGTTGGATTGGCTGATGCCGGTTCATTGTTCCTCCCCGACACATTTCGCAAACAAATGGTTCGTGGGGGCTTTTGTGCAAAAAAATACAGGGCAACGGCTGCTGTTTCGCGAGAAAACAGCCTGCGTCTTTCCATTTACTACTGCTTGCTTGGTTTTGCTTGCTTGGTCTTGTCCGCTTGGCTTGTTCCATTTCGTATGTGGCGAGCGTTTCCAGCATAGCATGCACACATATTATAAGCCTCATTAAAGCATGGTGCCTCTATCATAGTGGAACACCCGCTTTTTGCACAACGCATTTCCAATCGGTGAGCGCCGCCCGGAATGAAGTTCTCATCCTAAATCATATTTTTCACGAATGTCTTCCAGAGTTATTAACCAACGTGTAAACTTTGCCTCTGTCAAGAATCCGATGCCTTATCCGGATTTCTTGGACGTACAGTTAAAGTCTTTCAAAGACTTCCTCCAGCTTGATACGCCATCGGAGTTGCGTAAGAACGACGGTCTGTACAAAGTTTTTGCCGAGAATTTTCCTATTGCAGACACTCGCAACAACTTTGTGTTAGAGTTCCTCGATTATTATATCGACCCGCCCCGTTACAGCATCGATGAATGCCTTGAGCGCGGACTTTCTTACAGTGTCCCCTTGAAGGCCAAATTGAAGCTTTACTGTACCGACCCCGACCACGAGGATTTCGACACGGTTGTGCAGGATGTTTTCCTTGGCCCGATTCCTTATATGACCGACAACGGCACTTTCATCATCAACGGTGCCGAGCGTGTTGTCGTGTCTCAGTTGCACCGTTCGCCGGGCGTGTTCTTCGGTTCGAGCGTGCATGCGAATGGTACGCAGCTCTATTCTGCTCGTATCATTCCTTTCAAAGGCTCTTGGATTGAGTTTGCAACGGACATCAACAATGTCATGTATGCTTACATCGACCGTAAGAAGAAGTTGCCTGTGACAACCCTCTTGCGTGCCATCGGCTTTGAAAACGACAAGGACATCCTTCAGATTTTTGACTTGGCTGAAGAGGTCAAGGTCAACAGAACCAACCTCAAGAAACTGGTGGGCCGCAAGCTCGCTGCACGTGTCTTGAAGAGTTGGGTGGAAGACTTTGTTGATGAAGACACGGGTGAAGTTGTTTCAATCGAGCGTAACGAAATCATCCTCGACCGCGAGACCGTGCTCGAAGCTGAACACATTGATGAAATCATCGAAAGCGGTGCGCAGTCGATCTTGGTACACCACGAAGAGGCCAGCTCGTCGGACTATTCTATCATCTTCAACACCCTTCAGAAAGACCCGTCGAACTCCGAGAAGGAAGCTGTGCTTTACATCTATCGCCAGTTGCGTAATGCAGACCCTGCCGATGATGCCAGTGCACGCGAAGTTATCAACAACCTCTTCTTCTCAGAAAAGCGTTACGACTTGGGCGAGGTGGGCCGTTACAGAATCAACAAGAAGCTCGGCTTGACAACCGATATGGATGTTCGCGTATTGACGCGTGAAGACATCATCGAGATTATCAAGTATCTCGTCGAGTTGATTAACTCAAAGGCCACCGTCGATGATATCGACCACTTGAGCAACCGCCGCGTACGTACCGTTGGCGAACAGCTCTCAAATCAGTTTGCCATCGGTCTGGCCCGTATGAGTCGCACCATCCGCGAGCGCATGAATGTCCGTGACAATGAAGTGTTCACCCCGACCGACTTGATCAACGCCAAGACCATTTCCAGCGTTATCAACTCGTTCTTCGGTACGAACGCCCTGTCGCAGTTCATGGACCAGACCAACCCGCTGGCCGAGGTGACGCACAAGCGCCGTCTTTCAGCCTTGGGTCCTGGCGGTTTGTCTCGTGAGCGTGCAGGTTTCGAGGTTCGAGACGTACACTACACCCACTACGGCCGTCTCTGTCCTATCGAGTCGCCTGAAGGTCCGAACATCGGTTTGATTTCTTCTCTTTGCGTTTACGCCAAGATCAACGAACTCGGTTTCATCGAGACACCGTACCGCAAGGTGGAAAATTCTGTTGTAGACTTGGACAACAATGATGTTGTTTATCTCTCGGCAGAAGAAGAAGAGGCCAAGATTATCGGTCAGGGTAATGCACCGCTGAACGACGACGGTACATTCATCCGCGACAAAGTCAAGTGCCGTCAGGACGCCGATTATCCTGTTGTGCCGCCTTCAGAGGTGGAACTCATGGACGTAGCTCCTCAGCAGATTGCCTCTATCGCTGCTTCTTTGATTCCGTTCTTGGAACACGACGACGCCCACCGCGCATTGATGGGATCGAACATGATGCGCCAGGCTGTTCCTTTGATTCGTTCCGAGGCTCCTATCGTGGGTACCGGTATCGAAAAGCAGGTTTGTGAAGATTCTCGCACGATGATTACGGCAGAAGGCGAAGGCGTGATCGACTTCGTTGATGCCACCAGCATCGTGATTACATACGACCGTAGCGAAGAAGAAGAGTTTGTCAGCTTCGACTCTGCTACCAAGACTTACAAGATTCCTAAGTTCCGTCGCACCAACCAAAACATGACCATCGACCTTCGTCCGATTTGCGAGAAGGGTCAGCGTGTGAAGAAGGGCGACATCCTGACGGAAGGTTATGCCACAGAGAACGGCGAACTCGCCCTGGGCCGCAACTTGCTCGTTGCCTACATGCCTTGGAAGGGTTACAACTATGAGGATGCCATCGTGCTCAACGAGCGTATGGTTCGTGAAGACATCCTGACTTCTGTTCACGTTGATGAGTTCTCTCTCGAGGTTCGTGAAACGAAGCGCGGTATGGAAGAACTGACCAACGACATTCCTAACGTCAGCGAAGACGCTACTAAGGATCTTGATGAAAACGGTTTGATTCGTATCGGTGCTCGCGTCACTCCGGGTGACATCATGATTGGTAAGATCACACCGAAGGGCGAAAGCGACCCGACTCCAGAAGAAAAGCTCCTCCGCGCCATCTTCGGCGACAAGGCTGGCGATGTCAAGGATGCTTCTTTGAAGGCCAATCCTTCGCTCTCTGGTGTCGTTATCAACCGCAAGCTCTACGCCAAGGCTGTCAAGTCGCGTGCTGATAAGGCTGCCGACAAGGTGGTTCTCCAGCGCTACGACGACGAGTTTGCCAAGCAGGCTGAGGAACTCAAGGACACGATGATTGAGAAGTTCCTGAAACTGGCCGGCGACAAGACCGCTTGCAGCGTCAAGGACAACATCGGTTCTGAGGTGATTGCCAAGGGCGCTACTTTCACGCGCAATTTGCTCAAACCGCTCGACTATACTTCGCTCGACCTGAGTGCCTGGACGGAAGACGAGCACACCAACAAACTGTTGCGTCAGCTCATCATCAACTACTTGAAGAAGTACAACATCATGGATGCCGCTTTGAAGCGCAAGAAGTTTGCCCTCACCATCGGTGACGAACTTCCTTCTGGCATCCTCCAGATGGCCAAGGTTTACATCGCTAAGAAGCGTAAGATTGGTGTCGGTGACAAGATGGCCGGTCGTCACGGTAACAAGGGTATCGTCTCAAAGATCGTGCGTCAGGAAGATATGCCGTTCTTGGCCGACGGTACGCCGGTCGACATCGTGCTCAACCCGCTGGGTGTGCCTTCACGTATGAACTTGGGTCAGATTTTCGAGGCCGTGCTCGGTGCTGCTGGTAAGAAACTCGGCGTGAAGTTCGCTACGCCAATCTTCGATGGTGCGAAACTCGAAGACTTGTGTGAATGGACAGACAAGGCTGGCCTGCCGCGCTACTGCTCTACGCAGCTTTATGACGGCGGAACTGGTGAGGCTTTCGACCAGAAGGCAACGGTTGGTGTGACTTACATGTTGAAACTCGGCCACATGGTTGAAGACAAGATGCACGCTCGTTCTATCGGTCCGTACTCGCTCATCACGCAGCAGCCTCTTGGAGGTAAGGCGCAATTTGGTGGACAGCGTTTCGGAGAAATGGAAGTCTGGGCCATCGAGGCCTTTGGTGCATCACATGTGCTTCAGGAAATCCTTACCATCAAGTCGGACGATGTCACTGGCCGTTCAAAGGCTTACGAAGCCATTGTCAAGGGCGACCCGATGCCAACACCGGGCATCCCAGAATCGCTCAACGTATTGCTTCATGAGCTCCGCGGCTTAGGTCTCAACATTACGCTTGAATAACAGATACACATAGTAACTCTTTACATAGGTAGGCGTTTCCCAAACACCTATTTATAGGACAAGTATTGGCATCCCGCCCTCCGTGGCGGGAGCCAATGGCTTCCCAACCAATATTTCATATAAAACATGGCATTTAAAAGAGACAACAAGATAAAGAGTAACTTCACGAAGATTACCATTAGCTTGGCTTCTCCTGAAGAAATTCAGGCCAATTCTTACGGTGAGGTCCTCAAACCTGAGACCATCAACTATCGTACGTACAAGCCAGAGCGTGATGGTCTCTTCTGCGAACGCATTTTCGGTCCGACGAAGGATTACGAATGCCACTGCGGAAAATATAAGCGCATCCGTTATAAAGGCATTGTCTGCGACCGTTGCGGTGTGGAGGTCACTGAAAAGAAAGTGCGTCGTGAGCGTGCCGGACACATCCAGCTGGTTGTGCCTGTGGCCCACATTTGGTACTTCCGTTCTTTGCCAAACAAGATTGGTTATCTGCTCGGCATCCCGACCAAGAAACTCGATACCATCATCTATTACGAGCGCTATGTCGTTATCCAGCCAGGTGTCTTGAGCGACGACGTGGCTCCCAACGATTTGCTGACGGAGGACGAATACCTCGACTTGCTCAAGAAGTTGCCAAACGACAACCAGTATCTTGAGGATTCCGATCCAAATAAATTCATCGCCAAGATGGGTGCCGAGGCCGTTTACGACCTCCTGACCCGCATCAATCTCGATGAACTCTCGTATGAATTGCGCGACAGAGCCAACTCCGACTCTTCCGTTCAGCGCAAGAACGAGGCTTTGAAGCGTCTGCAGGTGGTTGAGTCTTTCCGCGCAAGCAAAGACAAGAACCGTCCTGAATGGATGATCATGAAGATCATTCCTGTCACGCCTCCAGATTTACGTCCGCTCGTTGCCCTCGATGGTGGCCGTTTTGCCACTTCCGACTTGAACGACCTCTATCGTCGTGTGCTCATCCGCAACAATCGTCTGAAGCGTTTGCTCGAGATCAAGGCACCAGATGTCATTCTGCGTAACGAAAAGCGTATGCTTCAGGAAGCTGTTGACAGCCTCTTCGACAACTCTCGCAAGAGCAGCGCCGTGAAGAGTGACAGCAACCGTCCTTTGAAATCACTCTCCGATTATCTGAAGGGTAAGCAGGGACGTTTCCGTCAGAACCTCCTCGGTAAGCGTGTCGACTATTCAGCACGTTCCGTAATCGTCGTTGGTCCTGAATTGCGTATGGGCGAGTGTGGTCTGCCTAAACTCATGGCCGCTGAGCTCTATAAGCCGTTCATCATCCGCAAGCTCATCGAGCGCGGCATCGTGAAGACCGTGAAGAGCGCCAAGAAGATTGTCGATCGTCGCGAGCCTGTCATCTGGGACATCCTCGAACACGTCATGAAGGGCCATCCTGTGCTCCTCAACCGTGCACCGACACTTCACCGTCTCGGTATCCAGGCCTTCCAACCTAAAATGATCGAAGGCAAGGCCATCCAGCTCCACCCGTTGGCATGTACGGCATTCAACGCCGACTTCGACGGCGACCAGATGGCAGTTCACCTCCCTCTGAGCAACGAAGCAATTTTGGAAGCTCAGATGTTGATGCTCCAGAGCCACAATATTTTGAATCCCGCCAACGGTGCTCCTATCACTGTGCCTTCACAGGACATGGTGCTCGGTCTGTATTATATCACCAAGCTCCGTCCAGGCGCAAAGGGCTCAGGCCTGATTTTCTACGGTCCAGAAGAAGCCCTCATCGCCTTCAACGAAAAGCGTGTTGACGTACATGCCCCAGTGAAGGTCATGGTTGACGATGTAGACGAAAACGGCTTGGGTGTCCGCCATTTGGTTGAGACCTCTGTCGGCCGTGTGATTGTCAACGAAATCATCCCTGTTGAGTGTGGCTTCATCAACACCGTCATCTCAAAGAAATCTCTGCGCGACATCATCGCCAAGGTTATCAAGACCGTTGGTATGGCCCGTGCCTGCGATTTCTTGGATGGTATCAAGAACCTCGGTTATCGCAAGGCATACGAGGGCGGTCTGTCCTTCAACCTCGACGATATCATCATCCCGCAGGAAAAGGTAGACATCGTTAAGCGTGGTAACGAAGACATCGAGCAGATCACTGCTAACTATAATATGGGTTTCATCACCGACAACGAGCGTTACAACCAGGTAATTGATACTTGGACGCACGTCAACACCGACCTGAAGAAGACCCTCATGAAGCAGATGACAGAAGCCGACCAAGGTTTCAACGCTGTGTTCATGATGCTTGACTCTGGAGCCCGTGGTTCTGCCGACCAGATTGCACAGTTGGCAGGTATGCGTGGTTTGATGGCCAAGCCTCAGAAAGCCGGTGCAGAAGGTGCTCAGATTATTGAAAACCCGATCCTTTCTAACTTTAAGGAAGGTATGAGCGTGTTGGAGTACTTTATCTCTACCCACGGTGCCCGTAAGGGTTTGGCCGACACCGCCTTGAAGACGGCCGACGCCGGATACCTCACCCGTCGTCTTGTCGACGTATCCCACGACGTGATCATCACGGAAGAGGATTGCGGAACGCTTCGTGGTCTCGTCTGCACAGCGCTCAAGGATGGTGACGAAATCATTTCGTCTCTTGGCGAACGTATCCTCGGCCGTGTGTCAGTACACGACATCGTTCACCCGACAACCGGTAAGGTCATCGTTGCCGCTGGTGAAGAAATCACCGAACCGATTGTTGCCGAAATCGAAGCCTCTCCGATTGAGAGCGTCGAAATCCGCTCGGTTCTCACCTGCGAAAGCAAGCATGGTGTCTGCATGAAGTGCTACGGCCGCAACCTTTCAACAAGCCGCATGGTGCAGAAGGGCGAAGCTGTCGGTGTCATTGCCGCCCAGTCAATCGGTGAGCCTGGTACTCAGTTGACACTCCGTACCTTCCACGCCGGTGGTATCGCTTCGAATGCTGCAGCCAACGCCACCATCGTGGCCAAGAGCGACTGCCGCCTTGAATTTGAAGAACTCCGTACGGTTGACATGACTGCCGAAGATGGCACAGCCTGCAAGATCGTTGTCGGTCGTCTGGCCGAAGTCCGCTTCATCGATGAGAACACAGGTATCGTTCTTTCTTCACAGAACGTGCCTTACGGTTCACAGCTCTTCGTCAACGATGGCGACAAAGTTGAAAAGGGCACCGTCATTGCCAAGTGGGACCCATTCAACGCCGTCATCGTAACAGAAAGTGCTGGTCGCATCCAGTTTGAAGACGTAACGGAAGGTGTCACCTATCGTGTTGAAGAAGACGAAGCAACCGGTCTCCGTGAAAGAATCGTCATTGAATCCAAGGAGCGTGGCCGTGTTCCATCGTGCCATATCGTGGATGAAAACGGAGAATTGATTCGCACCTACAACTTCCCAATCAACGGTCACATCGTTGTTGAAGACGGTCAGCAGCTCAAAGCTGGTGACATCCTCGTCAAGATTCCTCGTGCCGTTGGTAAGGCTGGTGACATCACCGGTGGTTTGCCCCGTGTGACCGAGCTCTTCGAAGCCCGCAACCCGAGCAACCCCGCTGTCGTTTCAGAAATCGATGGTGAAATCACGATGGGCAACATCAAGCGTGGCCACCGCGAAATCGTCGTTACTTCTAAGCTGGGCGAGGTCAAGAAATACCTCGTGCCTCTGTCAAAGCAGATTCTGGTTCAGGAAAACGACTACGTACGTGCCGGAACGCCGCTCTCCGACGGTTCAATCACGCCGAGCGACATCCTCGCCATCAAGGGTCCTACCGCTGTTCAGGAATACATCGTCAACGAAATCCAGGACGTTTACCGTTTGCAGGGTGTAAAGATCAACGACAAGCACTTCGAGGTTATCGTACGCCAGATGATGCGCAAAGTTCAGATCGACCAGCCGGGCGATACGCGCTTCTTGGAACAGCAGATTGTCGACAAGCTCGACTTCGCTGAAGAGAACGACCGCATCTGGGGCAAGAAAGTTGTTGTTGATGCCGGTGACAGTGAGGTAATGAAGAAGGGTATGATCGTGACGGCCCGCAAGCTGCGCGACGAAAACTCTCAGCTCAAGCGCCGCGACCTCAAGCTCGTTCAGGTTCGTGATGCCAAGGCTGCCACTTCAACCCAGATTCTTCAGGGTATCACGCGTGCTTCTCTCCAGACAAAGAGCTTCATGTCTGCCGCATCCTTCCAGGAAACAACAAAGGTGCTCAACGAAGCAGCCATCAGCGGAAAGACCGACTACCTTGAGGGTATGAAGGAGAACGTTATCTGCGGTCACCTCATTCCTGCCGGTACCGGTTTGCGTGAGTTCAACAAGATCATCGTTGGTGATGCCGACGAGATGGAGAAGAACAAGATCCCTACAACGATTTGATAATTCGCTCAGACAATAGCGGCCTCCGTGCCGCAGTCTGTGATACATAAACCATAAAATCCCCGCCATGCAATATCCAACAGGTATTGCGTTGGCGGGGATTTTTGTAACCATCCGAAACCCACCGTCTTGTACGTTCCCCAATATGTGGCGAACTTTGTGTCCAAAAAGTCATGTTCAATTTGAATGAAAACAATCACATCGTTATGGCACAACACCCAAGCGATATGAGGATAGGGGTGAATGGCATGTGCGGGCAAGTACGTAGTGTCGGATTGAATCCTGCTGATGGCAGCGTTTATATCTTTGTAGGGAAGACCCGAAAGGTGATGAAACTACTGCATTTGGGAACGTGGCGGGTATGTGATGTATTACAAACGTTTTGGAGCAAGGCCGGTTCCATCCCAGGATATTTCTACGTCAAGGTGTCGGTTTCCGCTCGATGCGATGGGATGAACTTGTACTTCTTATGGAGGGTATTTCGCCGAAAGTAGCACGTCGTCATCGCTATGAAATCAGTTCAAAAAATGTAAGAAATAAAGGCAATAAATCTTGGTTATCTCGCTGATTTTTACTATCTTTGAAGTATGAAAAAAGCACCTACATATAAGGAATTGAAACAGGAGAACGCAATTTTAAAAGAGCGTATCGCCTATCTTGAGCGTATGCTGTTTGGTGCAAAATCAGACAAAATAGTAATGCCTCCCTCCGATGATAGTTCAGGCTTTTTTGACGATTGGTTCAAAGATGCCATGGACGAAAAAGCCGAAAAGATTAGAAAAACCAAAGAGGCTATCGAGAGAGAGGCACAAAAATATCGTTCTCAGTCCAATAAAAAGGCCAATCGTCCTTCCAAATACCAATATTATGGTTTGGAAGAACATGTCAAGGTTGTCATGCCAGAAGATGTGGATGTTACGAAATGCGATATTATAGGCAAGGATGTCAAACGTGTGTTGCATTATGAAGCGGCAAAGCTTTGGGTTGAGGTGATAGAACGCCCAAAACTCCGCCTCAAGGAGGAAAAGAACGCTCTTAACCCTAAAATATTCCAAGCTGGAAGCAGTCCAGTAATAAGTGGAGGTCATGTGGCAGCTGACATGCTCGCACAAATCGTGATAAACAAATACCGTTATCATTTGCCTGAATACCGCCAGATAAAGCAATTTGCCGAAATGGGGGCCAAGCTGCCCGCGTCAACCGTCAATGACTGGGTGCATGTAGCTGCAGCAAAACTGTCGCCGCTTTATGAGGTCCTTCGTAAGGATATACGTTCAAGCAGATACATCCAGGTAGACGAAGTGCCATGGAGGATTGCCGACCAAAAAGGGAAGAGCCGGAACGGCTACGCCTGGCAGTTTTTTGACGGCATGCCGGACAGCCATGGTTTGTATTTCCTTTATTTGGGCGGCTCCCGTGGAGGACACATTCCCCGGGCAGAATTGTCCGACTATAGCGGTGCTGTCCAAGTTGACGGATATGCCGCATATGATTACTTTGAAGAACAAAAGGATGTGACATTGTTAGGTTGTATGGCTCATGTGCGCCGGAAGTTTACCGACGCACAGAAAAATCATCCCCAAATGGCAGCAAAGGCTGTAGGGTGGATAGGTCTGCTTTATACCCTTGAAAAGAATCTGCAAGCACGCAATGCCACCTACGAGGAGATTGCTTCTGAACGTCAGGCCAAGGCCATACCGATAATGGATGCCATGGAGGTTTGGATGGAAAAAGTGAGTACGGAGTGTACGCCATCAGACAGTATGGGAAAAGCACTTGACTACGCCTACAAGTTGTGGCCACGCTTACGCAGGTACACGCAAGATGGCATGTATCATATAGACAATAACCCGGTGGAACGCAATCAGCGTCCTACTGTGATTGGGCGTAAGAATTATCTTTTCAGCAAAAGTGATGTAGGTGCAATAGACAATGCCATTTTTTATTCTCTTATTGAGAGCTGTGATATTGTGGGAATTGATCCTCTGGCGTGGTTGAAAGATGTATTAGACAATTTGAGAGACGACACTGGTCAAGAGGAGATGAAGCAAATGCTTCCCTTCTATTATAAAAAAAACTCGCAAGTGATGAACTTGCGAGTTTTTATTTAACAAGACGGGGGATTTCGGATGGTTACGAAACAACGCCGCGTTGACCCGGTACAAAGAAACGAAAAGCCCTCCCAGCAATCTTGCTGGAAGGGCTTCCACTTGAAAATAAGATGGCGGCGACCTACTCTCCCGCTTGCGCAGTACCATCGGCGCGGTCGGGCTTAACTTCTCTGTTCGGAATGGGAAGAGGTGGAACCCCGACGCTATAACCACCGGAAATAACGTTGACATATTGAATCTCGCAAGAAATAACGTCCGTATAAAAGTGTGCTTTTAATGTCTGTGCTGACTCTTTTCCTTTTGACGCAGGCTAAAAAGAAGCCCACTCTTAGCATAACCCGCCTGGCGGCGGCCGAAGTTTCGGGCAATTAGTAAGGCTCGGCTGTGACATCGCTGTCTGTACACCTGCCTCCTATCAACGTCATCGTCTTTGACGACCCT
>ENA-OQCZ01000351-OQCZ01000351.1-human-gut-metagenome-genome-assembly--contig:-NODE-351-length-12645-cov-3.581163_pt1 | contig 12645 bp, 13 predicted proteins | sample MGYA00242505_ERZ504594 | MGnify/ENA primary metagenome ERZ504594 (study PRJEB26092, sample SAMD00036329) | human gut metagenome | host: Homo sapiens | study: EMG produced TPA metagenomics assembly of... | reverse complement strand
ACTCCACATATTCTTCAAAGGCAGCTTCCTGTTGGGAGCTGTCTTTTTCTTACCAATTTTTGTGAGATATCACCAATTTTTTAAGTTTTATTCTGTACTTATTGACATTGTATCTCCTGATTTTGATTGTTATAATTGTAACACATGCGGCGTCCGCTGCATAAGCATCGTTCTTTGACAAGATCATATCTATATAGCTGTCTAAAACATAGCTGGGTTTATGGTTTCCCTTTTACCGCCAGCAGTATACCAGTCATATAGTCAATGATGCACAGATGATTTTAAGGAGGTCAGTGATATGAAAACACTGCTTATCAAAAATGTAAAACATCTTGTAACATGTGACACAGATGACCGCGTACTGAATGGCGTAAATGTGTTGGTACAGGATGGAATCATTGTCCGGATCGGGCAGGAGGACATGACAGCGGATGATGTGATCGACGCATCCCATATGGTGATGTATCCCGGTTTAATCAATACACACCATCATTTATATCAGACATTCAGTCGGAATTTACCTCAGGTACAGAACATGGAGCTGTTTCCATGGCTGAAAACTTTATACGAAATATGGAAAAATGTAAACGAGAACGTAGCATACTACAGTTCATCTTACCGGTATGGGCGAACTGCTTAAAAACTGGCTGTACTACCTGTCTGGATCACCACTATGTATTCCCAAAGGGCCATAATAAGGGAATTCTGGACGCCCAGTTTGCAGCCGCCGACGCCTGGGCATCCGTTCCATGCCACCAGAGGAAGCATGGATTTAAGCGTAAGGATGGAGGGCTTCCTCCTGACAGTCGTGGTTCAGACCGTGGATGAAATCCTCTCCGACTGCGAAGAGGCCGTAAAGAAGTTCCATGACCCGGACCCTTATGCCATGCATCAGGTAGCTCTGGCTCCCTGTTCTCCCTTCAGCGTATCCGGAGAGCTGCTGCGCGAATCTGCAAAGCTGGCCCGCAGGCTGAAGGTACGCCTCCACACCCATCTGGCAGAGACGAAGGATGAGGAAAATTTCACCTTAAGCCATTTTCATATGCGCCCTCTGGAATATATGGAAAGCCTGGGCTGGACAGGGGATGACGTATGGTATGCTCACGGAATTCATTTTACTGATGAAGAGCTTAAATATCTGACCCGAACCAAAACCGGAGTTGCCCACTGTCCGATTTCAAACATGAAGCTGTCCTCAGGCATTGCGAAGATTCCTCAGATGCTTGAACTGGGTGTTCCCGTAGGCCTTGCGGTAGACGGCTCCGCCAGCAATGACGGCTCCAACCTGCTGGAGGAAATGCGCGTGGCCTACCTTCTCCACCGCTTAAACAGCAGCAATCAGGCCCCCGTCTTAAAAATGGCAACTGCAGGCAGCGCCAGCCTTTTAGGCCGTGAAAAGTTGGGACGGATTGCTCCCGGTATGGCTGCCGACTTCTTCCTTGTTGACTTAAACCGGCTGGAGCTGGTGGGCGCTCAGTTTGACGTAACCTCCATGCTCTGCACCGTTGGTTTAAAGAGCAGCGTGGATTATACGGTTGTAAATGGAAATGTTGTGGTGAAAGAAGGAAAGCTCACCGGAATTGATGAAGAGAAAGTTACAGAGGAGGCAAATGCTCTTGTGACTGACTATCTCAATCAGCCATAAGGCCACAGTCCACAGAAAGGAAAAGGTAAAATGAGTCAGAAGCAATACGCTAAAGTAACAGAAGTAAACGGCATCCCGCGGTTTTCAGAGGCCCTTCCTCTGGCCGCCCAGCATGTAGTCGCCATGATTGTGGGCTGCGTTACACCGGCCATTATTCTTTCCGGAGTCACCGGATTAAGCGCATCCGATCAGGTCCGCTTAATTCAGGCCTCTCTGCTGATCTCCGGGCTTGCCACACTCATATAGCTCTTTCCACCCTTCCGGCTCTGCGGCTCAGGGCTTCCCGTTATCATGGGCGCCAGCTTTGCCCATGTGCCCCTGCTGATTGCCCTGGGAGCACAGTTCGGAATGCCCACCATATTGGGAGCACAGCTGGCAGGCGGCTTTGTGGCAATCCTTGTAGGATTATTTTATAATAAGCTAAGTAAAATTTTCACTCCTCTGGTAACGGGAACAGTGGTATTTACCATCAGATTTTCCCTGTACCCTACCGCCATTACCTATATGGCGGTAGGCTCCGGAGCGCCGGATTTCGGAAGCGTAAAAAACTGGGCTCTGGCAATCTTTACACTGGTAATTGTAACCTTTTTTAACTATTTTACAAAAGGAATCTGCAAGATGGCCTCTATCCTCATCGGCATTGTCTGCGGCTATCTGGCAGCACTTGCGCTGGGAATGATTTCCTTTGAAAGCATAGGCGAGGCCAGCTGGTTCCAGTTCACCCCACCCTTATACTTCGGAATGAAATTTGACATTACAGCCATCATTTCCATGGCGATCATGTTTGTGGTGGGCTCTCTGGAAATCATGGGCGACTTTACTTCAACCGCAGGCGGCGGATTAAACCGTCCGGTTCAATCTGAAGAAATGTCCGGAGGCATCATCGGAAACGGTATCATCAGTATCATCGACTCCCTCTTCGGCGGGCTTCCTACTGCAACCTTCAGCCAGAACGTAGGTATTGTCATCATGACAAAGGTCGTAAACCGCGTGGTTCTGGGACTGGCTGCAGTGATAATCGTGCTGGCAGGACTGATTCCCAAGTTTTCTGCCCTGCTGACTACTGTTCCCTCCTGCGTACTGGGCGGCGCTACCGTATCCGTATTTGCCATGATCGCCATGACCGGCATCAAGCTTGTGGTAAAAGAAGGACTTAATACCAGAAATACAGCCGTTGTAGGCTTATCCGTTGCCCTGGGCATCGGCGTAATCCAGGTAGCAGACTGCTTCGCACAGTTCCCGGAATGGGCGAAAACCATTTTCGGAACCTCTCCCGTAGTAATCGCTACCCTTACTGCAGTGACACTGAATCTGTTGCTGCCAAAGGATCTGGATTAAACCGCATCTGCAGTGTATCCATGCACCCGGTCTGACCAGAGCTTAAGCCCCCAGCCCATAAGGGCCGTAAGGATCTGGGCTCCGGTCTGGCTCCACCAGACGCCCTTTAATCCCATCCAGGCCGGGAGCACAGGAAGCAAAAGGGCTAAAAATATGGGTTCTCCATAAACGATCATATAGGAAAATCGGGTCTGTTCTGTGGCGTAAAAGCCGGCAGTTGTAACTCGCAGAAAGGCCAGAAACGGCACCGCCGCCAGAAATATATACAGATCCGTTCCAACTGCCAGAGATACGGTTTCGGATGCTCCAAACAGAACTCCGATCCCGTTTCTGCACCAATACAAAAGCACTGCCAGCGCCACTCCCATGACGGCGGCGGCTGCATACGCCATGGTCCGCGTAATGCGGACCTCTTTTTTATTATCCCGCCGTAAAAGCGGCTCATCAGAGGCTGACTCCCATCCCCCACCCCTGAAGGATCAGATACATAATTGTGATCACATAGGCAATACAGGCATAGCAGGCCACACCTTCAGAAACCTCCGTACTGAAGGGACGCCCGGTTCATAAGGAGCAGCGAAATCATCAGGGCACATGGTAATTCCAAAGGGAGCCAGCCCGATCCGCCAAATGCTGAAAAAAACGGAAAGCGCCTGGCGCGGGATCCCCACCGGGATTTTCTGCCCTCTCATACACAAAAGGCCGCCTGCCATGGTGACGGCCTGTCCTGCCACAGAGGCCCAGGCCGCTCCCGCCATTCCAAGCCGTAAAACCCAGACAAAGAGATAATCTAAAAAAATATTAGTCACAAAACCGCCGATCATACAGTACATGGCCTGTACCGATTTTCCCTGATTGCGGATCAGCGGTACAACGCCGGTTCCAAAGACCTGAAAAACAGAACCCAGAACAATAACGGACAGATATTCCCGTCCGGGCTTCATCAGCTCTCCATCTGCTCCCATAAGGGACAGCAGAGGGTCTGTTAAGGGAAATAAAATGACTGTAAGCAGAATGCCTGTAAGGGCAAGATAAAAAAAGACGCCCTTCATAAAATTCTCCGCCTCGATGTCCCTCTTTTCTGCCAGACGAACGGAATACATAACCGCTCCTCCCATACCGGTCCCTGTACCCGCTGCCTGGATCAGGGCAGTGACCGGATATGCAATATTGATGGCCGAAAGTCCCGTATCTCCAATGCTGCGTCCTACGAAAAATCCGTCTACGATCGCATAGATCCCGGAGAGCGCAAAGGCAAATACGGCCGGAAACACACAGGCTGCAAAGGGTTTAAAACGCCCCATTTCTCCAAATACCTCCTATCGTAAAAATAAGACTGCCTTAAATGCCCCAAAAGCATCTTAAAGCAGCCCTATCCTGTCTCCGCATATGCAGACCTGTCTTACTTATCAGCAAGAATTTCATTCATCTGGGATACCAGGGTATCGCAGTCAATCCCATGTACCATGCAGGCCTCTTCCAGAGACTCAGCCTGAGAAGCCGGGCAGCCTAAGCAGTGCATACCAGCGCCCATCAGCATCTGAGGGATCAGCTCATGCATCTGGATCAGCTCGCCGATGAGCATTGTCTTTTCAATCTTCATCTGTATTTTCCTCCTTATTATCTGTAATACTTTCATATTAAAAGTATTCTGCGCATGTTTTATTCGCTTTTATCAGCATAATACATTTTGCTTTTTTTTGGCAAGCCCTGTATTTTCCTGTATCATTTTTCAATTTTTCTGGTATAGTATTGTTTGTCTAAAGTTATGTATTTTTTGGGATACAGTATACAATTTTATTGATTTGTTGCATTTGCAACAGATTTTTTCATGAAATTATAGTAGACTAACTTTATTCAAAGAGATACCCCAAAAAGTATCCCCAAATCACATTTTACAGGAGGAAACGTCCATGAGAACAGAATGGAACACATTTACACCAGGTGTATGGCAGCATGAAATCAATGTCCGCGACTTCATCCAGAAAAACTACACCCCCTACGACGGCGATGACGCCTTCCTTGAAGGGCCTACAAAAAATACAGAGGCTCTCTGGAATCAGGTAATGGAGCTCTCTGCCAAAGAGCGTGAGGCCGGCGGCGTACTGGATATGGATACCAAGATCATTTCCACCATTACGTCTCATGGCCCCGGATACCTAGATAAAGATAAAGAAACCATTGTGGGCTTCCAGACCGACAAACCCTTTAAGCGGGCGCTGCAGCCTTACGGCGGTATCCGCATGGCAGTAAAGGCCTGCCAGGACAACGGCTATGAGGTAGACCCTGAAATCGTAGAGTTTTTCACAAAGCACAGAAAAACCCACAATGCGGGCGTATTTGACGCCTACACCCCGGAGATGAGAGCCTGCCGTTCCAGCCACATCATCACCGGTCTTCCGGATGCCTACGGACGTGGACGCATTATCGGCGATTACCGCCGTGTAGCGCTTTACGGTGTAGATGCTCTGATCGAAGAGAAGAAAGAGGAAAAGGATTCTACCAGAACCATTATGTACTCTGATGTAATCCGTGAGCGGGAGGAGCTTTCCGAGCAGATCCGTGCACTTGAGGAATTAAAGGAGCTGGGACGCATCTACGGCTTTGATATTTCAAAGCCTGCAAAGGATGTAAAGGAAGCCATCCAGTGGCTGTACTTCGGCTATCTGGCAGCCGTAAAGGAGCAGAACGGCGCAGCTATGTCCCTGGGACGCACCTCAACCTTCTTAGATATCTATGCCGAGCGCGACTTAAAGGCAGGAACGTACACCGAGCAGGAAATCCAGGAGTTTGTAGACCACTTTATCATGAAGCTGCGTCTGGTGAAATTCGCCCGTACTCCTGAGTACAATGAACTGTTCTCCGGCGATCCTACCTGGGTAACTGAGTCCATCGGCGGCATCGGCCTGGACGGACGTCCTCTGGTAACAAAGATGTCCTTCCGCTACCTGCACACCTTAAAGAACCTGGGTACTGCGCCTGAGCCAAATCTGACCGTACTGTGGTCCACAAGGCTGCCTGAGGCATTTAAGCGCTTCTGCGCAAAAACCTCCATTGAGTCTTCCTCCATTCAGTATGAAAATGACGACCTCATGCGTGTAACACATGGTGATGATTACGCAATCGCCTGCTGTGTTTCCAGTATGCGCGTGGGCAAAGAAATGCAGTTCTTCGGCGCAAGAGCTAACCTGGCAAAGTGTCTGCTCTATGCCATCAACGGCGGCGTAGACGAGATCTCCGGCAAGCAGATCGGACCTAAGTACCGCCCCGTTACCAGCGAATACCTGGATTATGACGAGGTAATGGACAAGTATAAGGATATGATGAAATGGCTGGCAGGCGTTTATGTAAATGCCTTAAACATCATCCACTACAACCATGACCGCTACTGCTATGAACGCCTGCAGATGGCTCTTCATGACAAGAAGGTAACACGCTGGTTTGCAACCGGTATTGCCGGCCTGTCCGTTGTGGCTGACTCCTTATCTGCCATCAAGTATGCAAAGGTAAAGACCGTCCGCAACGAAAAGGGCATTGTAACCGATTACATTGTAGAGGGAGATTTCCCGAAATATGGAAATAATGATGACCGGGTGGATCAGATTGCTTCTGACCTTGTACACACCTTTATGAGCTATATCAAGGGAAATCACACCTACAGAGGCGGTATCCCTACCACTTCCATTTTAACCATTACCTCCAATGTAGTTTATGGAAAAAATACCGGCTCTACTCCTGACGGAAGAAAGGCCGGACAGCCCTTTGCACCAGGCGCCAACCCTATGCACCACAGAGACAGCCACGGCGCAGTTGCTTCCCTGGCATCTGTAGCGAAGCTTCCATTCCGTGATGCGCAGGACGGTATTTCCAACACATTCTCCATTATTCCGGGAGCACTTGGAAAGGACGATCAGGTCTTCATGGGCGACCTGGAAGTAGAATTAAACGGCTGCGCCGGCTGTGAAGTGGGCGGAAACCTTTTTGAGGGTCTGGACACGGAAGCAGACAGCGAGGAAGCTTAAGCAGCATTTAACCAACTTTATTTTTAAGAAAGCGAGGACAATCACTATGGTAAAAGCAAGCGAGGCACAGATCGACAACCTGGTATCCCTGTTAGACGGATATGCCGCTGAGGGAGGACATCACTTAAAATGTAAATGTATTTTCCAAAGAGACTCTTCTGGACGCTCAGGCTCATCCTGAAAAATATCCTCAGCTCACTGTGCGCGTTTCCGGCTATGCCGTAAACTTCAACAAGCTCACAAAGGCACAGCAGGACGAGGTTATTTCCAGAACCTTCCACGACGCTATTTAATCATATGATGACCGAACAGGCAGATGCATTCCGGCATCTGCCTGCGGCTTTTAAGAAACGGAGGTTTTCATTATGTCAGGACGGGTACATTCCATTGAAAGCTGCGGTACGGTAGACGGGCCGGGAATCCGCATGGTAGTATTTTTAAGCGGATGTCCCATGCGCTGCCTTTACTGCCATAATCCCGATACCTGGGATCCAAAGGGCGGCACTCTCACCTCAGTGGAGGAGCTTTTAGCCCAGTATGATAAAATGAAGCATTTCTATACCAAAGGCGGAATCACAGTCAGCGGCGGGGAACCCCTGATGCAGATCCGCTTTGTAACAGAGCTTTTTACAGAGGCAAAAAAAAGGGGCATCCACACCTGTCTGGACACCTCCGGCATCACCTTCCATCCGGAAAATCCGGCTGTCCTGGAGCAGTTTGACCGCCTGATGGCTGTAACCGATCTGGTGCTTTTAGATATCAAGCACATTGACCCGACGGAGCATGAAAAGCTCTGCAGCCAGCCCCAGCAGCCGGTGATGGCCTTTGAATCTTATCTTGAGGAAAAGAAAATCCCTGTATGGATCCGCCATGTAGTGGTTCCGGGAATCACTGACCAGGAGGAATATCTTCTAAGGCTTGGCCAATATCTGGGAATGCGTTCCAATATTAAGGCTCTGGACGTACTGCCCTATCACGATATGGGAAAGGTGAAATACAAAAATCTGGGAATCCCCATATACCCCTTGAACATACTGCCTCCTCATTTCAAAAGAAGCAGCTGTCAAAAGACCCGCCAGTCATCCTGAAAGGAATGAGGGAAAGCCGGGGACTATAGGGGATTGCTTTCAAATTTGTACAATCCCCTGCCTTTCCGGCAGCAATTTTCCTCTTGAATAATTAAGAGTTTTAGTATAGAATATAAGAACAATGTATACATTAAATAAAGGAGGTACTTTCATTATGGCACACGTAATTACTGACGCTTGCGTAAGCTGCGGAACCTGTGCTGGCGAATGTCCAGTAAATGCAATCTCTGAGGGAGACGGCAAGTACGTTATCGACGCTGACGCTTGCATCGACTGCGGAACTTGTGCAGCTGCTTGCCCAACAGGCGCTATCGAGGCTTAATTCAGCTACATAAAAGACCACTGCATATGCCAAAAGGCAGACGCGCAGTGGTCTTTTTTTGTTAAGGAGGATTCTTATGACACCTGTAAAACCCATCATCGGTATCACACCTTCACACAATACAGAAAATGACGACACCAGCCTCCGACCCACCTATCCCAGAGCAATCCGGGCAGCCGGCGGTCTGACGATCCTTCTTCCTCTGGAGGGCACCGACGAGGACTGGCGCCAGCTGGCCGCCATGTGTGACGGCTTTCTCTTTTCCGGCGGCCCGGATCTTCATCCCTTTTTATTTGGGGATGAAACACATTCTGCCTGCGGGAATGTATCTCCTGTCAGAGATTCCATGGAAATCCGCCTCCTTAAAGCTGCCATGGAGCTGAAAAAGCCCATTTTAGGTATCTGCCGGGGCATACAGCTTTTAAATGTGGCTCTTGGCGGAACCATTTACCAGGATATCCCAAGCCAGATGGAGCGAACCTTTCCTCTGGCCCACAAGCAGCCCTTTTACTATACCGTGCCGTCTCATCATGTGGATATAAAAAAGGGAAGCCTTTTGTCAAAGGCTTCCGGCGGCCTGGAGCGTATTTCTGTCAACAGCCAGCATCATCAGGCCATTAAGGATGCTGCTCCGGGCCTTATACCTGTAGGCTGGGCTCCGGATGGAGTCATCGAGGCTGTAGAAAAGCCGGATTACCCCTTTTTTCTTGGGGTACAGTGGCATCCGGAATATCTCTGGCAGAATGACCCGGCGGCCATAGGGCTGTTCCGGCTTTTTGTAGAGGCCTGCAAAGCTTCATAGATCATTCTGCGTCTATGATCTCTCCTGCCATCTGGTAAAATTCCTCCGGCGTCATTTCCACATCAAAGCCCAGAAGAGTATAAAACTGTCCGTTGTCCTCCCAGGTAAGCGTCTGGGCTGTCTGGTCGATCACCCGGTCTGTACCGTATGAAATAACCAGCTCTCCGGCTGCCTCCTGGGCCTTCTCTTCTGCGCTTGGCTCATAATCCGGTGGAACCATACGGTAATGATCCTGGCTGTACTTTAAGGTAATCCCCTCATGCACGGCGGTCTGGTCGGGAGCATCGATTCATCAAATAAATTGCCGTGTTCGATATTCAGGCTCAGATCCGCCATGTTTTCCTTTGAATACATCAGAGACAGATCCTGCTGCTCCTTTACCACATTTCCCTGCTCATCCTCTCCCCTGCTGTAAACAGGAGTACCATATGCAAAGCGGTATCCGTTTGAAAATGCCTCTGGCGCCTTTGTTTTAAGCCCCAGCTGCTCTTCCTTTTCTGCCAGCTGGCTGTATTCCGTGAAATCCTCCGCATGGCTGGAGGAGGATATGGCCGTTTTTACCTGCCCTGCCGCCACTGCGGTCATTGCTCCAACCAAACATACTGCTGCTGCCACAACGACTGTTTTCCTTATATTCCATGTTTTTCTCATTGAACCTTCCTCCTCTATTCTCTGATAAACGCCTCTGCACATCCGTTTTGTCTGCTCTGGCCCGATCGCCAGCGTCTCTGCCTGTTCCTTCAATGCATTCCGGAGAAACGAATCCATTTTTCATCTTCTCTGCCTGTCAGCTGCTTCATAAAAGTGCCTCCCTTCCCATGGCGCTGCTCCTTTGTAAGCGCTGTCTTCAGATTTTTCGGCTGTAAACAGCCGGGATTTTACAGTTCCTTCCAAACAGCCCGCCACTGCATGCAATCTCCCGTGTGGACATTCCATTATAATAATACAACACTAAAACAGTACGCTGTTTGACCGGAAGAGCTGCTATAGCTGCAAACAGTTCCTGCCTTCCGGAAGCATTTACTACATCATCCAGCACAGATCCATTTCCGGAAGTATCCTCAGAAAGCACCTCCTCTACAGGCTGTTCTCTCCTATTCCTTCTTCCCACCCGCCATGCTTCTCTGGTCATGGTTCGATAAAGCCATTTCCCTATATGCTCCGGATCCCGGATCCGCATCCGGTTGATCCAGCAGGCAGTAAATGTCTCCTGAACAATGTCCTCACTGTCTGCCCTGTTTCCTGCGATCAGATACGCTGCCCGCAGAAGGCCCGGATAAAAATGTCTCATCAACTCGTCAAATGCCTCCCGGTCTCCCGCCGCAACCCTGCATGCCAGGCTTTTGGCCCACTGCTCATCCATGGCCGTTCCTCCTTGTTTCTTGTTGAATCATTTTGTTGTCTTTTGGGGTGCACCTGTTATATAGAGGGGAATGAGGTGGTATAGGTTCATTTTTATTTTCAGGGAAAAAATACTTAAAAGCCATATCCAGTCACTTTATGATCAAGATATAAAGAAAGCACCCACTCCAAAGTGGATGCTCCAAAGGTTATATATTCGTCCTTATGGGCAATGCCTCCCCCACTCCCCAACCATCTCTCTCATCTGTCTGACCGTTCCTTCAATATCCTCTGCCCCAAAGATCCCGGACACTACAGCCGCTCCGGCTGCCCCGCTGCCTTTAAGCTTTCCAATATTTTCCAGGCAGATCCCCCCGATTGCCACAACCGGGATGGAAACGGACCTGCAGATCTCTCCCAACCGCTCCATAGTCATAGGAAGGGCGTCGGCTTTGGTGGAGGTGCCGAATACGGCTCCACTTCCCAAATAATCTGCTCCCTGCTCCTGAGCTTTCAGGGCCTGCTCCACTGTTTTCGCTGTAACGCCCAGAATCTTATCCGGCCCAAGGAGCGCTCTGGCCTGTGCGGCATCCATGTCATTCTGTCCCACATGGACGCCGTCAGCACCGCACAGAAGAGCCAGCTTTATATTATCATCAATGATCAGAGGGACCTTGTACCGCTCCGTGAGAGCCCGCAGGCTTCGAGCCTCCTCCAGATAATCCTGCACCGTATCATTCGTCAGGCCCTTTTCCCTCATCTGCACCATGGTAGCTCCGCCCTTTAACGCAGCCTCTACCTGCTCGCACAAGCTCATTTTCCCGGTCCAGGCCCGGTCTGTCACTGCGTAAACCATAAGCTGCCTTCTGTCAAATTTCATATCTGATTTCCCTCATTCTCTCTTAAATCACTCATCAAAAATGCTTACAATTTCTCCGTCTAAAATCCGGTTCATATTTTTCACTGCACAGAAATTGCCACACATGGAACAGGTATCCTCTTTTTCCGGCTTTGCAGACGCCCGGTAATTTCTGGCCTTTTCCGGATCAATGGAAAGCTCAAAGGTCTTTTCCCAGTCCAGCTTTTTTCTGGCAAGGCTCATCTGGCGGTCCCAGTCCGCAGCGCCTTTGATTCCCTTTGCAATATCCGCCGCATGGGCTGCAATTCTGGAAGCGATGATTCCCTCCTTTACATCATTCAGATCCGGAAGCCGCAGGTGCTCCGCCGGCGTCACATAGCACAAAAAGGAAGCTCCGCTTGAGGCTGCAATCGCCCCGCCGATGGCCGCAGTAATATGGTCATATCCGGGAGCCACATCCGTTACCAGAGGACCCAGCACATAGAAGGGAGCGCCCTTGCAGATGGTCTGCTGGATCTTCATATTGGCCTCAATCTGGTTTAAGGGCATATGGCCCGGCCCCTCAACGATTACCTGTACATCCTTTTCCCAGGCCCGGCGGGTCAGTTCTCCAAGCGTTACCAGTTCTTCAATCTGTGAAATGTCTGTGGCATCGTCAATGCATCCCGGGCGGCAGGCATCTCCCAGGCTGATGGTTACATCATGCTCCCGGCAGATTTCCAGAATCCGGTCATAATGCTCATAAAACGGATTTTCCTTTCCCGTCATCTCCATCCAGGCAAAAATAATGGAACCGCCCCTGGATACAATATTCATCAGGCGCTTATTTTCCTTAAAGCGCTGTGCGGTCCTGCGGTTGATTCCTACATGGATGGTCATAAATCCACTCCGTCCTCAGCGTGCATTTCCAACAATCTTCAGCCATTCCTCTGTGGTAATATCCTTTAATGGCTTATGATAATAAACCACTGCGTCATAAATCGGCACTGTTCCTATGATCGCCGGACACTCTGCTGTAAGCTTTCTCCTGAACTTCTGCGTATCGCCCCAGGAGCTTAAATCCATAATAGATTCAGCGCCCATTCCAACTGCATAGTTTACCTTTTCAAGCTCCATATCCAGATCCTTGCAGTCTCTGGAGGTTCCCAAGTTCACATTGATCTTAGTCCTTAGCATAGAACCGATTCCATTAGGATCCAGACAGCGATGATTCTTATTGGCAGGAATT
>ENA-OQCZ01000349-OQCZ01000349.1-human-gut-metagenome-genome-assembly--contig:-NODE-349-length-12782-cov-6.335441_pt1 | contig 12782 bp, 8 predicted proteins | sample MGYA00242505_ERZ504594 | MGnify/ENA primary metagenome ERZ504594 (study PRJEB26092, sample SAMD00036329) | human gut metagenome | host: Homo sapiens | study: EMG produced TPA metagenomics assembly of... | reverse complement strand
GCCATTTTGTTGCACGGAAAATCATCGACAGAGCGAAGCGACACGCGGATAACGTCCCTCTCAGTATCTTCCCGCAGAGAGATGCTCAATTTCATGCCTCTCACTTGCAGAGGCATGTTGACCAATCCTTCTGCGTCACCTCTGATGTAATGATATTCCTTCATTTCCTCGCGTGTGATGGTAAAGATAGAGGCCTTTTGGTTTTCGTAGAATTTCAGTTTGGAGTTTAAGACGTAGCCAACGAAGCGCAGGCGGTTTTCAGAGTAGTTGTTGTTGACGTTGCGGTAAATCTTGTCCTTGTCAATGCCCTTCTGCAGCAGCTGGCCGATTATATAGTAGATTTCCGGCCTTTTTGATGCGTAGGTGAAGCTTCCCGTGTCCGTCATCATTCCCGTATAGATACATGCAGCGCCGCTTCGTGTCATTTGTTCATAGCCCCCCATCTGCCATATCAGCCGGAAAACAATTTCGCATGTTGAACATGCTTGCGGGTGAGAAATGACGAGCGAAGCCGCCTTCCTGTCGGGATTGAGGTGATGGTCGATCATGATGCGCTTGCATTTCGAATGTGCAACGGCTTCCTGCATGTTCTGAAGCCGGTCTAAGGCACAGAAGTCGAGCATGAAAATCAGTCAGCTTCATTGATTTTGGCTTTCGCCTCCGTTTCCTTTCCGTCATAAAACATGATATCCCTGCTGCCAGGCATCCATCGCAGAAAATCGGGGAAAGCATTCGGCATTATGATTTGCGGGATTTTTCCCAAAGAACGCAGATAGTCAGCCAGTCCCAAAGACGACCCAACAGCGTCTCCGTCCGGACTCCTGTGGGCGCAAATGACGATGTGCCGGGCGTCGTGAAGCAATTTAATCAGTTCGACCACTTCATGTTGCGTGATCACTGGAGAAATCTGTATCATTTGTTTTTCGATTAAGTGGTTGGTTTGGATGGGCGTGGGGCATGTCAGTTTCCTCCCATCTGATTTTTCCTTTCAGCGTGTCGCATCCTTATCGGCTGAGCGCTTTCAGCGCCTTAATCTCTTCCTCCGGATCTTCAGCTCCAAAGATGGCACTTCCGGCAACGAGAACGTCGGCCCCTGCTTTAACCAGTTTCTCGCCAGTCTTTCGGTTGACGCCGCCGTCGATTTCGATGAGGGCTTTTGAATTATGGCTGTCAATGAGTTCGCGGAGCCTGGCCGTTTTTTCAACGCCATGCTCAATGAATTTCTGTCCGCCGAATCCGGGATTGACCGTCATCAGCATCACGAGGTCCAAGTCTTCAATGATTTCTTCCAAAAGGCAGACAGGCGTGTGCGGGTTCAGCGTGACGCCAGCCAGCATCCCCTCGTTTTTGATTTCCTGAATGGTGCGGTGCAGATGCGTGCACGCTTCGTAGTGCACATTCATGACATGCGCTCCCAAGGCCTTCACCTGTTTCAGGAATTTCTCAGGCTGCTGAATCATGAGATGAACGTCCAGCGGTTTTGTCGCAACCCGCGCCATCGCTTCCATGACAGGGAAGCCGAATGAGATGTTCGGCACAAACACGCCGTCCATGACATCAAGATGATACCAGTCGGCCTCACTTTTGTTGAGCATTTCTATGTCGCGGCCGAGATTGGCAAAGTCAGCCGAAAGCAGAGAGGGAGATATTAAAGGCATATATGATTTTATTTTTGCGAGGCGCTTCGAAAATCCCGAAGCATCCCTTGTGTGTTATGTGTAAATCGTTTTTGTTCCGAGTTTGGCAGTGTGGCAGGGAGTGCGCCGCCATTGAAGCCTTCGTGCAGAAGATGTTTTTCTCTTTGGCGTTGACCACTTACCACTTATCTGCAAAGTTAATAATTTTTGGGAGACCCGCAGCCAGAACCGCCATAGAAAAATCAGAATCCGCTTTTCGCTCCACATCCAGCGTACTACAAAATCCATATATAATTTCCATCATTCGAATTAAAATTGTAATTTCGCAATTGAAAAGAAAATCTCAAAACAAATATATTCTATGTATAGAACCAAAAACATGCGGAGAACTTCGCCTGTCGAATGTCAATGAAGAAGTGACCTTTGGCCGGTTGGGTTCAACGAAGCCGAAAGATGGGAGGTATGACCTTTGTGGATCTTCGCGACAGATATGGCATAACCCAGTTAGTGTTTAACGAAGAAACCGACGCCGATTTGTGTGCCCAGGCCAACAAGTTGGGTCGTGAATATGTTATACAGGTAGTTGGTCGCGTGAGCGAGCGCTATGCCAAAAACGACAGGATTCCGACAGGGGAAATTGAGATTATCGTGTCAAGCCTGACCGTTTTGAACGCATCAGACGTACCTCCGTTCACGATTGAGGAAAACACGGACGGTGGCGACGATTTGAGAATGAAATACCGTTACCTCGATCTTCGCCGTTCAAATGTACGTGCGAATTTGGAGTTGCGCCACAAGTTTTGCTTGGCCGTTCGCCATTTCCTTGACTCAAAAGGCTTCTTGGAGATAGAAACGCCAGTTCTTGTCGGGTCCACTCCCGAAGGCGCACGCGACTTCATCGTGCCTTCCCGCATGAATCCCGGTCAGTTCTACGCGCTGCCCCAGAGCCCGCAGACGCTGAAGCAGCTCTTGATGGTTGCGGGAATGGACCGCTATTTCCAGATTGTCAAGTGCTTTCGTGATGAAGACCTGCGTGCCGATCGCCAGCCGGAGTTCACGCAGATCGACTGCGAGATGTCGTTCGTTGAGCAAGACGACATCATCTCCCTCTTTGAAGAGATGGCCAAACATCTCTTTAAGGAAGTCCGCGGATACGACTTGGGCGATGCCCCCTTCCTGCGCTTGCCGTGGAGCGAAGCCATGCGTCGTTTTGGTTCCGACAAGCCCGACATGCGTTTCGGCATGGAGTTTGTTGAATTGATGGACGTGCTCAAAAATACGGGAAGTTTCGGTGTTTTTAATGAAGCAGAATACATCGGCGGTATCTGTGCAGAAGGATGTGCTAGCTATACGCGCAAGCAGCTCGACCAACTGACGGATTTCGTTAAATCCCCGCAGATTGGTGCAAAGGGCCTCGTTTATGCACGCGTCAATGAAGACGGAACCATCAAGAGTTCTGTCGACAAATTCTACGAGCAGGCCACGCTTAAGGCCGTGGCCGACAAGATGTCGGCAAAACCCGGCGATTTGCTGTTGATTCTCTCTGGCGACAACGCCATGAAAACGCGCAAGCAGCTTTGCGAGTTGCGTCTGGAAATGGGTAGCCGTTTGGGACTCCGCGACAAAAACAAGTTCGCCCTGCTTTGGGTTGTCGACTTCCCCATGTTTGAATGGAGCGAAGAAGAAGGTCGCCTGATGGCCATGCACCATCCCTTCACCTCGCCGAAGCCCTGCGACATCCCCAAGCTGGACACAGATCCTGCAAGCGTCTTGGCAGATGCCTACGACATGGTTTGCAACGGCGTTGAAGTCGGCGGCGGCAGCATCAGAATCCATGATGCCGTGCTTCAGGCAAAGATTTTCAAGGTATTGGGCTTCACCCCCGAGCGTGCGCAAGAGCAGTTTGGCTTCCTGATGAATGCTTTCAAATACGGAGCACCCCCTCATGGCGGCCTCGCCTATGGTCTCGACAGATGGGTCTCATTGTTCGCTGGTCTCGACAGCATCCGCGATTGCATAGCGTTCCCCAAAAACAATTCCGGACGCGACGTCATGCTTGACGCCCCGTCGCGCGTTGACCAGAAGCAGCTCGACGAACTCTCTCTGGACATCAGACCCTTGAATAAATAATAATGGGAGAACCAACCACCACACACCACAGGTAATGGTGAAAGAAAAAAAGTAGGTAGTCAGAATTATTTTATATATGCCGGGCGCATTATTCTTTAATTTTGACTACCTACTTATGTTTCAAGACATCATAAGCCCTCTCTAAACGTGAACAAATGAAATATGGTTATTTGAAGGTAGCCTCCGCGGTGCCGAAAATTGAAATTGCAGATTGTCATTACAACACGAGCCAGATAGAAAATTTCATGGCCAAGGCTGAAGGTCTCGGCGCAGAAATCATTGTCTTTCCCGAACTTTGTGTGACGGGCTATAGCTGCCAAGACCTTTTCCAGCAGCAGCTATTGTTGGAAAAGGCAGAAGCCTCTCTGCTCCGCCTGATGGAGTTTAGCCGCAATCTGAAAATCGTCACCATCATTGGCGTCCCCTTGTCCCACAAAGGGCGACTCTTTAACCTGGCGGCAGTTTTGCAACACGGCAAGCTCCACGGTTTTGTTCCCAAGACCTATCTGCCGAATTACAAAGAATTCTATGAGCAACGCTGGTTCTCCTCCGGCGCAGACATCCGCGAGGGCGAAACCCTCAAGTTCTGCGGCCAAAACGTCCCCATCAGCCCCCGCCTCGTCTTTTCGTTTTCCGATATGAAGTTCGGCATCGAGCTCTGTGAAGACCTCTGGGCGCCCAATCCCCCCAGCACCGCCCTGTCGCTCTCTGGCGCAGAAGTCATTTTCAATCTCAGCGCCAGCAACGAACTGGTCGGGAAGTCGGGCTACCTCGAAGACCTCATCCGCATCCATAGCGCACAATGTATCTCCGGATACGTATATAGCGGGGCAGGGTGGGGCGAGAGCTCGCAAGACCTCGTCTATGGTGGCCGCATCTATGTGGCAGAAAACGGGCGCATGCTCAAGTGTGGCGAGCGCTTCCTGATGGACGAGCAGATGGTCATGTCGGAAATCGACGTTGAATATCTGAGAAACGAGCGCCGCGTCAACACCTCCTTCCGTGCCGCCTGCGGTGCCCTCCGGGAAACATACACCGAGATTGAACTCGAGCCCGCCGTCGCGTCAGACCGCGAGTTTGAACTCCACAGAGCCGTCAATCCGCTCCCCTTCGTCCCCCGTGTAAGAGAACTGGGCGAGCGGTGTGAAGAAATCCTCTGCATGCAGTCGGAAGGACTGTGCAAACGCATCGCCCACACCCATGCCCAAACCGTTGTCCTCGGCATCAGCGGCGGCTTGGATTCCACGTTGGCTCTCCTCGTCTGCGTTCATGCCTTCGACCGCCTCGGGCTCGACCGTAGAGGCATCATCGGAATCACCATGCCCGGCTTCGGCACCACCGACCGCACCTACACAAACGCCGTCAACCTCATGAAGAGCCTGGGCGTGACCATCCGCGAAATCAGCATCGCCGAAGCATGTAAGCAACATTTCAAAGACCTTGGCCACGACATCAGCAACCACAACGTCGTCTATGAAAACGGGCAGGCCCGTGAGCGCACCCAAATTCTCATGGATGCAGCCAACCAGATGAACGGCCTCGTCGTTGGCACGGGCGATCTGAGCGAACTCGCGCTCGGATGGGCCACCTACAACGGCGACCACATGAGTATGTACGGCGTCAACGCCAGCATCCCCAAAACCCTCGTCAGGCATCTCGTTGAATGGGTGGCGATGAACGTCGTCGACGAATACAGCCGCGAAACCCTCCTCGACATCATCGACACGCCAATCAGTCCCGAACTCATCCCCGCCGATGAGCAAGGCCAGATCACGCAGAAGACAGAAGACCTCGTTGGCCCCTATGAGCTCCACGACTTCTTCCTCTATCAAGTCCTCCGAAACGGCTTCCGTCCCTCAAAAATCTTCTTCCTGGCGAAAAAGGCATTTAGCCACACCGACGGCCAGACGGGAGAATATTCAGACGACGTCATAAAACATTGGCTCAAAACGTTTTTTAGGCGTTTCTTCGCGCAGCAGTTTAAGCGCAGTTGCCTCCCCGACGGTCCCAAAGTGGGGAGTTGCTGCCTGAGTCCGCGAGGCGACTGGCGCATGCCGAGCGATGCCTCGTCGAGAGAATGGATGGACGAGTGCGAGAATCTGTAGCCACTGCGTGTTTTTTTGAGCCAAACAACATGGCGGCGAAGCATGCGCACATGATAAACGAACAAAGTGCGAAAAGGAGCGCCCTGAAAGGGCAGCCAGTTCACAGCCCAGGCTGGCGCCCTGGGTATCAATGCATAAACACCTACGCCCTGTAAGGGCAAAGTATGGGCGAACGATTGATTTTTACTTTTGCCCTTACAGGGCGTAGGGAATGGGGGGGCATGGAACCCAGGGCGCCAGCCTGGCCTACGGACTTGCTGGGCTTTCAGCCCGTGCAGGGCCGCAGACAAGGCTTTTTTCGCACAATCCCCCACCTACTTCTCATATTTGAATTTTGCCTCCCCTGGCACGCCCCTTGATTTTTTGAAATCCGAAAAAGAATGATAGACAGAGAAACCATAGAACGCATCATGAGCGCCGCCGACATCGTCGATGTCGTGAAAGAATTTGTCACCCTCCGCAAGGCAGGCGTCAACTATAAAGGCCTTTGCCCGTTCCACAACGAAAAGACCCCCAGCTTCGTGGTTTCCCCGTCGAAGCAGCTCTGCAAATGCTTCTCATGCGGCAAAGGCGGAAACGTGGTCCATTTCGTGATGGAACACGAGCAGATGAACTATCCCGAAGCCCTTCGCTGGCTTGCCAAGAAATACGGTATAGAAATCCAGGAAAAAGAACTGACGAATGAAGAGCGTGCCGCGCAGTCGGTGAGAGAAAGCATGTTCGTCCTAAACGAGTGGGCCAACAAATATTTCGAAGAAACGCTCCACAACCATGTCGACGGCGTTGCCATCGGCATGGCCTATTTCCGGCAGCGCGGACTGCGCGACGACATCATTCGCAAATTCCATCTCGGCTATTCCCTTCCCGTGCGCGACGCCCTCGCCAAGGCCGCCCTCGCCAAGGGCTTCAGCGAAGAGATGCTGGAGAAAACCGGACTCTGCTACCGCACCGACGAGGGGCGCCTGCTCGACCGCTACCACGCCCGCGTCATCTTCCCCGTGCAAACCGTTTCGGGCATGACCGTCGCCTTCGGTGGACGCACCCTCTCGGCCGACAAGAAAGTGGCGAAATACGTCAATTCCCCCGAGTCGGAAATCTATAGCAAAAGCCGCGAGCTCTATGGCCTCTACCTCGCCAAGCACGCCATCGTCAAGCAAAACCGCTGCTACCTCGTTGAGGGCTATATGGACGTCATCGCCATGCACCAGAGCGGCATAGAAAACGTTGTCGCCTCCAGCGGCACCTCCCTCACGGAGGGGCAGATACGCCTGATCCACCGCTTCACCGACAATATCACCGTGCTCTACGATGGCGACTCCGCCGGCATCCATGCCAGCCTGCGTGGCATCGACATGCTGCTTGCAGAAGGACTGAACGTCAAAGTCCTCCTCTTGCCCGATGGCGACGACCCCGACAGCTTCGCCCGTAAGCACTCGGCCGCCGACTTTCAAAACTACGTCGAAACCCGCCAGGTCGATTTCATCCGCTTCAAAACCCGCCTGCTACTCAACGACGCCGCCGACGACCCCGTCAAGCGGGCCTCCCTCGTGCAAGACGTTGTCAACAGCATCGCCGTCATCCCCGACGGCATCGTCCGTCAGATGTACGTCAGTGAATGCGCCCGCCTGCTCTCCGCCCCAGAGCAGCTCGTCGTTTCCGAAATCGCCAAAATCAGGCGTGGCGCAGCAGCATCCCCCCGCCCCGGTGCCGACAGACCGACGCCCCGTGCCGACGCCCCTGCCGCCGCCACAGCCACAGGAGAAGAAAACGCCACCGCCGCCGAAACCATAACCCCCGGCACCTCCCCAATCGTCAAAGAAGAAGAAATGCTCATCGCCGCCGTCCTTCGCTACGGCGAGCGCCCCCTCACAGCCGCTGGCGACCCCCTCCCCAGCGAAGCGCCCGCCAGCGTAGCCCGCTACGTCAGCAACAGCCTCGCTGCCGACGCCATCACGTTTCGCTCCCCCCTCTTCCGCCAGGTGCTCCAGGAAGCAGCCGCCCTCACCCTGCCGCCTGGCGAAACCGCCCTCAGCCATTTCCTTGCCCATCCCAACCCCGAAGTCAGCAGCCTCGCAGCGCGGCTGGGCACCGACAAATACGTCCTCTGCCAGAGCCAGCGCCAAGGATTCGTCAAAGACGAAGACCGCCTCGGCGAACTCGTTCCGCGTCTGGTCCACGATTTCAAAAACACCTTCATCAAGCGCGAAATGAAAACCATCCTCCTCGAGCTCTCCAAGCCCGAAAACCAAACCGACGCCGCCAAGTGTCGCTCGCTCATGGAGCGCTACAAGGAAATGTGTGAAATCGAAAAACAATTTGCCCAAGTTCTGGGCGACCGTGTGCTCAACACTTAATACGCCTCCCCCTCCCTTCCTCCCCTCCGATGAGAGGAGAGAACAGAGGGAAGCGGGAGATGCACCGCTGCAAAACCACCTTTCCCCCTCTCCACCAAACAATCCCTCCGCGAACCATGACAAACCCCTCCATACCCCTCCGCCTCCTCGCCCTCAGCCTCCTCCTCTCCGTCCTCCCCGTCCTTCGCGCGCAGACCGACCCCTACACGGCCTACATCGAGCGCTACAAGACCCTCGCCGTGCAGCAGATGTACAAATATGGCATCCCCGCCAGCATCACCCTCTCCCAGGGCCTCCTCGAGAGCGGCGCCGGGAAGAGCCTCCTTGCCGCCAAGGCCAACAACCATTTCGGCATCAAGGCAGGCCCCTCGTGGACCGGCCCCGTCATGCTGAAAGACGACGACGCCGTTGGAGAGAAATTCCGAGTCTATCCAAACGTACTTGCCTCCTATGAAGACCATTCCCTCTTCCTCTCCCGGGGTCGCCGCTATGCCTCCCTCTTCGCCCTCGAGCGCGACGACTACAAAGGCTGGGCCCACGGACTCAAATCTGCAGGCTACGCCACCAACCCCCGATACGCCCATCTGCTCATCGGCCTCATAGAGCGCTACGGCCTCCATCGCTACGACCATTTTTCGCGCCATGCCGCCTCCGCCCTCGTGACGAACGAGTCGTCTGCCGCCCCCTCCGCCCTCGTCTCCACCTCCGCCGCCGAGCGCCGTGTTTACCGTTGCAACAAGCGTTTCTATGTCGTGGCCCTTCCCGGCGACACCTACGCCTCCATTGGCAAATGGGCCGGCAAATCCGAGCGCCGTCTGCGCCGTTACAACGAAGTGCCGCGCCGCGCCGCGCTCTCTCCTGGCGACGTCGTCTATCTGGAAAAGAAAAGGAAAAAAGCCGCCCGTGTGTTGAAACACACGTACCACACCGTACGTCCCGGCGATTCCCTCCACGCCATTTCGCAGCGCTACGGCATGCGCGTTGAAACGATCTACAAGAACAACGGCATACCTCTCGGCGGCCCCATTGCCGTGGGGCAGAAACTCAGAATACGATAAGGGAAGAGAGAAACGAACACACGCGCCCTTCTGACTGACAGAGAAGGAGGGGCATCGTTGGCTTTCGTTCGTCATTGGGGGGCTGTGGCGGATAAAACATCATCCTGTGTCTGCCGCCAGACAACATCTTCCCGCGAGGCATAAAAAGAAATGCGACAAACATTTTGTTGCCCTCTCGGGTAGGGTGTTCAAAATACAGAAAAATCTCTGCGCGGTTTTGAGCCAAATAAAAAGTGGCGAAGCATGCGCACATGATAAACGAACAAAGCGCGAAAAGGAGCGCCCTGAAAGGGCAGCCAGTCCAGAGCCCAGGGCGTTGCCCTGGCTCTGGACTTGTTGGGCTTTCAGCCCGCGCAGGGCCGCAGACAAGGCTTTTTTCCGCATAATCTTCACCAATTTAATATTTCAATTTTGAACACCCTACCTCTCGGGTTGGACGCTTACAGAAACGTGTTCAGAGAGATAGATATGTCCGGTGAAGAATCGGCCTCTAAGGAGGAATTATAGAATAACGTATTAAGTCATTTCAGAAATGTAATGCAGGAAGGACGGCAAGCAATCGTTGATGGCGTTGACGAAATACAACAGATTATCACATGTCTTATGAGGATTTTCTGCTCAGGAATTACCGAATTTGTTGCGCAAATACAGTAATTTTGACGAGCAGCAGTTCTATTCTCTCTATGCGGAGGATATAGAGGCTTATTTAAAACGACGAGAAAAACAATTCAAACACCAAGAAGATGGAACAGAAAGAAATGACTCCGAAGGAGAAGAGTCGCGACATGATAGAGGCAATCAAATACAATCTTGACAATGGATTGATGACCGTCGATGAGGTGAGGTCAGCAAAGACTCCGAAGGAGAAAATAGACCTCGCCATGAGGGCGTTAATGAATTGGGGACTGCATTTGATGAACCAAAAGAAGGACTGACGAATGTGGGGGCCTTCCTAAGGGAAGAAAACAGCTTGCAGCCAATATAGACGCGGCATCAGCTGAGGTGGATACTAACGCAGGGGAAGAAAACGAAGAAATCAAACCTATTGGCAAAGGTATCTTCGGAAATATTTATGACCAATTTAAAGGTAAGGTGAAAGCCGCTTTTGACTTCTTGATAAAACACAAGAGCGGTGATTTGCTTGGCGTGTTCCACCGTGAAGGCTTTGGTGATATTGATTTGGTTTGGGGCGATGATAAAAAAAGGCCTTCAACACATCATTAATGACCATATTCTTGTAAAAGACCCAGACTTTCAAAATATCGAAGAAGCAGTATCACGTATCAATGACATCATAATGAGTGGTGTCATTGTAAAAGAAGGGGAAGCAAAAATCGTATTTGAAAAAGATGGATATAGAGTCGTCATTAGTAAAAATATTCATGGCGAAAAAAAGAATTGGATTCTCACATCGTACGATAGTACAAACGGAAAGGGGAAAATAAAAGAAAGATTATCTGATAACACCACCACGATTACCCCTGGTGCTAATAAAGGAAGCAGGGCTGTCGCTTCCTCAGAAAATCTTTCCACAGACAAAGTTACAGAATCCTCCCCATCCCCCCAAGAAAACGGTCCAAAAAATTCCACTCAATCCGCTGTAGAATCCGCGTCAGCCGAAGTAGAGACCTCCCCCACCGAAACCCAGAAGAAAGCAGGTAACTACAAAATGGGCCACGTGAAGGTTGGCGCGTTTGACGTTACCATCGAAAACCCAAAGGGAAGCGAGCGCAGCGGTACGGATGCCAACGGCAAGAAGTGGAGCGTGAAGATGAACAATACCTACGGCTATATCCGTGGCACGGAGGGTGTGGATGGCGACCATATAGACGTGTTCCTTGCAGAAGATATGGATAAGTGGGACGGCAAACATGTGTTTGTGGTTGACCAGTACAACCCCGACGGCACATTTGACGAACACAAGGTGATGCTTGGCTTCAACAGTATGGAAGAGGCACGGAGCGCCTATCTTTCCAACTATGAAAAGGGTTGGGAGAATGGGCGCAGAATTGACGTGGCCAGAATCAAGACGGACGGTTTTCAGAAGTGGGTGGATAGCAGTCATAGAAAGACCAAGCCGTTTGCGCATTACGTGATAGCTGGAGCGGCAGACGTTGCAGAAGGCAAGCCGAAGAATGAGAGCGACAGAGCTATACCGCCTTCTACGTCTGGCAAGGTGCGCATGCAGAAGACGCAGGATTACTCTGAATTTGCAGAAAAATATGGCGTTAATGCTGATGACGTGAGAGCGTATGCGGAGGGCATGGCGTTGGGAAATGTCGTTATGGCTAACCAAGCGTTTACTGAGATTCGTCGAACTAAACGCATTGAACACAGAGGCATGAAGCTGTCTGAGTTCGCGAAGGCTTTCAATCCGATAAAGGAAGAATTGTATGAGAAATTCGGAAACGTAGACGAATTGAATCAAGAGTATGAACGCCGTGCTGAGGAAGAGCGCAATATGATGGAGGCTGCCCGCAAGAAGGCCGAGGAAGAAGAGCGCAAGCGACAGGCACATCTTGATGAACTTTCGTTGCTTGATGACGCGGCAATTGACGAGCGATACATGGAAGCATTGCAGCGTGGTGACGAAGCTACCGCAAGAGAGATGCTTGACGAGGCTGCACGCCGCAAAGGGTATGGCGACACTGCAAGCGACTATCAAGGCGTTGGCGCTTGGGTGGCCCCAGCTAATCCTGGTTACGAGAACGATGCAGAGCGAAGAGCAGATGTTGAGGATAATGCTCCCGATGTAAATATTGAAGATATAGCTTTAGGCTATTCGTTGGTTGACGAAAAGTATTGGCAGGAGCCGCGCAAATATATGCAGACAGACGCTACCGCCATAGAGTCTGTCAACGCGATAAGAGAGGCAATAGCCGCAGTCAGACGTGGCGAGAAGAATGTAAAGGTGAAAGTGTATCGCGCTGTGCCTACGTCGGTAAAAGAAGGAAAGTTACGCAATGGTGACTGGGTGACACCGTCAAAAGACTACGCCAAGATGCACGGCGAACATCGGTTGGAAGGCAAATATCGCATCATTGAAGATGAAGTTTCTGTGAATGATCTTTGGTGGGACGGAAATGACAGCCGTGAGTGGGGCTTCGACAACGGCAAGGGCTACAAGTATAAGAACGTGAAGAACAACCGTAAGTCGGATGACCTTGTTACGCGCGATGACAAGGGGAATGTGATACCCCCGTCAAAGCGTTTCAATCAACGCAAGGCTGACGAGCGTTATCAAAAGGCTGGCACACCTCTTACGCCCAATAGCGCTGAGGTGGCTTTGCGTGATGCCATCGCTGACCTTATGAGAAAGAGCGGGCTTGATGTTATTGAATCAAAGGAGGGACAGCGGGTGCTAGATATTGCGACCCTGTGCACGGTTGTCGGCGCCAACAAAATACCCCGGCTCGTCACTGTGGAAGTCGAGGTAGACGGTGGGGACCGAGGGCGTCGCCATGGAGGGCTTCCAGCCGTAGACGCTCATGGGCTGCA
>ENA-OQCZ01000348-OQCZ01000348.1-human-gut-metagenome-genome-assembly--contig:-NODE-348-length-12798-cov-8.816747_pt1 | contig 12798 bp, 5 predicted proteins | sample MGYA00242505_ERZ504594 | MGnify/ENA primary metagenome ERZ504594 (study PRJEB26092, sample SAMD00036329) | human gut metagenome | host: Homo sapiens | study: EMG produced TPA metagenomics assembly of... | reverse complement strand
GCCGCTTTGGGGGCCACGGCCTTTGCCCTGAACGGCGACATGCAGCTTCGCGCCGTCATTGCTCCGATGATTATTGCCGCCATCGGCATATTCCTTTCTCTCATTGGCATCTATCTGGTGCGCACGAAGGAAGGGGCAACCATGAAAGACCTGCTCCGCTCGCTGGCGCTTGGCACAAACGTCAGTGCCGCGCTCATTGCCGTCGCCACCTTCGTCATCCTCTATCTGCTGGGCATTGAAAACTGGCTCGGACTGTCCTTCTCCGTCATCAGCGGTCTCGCCGCCGGTGTCATTATCGGACAGGCAACGGAATACTATACGTCGCAGAGCTACAAGCCGACGAAGAAAATTGCCGAGGCCTCGCAAACCGGTCCTGCAACCGTCATCATCAAAGGCATCGGAACTGGCATGATTTCAACGATGATACCAGTGGTGACCATCTCCGTTGCCATCATGCTCAGCTATCTCTGTGCCAACGGTTTCGATATGTCGCTCTCTGCAAAGTCCATCAGTACGGGACTTTACGGCATCGGCATTGCTGCCGTCGGCATGCTCTCAACCCTCGGCATCACCCTTGCCACTGACGCCTATGGCCCCATCGCCGACAACGCTGGCGGCAACGCGGAGATGAGCGGACTGGGCGAAGAAGTGCGTGAGCGCACCGATGCCCTCGACGCTCTGGGCAACACCACCGCCGCCACGGGTAAGGGCTTTGCCATCGGTTCTGCCGCGCTGACGGCCCTCGCCCTCCTTGCTTCTTACATTGAGGAAATCAAGGTGGCCATGGTGCGTGCCGTTGAAAATGGCAAACAATATGTTGACGCTGCCGGAAACGTTTTCAATCCGACGGATGCCACCACGATCGACTTTATCAATTTCTTCCAGGTGAACCTCATCAATCCGAAGGTGCTCGTTGGCGCCTTCATCGGCGCGATGGCGGCCTTCCTCTTCTGCGGTCTCACGATGGGCGCCGTTGGGCGTGCCGCAGAATCAATGGTTCAGGAAGTGCGTCGGCAGTTTCGTGAAATCAAGGGCATACTTGAAGGCAAGGCAACCCCCGACTACGGCAGCTGTGTGGAGATAAGCACGCGCAGTGCCCAGCGTGAGATGATTATCCCGTCGCTGCTCGCCATCGTCATCCCAATCGTTGTCGGCCTCGTTCTCGGAGTGGCTGGCGTTCTCGGACTTCTCACTGGCGGACTTGCTGCTGGCTTCACGCTTGCCGTTTTCATGTCTAATTCTGGCGGCGCATGGGACAATGCCAAAAAATTGATTGAAGAAGGCAACTTCGGTGGCAAAGGCAGTGAAAACCACAAGGCCACCGTTGTTGGCGACACGGTTGGCGACCCGTTTAAAGACACGTCTGGTCCGTCGCTCAACATCTTGATTAAACTGATGTCGATGGTGAGCATCGTTATGGCCGGTCTGACGATCGCATTCCTTTGAGGTGTATACTCTTCAAAATTGGTCGTCATATCTTCAAGAAAATCCGAACCTAATACTAGTCATCTTCTCTGGGACGTGGTGCGACCGCCTCTGGGTCGTGAGACGACCGCCTCTGGGACGTGACGCGACCGTCTCTGGGACGTGAGACGACCGTCTTTGGGACGGTGTTCGCCGACAGACTGCTTTTCTGAAATGCCACGCCGCGTTCAAGCCTCAAATATCCTTGGGCTGTGTTTCGGAAAGCGGGGTCAGTTGCCCGTTCCTCCAAGCCTCCCCAATGCTTGATGGAAGAATAAAACAAAAAAACTCGTTGCAGAGCCCAAGAGCATCTTGCAACGAGTTTTTAAAAACGAGTTTTTTATTTGTCTCACCTTCAGGCACCTTCCATCCCGCAGCCTTGGCAATGCGGTAAGGAATCTGCGTGTTGTCGATCTTTCCGGCGAAAGCCTCAGAACCGACACCGATGGCGAAGACGGGGACGTAGTCGTTAGAGTGGCCGCCGCTCTGCCAGCCAATCAAGGCACATTCGGCGAGAGTGCGGCGGGCAGCGTCGCTGATGCCGCTCAGCGTGCTGTAAAGATTCTTCGAGTTGGCCGATTTGCCGTTGATGTAAGCCTCGAAAGCACGCTTCATGCGGTCGGTCTGGTGGTCAGAGAGCTTCACGCCTCCCCAGAATCCCCAGTTCTCCTTCAGGTCGCGCTGCATACGTTTCCAAGTCAGCTTGTTGCCCAACTTCTTGTGCAGGCGGTCGAGATAGCTAGTGTATTCTTCAGCACTCATCTTCTGGAACTTCAGCAGGTCGGTGTGGAGTTCATAGGCGCCGCGTCCCAAGACGATGCCGCCCGTCTCGTGGTCGGCCGTGATGACGATGAGCGTTTCGTCGGGGTGCTGCTGATAAAACTCATAGGCCACCTTCACCGCGTTGTCCAAATCAATCGTTTCGAGGAAAGCCGTCGCCGCGTCGTTGGCGTGGCAGGCATAGTCAATCTTTCCGCCCTCAATCATCAGGAAGAAACCGTCTTTCTCCTTCTGTTTCTGCGTGAGGAACGAGATGCTGGCACGCGTGATGTCTTGCAGCGTCAAGTCGCCCGGCTTGCGGTCGATGGCGTAAGGCAAACACGTGCGGTCGTTGTTGCTTGGGGTAGAAGGCTGCAGGAGGATGAACTTCTTCGCCTGCTTGCTTGTCTTCTGGAACTGCTTGTAGCTGCGGGCAATGGTGTATCCCGCCTGCTCGCAGCGCTCAAACAATGTTCCCGTAGCCGTGGTGTCCTTCTTATTTTCCGGCTGGCGGAAATCAGAGCCGGCATAAAAGTCAAAATCGGCCTTGATGAGGTCCTTGCCGATTTCGTAATATAAGTCGCGCTTGGGCTGGTGGGCATAGAAAGCGGCTGGCGTGGCATGGTCAACAGAAACGTTTGTTGAGATGCCCACGGCAGCTCCGCTCTGCTGGGCCCATACGGCCACGCTCGTGACAGGCGTCTGCAGGTCGGCCAGCATGCCGAGCGCACTGTTTTTCGTTTTGCGTCCCGTGGACAGCGCCGTGCCAGCGGCGGCAGAGTCCGTCACGCCGTTGGTGGCAGAAAAAGTGGTGACGAGGCCCACGGCCGGAAATTGCGTAAAGAGCAGCGGTTCAACGCCGATGCGTCCCTGCAAGGCCGCAAGATACGTTTCGGTGCCGTTCACTTGGTTGACACCCATACCATCGCCAATGAAGTAGAACACATATTTGGCCCTACCCTCGGCAAAAGAGGTGATGGCGATCAAAAAGAGCATCGCCAAACTCAGAAAACCTTTTTTCATGTTATAGTATTATAGTAGTTGTGATTAAGTAATGAACTCCGTTTGGAAGCGTAGCCCACGTGAAAAAGCGGTACGCCCCTACAAAAGTACATAAATATTCAGTGCAACAGGCGCCCGTGTGGTCGGAAAAAAAACAGTGGCTGGGAAAATTTTGTTGACGGAGGCGGCCGCGCCTTCCCCCTTGATAGCCTTCATGTTGCCCAGAAAGAGGGCCTCCGTTGTTCCCTTCTGTTGTCATTATGGCTTTTTGACATTATTTATACAGAGAAACGCTACTGCAATCCAAATTAAATTGCGAAATTTGCATGGAGAGTAATAGGCATGAATCGGTTCGGACTGCTTCGTTATAGCGTAGTCCGATATTCGTGTGCCGCTTGCTCCTTCTGTGTAAAACAAATCTTTTTACAAATATATGAAGAAAAAAAACTACTTAACATCAGCACTCCTCGTTGGTGGTCTCCTCGCTGGAAGCCTCACGGCTGGAGCAACGGTACGTACCGTTAAGCTGAACACCTCAAAACCCGTAGGGACTGAGATCACGCTTCAGGTGAACCGCACCTATGCTGGTGTCACCGTTGACTGGGGAGACGGTCAAGTGGAAACCTACAAGGCCGAATCTGGCGAAGTGCTTCAAATCACGGGCACGGTGAAGGGCTCTTTCATCACCATCTCTGGCAACGAAGCTTGGGACATGCTCGCTTGCCCCAATTGCGGTGTGGAAATCATCGACCTCACCAATGCCAAGGACATGCGTTCGCTCTTCTTGCAAAACAACAACCTCATGACCGTGCCTTTGCAGGGCATGACGAAGTTGGTTGACTTCGATGCCAGCAACAACAAGCTGAACAAGATCGAATTTACGCAGTCGAGCTATCCTGAAAAGGACCTCCTGAGCATTGAAAACTTCAATGTGGCCAACAACCAACTCTCTGGTTCCTTCGTCATCCGCGCAAACACGCTGCGCTCTCTCGACGTGAGCAACAACGAATTTACGGCGGTTTACACCTCAAGCAACCCTTCGCTCGACTATCTTGACGTGAGCCACAACCAGTTGAGGACTCTCTCTTTGGCTGGCAACCCGCAGCTCTCCACGCTCATCTGCAACGACAACGCCCTGACCAACATCATTTGGCCAGCTGGCATCACGACGATGCAGCAGCTCATCTGCGACAACAACTCGTTGAGCACAACTTTCAATTTGGCCAACTGTAACAAGTTGAGCGATGTTTCAATCGCCAACAACAAAATCAGCTCAATCTATTTGTCGGGTAGCTCAAAGACCAACAGTTTGAACGTGTCAAACAATCAGCTCGGCCTCGGTGCGCTGCCTTTGCGTGCCGTGCGTCCAACGCAACTCTCGTTTAATCCGCAGGCTCCCGTTGATATTTCAGGCTATGCCAACGTGAAGAAAAAAGACGGCGTGCCTTACATGCCAGTGGCTGAATGGGCCAAGCGTCGCGAAAACGGTATTGATTTGACCGAATTGCGCAACATCGGCGTGACGGCAACCAGCACGGGTACAACGGAAGGTGTTGTTACTTGGTATGCCATTGAAAACGGCGAAGAGAAGGAACTCATGCCAGGACGTACGTCTGCAGCCATGAACGACTACTTCGCACAGGGTGCTAAATATAATTTCTTCACCCCGCACGCCAAAGTGTTTGCACGCATCGTGGCCAACTCGGTATATAAAGACGACAACATCAGCATCAACACCAGCGTAATCGCCGTGGGCGAAGACATGACCACTGGCATCGGCCAGGTTGTCAACGAAAACGGCACGCTCCAGATTGCCACTTCACGCGGCAACCTCACCCTCCAGAGCGAACACGCCATCAGCGTAACGGTTCGTGCGCTCAACGGCAAGACGGTATGGGCCGGAACGGTCAATGGCGTTGAAACCATTTCGCTCCAGTCTGGCGTTTACATCGTGAACGGACAGAAAGTGGTGCTCTGATAAGCGCTCATAGATTTCGATAGCTTTAAACCAACGACAGCACTCGTCTTCTGTGCGCTGTCTGATTTATTCCAAAAAACATCAAACGATGAATATTTTCAAAAACTTATTATACGGCTCCTTGGTGATGGCTTCTCTCACGACAGTGCCTGCTTTCGCGCAGAACACGCTGCCTGAAGGTTCTCTCAAGATGATTGTAACGCCACACAACCAGAGCGTCAATAGTTACGAGCGTACGCTCTGCCTCAACATCAAGGCCAACGTGAAATACACGGTGAGCAGCGACCAGAGCTGGGTGAAGGTGCGCAAAGGTTCCGACAATTCGGTTTACGTTCACGTAGACCAAAACTACGCTATGGAGGCTCGTTCGGCCAACGTAGAATTTGTGAGCAACGACGGCAAGATTTCGCAGACACTCGTCGTGACGCAGGCTGCCGACGGTTCGGCTGCCGAACTCCCGACAGACATCCGCATCTATCCGTCTTCGGCAACAGACAACACGCATGCTAATTCGGGCAGCGACGGCGGTGTGGCATACACTTATGACAACGATTTGTCAACGCTCTACCACTCGGCTTACAGCCCAAGTAAGTTTGTCGTGTCGCAGACCAATCCAGCGATTCTGACCTACAACTTCAAGAATGTCAGCAACATCGACTACATGACCTACGTTCCGCGTCAGAGTGGCACCAATGGTAACTTCGGTAACTTCAGCGTTTACTATAAGCTCCAGGGCGACACTGAATATAAGCACTTCGGCGATTTCAACAACAACGGAAGCAACAACGAATACACCGTTAAGTTTAACGGTGCCCTCGTTAACCCAATTTCTGTTCAGGTCCGTGTTTACGACGGTACGCTGGGCTACGCTTCTTGTGCTGAAATGAAGTTCATGCAGGACGGCGGCGCTACAACGGCCTTTGATATCTTCGCCGACGACCTCCTTACTTCTTTGAAGAAGGACGTGACCCTCGACCAAATCGAAGCCATTTCGAATCCGTTCGTGAAGGGCCTCGCGCTGAAACTTTATGACGGTTCTTACGACAAGAAATACCGTGTGGCAGAATTCCCTTGCTTGCTCAGCGTTCGGGCGTTGGCTGCAAAATGGAATGTCGATGGCAAATACTACGACCAGATGGCTGGCGTGACGGGCATCAGCTTCGCTCCGGGCACTTATGCCATTGCTTGCGAAATGCCAGAAGGCCGCACGGCTAAGTTGAAAATCGTTTCTTGGTACAACGGCAAGAAGGGCAGCAACTTCGACGGTGGTGATCCGCAAACGGCTACCTTTACCCTCAAAAACGGCCTGAACGTCATCGAATACCAGCCGACGAAGATGGGCTTGACCTATTATGGCGCTTGGGATGCTGCATACAACGGTCTTGGCTACATCGTTTATGACGATGACACGGATCCAGACGCTGTTGCTCCGTTGAAGGTTCACTTCATCAACGCTGTTGTCAACGGTTACCTCTCTGAAGACCTCACCAACGAGCAGATGCACGAGCTGACTGGTAATGCCAAGAACTCTCACATGGACGTTGTTTCGAAGAAGGTTCACGCCGTTTGGTCTTCCAAGGGCTTGCACAGCTTCTGTAAGTCAACCACTGGCGGCCTCGGCTATAAGCAGTATATGAACGTGCTCGACTCTCTGATCGTTTGGGAACACGACGTGCTCGGCTTCACGAAGTACAACCTCGTTCCGAAGAACCGCACCTTCGCTTATGTCAACTATACTTACTACATGTTCCAGGGCGGCCTTGGCGTATCCTTCCACGTTGACCAGGAAAGCCGTGTGCTCAACTGCAACACGTTGATCAACCGCGATGACGACGCCATCTGGGGTCTTAGCCACGAGTGGGGACACCAGCATCAGCTCCACCCATACTTCTGCTGGACTGGTACGACGGAAGTTACCAACAACATGAACTCTTACTACAACGTCATGAAGATGGGCTACCGCACCAGCGACAAGATTCAGCAGTGGGCGCCTGCACGTAAGCACTTCATTGACGACAACCTCTCTGGCGTGACAATTGCCAGCGATGCCCGTAAGAAGGCTTACGATAATGTTGGCGGTTTGAGTTGGAACGCTGACTACTATGCTCTGGGTCAGGAAATGAAGGACAACACCATTGTCAAGCAGTCTGAAAACCTCATGAAGGGCTTGAGCATCCACGAAGTGGGCGTTGGTGAAACGCTTTGCCCGTATATCATGTTGAACAACTACTTCACGGTGGTTAAGAACATGCCAGACTTCACGCCTGATATGTATGAGGCACTTCGTCAGACCGACAAAGACGGCGGTTCTAACATTGAAAAGAAAGACGGCGTCGACAAGTATGAGCTTGTTGCCTCTGCTCAGAACAACGACAAGAACAATGGTTTGGCTCGCTTGAAGGCTGCATATCCAAACTCAATTTGGACGAAGTACATCACTGCTGGCCACACTTCACGCAACACCAACTCTATGCCGTTCGTGCTCAACTACATCCGCAAGGCAAGCCGCCTCTCTGGCTACAACCTCTTCCCGTTCTTCGAACGCTGGGGCTTCCTCCGCCAGGTTGCCATGTACATCGGCGACTACGGCAACGGATGGTGCGTCTTCCCGAAGGCTGCCTACGACGAGTTTAAGGCCGATATGGACGAACTCGTAGCAAAGGGCGTTCTTAAGGAAATGCCAGAAGGTATGGTTGAAGAAATCTCCAACACGGCAGATCGCTTCATGCCAAAACCTGTATTCCCCAACTGATAGCAATTCTTGCTGAACAATAATAAAAACCGGGAGATTCCTCGCAAAGGGGAATCGCCCGGTTTTTTGGTATGGTGAAAGAATAAGTTGAGCAATTTTGACCTGTATTTTTGTTGGTGTTTTCTCGCGTGGCTGGCCATTTGATAAACCATTCATTCCGACCATCCGACAAGTTTTTTGTAAATTTGCAGAAAACGTCAAACATCAGCCTATGCTCATCACCTATACCTTCTTCCAGCATGCCTTGCTCGGCAGCCTTTTGGCCTGTTTGCTCTGCGCTATGGTCGGCACCTATGTCGTGACGCGCCGCATGGTCATCATGGGCGGCGGCATGGCCCACGCCTCCTTGGGCGGTGTTGGCTTGGGTGCCTATTTCGGTTTCTCGCCCCTTGTCGGCGCCGCTGTCTTCGCCCTTCTCTCTGGTTTGGGCATTGGGGCGCTTTCCAGCAGGAAACGCGTGCGGGAAGATTCCGCCATCGCCCTGCTCTGGACGCTCGGCATGAGCATCGGCATCCTGTTTTCCTACCTCACGCCAGGCTTCATGACCGACCTCCCCGCCTACCTCTTTGGCGATGTGCTCTCCATCACGCAGAGCGACCTTTGGCTGATGGGCATGCTGACCGCCCTCACCTTCCTCTTCTTCAACCGTTGCCTCGACGCCATCATCCTCGTTGCCTACGACCGCGATTTCGCCCGCACGCAGCGTCTTCCCGTCCGCACGCTCGAAACCGTCATGACGGCCCTCATGGCGCTCACCATCGTGGGTTGCCTCCACATGGTCGGCATCGTCCTCGTCGTGTCGCTCCTCTCCGTGCCGCAGATGACGGCGGCCCTCTTTGCCCGCACCTTCCGCGGCATCCTTCTCCTCTCAGCCCTCATTGGCTATGCCGGCTGCTTGGGCGGCCTTTGGCTCTCCTATGCCGCCAATGTGCCGAGTGGAGCCGCCATCATCCTCTGTGCCATCGCCATTTACTTCCTGGCAAGAGCAATAAAGTGGCTGCAGAAGCGTTTTAGTTAGTAATGAAATACTATTACTTAACGTTGGAAAAATCCCTCCATCCCTTACAAGACAAGCATTATATTTTGTGAAACATAGTTCCAGACATATCCTGTTCGGCATCTTGGCAACATTTCTGCCTCTGCTTCTCCTGACCTCGTGTTCATCCAAGAAGAACACGGGGGCAACGCGTTTTTGGCAGTCGTTCAACACGCGCTTCAATGTCTATTTCAACGGCAGCGAGGCTTATAAGGCAGGACTCGAAGAAAAGGAAAAAGGAAACAAGGACAATTACACCGAGACCTTGCCGCTTTTCCCCGTCGGCAATGAGAAGTCGAAGACGCTCGGCAAGAGCAATTTCGAAACGGCAATCACCAAATGCCAAAAGGCCATCCAGCTCCACAGCATCAAGCGCCGCCCCATCGTGAAGGGCAACAAGCGCAAGTCGCCGAAGATGAAGGCCTATCTGAGCCGCAAGGAGTTCAACCCATTTTTGAAGAATGCCTGGCTACTGATGGGCAAGGCGCAGTTCCAGAAAGGAGACTTCCTGGAGGCCGCAGCCACCTTCTCATACATCGCCCGCCAGTATGCCGCCGAACCGCTGGTGGCTGCCGAAGCCCGCATTTGGCTGGCTCGCTGCTATACGCAGGAAGACTGGTTTTACGATGCCGAAGATGCCCTCAAAAGGGCGGGACGTGACTCGCTGACGGCGCGTTTGCAGCGCGAGCAGACGGTGAGCATGGCCAACCTCCTGCTCAAACAAGGCCGCCTTGAAGAGGCGTTGCCCTATCTGCGGCAAACGGCACGCTGGGAACGCAGAAAAGCGCAGCGTGCCCGTCTTTATTTCTTGCTCGCTCAGGTGGAAACGTCGCTCGGGCATGCCCAGGCGGCCTATAAGGCATACGGAAAATGCCTGCGCCAGTCGCCGCCCTACGAAACGGCCTTCAACGCCCGCATCCGTCAAACGGAGGTGGTGGCCACGGGGCGCAACGCACAGAAAATGCTCAAACGTTTGCGCCGCATGGCACGCTCGGCAAACAATGCGGAATATCTCGACCAGGTCTATTATGCCATCGGAAATATCCATCTCGCAGCCGCCGACACGGCCAACGCTGTGAAAGCCTACGAAACGGGGCGAACGAAGGCCAAGCGTGCTGGCGTGGAGAAAGGCGTATTGCTGCTGAAACTCGGCGGCGTTTATTGGGACTTGGGGGCTTACGATAAGGCACAGACGTGTTACGCCGAAGCCATCGGCCTCATCGACAAGACCTATCCAGGATATGAAGACATCACGCGCCGCTCAACGGTGCTCGACGAACTGGTGCCGTACACCTCGGCCGTGCATCTCCAAGACAGTCTGCTCTTGCTGAGCACCATGCCCGAAGCGCAACGCAACGAGGCCATCGACCGCGTTATCAAAGACCTCAAACACCGCGAGGAACTTGAGCGACGCAGCAAGGCCGACTCCATTGCGGAGGCTCGTCGCAGCGAAAACGGCGGGAATGCCAGTGGTGGAAATGCTGGCGGCAACCGTAACAACAATTCGCAACAGCCCAACAGCCAGAATGCGCGGACGTGGTATTTCTACAACCCGACGATGGTCAACCAAGGCAAACTGGATTTCCAGAAGCGTTGGGGACGGCGTAAGAACGAAGACAACTGGCGACGCTCAAACCGCACGGTTTTGGCCACGGCGGAGTCGGACGAATATGACTATGCCGCCGACGATTCCATCAGCAACGCCAACGCTTCTGCAGAGGCCGCAGATTCCACGGCAGAAACGACGGCCGCTGACTCCATTGCCGAAGACCCACACACGCGAGAGTTCTATCTGAAGCAGATTCCTTTCACGCCAGAGGCGAAGACAGCCTGCCACGACATCATACAAGACGGCCTCTACAATGCCGGCCTCATTGAGAAAGACAAACTGGAGGACTTCCCCCTGGCCGCAAAGACCCTGAAGCGGCTGCAACGCGAATATCCCGAGTTTGAGAAAATGGCCGATGTCTATTATCAGCTCTTCCTGCTCTATTCGCGTTGGAACAAACCGGCGGAGGCCGATGCTTATCGGGCGCTCATGGCGCAGCAATATCCCGACGACGCGATGACGCGGCTCATCAACGACCCCGACTTTGAGCGCAACGCGCGTTTCGGAAAGGCCATTGAAGACTCGCTCTACACGGCCACTTATGAAGCCTATCGCCAGCACAAAACCAATGTGGTGGCACGAAACTTTGCGGTTTCCACCAGTAAGTTCCCCAACGGTGCCAACCGTCCGAAGTTCATTTTCGTGCATGCCCTCAGCCAAATTGGACATGCCGACAACAAAGACATCATGGCAGAGTTGCGTGAACTCGTGAGCAAATACCCCGACAGCGACGTGAGCGAAATGGCCGGTTTGCTGGTGAAGGGCCTTGAGAGCGGCCGTCTGCTGACGGGCGACGGCACAGGTCTCGGTTCGCTTTGGTCACACCGCAGTGCGGAGGCCAATGCCGCCGTTGATGAAGCGGGGCATCGCAAGGAACTGACGACTGACAAAGATGTCCCCTTCATCTGCATCGTGGCCTACCCGACAGGCAGTTTGCCCGACGGACAAGTGCTCTACGACCTGGCGCATTTCAACTTCACGGGTTTCAAGGTGCGTAATTTCGACATCGCCCAAGTGCGCGATCCGCAAATCACCCAGTTGCGCGTGGCGGGTTTCAACTCCTTCGCCGAGGCACACCTCTATGCGCAACAGCTCTTTGCCGATGCCCGCTTTGCTGCCGACATGAAAAAAGCCCGCCTCGTCATCATCTCAGCAAGCAATGCCGAACTGCTCGGAACAACCTACAGTTTCGACGACTATCAGAAGTTCTACGACCAGCACTTCGCACCGCTGAAACTCGCGCCGCAGCTTCCCCTTGACCTCCAGGAAGGCCCAGTGGAACAGCACTACGAAGACGAATACACGCCGGAGGAACTCGAACAGATGAACGGCAAGAAAACCGATACCGACGACTCTGACGATGACGGCGAATGGTATTCGCCATCGTGAGAGATAGGGTGCTCATAAAAAACTATTATAGTTTGGCAGCAACGCCCTCGCATCGAAGATATGCGCTGGCCCGCACAGTCGTCTGTTGCGGCGCCAGCATTGTAGCTCACTTTGCTCGCAAAGTGAGGGCCACGAACACGTAGCGAACATGGCCAACGCTCTGGGGCATGACTTTGTTGGATTTTCAGCTCGTGCTTGGCCGCCACAATATTCGTCCCCCTCACTTTGCGAGCAAATGTGAGCTACAGTGCTTCGCCTCAGGCCTTCGCCGAAGGTTCGTGCAGCGCCTCTTTACCAACCATGATTTTTTGGATTTTGAACACCCTACGTAAATATACTGCTTTTATCCCAAAGAGAATCTTTAATGATAGGAAAACAGCTATTGGGGATTCCAGAAATCCTTTACAATGTCATCTACTCGCGGCCGCGCGTAGCACGAACGGCGGCCGCAAGTAGCGTTACCTGCGGCCGCGAGTAGCACGAATCGCGGCCGCGGGTAGCAGACTTCTTCTTAGCCTGGCGAATGACTTTGGCCTTAAGGACTGCCATTTATATTATGACAGAGCGATGCCGCTGGACGGTTTACTTCCGCGTCACAGGTAGGGTGTTAAAAATCCAGATAATTCAAGGTTGGCAAAGAGGCGACAGCGTCCTCGCAGCGGAGATTTGCACTGGCCCGCACAATCGTCTGTTGCGGCGCCAGCATTGTAGCTCACTTTGCTCGCAAAGTGAGGGCCACGAACACGTAGCGAATATAGCCAGCGCTTTAGGGCATATCTTCGTTGGATTTTTAGCCGTGTTTGGCCGCC
>ENA-OQCZ01000346-OQCZ01000346.1-human-gut-metagenome-genome-assembly--contig:-NODE-346-length-12848-cov-2.560962_pt1 | contig 12848 bp, 11 predicted proteins | sample MGYA00242505_ERZ504594 | MGnify/ENA primary metagenome ERZ504594 (study PRJEB26092, sample SAMD00036329) | human gut metagenome | host: Homo sapiens | study: EMG produced TPA metagenomics assembly of... | reverse complement strand
TCTGCCTTACCGCACATAACTGTTCCATGATCTTTATATTTCTTGAGGACAAAGTGTGTCGCTGTGCTGAGGACCGAATCCATCGGTGACAGCTTCTCCGATACGAACTGCGCGACCTCTCTCATCGTTTTGCCCTCAATGATCACGGTAAAATCAAAGGCGCCGGACATCAGATATACAGAAGTCACCTCACTGTACTGGTAGATGCGCTCCGCGATCTTATCAAAGCCCATTCCTCTCTGCGGGGTTACCTTCACCTCGATCAGAGCGATCACTTTCTCATCACCTGTGTTATCCCAGTTGATCATCGTGTGATAACCGCAGATAATGTTCTCCTTTTCCATCTCCGCGATCTCATTCGCGACGGCTGCTTCACTCTCACCCAGAAGGGCGGCCAGATCCTTTAAATCAATTCGGCTGTTCTTTTCAATGATCGCCAAAATTTTTTCACGCATAATTGTTCCTCCTCATTGCATCTATCATTCTTTTCCAGAAGCTGCATCCGTAAGCTTCCGGATCTCATCTGGTGCCGGTCGTTCCAGAAATCCGGTCGTTCCGATCCCGACCATTTTTCTGGCGATCCCTTTTTCGACTTTACCGATCACTGCGGACGGGATTCCGGCTTCACTCAGGAGCTTCACGGCATCCCCGCCGTTTTCCACTGCCATCAGGAGACATTCCCCCGATGAAAGTCTGTACGGATTCAGGTCAAAGAGTTCACAGATCTCGATCGTCTCCTGAGCCACCGGGATCTTCCTCAGTTCAAAGGAAATCCCCTGCTCGTAAGCTCCCGATATGGCCCAAAGGGCGGCCAGTATGCCGCCCTCCGAAATTTCTTCCCATTCTCCTGCGCCGCAGGCGTTCAGCATCTCCGGAGTCAGCTCTGATTTTTTATCTGCCTGCTCCCGGATCCGTTTGACAAACCACTCCGGGAATCGGGCTGATATCTCTTTTTCTTTTGCCGACAGAGCCGCCTTCACGCCGTTTTTCCGACAGTTCCTGCAACTACCAGGTCCTGTCCCGGTCTGAAGATCCCAGCTCCGTTGGGTTCGCGCTCAATTTTCTCATGATTCCGGTCTCTTTCTATGCGGCCTAAGCCGCGTTCTCTCCCGCTTGGGCACTCATTCCCGGGCCGTAGTTCTCGCCCGGCTGCGGTCCGGCTGTCTCCGGGGCCGCGGTTTCAGGTGCCTGTGTCTCCGGCACTGCTGTCTCTGCCGGGGCCGCAGCTTCCGTTTCCGCAGGTGCTGCCGGGGCCACAGGTGTTGTCTCTGCCGGAGCCGCGACTCCTGTACCTACGCGGTAAACAGTCTTTGACGCGTTGTATGTGTCAGAATTCAATAAAGTTCGTTCCTGTAACTGTCCACCTACATAGACACACTTATACAATTTCGATTTTAATCCCGTATGTCCTGACTCCACTTTCACGCGCTGGCCTGCCGGGAGACTCGGGTCCTGGATCTCCTGGTAGGGGACGGCGTCGTGGAAAGCGTCTCAGACTCAAATGCCAGAGTCCTGTTCGACGATCTCGTCTCTTTTCCGTAGATCGTAAAGGTCAGGGTCTTTCCCTTGGTATATCCCTCGATGTAAATCGGGGTGTCATACGGATTCTTTACCTTAAGGTCTTTATAAGTTCCGGCGATCGCCGCGTCCATGGACGGCTTTACATAGCTGACGGACATGGAGTGGTTCTGCCTCTGGACGATCTCAAGCTCCGCGTATAAGGACGCGTTGTAGAGTGTCGTTGAGATCTGGCAGACACCGCCTCCAATGCTGTCAACGGACTTGCCATTTTCGTAAGCAGTTGCCGTCTTGTATCCATTTTCCAGTGTAAACGGGTGCATGCACTCATATCCGGAGAGCACTTCGCCCGGCATCAGCACATGTCCGTTGATCTTTCCTGCACCCACCGCAAGGTTTGTGGAACGGGACGCACCACTTGTCGCAAAGCTGGTGGAGAATGTTCCGAGAACATCCTTGATCGTCGCGAGATCTTCCTCTGTCACCTTCGGCTTTTTAACGGTCACAGACGCCTCCACCCGGATCGCATCCGTATTTTCGCTGTTTAACGCCTCGTTGAGAGCCGCTTTTGTCGCATCCATATCGACAGCCAGACCTTCTTTTGAAGGAGTGATCTCAAATTTTCCGTCTTTTCTTGTGATCGTCGCGTCAACGGCACCCGCCACCGCGGAACCGCATTTCTCGGATACAAAGGAAGATACCTTATCCTGGTCCACGGAGAGATCCAGCTCGATCTTCACCGGATTTACCTCCAGGTCTTTCTTTTTCATATACCGCTTTACAAGGTTTCCCTTGAGCTCCGTCCCCTGAATGGCCTCAGCTACCTCATCCCGGTTATCCCAGGCGACGCCAAGGGTCTGCGCGTCGGACTTCGCCTCCGTGCCGTTTACCACAAGCGTGATATCCTGATTTAATTTTTCATTTACATAACTCTCAATCTGCTTTTTCGGCTTCCTCTTCCGTAAGTCCGGAAAGACTGACGGCTCCAACAGAGACCCCGTCCGGGATTCGTTCATCTGCCAGTGTGGAAACCGGGGCAAGCCAAACAAGTCCGGCGCTTAAAATCGCCGTCATGCCTGCTGATTCCACACATTTTTCTTCATTCTTTTCTCCTCACTGATATCTTCCTGATGCCTGATAGATTTTGGGGACTTCAGCCCGTCACGATTGAAAAAATAGAAAGAAGGGAGCCGAGGATCATCGGCACTACCATTGCGAGTACAACTAATACGATTACGATGGTAGAGAAAATCTTTCTTGTCTTTTTATCATTCATGTTAAACACAACATTCACCTCTTCTTGCTTTCCATTCCGGTTACAGCCCATGCCCTGAGCAAACTGCATCAGATTTTACCGATGTTCCGCATTCCAGATCAAAAAGTCCTGGCTGCCATATGCTGTAACTCATTCCGAACTATATTCACTAATATTCATTTTCTCAGGGTTCCGGAAAACTATCCCTGTTTTTTCGTATTTTCCGGGATTCTTCCATACTGGAAAATAATCTTGTCGATCATCCGGGATATTTCATTTCCGGACATGTGATCGATCTCGACAGTTATGTCTATTCTATGATATTTTAGTAAATCCTGCAAGTGTTCTTTTTGCCTTTTCGACGCCGTCCGTTCCTTTTTTGCCTTATATTGGAGCATTTTGGCAGTGAAGAGTCCACGACGTTCTTTGCAATCCACTTTTTTTTCAGTCCTGGTATAGATTGTGGGCGGCATAGGCATCGGAAAGTGCCCGGTGTGCCGTATCCTGGGTAACCTCAAAGTACGCGCAGGCGGCACTCAGATTCTTCTTTTCCTCCCCCGGCATCAGATACCGGCAGAGTTTCAGTGTATCGACCCCGTATTTCTCGAATTTCCGTTTCTGGTTCACTGCGGCCTGTACGAGGAAGCCGTAGTCAAAAATGATCTGGTGGCCGAGAAGCGGGAGGTCTTCGGTGAAGGCCAGGACCTCATCCAGGATCTCCTCGATTCCCGGTGCATCCTTCACCATATCATCAGTGATCCCCGTCAGCTCCACAATCCGCTTCGGGATCTCCCGGTGCGGATTTACCATAGTGTGGTAAGTGTCCGTCGTCTCACCGTCGATCACCTTCACCATGCCGATCTCCGTGATCTTTTCGTGACGGGCACCGATGCCCGTCGTCTCAAGATCCAGGGCGACATAAGAATTTATCATTTCATCTGCCATGTCTGTTCTCCATCTTTATTTTCACTGCATCATCACATATCTGCACAATTTTCTTCATATCCGTGCTGGTTTTGCTGGCACCATCCGGCTTCCCTTCTGGTCATACCGGAAGCGGACTGCTCTGGCGTTTCCTGATAACGGATCCCGATTTTTATAATCAAACAATACAAACGTTCCATCTTCCATATGTTCCAGATGAGCCATTTTCGCCATCTGCTTCGAATCAAATCCCGCATAGTCCGTAAGCCACTGAGGACTCTCTTCCTCCGCCATGAAGAATTCCCGCACTTCTTTCTTGTATGGGGACTGGTCACTGGCAAAGGACGGGCGGCTCTTGATATTTTCGCGGACATAGAGGTCGTACATCAGGCTGTCGCGGAAGTCAGCTAGTGTCAGTTTTACTGCTGTTTCTGCAGCTTTCACGCCGGTTTTCTGCTCCATTCCTGCCGGGTCTTCTGCCGCAGACGTGCTCTGTTCCACTTTAACCTCTTTTTCCTCTAAAAATCTATAAAGGATCTCATACCTTGCCAGCCTGCTGTGACTGATCCCTGTCAGTCCGTTCTTCTCATAATATTCCGCCAGACTCGTAAAAATTTCCGACGGACGCGCAAATTTCTTTTCCAGCAGCTTCATGGTTGCCGGGAACTGTCCGCTGTTGTAGTAGACCTCCACCATGTCCTCCACGCCCTTCAGCCGGATCACATCGCTGTAGGGCAGCCACTTCGTGGAAAGGACTTCGTATGGCGGAATTCCCCGGTATTTCAGATCATATGCCGCGACCTGCTCTTCCATGTAAGAGCCCTTCAATACTTTTAAGAATCCCATCTGAAGCTGGTCCGGACGCATCCGGTAGACATCGTCGAAGGAGCGCATGAAAGACTCATAATTCTCATAGGGAAGTCCCGCGATCAGATCCAGGTGCTGATGGGTGTTCCGGTAATCGTAGACCCGGTCCACCGCCTGTTTTAGTTTCACAAGGTCCATGTGTCTGTGGATTTCCTTGATCGTATCCGGGTTTGTGGACTGGACACCGATCTCAAGCTGAATCAGCCCCGGGCGCATCTTTCCGATAAGTTCCAGTTCCTCCTCGTCGAAGATATCCGCGGAGACCTCGAAATGGAAGTTTGTGATCCCATTGTCATGTTCCACGAGATAACGCCAGATTCCTAACGTGTGATCCCGCTTACAGTTGAAGGTTCTGTCCACAAACTTGACCTGTGGAACCTTTTGGTCCAGGAAAAACTGCAGTTCCGGGAGTACCAGGTCCAGACTCCGGAAACGCACGGTTTTATCGATGGAAGACAGACAGTAGCTGCAGGAGAACGGGCAGCCGCGGCTGCTCTCGTAGTAGACGATCCTGTTCTCGAATCCAGCCATATCGTCATAGTAGAACGGGATCTCATCCAGGCTCAGAAGGCGCTGGGGACCACGTTCCACGACCTCGCCGCTCTCAGCGCGGTAGGTAATTCCCGGAATGTGATCTAAGTCTAAGCTTGCTGCACACAGTTCTTCCCTTTTCAGATACGCCCTCACAAGCTCCGTAAACGTCAGCTCGCCTTCCCCGCGCATCACGCCGCAGACATCCGGCTCCCTGGTCAGCACTTTTTTCGCGTCATAGGACACTTCCGGTCCGCCGAGCCAGATCTCCACCTCCGGCAATACTTTCTTCACGTCACGGACGATCTCCATGATGTAGGAAATATTCCATATATAACAGGAAAAGCCGATAAAATCCGGCTTTCTCCTGTAGATATCCTGTAAAATTAAGTCCATCTGGTGATTGATGGTGTATTCTCCGATCTCGATATCCACCCCCGGGATCTTCGTCCTAGCAAAGGCGCGCAGACTGTAGACACCCGGATTCGAGTGGATATATTTGGCGTTGATCGCCGCCAGCAAAAATTTCATTCGTTCCTCCGTTATACCCGGTACTCGATCTTACGGCCTGTCGGGTTGTACTGGTAATAGCGCACACCCGCCGCATTCAGCATTCTCTTGGATGCCCGTGTGGACGCGTCGTTCGCGTACTTATCGCTCTCGTAGACGATGGTCTGGATGCCCGCCTGGATGATCGCCTTCGCGCACTCGTTGCACGGGAACAGTGTTACATAGAGCTTGCTGCCTTCCAGGCTGCCGCCGCGGTAGTTTAAGATCGCGTTCAACTCACTGTGTGTCACATAGAAATATTTTCTATTATACGGGTCCTCGTCCATCTTATCCCACGGGAACTCGTCGTCGGAACAGCCCTTTGGGAATCCGTTATAGCCCATGGACAGGATCTTGTTGTCCTCGCTCACGATGCACGCGCCGACCTGTGTGTTTCGGATCCTTGGAGCGCATGGCAGAAAGCTTTGCAACTCCCATGAAATACTCGTCCCAGGTAATGTATCCGTTTCTCTTTTCTGACATAGATCGTCCTCCATTTCATATATGTAACTGCCCAACGCTCTCACAGTTACGGGTAAAATCCATTTCTCATTTTAATTGATCGTACTTTTGCCTTTACTGCAGCCACCGCAGCAAGCGCAGGCCTTCCAGCAATTTTATATGTTCACAATATGATATCCGGCTGCCTTGCACAGGCGGTTCATGATCGCCTGGCCGAGCTGGTCTTTGGAAAAGCTCTCGGAGAAAATGCAGTCAACCTTTCTGGCATCGAAATCACGCAGAACCGCAAACAAATTGTGGGCCACTGTCTCCTCGTGTTCCCGGCTTCCGATCACCTCGAGGTTTCCTCCCTGGTACATGTCCCGGCTCTCCTCGGTGCAGATGATTCCGACCTTCTTTCCCTCCGCTTCCGCTTTCTTTGTCTGCTCATTGATGTAGTCAACGACCTTGTCCATATCACCTTCCACCAGTATCATGTCCGCCTTCGGGGCATAATGGCGGTACTTCATTCCCGGTGCCTTCGGCTTGATATCGCCGCTGACCGGTCCTAAGATCACTGGATCGATATCCACCTGACCCAATGTCTCACGCAGCATCTCGATAGTGATCGCGCCCGGTCTGAGAAGTGTCGGGATTTCGCCGGATACATCCACGATGGTGGATTCCACGCCGATTCCCACAGCGCCGCCGTCGATGATCATCTCGATCTTTCCGTCCATGTCCTCGATGACATGTTCCGCCTTTGTCGGGCTCGGTCTTCCGGAAGTGTTGGCACTCGGTGCCGCGATCGGAACACCTGCGAGATGGATCAGACAATTTGCCACCGGATCCACCGGCATGCGGACCGCAACGGTATCAAGACCGCCGGTGGTTCCGTAAGGTACGATGTCCTTTTTCGGGAAGATCATGGTCAGCGGACCCGGCCAGTACTTTTCAGCCAGTTTCCGGCCCGCCTCCGGGATCTCCTTCACGATCGCCGGAAGTTCTTCCATACAGGAAATATGGGCGATCAGCGGGTTGTCGGACGGACGTCCTTTTGCCGCGTAGATCTTCTTTGCCGCTTCCTCATTCAACGCGTTGGCACCAAGGCCGTAAACGGTCTCCGTCGGGAACGCCACGAGACCGCCGTTTTTCAAGATCTCAGCCGCCTCTAAAAGCCCCGGATTCTTTTCCAGCGTCTCTCTTGTCTTCTCTTCCTCTTTGATACGAACTACTTTTGTATTCATGTTCTGCACTCTCGATTCTATTACTCAAATGTCCAGAAAACCTGTGTTTCTTCTATACGGTTTCCCATTTTTACGCTCATGCGGCGGTATCGCTGTGGCCTGCCGCGTAATGATAAAGGTGCTGCATAAAACCGCAGCACCTTACTTTGTTCAATTGCGTATTCAGTTTAGCACATGAAAGTTATGGTTGCAACAGATTTCCGGCGGATTTACAGGCTTTTCCGGCATCGTTTCCATTCGTTTCAATTTTTCTGTTCTTCTTAATATTGCTGTAATAATGATCTGTCCACCGGTTTCTCAGCACTTTTTCACTATTTTCTGAAACAGTGCCTTAGTCTTTCCACTTTCTGATCTCTTTCAGCCCTGAAAGGATCGACTCCACAAAGCTGTCGTAGATCTGGTTGCCCTTCTCCGCCGTCGCCCCGCTTGGATCGCCGCCGATTCCGATGGGCTTTCCGTCCTCGGTCTCCCACTCTTCTGAAACCCAGCCAAGAGTGATCGGGCCATATACGGTGAATGTCTTGTTTCCCATGAACTTTCTCGGGATTCCCGCCTCGGAGGTCTCCAGCTTTACTGTCTCCGGGCGCTCCGCGAGAACCATGGATGTCTCCATCTCACCGCCGTGGAAATCCCAGATATTTCCAGGTGTCACAGTGTCTTTTACCGCCTGGTTTCCGAAGAATGCGCCACAGTTGATGATAAATACGGCGATTCCGAGCTCACTTCTTACCTCCCTGCTTAAGACCTGGATGATCGGGGAGTTTCCGCCATGGCAGTTCAAGATTGCGATCTTCCTGAATCCGTGATGCGCCAGGCCTTTGCAGATGTCGTAGAGAACATGATAAAAGGTATCCGGCTTTAAGGTGACAGAACCGCAGAAGTTCACATGTTCCGTGCTGAGTCCCACCGGGATCAGCGGAAAGATCAGCATCGGATAGTCCGGGATCTCCCGGTCTAAGGCCTCTTTGATCCGTCTCGCCGTTCCCTCCGCGATGATCTCGTCTGTACCCAGCGGACACTGGTTTCCGTGCTGTTCCAACGCTCCCACCGGGATCATGACCACCGTCTCGTCCTTGTCGACCTGTTCCATTTCCAGTCTTGTCAGTTCATTATAATATCTTACCATTTTATTTTCTCCGTTTCTTAAGTCATTGCCGCTTCACTATCTCATTTCAGTCGTTATCCGTCAAGTACTGCCACCACCTGCCAGCGCTCACTTTTGTGCCTGCGCAGGCTTTTGCTCACTTCTCACATAAATTGTAAGTCCCCCGAGGCAGACACGGCTTTCGCCGTCTCTATCCCGGGGGAATCTCCCATTTCAGGTGTTATGCCGCCGTATTTTCAGTTTTCTTTTCTCTGTGAACCCCTGCATGGATGATCACGCTGACATGCTTATATACAAGTGCTGTTACGATCGCGTTCAGTCCGCATTTTACAAGGTTGAACGGAACGATCATGAAGATCGCGAATGTATACAGGTTTGTAACTGCCGGGTTGATCTTTGTTCCCATTGCGATGATGTTCTCGATTCCGCCGAAAGCAACTTTTGCGTAGAACGGAAGTGTGATCGCGCAGTTTACGAATACAGCGCCGACGATAGCACAGATGACACCGGCAGCGAGAGCGACCATAGCGGTCTTTTTCGTTTTATGTCTGCGGTAGATCAGGGCAGCCGGTACGGAGAACATGCAGCTTCCGATGATGTTTCCGAGCTCGCCGACATAGTAAGTGCTTGTTCCGTTTAAAAGCAGCTTTAAGAGGTTCTTAACGATCGCGATCAAAGCTGCCTGGGCCGGTCCCATGGCAAAGCCGCCGATCAGTACCGGGAGCTCCGCGAAGTCCAGCTTGTAAAACGGCGGTGCAAACGGAACCGCCACCTGGATCGTCTCCAATACGGCTGCGAGTGCGCTGAACATGGCGATCAGCACGAGATTTCTGACACTTAATACTTTGTTCTGGTTCATAATGTTCCTCCTTGTACTTGTTGTTCTTCTGTTACAAGGAATTGCTGTGCAGGATTGCCGGCTCACACGGACTCGGGGGATGATTCCCTGTCCATGTAAATAAAAAGACCCCGGACCATTGAAAAAGTCCGGGGCTTGAATGAACTACTCCTGTCATACAATTTCTTCTCTCATCCAGACTATACTGTCGGTTTTGGAATCTCACCAAATCAGCTGCTTTCGCAGGTCGCGGACTATACCGCCGGTGGGGAATCGCACCCCGCCCCGAAGAACGATATTTATTTGTTCGTTAACAGAATATCACATTTTGCTTCATACTGCAATATTTTTTATTCTTAGCGGAAATGTCCATAAGACTGTCCTGCCGCCATACCACCGCGGAGCTCCGCCATCTCGCTGACTGTCACGAGCTGGTAACCTCTTCTCGTGAGTTCAGGAATCAGCGTCTCTGCCGCAATGACGCTCTGCTCATAGAGGTCATGCATCAGGATGATATCTCCGTCCTGCACCTGTCTGAGAACTGTGTCGATGGTGTGCTGCGCGTTTCTCGTCTTCCAGTCCCGGGTATCCACGGACCAGATGATGGACGGCATTCCCGCCTTTGCGAGGACCGCCTTGCTGGCATCATTGATCTTTCCTCCCGGCGGGCGGACACCTTTCGGCGCGTTTCCGCCTGCTGCCACAATGGCATCGCGTGTCTGATTTAAGCTCTGTAATATCTCTCCCTCAGACATTCCTGTCAGATATGTATGTGCCCAGGTATGGCTGTCTGTCTCGCATCCGAGATCCGCCATGCGCTTTACGGTAGACGCATAGGACGCAACTCGGTTGCCCACCATGAAGAATGTGGCTCTTCCGCCGTTCGCTTCCAGGGAATCCAGGATCCGGGGCGTATACTTCGACGGACCGTCATCAAAGGTCAGGGCAACCATCGGTCTTGTCGGGTCAACGCTCTTTCCATTCGGGCCTTCCGGTACCTCCGCACCTTTTCCCGTCACCGTTACCCAGAGACCATCCATACGGAGTCCCTGTCCTTCGGTTCCCGCAGTCTCCCCGTTCTTCACCGGAGTTGTCCAGGAGCCATTCTGATATACAGAGTAATAAACATCATAATTCTCCGCAAGCTGTCCGGTAAATGCCATGCGGACCGCTTCTAACGGCATATCTGTCTCGGTGCTTCCATTCGGAGTCATATTTTCCTGCCAGGAAAGCCATCCGCTTCCGCTTAAGTTCACCTGGTAAGAAAGCGTGCCGCTCATTCCCTCAGGTTGTCCCTGAAGGCTGGCGCGGATCGCCGTCACATAGCTTCCGGTTCCAGCACGCGCTGTTTTGCTGTCACCATGATACCCCACTCCAACCGGTTCCATGCTCATAAATTCCGTAAACTGCGCCCATATCCGCCGCATATGCCGGATCACCGGTGATTCCCACCGATGCAGCGCAGATCAATACAGCCGCCAGCACCGTGCGGACTGCCTGTCTGATCTTCTTCCAATCCATAAGTTCCCCTCTTTTCCCAGTGATCTTCTCACCATATTGATCGTATTTGTAACTGTTCCATACCTTCGCAGCTACTCGTGCCCATATTTTAACATGAAACCGAGAATAAAGGTACCTCTTCCAGACCTTTTTCGTAAATTTCAGAAAAACGTCAGAATTATAACAGAAATCATATTTTAACACTTGCGCACATCATAGCGCGAGCTTGCCTGATCTGCATTTTTTTTATATAATGTAGTATGACTTACAGGGGTTATTTATCGAAAGGAGTAACAAAAACATGATTCAGAATCTGAATGAGGAATTATTTTCTTTTATCAAAAAGAGTCCGACCGGTTTCCATGCTGTTCATGAACTGGCAAACTACCTGACCGAGGCAGGCTTCGAGCGCCTCGCTGAGGGCAATACCTGGAATCTCGCTGAGGGCGGAAAGTATTTCGTAACCCGCAACCAGTCCGCGATCATCGCATTCAAGGTATCCCGCAAGGATTATTCCGGCTTCCATATCGCGGCAAGCCACAGCGACTCCCCGACCTTAAAGATCAAAGAGTCTTCTGAGATGAACATCGAGAACCAGTATGTAAAATTAAATGTTGAGAAGTACGGCGGAATGCTCTGCGCACCGTGGTTCGACAGACCTCTCTCCGTTGCAGGACGCATCATCGTAAAAGACGGCAACCGTCTCACAACAAAACTGATCAACGTTGACCGTGATCTTCTCATGATCCCGAACCTCGCAATCCACATGAACCGTGAAGTAAACGACGGTTACAAGTACAACATCCAGAAAGATATGCTTCCGTTATACCGCATGAGCAATTCCGGAAAGGCATTCAAAGAGATGATCGCTGAGGAGGCAGGCGTTTCCGTTGACCAGATCAAAGGAATGGACCTCTTCCTTTACAACCGTATGGAAGGTACTGTATGGGGCTGCGACGGCGAGTTTATCTCCGCTCCGCGTCTTGATGATCTCCAGTGCGCATTCACGTCCACAATGGCTCTCTTAAACAGTGAGAGCGACCGCTGCATCCCGGTCGTTGCCGTATTTGACAACGAGGAAGTAGGAAGCGGCACAAAACAGGGCGCCGGCTCCACATTCCTTTACGACATTCTCCGCCGCATCAACCGCAGCCTTGGAAGAACAGAGGAAAAGTACCTTACATCCCTCGCTTCCAGCTTCATGGTATCCGCAGATAACGGACATGCCGTACATCCGAACTACGCAGACAAGACAGATCCGACAAACCGCACCTACTTAAACGGCGGTCTCGTAATCAAGCACAGCGCAAACCAGAAGTACACAACAGACGCTGTTTCCGCAGCTGTTATGCGCTGCCTCTGCGAGCGCGCAGGTGTTCCGTACCAGGAGTTCTTAAACCGTTCCGATATCCTCGGCGGCTCCACTCTCGGAAATATCTCCAACGCGCAGGTTTCCTTAAACACGGTAGACGTCGGACTTCCGCAGTTAGCTATGCACTCTCCGTATGAGACTGCAGGCTCCAAGGATATGGCCTACCTGGAGAAAGCATTTGAGGAGTTCTTCAAATCCGCGATCCGTGCTGAGGGCGACGGTACACTCGTACTTGAGTAATTCTGATAGTAAGATCCGCCGGAATATTCGTGTCTCCGGCGGATCTTTTATCCTTCCAGCCCAGATGAACGTACAGAACGTTTCTTTTTGCCTTCTGCCACCTGGGAAAAACAGTTTTTCCGTATATCTCCGGGTAACTGCCTCCGATTCTGAAATTTTTCTGCCCAGATTTGTCTCTACCGCGTCGAATCGCTTAGGCACTGCGTCCATTTCTGCCCGCATCGCGCTCATATTCTTATCCATTCCATCCATCCTTGCAAGCATACGATCCAGTTTTTCATTTGTTTCAACCCATTTGGCATTCAGCTCCTGCATATGCCTTGTCATGCTGATACGATTCTTCTTTATTTCTGCACTCAGATTATTTTCCACCCTATCGATCTTTTCTCCTGTCCGCGCCTCCGATGCTACAATCTCCGCTCGCATCCGGCCTTCCGATGCAATAAATTTTTCATCCATAA
>ENA-OQCZ01000345-OQCZ01000345.1-human-gut-metagenome-genome-assembly--contig:-NODE-345-length-12906-cov-2.075515_pt1 | contig 12906 bp, 10 predicted proteins | sample MGYA00242505_ERZ504594 | MGnify/ENA primary metagenome ERZ504594 (study PRJEB26092, sample SAMD00036329) | human gut metagenome | host: Homo sapiens | study: EMG produced TPA metagenomics assembly of... | reverse complement strand
GTATAGAACGTGGACTGCCGGCCCCAGGTCCGATCAACCAGATCATCCGGAATGCAGATCGCGCCAGGCGGAAGGGCCTCTGACACAGCGCCGACCGTTCCGACCGCGAACACGTCTGTCGCACCCGCCTCACGCAGCGCCCAGAGATTCGCCGCATAGGGAATCGCGTGCGGCGGATAGCGGTGATTCTCTCCATGACGCTGGAGGAACAGCACACGGTGATCGCCGATCCGCCCCTCCAGCACGGGGGACGCCGGAGCGCCGAACGGCATCTCGCGCGGCAGCGCCGCTTCGCTCATCCCCGGAAGCCAGCCATTCTCGAAACCTGACCCCGCGATCAGCGCAAAAACCCGTTCGCTCATTCCGCCCCCTCACCCAGCATCCGGAGGAGCTCCGCTTCGTCAATCACCGTGACTCCCAGCTTTTCTGCCTTCGCGAGTTTGGAACCGGCCGCTTCGCCTGCCACCACGAAGTTCGTCTTCTTCGAAACGGAGCCCGAAACGCGGCCGCCTGCCGCGAGGATCCGGTCACTCGCTTCATCGCGCGACAGATTGGGAAGCGTGCCGGTCAGCACAAAGGTCTTTCCGGCGACTTCTGAAGCCGACTCCCCATCTGCCGGTTCAGAAGCAGCAGGGGCCTTCGCCTCAGGCCAGGTGACACCCGACTCCTGAAGCGCCCGGATCACATCGCGGTTACCGGGAGCCGCGAAGAAACTCGTGATCGATTCCGCGATCACTTCGCCCACATCCGGCACTTCAAGACACTCTTCAGGCGTAGCCTTTTCAAGCGCCTCAAGAGTTCTGAAGTGGGAAGCAAGGTCTCGCGCTGTAGCTTCCCCGACATGGCGGATACCGAGCGCGAAGATAAAGCGGGCGAGCGTCGTCTGCTTGGAGCGTTCAATCGACGTGATGATGTTTCCGGCAGACTTTTCCCCCATACGCTCAAGGGTCATCAGGCTTTCCGCGGTCAGCCGATAAAGATCAGCCGGCGTCTTGACGAGCCCCTTTTCAGTAAGCAGATTGACGAGCTTTTCACCCACACCGTCAATCCCCATCGCGCGGCGGCTGGCAAAGTGAAGAATCGAAAGCTTCATCTGGGCCGGGCAGAAAAGACCGCCTGTGCAGCGCGTGTCTTTCTCCTCCTCATCGCGGAATTGTCGCGGAGCCCGCAGACCGGGCAGGTCTTCGGCATCTCGAATTCCACGGTTCCCTCAGGACGCCGGTCCTTCATCACGCGGACGATTTCTGGAATCACGTCACCGGCGCGGCGGATCACAACGGTATCCCCTACCCGGAGATCAAGCTCATGAATGAAGTCTTCGTTATGCAGCGTGGCGTTCGACACATTCGCGCCGCCTACAAAGACAGGCTCCAGGCGGGCAACCGGTGTGAGACGCCCGGTGCGGCCCACCTGCACATCGATCCCAAGAACCTTCGTAAAAGCTTCTTCCGGCGGATACTTGTGCGCGCAGGCCCAGCGCGGTTCGCGGGCGACAAAACCAAGGCGCCGCTGAAGATCAAACCGGTTCACCTTGTAAACCACGCCATCAATCCCGAAGGGGAGCGTATTTCTGATCTTCGCGACGTAGAGATGGAAGGCTTCAAGCTCTTCAGGCGAGTGGCAGATGCGCCTTGTGTCCGCGACCGGGAACCCGAGGCTCTTCAGCCGTTCAAGCGAACCCTCCTGGCTTTCCGCAAAGGGACCTGCTTCCGTTGACACCTCACCGAGGCTATAGGCATAGAAATGCAGGCGGCGCTTCGCGGTCACCGAAGGATCCAGCTGCCTCAGGCAGCCGGCAGCCGCGTTCCGGGCGTTCACGAAAGTTTTTCTCCCGCTTCTTCCTGCTTCTTATTCAAGGCAAGAAAGTCTTCCGTATGCATGATCGCCTCGCCCCGGACCTCCAGAATCTCGGGATAGATCCCCGTCAGTTTCAGAGGAATTGTCCGGATCGTGCGCGCGTTGGCCGTGACATCCTCACCGACAATACCGTCCCCCCGGGTAGCTGCCGAAACGAGAACCCCCTTCTCATACCGGAGATTGATCGCGAGACCGTCAAACTTCAGCTCCGCGACATATTCAACCGGAGGATCCTCGGGCTTCAGCCCGAGGGCATTCCTGACACGCTCATCAAACGCGCGGGCCCCCTCCGCGGAAAAATCGGTCTCCGTATGGATCGACAGCATCGGAACGCTGTGCGTCACCTTCGCCATATCTGACTTCGGTGCGCCGCCCACGCGGAGCGTCGGTGATGTGGGGCTCACGAGCTGCGGGTATTCGGCCTCGAGCGCCTGTAGCCGGCGGAAAGCCTGGTCATACACAGCGTCTGACACCGAAGGCGAATCCTCAACGTAATACTCGCGGTTCCAGCGTTCAAGATCTGCTTCAAGACGGCGCATTTCCTCTGCCGCCGCTTCTGAAAGCGGGCCCTTTGCCCCGGGGATCTTTCCGTCAGCCATTTCGTTCATCACTCAAGCCTTTCACCAAAAATGCGGTCAGCAGGCGCTTTCCGCAGACTCAAAAAAACAGGCCGCGCGGGATTGGCAATCCTCACGCGGCCGCGCTGCAGCACCTGACTCTCAGGCGAAGAGCCGCTTCGTGCGGCGGGTTCCGGGGTCAAGTCCCTGCTTCGACATCGCTTCATAGAAGAAGCGGAGCTGCTGCGTAATGCTCACGATCGCGGCGGAAGTGAGCGGAACGCCGGAGACATCCGTAATCACAGCGTTCTCTCGGGCGGCGATGTAGTTTGCCACGCTGAAAAGCGCTCCAAGAGGATTCTTGGACGGTGCGCAGAGCGCCGGCGTGAGTTCAAGTGTCACCATGAGCGGATTCTCAGGGTGAGGAAGCAGCCGGAGCCACGGGGCCGCGCTGTCGGCGTCCCGCATCACGAGTGCATTCTTTTCCGTATTGAAACCACAGGCCCGGGCGATCTCAACCGCTCTTTGCTGCGTCAGAGGCATCACGCTCTTCACCGCGATCGAAAGCGTGATTCCGAAGCGATCAATGAGAGCCCGGACGGCCTTCGCCTGGGACACCATGCTCGGCACATCAACGATATCGGCATCGGCGTCAAGCGAAGCCGCCACCTGATTCACGGCGGCCGCGAAGTTGCCGGCCGTGAGCTCGTCCACAGTCTTTGTGCGCGTGGCGAGCTGAAGCGTCACGACCATATCGGTATACGTACCGCCGCGCTTGATGTGTTCCCAGAGACGCGTGATCTGATTCTTGGCCTGAATTCTGAGGGGAGTGCCGAAATCCTGATTGAGGGGTTTGATCACGAGCCAGGCCCGATTGGCCGTGAAGGGCTCGGGGCTCTTGATCTTCACGACGATTTCCGTCATCTGATCAATATCAGGTTCTTCATACTGAACATCGTCTCCCTCTTCAGGACGGTATTCACTGAAGAAATTCTCGGTGTCAGCTACCGGCTGAGGTGAAGGAACACTCTCCGGGGTCTGAGCGGGGGCCGGCGTATCGGCAGCGCCCTCTGCCTCCGGCTTATTCTCCGCCGGAGCCGGGGCATCCTCCTTCGCAGCCTCGCCTGATGCCGCAGCGGCGGGTCTTGCCAGCACCCGGGGCTCGACTTTTGTCGGCTCCGCAACTGAGGAGGGCTTGCGGCCGAGGTAAAAATACACGCCGGCTGCCGCCACGAGGATAATGACGATTATCCCCAAAAAAAGTTCAGTATTCATTTCCGCTTCCCGATGTCCAGAATTGCGCCCTTCCATGCTGCTGAGGCGCAGCTCCGGAGTACGCCCATACAGTCTTCTTAATTGTAGGGCAGAAAACGCGGGAATGCCGCATTCGACGGTACTCTTCGTGCGAAAAATCACGCCGGGGCGCCTTCTCCGCCCCCCGCGTAATTGACAGCTTCGCGCAGATCGACCGAAACCACCCGGGAAACCCCGGGTTCCCGCATCGTGACACCGATCAGCTGCCCGGCTTTTTCCATCGTGATCCGGTTATGGGTAATCGCGATAAACTGCGTCGCGCTGCTCATCTGCTGCACCATATTGGCAAGCCGCAGCTGATTCGCTTCGTCAAGCGGCGCGTCCACCTCGTCGAGCAGGCAGAACGGCGCCGGATTCAGGCGGAACATGGCAAAAACGAGCGCTGTCGCGGTAAGCGCCTGTTCACCGCCTGAGAGCAGCTTCACCGAAGCGTTCCGCTTTCCGGGCGGCTGAGCCCGGATTTCGATCCCAGCCTCCAGGATCTCGTCCCCGATCAGCTCGAGACTCGCCTCACCGCCTCCGAAAATGCGGCTGAAGAGATCCTTGAAGTTGCTGTTCACCTGATCAAAGGTGTCCTTCAGCACGGCACGGGTTTCAGCATCGATCTTCCGGATTGCCTCTTCGAGCGTCGCGATAGCTTCGTTCAGGTCCTCCACCTGATGCTCCGTCATCTCGAGCGCTTTCTTCGCGGCCTCCAGGTGTTCAAGCGCCGCATGGTTCACGGGGCCAAGCGCTTCGATATCGTTCTCAATCCGGCCGATTTCGTTTCTCACGCCCTGGGTCTTCCAGCCGCCGGTTTCCGCCTCGCGGAGTGACGCCGCGCGGTCAACCCGGCGCTCGGCAATCTGATTGGTGAGCGCCTGAAGCTCAGCCTCAGTGCTGCCCTGCTTCACCTTCATTTCGCCGATCCGCTCCTGCTTCGGGCGTTCGGACTCCGTGATGGAATCTTTCTTCCGGTTAATCTCAGAAAGCTTTTCCGTCAGTTCCGCGGTCTTCTTCTGTGCGGTCTGAAGCTCCGCCTCAGAGTCCGCCTGTTTCGCAAGGACATCCTGCAGGCCATCCCGCTCGGCGTCTTCATCGAGTTCCTCGAGCATCGCGCGGGTTTCCTCAATCGACGCTGTCAGCTCAGCCTCTTCCGAGGAAAGCTTCAGCGCTGACTGTCGGGCATCCCCGGCGCGTTCCAGGGCATGAGCGGCGTTTGTTCTGAGAAGCGTGATCCGGGAGGCTGCGTCACGCAACGCTCTGGACGCTTCATCCATCGCGTTCCGGGCCGCTTCCTCCGCCATTTCGGCATCCTGCGAGGCCTGGCTTGCCGTAGCGAGCCGAGAATCGAGCTCTTCAAAGAGGGACTCAGCCTCTTCATACTCCGCGTCGATTTCTCCTAGCCGCTTCTTCGCCTCTTCGAGATCCGTCCGGATCTGTCCCGCCCGTTTCTTCCAGGCTCCGACTTCAGACTCCAGTTCTCCGGCGCGGAGAGCGGCGGAGTGATAGTCACGCCGCGCGCGCTCGAGTGACGCCTCGGCGCTTCGCAGCGTCGCGGTTGCCGCGTCACGCGCCTTTCCGGTCTCAAGAACATCTGCGAGGATCGCCTGATAACGCTCTGAGGCGCCTGACTGTTCCGCCTTCAGCTGTCGGATCTCTTCCTCACGCTCAAGCGACCCGGCAAGCGGATTCTCTTCCGCCCAGAAAAGCACCGCTCCGCGCTCCGCGATATGCCCATCCCGGGTGATCACAGGAACCCCGCCGTCAGTGGATTGCCTCACAGCGTCATCAAGAGACTCCGCGGTTCTGAAGCGTGAGAGCCAGGTGGCAAGAACCGACGCTGAGGCACCTGAACCCCGCACTTTTGCGGCAAGGGTCCCAGTCCGGTCCGCCGGGGCGTCCGCAGCCCCTTCACGGGACGCGATCGCGAACCGTCCGGGCGGCGTGTCCTGGGCAAGGATGCCGGCGGAATCAAGATTTTCTGTGAGGTACGCGGGAATACGGCCTGAGAGCGCGGCTTCGACCGCTTTTGCCCAGCCGGTTTCAATCTCCGCGCCATCCAGAATCTTTTCGTAGCGGGAAAGACCGTGCGCGGCGGCCCAGGCTTCAAGCTTCCCCTCAGCCCTCGCTTTCTGCTGAATCTCTTCCAGCGCCTGAAGCCTGGCGGTCGCTTCAGAAAGCGTTGCCGAGGCCGAAGCCTTTTCTTCCGCGGCAGCTGCTGCCGCCTCATCCGCTTCAGAGGCAGCGTCACGCGCCTCTTCGAGGGCTGCCTCCCGCTCCTCTAAGTCAGACGCCCGCTCCTCCGCGGTAATCTTCGCCTCTTCAAGTTCGCTCTCGCGGCCGGCCGTTCCAGTGCCGCCTGACGCCTCAGATTCGAGTTTCTCGATCCGGGCCTCAAGCTCACGCTTTTCCCGCTCCAGCGCCTGCTCGCGGAAATTCACTTCGGTAAGCGACTTCTGCGCGAGACGCTCTTCGTCCGCCGCGCGCTTTGAGGCTTCCTTCGCGGATTCCCAGTATTTTTTCGCTTCCGCTGCCCGCTCATCGGTCGCCGCGGCATCCTCCGCTATCGACTCGGCTTCTTCGGAAAGCGAATCCGCTTCCTTAGTGAGCTCCTCGGCCCGGCGCTCGGCGGCTGACGCTTCTTCTCCGGCGCGCGAGAGTTTCGCGCTGTCGCGTGTCACACGGTCAGTGAGAAGCTTCTTCTTCTCCACAATCGCGGCAATCGCGCTCTGCGTTCGCGCGAGTTCCATATTGAGGCGGTTGAGGGCATCGCGTTTCGCGTCCTCATCCTGCTTCGCTACCGTAAGGCTGAGCGAGAGTTCCACAGACTCTTTTTCAAGCGCGGATTTTTCAGCACGCCCCGATTCGATATCCGCCACGGCTTCGGCAATTTTGGCCGCGATCCGGTCACGCGCCGCGATAGCGTCCCGCTCCTGAAGCGACAGCCAGACACCGGCGAGCATTTCCTTGCGGTTATTGAGTGTGCTCCACTTCCCGGCAAGCTCCGCTTCAGCGGAAAGCCTTTCAATATCGGACTTTCTGACTTCCTGCAGATCCGCCACACGGTCAAGATTCGCGCGGGTCGACGCGAGGCGGCTTTCCGCCTCACGCCGTCTCTCTTTATAACGGGAAACGCCGGCTGCCTCTTCGAAGTAGAACCTGAGCTCCTCAGGTTTCGCTTTCACGAAGCTGCTGATCATGCCCTGGCTGATAATCGCGTAGGAGTGCGGCATGAGACCCGTGCCCATGAAAATATCCTGGACATCGCGGCGTCGAACCGGCTGGTTATTGATGAAGTAAGCGCTCTGCCCGTCACGCGTCAGTGTCCGTCGGATCGCGACCTCCGCATAGGCACCCCAGGGCCCGGTCAGCGTTCCGTCACTGTTATCCAGCGTCATTTCGACTGAAGCGCGTCCAGCTGGAGCCCGACCTTCACTCCCCGCGAAAATCAGTTCCAGCATGGAACTCGTCGCGCGGAGCTCGCCCGCCCGGGTTTCACCCATCACCCACCGGACAGCGTCAATGACGTTGCTCTTCCCGCAGCCGTTTGGGACCGACGATGCCGACGAATCCGCTCGGGAACTCAATCACCGTCGGGTCCGCAAAGCTCTTGAAACCTGAAATTTTGACCTGTCTTAGGCGCATGTATGTGAGGGATATCGAAGTTTTGCGGGATGAAGCCTGTGACCCGCAGGTGGATGGACTCTATAATATGCGGCTTACTGCTGAGGGACTGATTTTACCCTCTCACGGGCCCGCTTCCGCATGGAACCCGGCACGCGGCTTCCGGACGCGCCCGAAAGAACGTTTTATATAAGGAATAAGTGACATGTCTTCTGCACCGAGCGAAAAGCTTGAGGTCTTTGATAATCCGGCGCCTGAGCGCGACTACGTGATCCACATGGAGATCCCGGAATTCACCTGCCTCTGCCCGCTCACCGGTCAGCCCGACTTCGCCACGCTGATCGTCGACTACATCGCGGACGAAAAGTGCCTTGAGCTGAAGTCGATCAAGCTCTACACCTGGACCTACCGTGAAATGGGCGCCTTCCATGAAGACGTGACAAACCGGATTCTCTCCGACTTCGTCAACGCCATTCATCCGCGCTACATGCGTATCCGCGCCCGGTGGTGGGTCCGCGGCGGCATCTACACCACGGTGATCGCCGAGCACCGCAAGGAAGGCTGGACCCCGGCCCCTGTCGTGCATCTCCCTGACTTCGAAACGAACTCCCCGATGCGCGGCTGATCCGCCTCTGGAACTCTTTAAAGCGCTCACGCGAGAGGAACAATCTGATGCCTCAGAATATTCATGAATCGGTTTCCCGGCTCCGCACAATCCGCGACATGGTCCGCTGGGCCATGACCCGTATGGAGTCGTCCGAAATTTCGTTCGGTCACGGTACCGACGATACGTGGCAGGAAGCGACGTTCCTCGTGCTGCGGGCGCTGCATCTGCCGTTTGAGAAGCTCGAGGCGTTCTGGGACGCCCGGCTGACCGCGGATGAAATCATCAAGATCACGGATCTGATTGAGCGCCGCGTGACGGAGCACGTCCCGGTGCCTTATCTGCTCCACGAAGCCTGGCTCGTGAAGCACCGCTTCTACTGCGATGAAGACGTGCTGATTCCGCGCTCCTTCATTGCGGAACTCCTCGAGGATCAGCTCGCGCCGTGGGTTCAGGATCCGGAAGCGGTCAGCTCCGTGCTCGATATGTGCACGGGCAGCGGGTGCCTCGCGATTCTCGCGGCTGAGGCTTTCCCCGAACGCTCACGTCACGGGTGTTGATATCAGCCCGAAGGCGCTTGAAGTCGCCCGTGTGAACCGCGCGGACTATGAAATGGAAGACCAGATCGACCTCGTGCTTTCTGATCTCTTCGATATGCCCGAAGTGAAGACGAAGAAGTGGGACGTCATCATTTCGAATCCGCCTTACGTCACCACGGCCGCCATGGAATCCCTGCCGGATGAATACCGCCTTGAGCCGTCTCTCGCGCTCGAAGCCGGCTTCGACGGAATGGATGTGGTGCGCCGTCTGCTGCCTGAGGCCGCGGATCATCTGACCGAAAACGGCATCCTGGTCGTTGAAGTAGGTGACGGCCGCGAAGCGGTTGAAGCGATCTGGCCTGATCTCCCGCTCACCTGGCTCACGGTCAGCGCAGGTGATGACCTCGTGTTCCTTGCGACCGCCGAAGACCTGAAGCGATACTTCAAGCACTGATTCAGCGTGGGCCTGCTTCTCGCCCGGCTCCGGCAGCTCTGAGGGCGGCGATCTTCGCCGCCTTTTTCATGTTTTTAAGAAAGGTTTGATTGTGCTACGCCTTATTGATGTCAGCCTCGTGAGAGGCGTCCGCGTTCTCTACAGCCACGCCTCGGTGCTCGCCTCCGATGGCGAACGTGTCGGCCTCGTCGGCCCGAACGGCTGCGGAAAATCGACGCTTTTCGCCGCGATTCTCGGAGAACTTCAGACAGAAGCGGGTGAAATCGAACACCCCGCGGAAGACCGCATCGCGCACGTCGCCCAGGACATCGAGGCAGTTGATATGTCGGCGCTCGACTTCGTGCTCTCCGGGCACGCCCCGCTTGAGGCGGCCAAAGCAGCACTGAAGGCCGCTGAAGGGTCGGGTGACGATATGGCGCTCGCTCAGGCCATGGCAACACTCGCGGAACTGAATGAAGGCGCGATCGCAGCGAACGCCAAAACCATTCTTCATGGTCTCGGATTCTCGGAAGAGCAGACCGTGCTTCCGGTCCGTGATTTCTCCGGCGGCTGGAGAAACCCGCCTCGCGCTCGCGCGAGCGCTGATGCGTCCCGCGGACCTGCTCCTTCTCGACGAACCGACGAACCACCTCGACCTTGACTCCGTGATCTGGCTCGAAGCCTGGCTGAAGCGGGTTCAGGCCACGATCATCATTATTTCTCACGACCGTGAGTTTCTCGACCGGGCGGTCGGCACGATCTGGTCAATTGAGGACGGAACGATCCGCCGCTACGCCGGCAACTATTCCGACTTCGAAGCGATGCGGATTGAGCGGCTCCGTCAGCAGGAAGCCGGTGCCCGCGCGTATGAACGGACCGCGTCTCACCTGCAGGCTTTTATTGACCGCTTCCGCTATAAGGCAACGAAGGCGCGCCAGGCGCAGTCCCGCATCAAGATGCTGGAAAAATCTGCAGGCAGTTGAGCCGGTCCGCGCTAAGGCTGAGTGGCGGTTTGAATTTCCGGAGCCTGAGCGGCTTCCGGATCATCTGCTGGATGCCGAGAATATGTCCCTCGGCTACGGTGACACCCCGGTCTCAGGATGTTCCTTCTGCGTCCGGTCCGGCGAACGGATCGGCGTTCTGGGCGTCAACGGGGCCGGCAAGTCAACCCTCGTGAAGGGAATCTGCGGTGAGCTCCCGCTCATGTCCGGCACGCTTCGACGCGGCCAGGGACTCACGATCGGCTACTTTGCCCAGCACCAGCTGGATTCCCTGAGGCTCGATGAAACACCGCTTCAGCATCTGAGACGGATGGCCCCTGATACCCGTGAGCAGGAGCTTCGCGATTTTCTCGGCAAGTTCCGTTTTTCGGGCGACCAGGTGAATGAACTCGTGGCGCCGATGTCTGGCGGCGAAAAAGCCCGTCTCGCGCTTGCCCTCATCGCCTGGGAAAAACCGAATCTTCTCGTGCTCGACGAACCGACTAACCATCTCGACATGGAAACCCGCGAAGCGCTCACGATCGCGCTTTCCACGTTCGGCGGTTCGGTCCTTATCGTGTCGCATGACCGTCATCTGCTGCGGGCGGCAACGGAAACGCTGTGGCTTGTCCGCGGCGGCCATGTGTCGGCATATGACGGTGACCTAGACGACTACGCTGAACTCGTCCTTTCAGACCGCCGTGACCGCGCGGCGGCGCAGAAGGAAGAGAACCGCAGCGCCGCGGCCCCGGTTGTCACTCAGAAAGAGGCACGGCGCGAAGCCGCGAAGGAACGCGCCCGCATCGCGTCGCTCCGCAAACCGGTCCAGAAGAAGATTGATGCCGCGGAAAAGCGCATGGCGGAAATCGACGCCCGGGCCGCGGAGCTCGATGCCCAGATCGCGGATCCCGCTTTCTATAGCGGCGAAAAGGCTCAGGTGGAGGAAACACTGAAAGAACGCAGCGCTCTCACGGAAGAGAAAGAGACGCTCGAAGCCGAATGGCTGGAACTCTCAGAAGAGCTTGAATCCATCAAATAAAGCCTTTCGTTTCAGATACACAAAATGGGGGAACGGTTCATGACCGTTCCCCCATTTTTTATTTTTCTGATTCAGAGAACCAGCTGATTACTTGCCCTGAACAATATGCGGTCCGACCGCGTGGCCGAACGTCATGATGTCCGCAATGGCGTTGCCGCCCAGGCGGTTGGCACCATGAATGCCACCAGTCACTTCACCCACGGCATACAGCCCCGGAATCGGCTGTCCCTTGGCGTTCAGCGCTTCGCTCTTCACGTCAATTCTGATTCCACCCATCGTGTGATGAACCGTCGGGACTTTCTTGCAGGCGTACCAGGGGCCTTCTGTCATCGGCTTATCGTCTGTGTTATTCGCAATGAACCCGAAGCGATCCTTCTGCTTCCCTGTAACAGCATCGTTGTACTGCTGAATGGAAGCCTTGAGGTCTGCCGCCTTCATACCGGTTTTTTGGGCGAGTTCATCAAGAGTCGGAGCTTCAACCACCGCACCGAGAGCCACCATATCGCGGATAGTGGCACCCATGCTGTCCTTGAAATCACGGCTGGGATAACGCAGCTTATTCACCACGATCCAATACGTGCTGCCTTTCTGATGGAAAATGGCGTTCGCCAGGACATCGCGTGCTGCGCCCTCACTCACAAATCTCTGGCCGTCGGAATTAACAAAGATCCGATTGCGTCCGGACGTACGAATGTTCTCCATCAGCCCGGTGCCCGGCGTGCCGCAGGGGTGCAGCTGAATATCGGAAAGACCGATCAGTTCAGCGCCAGCCTTCTGTGCCATGAAGAGCCCGTCACCCTGAGCCGCCTTCTGGATATTGGTGCAGCCGATTGTGTCATCAAGACGCACATGCTTCCAAACACCGGTATTCACTTTCTGACGGAATGCGACATTTGCTCCAAAACCGCCGGTTGCAAGGATCACGCCGTCTTTCGCCTTGACAGTTACCTTGGAACCGAAGTTATCGGCAACGACACCGATCACACGCCCGCTTTTATCCTGAATCAGACTCTTTGCAGGAGTATCCAGAAGAACCTGAATTTTTCCATTCGAATCAGCGATCACCTTTTCAAACACGCGGATATAGGCATTGCCGGACGGATCCACCGGATAATGTGAACGCTGACCAAGAGAACCCGTTGCCGCACCGATGTGATCCTTGAACTTCACACCCAGGCTTTCCATCCAATGGACAGCATCGATGGAGTGGCGAGTCATATAACGAACCAGTTCCGGATTGCCGACGTTATGGCCACCTTTCATCGTCGACTGATAGAACGTTTCAAAACTATCCTGAATACCTTGAGCCTTCTGGCGCTTATCGTCCACAGCGTTTAAAGCAGCTCCGGAAACGTTGGTTGATCCTCCAAGATATCCAAGCTTTTCAAGAACAATGACTTTCTTCGCGCCAGCCTGCATCGAAGAAATCGCGGACGCAAGACCGGCTCCGCCACCGCCAACAATCACCACGTCAGCTTCGTATGTTCTGTCATGAATCGGTGGAATTCAGCCTTTTCTCAAATTGCTTCATATCAGCGCCTGCTTTGATAAGGCACTGCTTCACGCCTTCCTTAAGGGCTGCAGAGGAAAAAGATGCTCCTGTTACAGAATCAACATTGATGCTTTGATACTTCAGGATTTTTCTTCCGACTTTATCAAGAGCGACTTTCCCAACACCGATTGTTTCCAGATTTTTGGATGTATCAATCGAAGTGATCCTGTTCGCATCAACGGTTACCTTAACCGTCAGCGGAGCGTTGTGTCCATTAACTTCTGCTGTGTAGGTTCCGGGCTGCAATGCAGAGGCCGCTCCCGCAGCGAGTCCCGCAAGCAGAATGACAGGATTCAGTCTGAAAAGACTCATGATTCCTTCTCCTTAGAAAATGTGTTGCTTTTTGTATTGATGATGAAGTCCTATCCATCACTGGGGTTTATAAGAAGGTTTTACTACCGCAGCTTGGGGTTTTATTTTTTATC
>ENA-OQCZ01000344-OQCZ01000344.1-human-gut-metagenome-genome-assembly--contig:-NODE-344-length-12971-cov-6.923855_pt1 | contig 12971 bp, 11 predicted proteins | sample MGYA00242505_ERZ504594 | MGnify/ENA primary metagenome ERZ504594 (study PRJEB26092, sample SAMD00036329) | human gut metagenome | host: Homo sapiens | study: EMG produced TPA metagenomics assembly of... | reverse complement strand
TGGGGTATCAGTGTCTCTAAGAGCAAGAAAGTGGCATCAAACTTCTCTCAAGGGGAAGGAGTTAGCATCTATCCCATAATTCTTTGCAAAAGCGCTAAGGTTGTTGAAGTAAATGGTGTTGAAGACGCAGAAGACCTTGACGAATATATAGAACAATTATGGAAAGATGGTGTTGATGCTGTTTGGATTGGCAAGGGAGAACAAGAATTATGCGTATTGAATCCCAATGCAATTGTCAATATAGATAGAGCAGACTATTACCGATATTATAAATTAGGTTCGGAAGAAAATCCGCTAAAGATTATAGACAAGGAGGGCATTGCTAAATTATATCATGATGCCAAAGCCTTTATTCAAGCCTATAAGAAATCGCCCAAAAAACCATTAATGCCATCTCTATTCGAGGAATCTAATAATGGAGAACTTGAGTATAAACCCAAAGATAAATATGAGGCCGAAATACGTGAATACGAGCAGAAAAAGGATGAATATCTAAACTCGGATGAGTATAGGGAATGGGAAAAAGCGAGAGAATATGCCGAAGCAAAACATTCGTTTCTTCCGCACATCCAACGGCGAGGCTTACGGATTCACTGTCGGCGGCAAAATCTATATAGACCCAAGAATCGCGACAGCCGAAACGCCTATCCATGAGTATGCCCACCTATGGGCCACCGCCATGCGCGAAGGCAATCCTACGGAGTGGAAGAATATTGTCGGATTGATGAAGGGCACATCCGTATGGGCTGAGGTGCAGAAATTGTACCCAGAACTTAAGAACGATGACGATATTGCCGACGAAGTGCTTGCAACGTTCTCTGGTCGCAGGGGAGCGGAGCGATTGCGTGCTGAGCAGCAAAAGATTATGCAGGGCGACGGCAGTGTGTTTGAAAAAGCTGCCGCTGTCGGTGCGCTTGCCCGCGTGAAGCAGGCTCTGAGTAAGTTCTGGAAAGGCGTTGCCGATTTCTTGGGCATCCATTATACGAGCGCCGAAGAGGTTGCTGACCGCGTAATGAAGGATTTGCTGGAAGGGGTTGACCCTCGGAAGTTTGGAGTGAGCAGTAATGATGACATACGTCTAAGTACAAGTGAAGAACTCAGTCAAAGATATGGTTCAAGGTGGATAGAGGAGCAGACGAACGAGGACGGCCGTCACACCACACAGGTAAAGAACACCATTAATTCATATAAGAAATTTGGTGATTTCGTCAAACGTGATTCCAACGGTAAGAATGTTAGTATTCTTGACGCAAGCAGTGGTCTTGGATTAGGCACGGAATGGATGAGGGAAAACGGCATGAATGTGGATGACGTTGAACCCTATCCATCTGAAAACCGAATAGCGCCAACTTATACGAGTTATAATGACATTCATAAGAAATATGATTACATCATCAGTAATGCTGTACTCAATGTCATTCCCGACGACTGGAGAGCCAATGTTCTTCACGATATGACCGACAAGCTAAAGAAAGGAGGAAAACTCGTTATCAATGTGCGTAGCGCAGAAAGCATTCGCAAGCAAGGCAAGGAGGGGATAACTCGCATAACACAGGATGATGCGTCTGAGATATTGGTATTACGCCCAAATGGAAGTATAAAAGCATATCAAAAGGGATTCACCAAGGATGAACTAAAAAAGGTGGTGCGAGACTGAACTTGGTAGTGATTACTCTGTTGAGATAGCAAACGAAAAAAACTGCAGGAGGCAGTTACGATACGGCCGTGGTGGTTACTAAAAATAGCGAAAGCGATAATATCTTATACCGCCAAGGCGAAGACACTCCACACGTTTCCACCTCTTCCGAGTCCAAGACCAAAGCCGCGCAGAAAGCCACCGAGAACCTCAACCTTGGCGGCAGAGTTGTCGTGCATGAAAGCGCCGAAGGACTTGAAGGAAAAGAGGCCACGGCCAAGGGCTGGTATGATACCCAAACGGGGCAAATCCACGTGGTATTGTCGAACAACGCAGACGCAGCGGACGTGACGCAGACCATCCTGCATGAAGCCGTAGCCCATCATGGACTGAGAGAGTTATTTGGCCATAATGTGATGGATGCTTTTCTTGACAGCGTTCTTGCGGCAGCTTCGCAGGAAGTGAAAGACGCTATCAACGGATTGCGTCGCGAAAATGGATGGAATTTCCGTACCGCCACAGAAGAATATCTTGCAGGGCTTGCAGAGCGCACAGACTTTGAGCGTATGACGACAGAGGAACGCGGCTTGTTTGCTACCATCCGAAGACTGTTTAATCATGCACTGGAGTTCTTGGGCTTGAAAAACCATGAATTGAGCGATAGGGAACTTGCTTATATACTTTGGTGTATCTATCAGGACTTACAAAGTAACCACCTACTTTGTAAAAAATCATGAATGCCTTTATTTGTTAGCGAACGCGGGTCGAGACACAAACGCATCTGGGAGCAGTCACGAACGCGTCTGCTCCCAGATACGAACGCGTCTGGGAGCAGGTACGGACGCATTTGGGACGGTGTTCGCCAAAAGGCATAGGATTTGATGTGGGGAGCAATATTTTCAGATCTATAGGCCCCATACGTTGCAATTTGAAGGTGGGAAAGAAGGCAATAAACGAAACGGAGCAAAGGGAGAATGCCCTTTTGCTCCGTGAGAAACAGGATAACTTTTAGAGAGGATTCTTCAGTGGGCTTACGAAAGCTTGCCGCCGAGCGGTGTGCATCTTGAACGTTCGCACGGGGTTGGTTTTTCTCTCCCCCGCTTCAAGCCTTGCAACACGATGTGGGGAAGGCTTGAAGCGGGGGTGCTGTTCTTTTCTGGCTTTTGTGGTTCTCTAATTTTGATTCCTCTCAGAAGATGAATCTCCGGCAATCGTTGAAGATGGCGAAGGCCATGAGCGCGAGCAGGAGGATCATGCCCAGCATCTGGGCGCGTTCCATGAATTTCTCGCTCGGCTTGCGCCGCGTGGCAACTTCGTAGAGGAGGAAGAGCACGTGGCCGCCATCGAGGGCGGGGATGGGGAGGATGTTGACGAAGGCGAGCATGAGGGAGATGAAGGCCGTTAGGTGCCAAAATTGCATCCAGTTCCATTGCCCGGGGAAGAGGCTACCAATCGTGCCGAAGCTGCCGATGCTTTGTGCGCCGTCGGCCGTGAAGACGTATCTGAGGTCGCTGACGTATCCGCAAAGGACGTCCCATCCGTGGGCGATGCCGGCGGGGAAGCTCTCAAGGAAGGTGTAGGAGCGCGTGACTGTGGGGTAGTCGGCGAGGGCGTTGTGTGGGTATATGCCCATGAGGTTTTCGGCGTTGAGCGTGAGGCTCAGGGTGTCGGGACGTGGGGCGTTGGGGTGTTGAATGACGACCGTGACGCGCTTGAGCGCTTGCGCTTTTGCGGTGTCGCCCAGGGCGCGGTTGGCTTCGATGGACGACTGGAGGTCGGAGAGATGGAAGTTGTATTCGTTCCACGTGGTGATGCTGTGGCTGCCGATGGCGAGCAGATGGTCGCCGCGGCGTATGCCTGCTTTCTCGGCGGGGCCACCGCGGAAGACGCTGTCGACGAGGCTGGCGCTGAGGGGGGCGGCGAAGGGCGGTTGTGCTTGCAGCATCTCGAGGAGGTTGAGGTTGCCAGGGAGGGCGATTGTGGCCTCTTTGCCCTGGCGCAGGACGGTGGCGCTACGGGCTTGCGAGAGGTCGCGGAAGAGGTTGGCGCTGAAGCGCGTGAAGCGCTGGCCGTCGGCACGCAGGGGGATGTCGCCGTCGCGGAAGCCGAGCGACTGGGCGCTCTCGTTGAACTTGAAGCCTTGCGACATGCGCTCAATGGGGGTGTAGGTGTCGCCCCAGGCGAAGAGCACCATGGCGTATATGAAGAAGGCGAGGAGGAAGTTGACCATGACGCCTCCGACCATGATGAGCAGGCGCTGCCAGGCGGGTTTGGCGCGAAACTCCCAGGGCTTGACGGGCTGCTTCATCTGCTCTGTGTCCATCGATTCGTCGATCATGCCGGAGATTTTGACGTAGCCTCCGAGGGGTATCCAGCCGATGTGGTAGTCGGTGCCGCGCCACGAGAAGAGTTTCCAACTTTTCCAGGGGTCGAAGAAGAGGCAGAATTTCTCTACGCGAACTTTGAAGAGTTTGGCAAAGAGGAAGTGGCCTGCTTCATGGAGCACGATGAGGAGGGCGAAGCAGAGGATGAGCTGGAGGGCTTTGATGAGGAATATTTCCATTGGCTTTGGTGTTTGTGTGGTGGGTTTTCTTGTGTGTATGGTATGTGTGTTCCCCTCTGGGGGGTGTTCAAAATTGGAATATTAAGTAGGTGTTCAAAATTGGTTTATACTATCCATGTGGGGATAAGTCAGTTTAATATTGCCTTACCGCATTCTTTTGCCCCTACAACTGTCTTTCATCAGTCACGTAGCCCGCTACGCTCCTTCTTCAAGACAGCTGTAGGAACAGAATAATACGACAATTCAATATAAACTAATTCTGAACACCTACTTAAGATTGGCGGGGCGTCTACGTGCTTAAAGCATTTCGGAGGCGAGGCGCCGTGCGTGGGCATCGGTTGAGAAAAGGTCGTCGAGCGTGGGGGCGGCGATGAAGTGGGCTTTCTGCATGGTGGTGGCGATGACGTCGGCAATGCGGGGGAAGGAGATGCGGCCTTCGCGGAAGGCGAGGTTGGCCACTTCGTTGGCGGCGTTGAGAACGCAGGGCATGTTGCCGCCCTTGGCTGTTGCCTCATAGGCGAGGCGGAGGCAGGGGAAGGCGTCGGGGTTTGGTTTCTCGAAATGGAGGGTGCCGAGACTGAAGAGGTCAAGGCGCTCCGACTTGAGGGGGAGGCGCCGGGGGTGGCTGAAGGCGTATTGGATGGGGAGGCGCATGTTGGCCACGCCGAGCTGGGCTTTGACGGCTCCGTCGGTGTATTGTACGGCGGAATGGATGATGCTTTCGGGATGGACCACGATTTCTATTTTCTCGGGGTCGATGCCGAAGAGCCATTTGGCTTCAATCATTTCGAAGCCTTTGTTCATGAGGGTTGCGGAGTCGATGGTTATCTTTGCGCCCATTGCCCAGTTGGGGTGGCAGAGGGCCTGACGGGGTGTGACGGTTTCGAGCTGGCGCTTGGTGTAGGTGCGGAAGGGGCCGCCGGAGGCTGTCAGGAGGAGTTTTTCCACTTCCGACTGGTCCTCGCCGACGAGACACTGGAAGATGGCCGAGTGTTCGCTATCGACGGGGAGGATGGCGGCGCGTTTTTCGAGGGCGAGGCGCGTGATGTAGGCTCCAGCCACGACGAGGGTTTCTTTGTTGGCCAGGGCGATGGCTTTTCCGGCTTTGATGGCGCGGACCGTTGGGCGGAGGCCTGCAAAGCCGACCATGGCGGTCAGCACCATATTGACTTCCTGGCTCTCAACGATTTCGGCGATGGCGGGCTCTCCGGCATAGACTTTCACGGGGAGGTCGGCGAGGGCATCGGAGACTTGGCGGTATTTGCTTTCATCGGCGATGACGACGCTGTCGGGGAGGAATTCGCGGGCCTGACTGATGAGTAGGTCGGCGTTTCGTCCTGCGGTCAAGACGCTGGCTTCGAAGAGGTCGGGGTGTTGGCGTATGACGCTCAGGGCTTGGGTGCCGATGGAGCCTGTTGAGCCAAGGATTGCTATTTTTTTCTTCATTGTGTGTTCGGATGGTGGGGGCGTTGTGGGTGTGCCAGGCGGGGGAAGCAGCGGTGTGTGTGTTGTTGCTCTTCCCGTTTACACCAGTCCTTCTGGCAGGGCGAGGGTGATTGTTCGCTGTGTCAGGGAATAGTGTTCTATGAAATCTTCATGCAGCGGCAACACCAGTTCGGTGCCATCGGGCGTTTGGAGGTAGATGAGGATGTTGTCGGTGGTGTCGTCGACGGTGTCGACGGTGCCGAGGTGGCCGTGGCGTGTGTCGTAGACCTCAAATCCCGTGAAGGCTTTCCATGAGCTGAGGTGGGCATCGGGCGTGTCTGCTTCGACGTTGAATTTCTTGGGATAGAACACGCTGTGGCCAACGAGACGCTTGGCGGCTTTTTCGTCGTTGATGTCTTCAAATTTGAAGATGGCGGTGTCGTTGTTCTTGAAGCGATATTCTTCCCAGAAGAAGGGCACGAGGATGCCGTTCATGTCGATGACGAGGTAGGGGGCTTCGCCACGGTCGAAGACGTCGTCGGTGAAGAGCAGTTCGGTTTCTCCGCAGATGCCTCTGAATTTGCTGATTTTGCCTATGTAGAAGACTTCGTCTTGCCTGATCATTCTTCTCTTCTGATTTTGGCCCCTAATGAGCAGAGGCGTTGTTCGATGTTTTCGTATCCGCGGTCGATTTGCTCAACGTTGTCGATGCGGCTTGTTCCTTCTGCACTCATGGCGGCGATGAGTAGCGCGATGCCGGCGCGGATGTCGGGGCTCACCATGCGGCAGCCTCTGAGCTTGATTTCGTTGTTGTGTCCGACAACGACGGCGCGGTGTGGGTCGCAGAGGATGATTTGTGCGCCCATATCGATGAGTTTGTCGACGAAGAAGAGGCGGCTTTCAAACATTTTCTGATGGAAGAGCACGGAGCCGCGTGCCTGTGTGGCCACGACGAGGAGTATGCTGAGGAGGTCGGGGGTGAGTCCTGGCCAGGGGGCGTCGGCCACTGTCATGAAGGAACCGTCGATGAAACGGTCGATTTGATAGTGGTCGTGGCGCGGAATGTGGATGTCGTCGCCTTTCACTTCGAGGTTGATGCCCAGGCGGGTGAAGGAATAGGGGATGATGCCCAGGTTGCGGACGGAGGTGTCTTTGATGGTGAGTCCGTTGCCCGTCATGGCGGCCATGCCGATGAAGCTGCCCACTTCAATCATGTCGGGGAGAATGGTGTGTGTGGTGCCTCGGAGTTCTTCCACGCCTTCGATGGTGAGGAGGTTGGAGGCGATGCCGCTGATTTTCGCTCCCATGCTGTTGAGCATTTTGCAGAGCTGCTGTATGTAGGGCTCGCAGGCGGCGTTGTAGATGGTGGTTGTTCCGTGTGCCAGCACAGCGGCCATGATGATGTTGGCCGTTCCCGTGATGGAGGCTTCGTCGAGGAGCATGTAGCAGCCTTCGAGCCTACCTTTCGAGAGGATGTTGAAGGTGCCGGCTGCTTCGTCGTATTTGAATTCTGCACCCAGTTTCTGGAGCCCGTAGAAATGCGTGTCGAGGCGGCGGCGACCGATTTTGTCGCCGCCTGGGCGGGAGATGACGGCGTGGCCAAAGCGGGCAACGAGGGGGCCAAGGAGGAGCACACTGCCGCGCAGGCGCGAGCAGCGCTCGAGAAATTCCTGGCTCTTGAGATAGTTGATGTCGATGTCTTTGGCGCAGAAGGTGATGTCGCCTTTCTGGTGGCGCACGGTTTTCACGTTCATGTCTTCAAGGAGACGGATGAGGTTGTTGACATCGAGGATGTCGGGTATGTTGGCAACGCGCACTTCTTCGCGGGTGAGGATGGTGGCGCAGATGATTTGCAGCGCTTCGTTTTTGGCACCTTGCGGTTTGATTTCGCCGCTGATGCGATGGCCGCCTTCTATTATAAATGAAGCCATAATGTGTTTGGGTTTAGGGTTATAGGTTAGTTGCTTGAAATTGAAATATTAGATGATGGTAAAAAGCAATTTGAACTTTTTTCCTGAATCGGTGTGTGTGTCTGTCTGCCTGCTGCGCTCTGGCGGGTTTAGGCCTGGTTGGCGGGCTTAAGTAGGTGGTCAAAATTATTTTTATAATATAGCATTATTTTTACATTTGGGAAAATAATGCTGACCACTTACTTATCTGTTGGGGTTGTAATATCTGCCGTTTCTCCGCTGGGGGGCGAAACGCTGGCGCTGGCGGGCGAAAATGCTTTGCTTGGTGTTGCTTAGGGCGTTGAGCGTTTCTTCATACGTGATGGCCTGGTTGGTGTAGTGCTCAATGTCGTGGCAGACTTTTTCGTTTTCGACTTCTTCGCCTTTCCATTCGGTGATGCAACGCTTCATGCGCATGGCTATGTCGGCCAACAGGTGTTCGCGCCCCGGTGTGCCGGCGGGCATTTCCTGGATTTTGTCGAGTGTGTTTTCAATGAGGTGTCCGTATTGCCGGAAGCGTATGGCGTTTCCTGGGTAGGAGAGTTTTTTGGGGGCGGATTTGTCTGCCCGTTCTATTTCAACGGGGTATTCGATGTCGAGTTGGTAGTTTGAGATGAAGGCCAAATGGTTCCACAGGACTTCGTAGGCGTTTGGCGATGCCTGCAGCTGCGGGTTGAGGTCGGCCATGACCGTGATGATGTGTTCGGCCATCCGTTGTCTTCTTTGCGGATTGCTTTCGGCCGTGGCGCGGTCGATCATCTCTTGCACCATGCGCCCGTATGCGGGGAATCGCAGTTTTTCTTCTGTTGTGTTGTATTCAAATGCCATGTTGATGATGTGGGGTTTTGCGGTTTTGCTCCTGTGGCCTCTTGTGGGGCTGTTTCCTGCGGATGCGGGGGAGGGGCAAAGAGGGGAAATGGTGTGTGCAGAAACTGGTGCGTTTTTTATCCGTTGAGCAGGTTTCTGCTTTTTCCGGCTACGAATTGCTTCAGATAGAAGGGCTCGTAGTAGGCAACGTCTTCTGTCTCGTTCAGCGCCAGGGCGCGTTCGGCCAAGGGCAGCATGTTTGATGCCTTTGGCACGATTCCTTCTATGAAATGGGCGTTGGGATGCTTGAGCGTGTCGCGGCATTTGTCGGCACCATTGCCGAAAAAGAAAACCGGTTGTTTGTCAAGGATTTCGGCGAAGGAGTTTTCGTTGACGATGACGGCATCTGTTGGCACCACTTCATGGAGGGCACGGTCGTAAATCGCGGTGTAGACTTCCATGCGTCTGGCGTCGATCATCGGGCAGAGCAGCGCGTTGTCGGGGATGTCTTCTCTGTAGAGCAGAATCGGGGTGCAGAGCACTTTGAGCGTGGGGATGCTGATGAGTTTCAAGTCTCTGCCATAGCACAGGCCTTTTGCTGTTGAGACGCCGATGCGTAGGCCCGTGTAGGAACCGGGGCCGGCGCTGACTGAGACGGCATCGAGCGGTATGGCGTGGCTGTCGGCAAAAGACACGGCTTCTTCAACGAAGGGCGCGAGGATTTCTGCGTGGCGACGACCGTTGGTATTGATTTCTTCATGTAGGCAGACGCCGTCCTGACTTAATGCAACGGAGCAGACGTCTGTTGATGTTTCTATATGTAAGATGCAAGACATGGTTTTGGTGGGGATATTGAATGACATGGGGAAGGGGAGTACGGGCGTTGTTGTGCCTCTGATGGCAATTGCTCGTCAGAGGCCAGCTGTCCCTTTCCCTGTTTGTTTTTGGAATATTTTTTTGCCTTGTTCCGGCGCGCTGGCACTTTGTGACGGATTTCTCCATCTGCTTGAGTGACGGCAAAGGAATCGGTTGGGGCGATTTTGACAGTGCTTGGGGTTTGCTCTGCAAAATGTTCCTACCGGTTACTCATTACGCAAAGTTAAGAATAAAATTGAGGATTTTCGTGTTTCGGCGGTAATAAAAATGCGGTGGAATCTGTTTTTGTGTTCTTCCGGCAGCGATGTTTTTTGGTTCATCGTCTGGTGGTTCCGGTTTTCACGGCTCGCGCACGGTCTCTTTGCCGCAGATGTCAAGCCAATTGCTATAGAACGTGGCGGCCGTTTTTTGCCATGAGAAGTCGATGCCTTCTTGCGGTTTGTCGTGGTGGTAATAATGGAGTGGGGGAGCGATGGGGAGTCCTTTGGAGAGGTCGCGTTGGTATTCATTGTGCAGCGTTTTTGGCTCGTATTCCAGGTGACCTACAATGAAAATCTGCTGTGTGCCGTCGGCCGAAGTGACGATGCCGACGCCGCTTTCCTCGCTTTCTGCAACGATGTGCAGTGGATGGCGCTCTATGTCTTTTCGTTGGACTTCCGTGTGCCGACTATTGGGCATGGGGAAGTTTTCAGGGAGATGCCTTAATATGGGGGCATCGCCGGCGAGTTTTTTCTGGATGAAGACGCCGAATTTCTTTGCGGGAAGTTGGTGCTTGGGGATGCCGTACAGATGTTGTAAGGCTGCTTGTGCTCCCCAGCAGATATACAGCGTTGAACGGACGTGGGCTTCTGCCCAGTTCATGATGTGGCATAGCTGCGTCCAATATCTGACATTTTCAAAAGGGAGGTGCTCCACCGGTGCGCCTGTCACAATCATACCATCGAAATGCGGGTTTGGGGCGTTTTCGAAGTATTCGAAATCCGTGTAAAACCTTTCCATGTGTTCCGGCGGAGTGGTTTTGTAGGTTTGGTTGGCGATTTTCATCGGGAGCAGTGCGACGGGGCGGTGGTGGCGGCAGATGACGCGCGCGATGTCGAGTTCCGTCACTGCTTTTTGCGGCATGAGGTTCAGAAACAGGATTCGCAGTGTTTCCTGCGGAAATCCAGAGATATTGTTTTTGTCAAAGGTGGCAATGTCTGCGCCTTCCTTGCGGAGAATGTTGATGGCAGGCATGCCTTGTGGGAGAAAGAGCATGGTGGATGGGGGTGTTTGAAGGCTGACAGAGGTGAAGCCTAGGGTGTTAGTAATGGTAAGTAGGTATTCAAAATGAGAAGCCATTGCATCAGTGTTCCTGCGTTGGGGCAGGGGAACAGCAATGCAATGGCTTCAGGTTGGTTTTATTTACCAAATGTCGACGCGCTTGTTTTTCGGAATGAACAAGGCGTCTTTCTTCGTGATGTTGAATGCCTTATACCAAGCATCGATATGCGGCAACGCACCGTTGACACGCCAGCGTCCTGGGGAGTGTGGGTCAATTTTGTTGAGCTGACGGAGCATGGCTTCGCGGATGTTTCCACCCCAAACCAGGGCGTAGCTCAAGAAGAAGCGCTGCTCGGGCGTAAAGCCGTCTTTAGTGCCAAGCGGGTTTTCTTTCGTGGCGTTTTGAAATGCCTGGAAAGCGATGTTCAAACCGCCGTGGTCTGCGATGTTCTCGCCCAGGGTGAGTTCGCCGTTTGCATGTAGGCCAGGAAGCACTTCGATTTTGTTGAAGAAATCGGCCATGACCTTGGTGCGTGCTTTGAAGTTTTCTCCGTCGGCTTTGGTCCACCAATTGCGAAGGTTGCCTTCCTTGTCGAATTGGCTGCCCTGATCGTCGAAGCCGTGGGTCATTTCGTGTCCGATGACCACGCCGATGGCTCCATAGTTGCAAGCGTCGTCTGCTTCGGCATTGAAGAAGGGAGGTTGCAGGATGCCGGCAGGGAAGCAGATTTCGTTGGTCGTTGGATTGTAGTAAGCGTTGATGGTTTGCGGAGTCATGAGCCATTCCGTCTTGTCGGTCTTTTTGTTGACGCGCTTTTCGATGTAGTAGCGGCTCATAAACTGGGTGGCCTTGGTGAGGTTCTCATAGTATGAGAGTGAATCGTTGATGTCAAGCGCATCGTAGCTCATCCATGTGTCGGGGTATCCGATTTTCACGTAGAACGCATCCAGCTTGTCGTGGGCCTGCTTCTTTGTTGCTTCGCTCATCCACTTTTGCTGGTCGATGCGCTGTCCGAGGGCGATTTGAAGGTTTCTGACAAGTTCGGTCATTCTCTTCTTGGAACTTTCGGGGAAGTATTTTTCAACATACATCTTCCCGACGGCCATGCCCAGGACAGACTCGACAGCGGAAACGCCACGCTTCCAACGCGGACGATCTTGCTCGGCTCCGCTCATGATGTGTCCGTAGAAGTTGAAGGATTCCTTGCGGAAATCGTCGCTCAACGCGCCAGTGGCATCATCCACCAGTTTGAAATACAGATATGCCTTCAAGTCTTCAATTGCGCTCTCGGCTAAAATTTTTTCAACTTCGTGGATGGGCTCAGGCTGATTAACAGAGATGGACTCAAAGGCAGGGACGCCGTTGAGGAGGAAAAGCGTGCTCCAGTCGATGCCTGGATAGTCGGCAAGCAGTTGCTGATAGCTCATTTTGTGGTAGTTGCCTTCAACGTCGCGCAATTTTGTAGCACTGTATGATGCTTTTGCAATGCGCGTTTCGATGTTGAGGACGGCCTCCATTCTCTTTTGGGCTGTCGCTTCGTCGCAGCCCGTCATGAGAAACAGTTTCTTGACATAGGCTTTATATCCTTCACGTACTTTTTTCGTGGCTTCTTCGTCGCTCAGATAGTAGTCGCGTTCTCCCATGGAAAGGCCGCCTTGATTGACCTGCATGAGATTCCATTGCGAGTCTTTGAGGTCGGCGTCACAGCCAAAGCCGAAAAATGTTGACACGCCTTCGCTTGAAAGGCGTGCGGCGTGGTATTGCACCGATTTACGGTCGGCAATTTTTTCAATCTCTGCCAGTTTTCCCTTGATGGGCGTATAGCCCTCTCTGTTTCTTCTGACGCTGTCCATGGAAAGGCGATAGAGGCTACCGATTTTCTGCTGGAGAGAGCCTTGGGGATAGGTGTTGTTTGCGAACTGCTCTATCATTTCGCGTAGCTGCTTCTGGTTGTTTTCCTGGAGCTCGTCAAACTGGGAATAGCGTGAAAATTCCGGGGTGAGCGGATGTCTTTCAATCCAGCCGCCAGCGGCATACTGATAAAAGTCGTTTCCTGGTTTGACGCTGAGGTCCATATTGGCCTTGTCAATGCCTGTTTGTGCTGTTGTCTGTGCAAAACCCGTTGCGGCGCTGAAGGCCAGGATTTGCAGTAGCATTGTTTTTAAAGTCATATTGTTATTCTGCTTTTTAGATGGGTGGTCAGCATCGATAAAAATCATATTGACCACTTGCTTTTAGATTCCAATTACTGATTGAGGGTCTCAACCTCTTCCATAGCTGCTTCCCATTCGTTTTCGGCTTGCTTGAGCTGCTTCTTCACTTCGTCATACCGAGCGAAGAGTTTGGCATCTTGCGCTCCTTCCGGTGTGGACAACATCGCTTCAATTTCCTTGATTTCCTGCTCGAGTTCCAGAACCTGTTTTTCCTTTTCCTCGACGGATTTTTCTGCCTTTC
>ENA-OQCZ01000339-OQCZ01000339.1-human-gut-metagenome-genome-assembly--contig:-NODE-339-length-13131-cov-3.618733_pt1:10000-13131 | contig 13131 bp, 7 predicted proteins | sample MGYA00242505_ERZ504594 | MGnify/ENA primary metagenome ERZ504594 (study PRJEB26092, sample SAMD00036329) | human gut metagenome | host: Homo sapiens | study: EMG produced TPA metagenomics... | reverse complement strand
GATCTCGCGGGCGGTCTGCTCGCTCTCGTCCTTCAGACGCTGATTGATCTCGCGCAGCTTGACGGCTGCATCGTGGGTCGCTTCGTTTTCAATGGACTGGACGAGCATCTCGCGTGCTTCGTCGCGGGTCATGCTGGCAATCTGCTCCAGCTTTTCTACCTGCTCGAGCTTGATGCGCTCGAGTTCTTCCTTTTCCTTCTGGCTTGCGTCCAGCTGGCGGTTAAGGTCATCATTTTTGCGGTCGAGCATGTCGCTCTTCTTGTCCAGTGCTTCCTCGCGCTGAATCAGGCGGCGCTCAAGCTGCTGGGTTTCGTTGCGGCGTTCCTTCAGCTCGCGGTCGGCTTCGACGCGCTGCTTGTGGATTTCGTCCTTTGCCTCGAGTATGGATTCGCGTTTTTTGGTCTCGCCGGCCTTGATCGCTTCGTTGATGATGCGGGTGGCCTCGGTCTCGGCAGAGCCGATCTCTTTTTCCGCAACGCTCTTGCGATACAGGAATCCGATGATTACGCCTACTGCGAGACACACGATACCGGTGATGATCGGTATGATGATGTTGCTCATGTCTGTTGGTGTGTCCTCCTATTTACGAATTTTTGGGAGACGGCACAAAACCAAGACAATACCGCAGATCTGCGGTGCTGTTTCTCAATAGAGCGGCAGTTCGGCAGAAAACAAGCTGATTCCACGGTGAAACACGCGCAGCACGCATGAGCACTGCACGAAGAATAAAGGCAGAATACGCCGAAAAAGCGAAGATTCGCTCGAAAAATCAGGGTTTTGCGCTGTCAAAAGAAAAATGCGGTTCCGTCAATCCGCATCGGAATTGGCGGTTCATGATAATGCCCTAGGGCAATATCGCACAATCAAACTGCGGTGCTTTGCGGAAATTTTGCGCCCTGACTTCGTTGCGCTTTCTTGCAATACATCAAGTATTGCTGCAAAAACGCGCCTAATCAGGACACAAAATTTGCTCGCAAATCACTCTTGTTCAATTATGCGGCATTGCCCTTGAAAAAAGCCGTGCTCACCATTGGCACCGGCTCTGTTACAGCAGGTATTATACTATGTTTAATTGTAAAGCCTATTCGTCAAACTGTCAAGAAAAAGACAAGCTGACATACGCGGTTTTTGGTGTTTTTTGAAAACGGTCGGTGTGCGCTCTTGTGAACAGCAGGGCGATTTGCTATAATAATTCTGTATTCCCTCATGGAAGAGACGAGGAGGAACGACTATGAACGAGTCTATGTGCCGCGTACAGCGCGGTTCTTTCGTATATTATACCTGCCGACGGATTCCGGTGCGGCATGCCTTCACCACCAAATTCGGCGGTGTGAGCACAGGCGCGTGCGAAAGCCTGAATTTAGGCTTCAACCGCGGTGACGAGTTGGAGAATGTGCGCGAAAACTATCGCCTGCTGGGCGAGACGCTCGGCGTGGATGAGACGCGCATGACGCTCACCAAGCAGATCCACGACACGCAGGTGTCGGTCGTGACTGAGGACAAGGTCGGCATGGGTCTGCACCGCCCGATGGAGTGGCAGTCGGACGCGATCGTGACCGCGCTGCCGGATACGCCCATCATCGGCTTTTACGCGGACTGTGTTGTCACCCTATTATATGATCCTGCGACGCACACCGCAGGCGTGTGTCATTCCGGCTGGCGCGGCATGGCGGCGGGCATTCTGCCCAAAACCGTAGACGTCATGGCGGAGCAGCTCGGCACCAAGCGAGAAAGCCTTGTTGCGGTGCTCGGTCCGTCCATCCGGCAGGAGTGCTTCGAGACCGATGCGGATGTGCCGGAAGCGATGGAAGAGCTGCTCGGTGCACAGGTGCATCCGTTCATCATGGAGAAAGGTCCGAAATTCCATGTGGACCTGCAGGGCATTGGCGTAAAGCTGCTGCAGGATGCCGGACTTTCGGCGGAAAATGTGATCGACAGCGGCATCTGCACCATGTGTCATTCGGATGAGTTCTGGTCGCACCGCGTAACGCACGGCGTGCGCGGCGTGCAGGGCGGCATGATCTGTCTGTAAGCGAAAGGATCAATACAATGAAAAGTTGGAAAAAAGCGTGCGCTGGCGCTGACAATGGCGGCTTTGGTCGTGCTCAGCGGCTGCACGTTCCCAATTTGGACGGGGAAACGACGGCGACGGCGCACCGGTAGACAACGTGGATGTGTCGGACGCGTATTTCGGTCTGGCGTGGTATCGCTCGGGCACAACGCTCAATCCGGTCATGGACGGTTACCGAGGTCAACAGTCATGCTGCGTGAGGCTGCTTTAACGAGGGTCTTTTTGAGATAAAAAGCGATTTTACACTCGAAAACGAGCTGTGCGAGGACTATAACGAGCGATGGAACCACGTTCAGCTTTACGATAAAAAAGGGCATCAAGTTCTGGTCGGGTGCGGAGCTGACGGCAAGTGATGTTGCCGAAAGTCTCAAGACTGTGCTGGAAAACGAAAGTTCGCCGTACCACAACCGACTGACCGAGGTTTCCTCGATCGAAGTGGTGACAAAGCGCATGGTTCGCATTACGCTTGCGTCGCCGAACGTCAACTTCCCGAAACTGCTGGATATTCCAATCTATCGGGCGGGTACGACGGACGAAGGAGAGTTCGCAGAGGGCACCGGACCGTACAAGCCGGTTCAGAACGGCGCCGCATGGACGCTGGAGGCCAACGAGAATTGGCACGGCGGCTTTCTCGGCACCATTCGCCACATTACGCTGGTCAAAATGACGCGCGCGGATGCGGCGGACACCAGCTTCCGCACCGGCGATGTATCCATCATGCGCAGCGCGCGTATTGCGCCGGACGACCAGAATATTGCGTTCACCGGCGAGGTCGATACCGTTCCGGTGAGCAGTGCTATGCTGCATTATATCGGTTTGAATTACAATAACAGCCAGTTCGCAAATGCAAAAGTGCGGCAGGCGCTTTCCATGGCGATCAGCCGTCAGGGACTGTGCGCAACCCAGCTGCAGGATTATGCCGATCCGGCGGTGCTGCCGATCAATCCGCAGCCGGCGGATACCGGCGTGTCGTACAGCCTGTCGGCGGATTTGATGACTGCGGCACAGCTGCTGCGCGAGGCGGCACAGGAGGGTGCGGCTTCGGCAGGCGGCAGCGACG
>ENA-OQCZ01000339-OQCZ01000339.1-human-gut-metagenome-genome-assembly--contig:-NODE-339-length-13131-cov-3.618733_pt1:0-5000 | contig 13131 bp, 7 predicted proteins | sample MGYA00242505_ERZ504594 | MGnify/ENA primary metagenome ERZ504594 (study PRJEB26092, sample SAMD00036329) | human gut metagenome | host: Homo sapiens | study: EMG produced TPA metagenomics... | reverse complement strand
GAGCGAGTCTGAAAAGGGCGTATGAAGTTGCAGGTATTAGACCCGAAACCGGGTGACCTATCCATGAGCAGGCTGAAGCGGTGGTAAGACACCGTGGAGGGCCGCACCCACGTCTGTTGAAAAAGCCGGGGATGACTTGTGGATAGCGGAGAAATTCCAATCGAACTCGGAGATAGCTGGTTCTCCCCGAAATAGCTTTAGGGCTAGCGTTATTTTAGATTACCGGAGGTAAAGCACTGAATGGTCTAGGGGCCGCGAGGTTACCAAAGCCTATCAAACTCTGAATGCCGGATAATTGATGAATAGCAGTCAGACTGTGTGAGATAAGTCTCATAGTCAAAAGGGAAACAGCCCAGATCTACAGCTAAGGTCCCAAATGAACACTAAGTGGAAAATGATGTGAAACTGCGAAGACAACCAGGATGTTGGCTTAGAAGCAGCCACTCATTCAAAGAGTGCGTAATAGCTCACTGGTCGAGTGGTTTTGCGCAGAAAATGTAACGGGGCTAAGTGTTCAACCGAAGCTTAGGCATTGCAGTAATGCATTGGGTAGGGGAGCGTCGTATGCGGGGCGAAGTCAGAGCGGAAGCACTGGTGGACTGCATACGAGTGAGAATGCCGGAATAAGTAGCGAGAATTATGTGAGAATCATAATGGCCGAAAATCTAAGGTTTCTTGGGGAAGGTTCGTCCGCCCAAGGTTAGTCGGGAGCTAAGCTCAGGCCGAAAGGCGTAGGCGATGCACATACGGTAGAAATTCCGTAACCACCGAACATTTAAGCTAGAGGGACGCTTTCTTTAAGTCTATCCCGGGCGATGGTTGCCCCGGGCGTAAGGGACCGAAATATAGTAGGGAAGTAGATGGCGAGAGAGACGAGAAAAGCTCTAGTGTATACTAAGGTGCCCGTACCGCAAACCGACACAGGTAGATGGGATGAGTATTCTAAGGCCAACGGGAGAAGGGTTGTTAAGGAACTCGGCAAATTGACCCCGTAACTTCGGGATAAGGGGCGCCTGCGAGAGCAGGCCGCAGTGAAAAGGCCCAAGCGACTGTTTAGCAAAAACACAGGTCTCTGCTAAATCGAAAGATGACGTATAGGGGGTGACGCCTGCCCGGTGCTGGAAGGTTAAGGGGAGTGCTTAGCGCAAGCGAAGGTGCGAACTTAAGCCCCAGTAAACGGCGGCCGTAACTATAACGGTCCTAAGGTAGCGAAATTCCTTGTCAGGTAAGTTCTGACCCGCACGAATGGCGTAACGATTTGGGCACTGTCTCAACAGCCCGCCCGGCGAAATTGTAGTACCGGTGAAGATGCCGGTTACCCGCAACTAGACGGAAAGACCCCATGGAGCTTCACTGTAGCTTGATATTGGATCTCGGTATTCCATGTACAGGATAGGTGGGAGGCTAGGAAGTAAGCGCGCCAGCGTTTATGGAGCCAACCTTGGGATACCACTCTTGGGATATTGGGATTCTAACCTGCGACCATGAATCTGGTCGGGGGACACTGTCAGGTGGGCAGTTTGACTGGGGCGGTCGCCTCCAAAAGAGTAACGGAGGCGCTCAAAGGTTCGTTCAGCACGGATGGAAATCGTGCACTGAGTGTAAACGCATAAACGAGCCTAACTGCGAGAATGACGGTTCGAGCAGTAACGAAAGTTGGAGTTAGTGATCCGGCGGTATGTGAATGGAAATGCCGTCGCTCAACGGATAAAAGCTACCCTGGGGATAACAGGCTGATCTCCCCCAAGAGTCCACATCGACGGGGAGGTTTGGCACCTCGATGTCGGCTCATCGCATCCTGGGGCTGAATTCGGTCCCAAGGGTTTGGCTGTTCGCCAATTAAAGCGGTACGCGAGCTGGGTTCAGAACGTCGTGAGACAGTTCGGTCCCTATCTGTTGCGGGCGCAGGAATATTGAGAGGAGCTGTCCTTAGTACGAGAGGACCGGGATGGACGTACCGCTGGTGCACCAGTTGTTCTGCCAAGGGCATAGCTGGGTAGCTAAGTACGGACGAGATAAACGCTGAAGGCATCTAAGCGTGAAACTCCCCTCGAGATAAGTGTTCCCATCCTTCGGGAGTAAGGCCCCTTGTAGACTACAAGGTTGATAGGTCAGGAGTGGAAGTGCAGTAATGTATGGAGCGGACTGATACTAATAGGCCGAGGGCTTGACCTTAAATGTTAGGTAACCTCGAAAGATAGCTTGCGAGTAGGATTGTTCAGTTTTGAGGGTGTAAAGACCTTCTAAAAAGTTTTCTGAGAGAGAAAACAGCGAAGAAGATAGCGCGTGAGCGCAGGTAAAGCTTCTTTTGCATACTTTTCTTCTCGAAGAAAAGTATGCACCATTAGCTCAGTTGGTAGAGCAACTGACTCTTAATCAGTGGGTCCACGGTTCGAGCCCGTGATGGTGTACCAGATTCGGTGCGCTGTGGGTTCGAGAGAGTCCACAGCGAAACCGAGATACCGGAAGTCTAACTGTTATGGCCCGTTGGTCAAGCGGCTAAGACGGCGGCCTCTCACGCCGCAAACGGGAGTTCGATTCTCCCACGGGTCACCAAATTTCTTCAAGAAAGATGTTGACAGCAGGCTGATGGTATGTTATAATAATAAAGCTGCACAGGAATGTGCGACGAAATAGTAGGTGTTAATGGTGACGAGGGTACACCTGTTCCCATTCCGAACACAGTAGTTAAGCTCGTTTACGGTGACAATACTTGGCTGGCGACGGCCCGGGAAGATAACTCAACGCCTACACCTGCGGATCGCAGATCCGCTCGATTATTCCTCAATAGCTCAGTTGGTAGAGCATGCGGCTGTTAACCGCAGTGTCGTTGGTTCGAGTCCAACTTGAGGAGCCACTCAGACAATGCTTTGCCGTCACTTCATTGTGACGGCAGGGTAAAGTCGATTCCCTATATGGGCCTTTAGCTCAGTTGGTTAGAGCAACCGGCTCATAACCGGTCGGTCCCGGGTTCAAGTCCCCGAAGGCCCACCAAATTAAGTTAATATGGCCCGGTAGCTCAGTTGGTTAGAGCGCTAGCCTGTCACGCTAGAGGCCGTGGGTTCAAGTCCCATCCGGGTCGCCATTCTTCAATCGGAAACGATTGAAGGAATATGCCTCTGTAGCTCAGTCGGTAGAGCAGGGGACTGAAAATCCCCGTGTCGGTGGTTCGATTCCGTCCCGGAGGCACCATTTTTCAATGAGTGCCGTAGCACTCATTGAAAAAATAATACCTCCAAGCCAAGGAATCGAAAGCTGGCTCTTGGAAATATGCCGGTGGCATATTTCAACCAGCGTGGCTTTTGCCGCAGCAAAAGCGATTCCGCCCGGAGATGTAGCGTCGGAGCGGTAAGTAACCCGTCTTCGAGTCAAAGAATCGCGTTAGCGCGAAAAACTAAATATGCGGCTGTAGCTCATCTGGTAGAGCGCCACCTTGCCAAGGTGGAGGTAGCGAGTTCGAGCCTCGTCAGCCGCTCCACATGGTACCATAGCCAAGCGGTAAGGCGTGGGACTGCAACTCCCTGATCCCCAGTTCGATTCTGGGTGGTACCTCCAAAAGACTGATGTGAAAACATCAGTCTTTTTGTTTTGCACAAAATCACACGAATTTGCACAAATTCAGGTAAAGGTTGACAAATACTGTAGACTGTGTTATATTCCACTTATGGATGCACTACGGCGTCCATGCAATAAAAGGAGGAATTTAATATGACACTCAGAAAGCGACTGATCGCGCTGAGCATGGCGGCAGCCTGCGCAGCAACAGCTTTTGCCGGTGCAGCATTCACCGACCAGAGCAGCATCAAGGTGGACAGCAAGGTAATCGACACCCTGACCGAGAAGAACGTTATCAAGGGCTTTGAGGACGGTTCGTTCAAGCCGGACACGCTCGTCACCCGTGCCCAGATGGCAAAGATGATGTTTGTACTGCGTACCGGTTCGGATGATGCGTCTTACTACGCAAAGGATATGACCGACACGTTTGCGGATACGGCCGGTACCTGGTCGAACGGCTACGTTAAGTATTGTCAGGCGTACGGCATTGTTTCCGGCAAGTCGAGCACGGTTTTTGCGCCGAATGCGTCTGTAACAACTGCTGAAGCCGCGAAAATGCTGCTGGTATACAGCGGTCACGATGTACAGAAGGATGGTCTGACCGGTGCACAGTGGAAGGAAAACACCTTGAAGCTGGCAGATAAAGACGGTCTTCTGGTCTCTGTAAATACAAAGCCGGATGATGCGCTCCCGCGTCAGTATGCCGCGCAGATGATTTACAACGCAATCAGCAAGTAAGCACGCAGCAAAGAAAAAGTCCCTCGATCGAGGGACTTTTTTTCATCTTCATAAAATCTAAAGAAATTCCCTGCGGAAAACAACAGAAACCTGTGGTAAGATAGAAGTAACGAAAGGGGGAAGGGAAATGGAAAAGCTGACTGTTCTGGTGGTGGACGACGACCGCGAAATCGTGGAAAGCATTGCGATATTCCTGCAGGCGGACGGCTATCTGGTACGCAAGGCGTACAACGGTCTGGAGGCGCTCGACATCGTAATGACCGAGAACGTACACCTTATCATCCTTGACATTATGATGCCCGAGCTGGACGGAATCAAAACCTTATTAAAGGTAAGAGAAAGCAAAAATCTGCCGATCATCCTGCTGTCGGCCAAGAGCGAGGACGCGGACAAAATCCTCAGGACTGACCGCGGGTGCGGATGATTACATTACAAAGCCGTTTAACCCGTCCGAGCTGGTCGCGCGCGTGAAAAGCCAGCTGCGCCGCTATACCCAGCTGGGCGCGATGCAGATAAAGGAAACGCAGATCGTCATCCGCGGACTGGTGCTCGACACCGAGAGCAAAAGCGTGACGGTAGACGGCGAAGCTGTTCGTCTCACACCGCTCGAATACAAAATACTTGAGCTGCTGTGCCGTCACCCGGGAAGGGTGTTCTCCACCGAGGAGATTTACCGACAGGTGTGGAATGACGATATTGTCAGTGAC
>ENA-OQCZ01000337-OQCZ01000337.1-human-gut-metagenome-genome-assembly--contig:-NODE-337-length-13193-cov-6.317542_pt1 | contig 13193 bp, 9 predicted proteins | sample MGYA00242505_ERZ504594 | MGnify/ENA primary metagenome ERZ504594 (study PRJEB26092, sample SAMD00036329) | human gut metagenome | host: Homo sapiens | study: EMG produced TPA metagenomics assembly of... | reverse complement strand
ACTTTGCGTTTCAGCACGAGTTTCGACCTGCCAGAAAACGAACTCGAAGATGTCATCATCCATGAAATGATACACTACAGAATTGCGTATAATTGCATGAGGGACACTTCATCCCACGGGCAGATGTTCAAGAGCATGATGCAGGAAATCAACAGAGAGCATGGACGAAATATCGCCATCCGCCATCGCATGGTTGAATCGGGTGGCTCGCAAATTGTTGACACACGCAAACGGCTATCTCGTCATGTGGTGGCCGTCGTGAAGTTTAAAGACGGCCGCACGGGTATCAAGGTGTTGCCGCGCATCGTTCAGCGCATTTCCAATTATTACAACAAGGTGGGGGCTGCTTCCCATGTGGAGAGCGTGGACCTTTATTTCTCCTTAGACCCCTATTTCGATCTTTACCCAAATTCCTCCGCTTTGAAGGTACACATAATAGCCCCCGATGTCTTGGAAGAGCATTTGAAGAATGCCAACAAGATGTATTGCGAAGGCGAAAAGGTGGGGCTTGTGTGATGTCAGCGAGCTTTTCGCTTGAAGGCGTTGCCTTGTTGTGAATGCGGTCTATTTTGCAGAGGGTAAAAACCTTTTGCTATTGCGATATGATTAAGGGGTGTTCTAAAACAGAAATTTAGAACACCCCTTAATCGTATCGTTGTTTTCAGAACGGGATTCAGAATGCCTTCTGTCTTTTCCTGCAGAAGACGAGTAGGCCGACGAACGTGATGAGTCCGTTGAGCATAAGCAGTTCGTAGCCGAAAGTGTATTGCCACCAGCGTGGCGCTCCCCAGTCGAGTAAGGCGCAAATTAGTGGTGCGGCGATGCAGACGTATGGCACGCGGCAATCGAAGGCCGCTTGGCGCGTGAAGAGTCCGAAGGCATAAAGACCGAGTAGCGGCCCGTAGGTGTAAGACGCCATGACATAGATGGCGTTGATGACACTGGTGTCGTTGAGCGCCCTAAAGATGATGATGCAGAGTAGGAAGGCCAGACACATGGATAGATGGATGCGGCGGCGGATTTTGCGCTGGCGTTCAGCGTCGTTCACACGGTCTTCCAGGTGCAAGAGGTCGATGCAGACACTCGTGGTGAGCGAAGTGATGGCAGAATCGGCACTGGAAAATGCTGCCGCCACGATGCTGATGCAGAAGGGAATGACAAAGAAAAATCCCAGTGCGCCCGACGAAACGAGCATGGGAAGCAGGGCGTCGCCCGATGACGGGGGCTGTATGCCGCGTGCCGCACAGAGCGTGTAGAGCAAAATTCCAAGGGCCAACAGGAGTAGGTTGACTGGGAGGAAGCAGGCACCATAGGCACACATATTTTTCTGGGCCTCGCGTAGGTTTCTGCACGTGAGGTTTTTCTGCATCATGTCTTGGTCAAGCCCCGTCATGACAATCACGATGAAAATACCGCTGAGAAATTGCCGCCAGAAATTCTGCTTGCTGGTAGCATCCCAGCAGAAAATCTGTGAATAGTCGCTTTGGCGGATGGTGTCAACCGTTTCAGAGAAATCGAGATGGAGCGTGTTTGCCGCCATGAAGAGCATACCAACGAGGGCCAACAGGAGGCAGAGCGTTTGCAGGGCATCGGTGCGCACGATGGAGAAGAGACCGCTGTGGCGTGTGTAGAGCCAGATGAGTGTCAGCACGGCAGCCGCCAGCAGGATGAAAACGGGCAGAGAGTCGCTAGTGCGTGGGGGATGATGAACTGTTTGCAGAACGAGGCACACCAAAAAAGAGACGGGCTGCCGCTCCAGTGAGTTTTGCTGAGAATGAAGAAGAAAAGCGCCAGTGCGGTGAGTGTGCGGTCCGAAGCGGCTTTCCAGATAAGAATAAAATGCTGGTGAGTTTCAGCCGGTAATAGAGTGGGAGCAGCACGAAGGCTACAACGAGGTAGCCAAAGAAAAAAGCCTGCACACATTTGCAGGTAGGTCATGCCCGTGCTCGCCACCCATCCAGGGACGGAGATAAACGATACGCCAGAGATGCTGGCGCCAATCATGCCGAAGCCGACCATCCACCACGGAGAGCGGCGAGAGGCACGGAAGAAAGCATCGTTGTCGTTGTGCTTGCGGCTGGTGTGTCGGCTGATGAGCAGGAGCAGAAGAAAATAGGCCACTAAGGTGGCAAACATCATTAAAGCCATAGAGATAGTTGGTTGGGGGGTGGAATTACGGTTCGGCCTGCTTGTTTTTCAGATATAGATGAAACCGTGGGCCTAAGTAATGGTAAAAAATAACTTGAGCAATTTTGAGGAATAAGGAATTGTTTCTTATGCCCTGTATTTTTGCCGCTTTTGAAATTTGTCATCGGTCACATAGCCCGCTATGCTCCCTCTTCCAAATTCCAAAACCAACAAAAATACAGGTCAAAATTGCTCAACTTATTCTTTCACCATTACTAAAATACAGGCCAGTCTGTAAATAACTGGCCTGTGGTATAATAAGTATGTAGATGCGTTTCGGATGAGCATCTGTCAAACGTTCCTTTTATTTGCTTATCAAGAAAATTGCTGGAATCTTTCCGAGGTCGGGCAGTCCCGTCTGTTTCCATTCGCTAATGCGTCGTGTGCGGATAAACTCCTGTTCCGTGGTCAATCCGGCCGCCACGCAGAGGCGCGTTTTCGGGTTGCAGGCACTGCAAATGTCGGCAAAGAGTTTGGCGTTGCGATAAGGCGTCTCGATAAACAATTGCGTTTGGTTTTCATTGATGGCACGCGCTTCCAGTTGTTTGAGACGCTTGCTGCGGGCACTGCTGTCGATGGGCAGATAGCCGTGGAAAGCAAAGCTCTGTCCGTTGAATCCCGAGGCCATGACCGACAGCAGGATAGAAGAAGGGCCAACGAGCGGAACCACGCTGAGCCCCTCGCGTTGCGCGATGGCCACCACGTCGGCTCCGGGATCGGCAACAGCCGGACACCCCGCTTCACTGATGACCCCCACAGATTCGCCTTTTCTGAGTGGCTCGAGATAGCGCGAGAAAAGGGCGGGGTCGGCGTGTTTGCCCATGGGATAGAATGTGAGCGAATCAATGTCAATGTCGCGGTCCACCTGTTTCAGAAAACGGCGGGCAGTTCGGATTTCCTCCACGATGAAGTGGCGGATGGAATGGATGACGTCAGTGTTGTAGGCTGGGAGAACGCGGTCGATGGCGGTCTGTCCCAAGGTGACGGGAATGAGATATAACGAGGCCATATTGTCAGTTTGAAAATGGGTGAATGCCTCAAAGAAGCGTAGGCAGTTTGGAGAATATTTTCTTTCCCTTGGCATAATATTGCCACAAGAGAGAGTAGGGCGCAATTTCAGGAACATCGTTGGTCGTTGCTTCCTGCATCAGGCGTTGGCGGTCGGCCTTCAGTTCGCCCTTCCATTGTTTGAATGCCTTGCGCCCTTGGCGTATCGCTTTGGCGTTGGCCACGTCCCCCTTCAAGGCAAACTGCAAGGCCGCCAGATAATCCAGCCAGAAACGCCAGCGCATCACGCGGCAAAGTTGTTTCTCTGGCAGATTCTTGTAGAGCATGGCCAGATTGTTTCGGAAATTGAGAAACGTTTTCCGCGGATTACCTTGTTCCAGAGAGGCGCCCCCAACGTGCCACACCTTGCTTTGCGGGATGCACACAATGCGTCGGCCGCGTCGGCGCAGGCGCCAGCAGAGGTCAATTTCTTCCTGATGGGCAAAGAAGCGGCCGTCGAGTCCGCCCGTTGCACGCCAGTCTTCAGCGCGAATCATCAGAGCCGCCCCTGTGGCCCACAACACGTCGGCGATGTCGTCATATTGCCCTTCATCGTTTTCAACGTCGGCAAAGACGCGTCCGCGGCAGTACGGATAACCATAGATGTCAAGGAAACCTCCCGCCGCGCCCGCATATTCAAACCTGTTGCGCTCCTTAAACGAAAGGATCTTCGGTTGGCAGGCCGCCACGTCCTGATGGCTGTCCATGTATTCCAGCAGCGGTTTGAGCCATCCCTCCGACACTTCCACGTCGGAGTTCAGCAAGAGGAAAAACTCAGCGTCAGTTTGCTTGAGCGCTTGGTTGTAGCCTTCGGCAAAACCGTAGTTTTTCGGAAGGCGTATCTGTTTTATGTCTGGAAATTCGCGTGAGAGCATGTCGCAGGAATCATCGGACGACCCATTGTCTGCCACGATGACTTCGCCGTCTTCGCCCGTGCCTTTGACGACAGAGGGCAGAAATTGCCGCATCATGTTGCTGCCGTTCCAATTGAGAATGACAACGGCTACTCTTTTCTGGTTGCTCATGATCTTTTGTTGTTCAATAATAAAGAGGCTGGCCCCACTTGCTTAGTAATGTTGAAAAAATAACTTCCGCAATTTTGCCGTGGCAAGAAATATTTTATTTACCCACCTGCCTTTTCGGCTCTTTTCGAACTTATTCTCAGTCACAATGCTCGCATTGCTCCTTCGAATAAGCTCAAAAATAGCTCAAAAATGCAGGTGCAAAATTGCGGAACTTATTCTTTCAACATTACTTATCACTGTTGCCGCCTCTGGGAAAATCAGTTTACTTCAGCCTTTCCCCAAGCAGACATTCCCCGTCTTCAGAGAAATCTCCCAGGCGTATGGTGGAGATGGTGTTGTCGGTCACTTGGTCGGCGGGCATAGACACGCGGATATAGTTGTCCGTGAATCCGTTTAGCCTGTCTCCGTGTTTCGCATGTTCCCAAAGCACTGGGCGCTCCGTCCCCACATATTTCGCATAGAAAGCGCGGCGTTTCTCTTCCGATAGTGCCAGGAGACGTTGGCTGCGCTCGTGTTTCGTTTGTGCGTCCACCACGTAGGGAATGTCCAGCGCCTTTGTGCCCGGGCGTTCAGAATAGCTGAATACGTGGAGCTGCGAAATGTCCAATCCCTTGATAAACAGGTAGGCATCTTCAAAATATTCGTCCGTCTCGCCGCGTGTGCCAACGATGACATCCACACCGATGAAAGCATCCGGCATCATTTCCTTCACCTTGCTGATTTTGTGTGCGAAGAGCGCCGTGTCGTAGCGTCGGTGCATGAGGCGCAACACGTCGTCGGAACCGCTTTGGAGAGGAATGTGGAAGTGTGGCATGAAAGCCCGCGACTGCGCACAATATTCAATGATTTCGTCCGTCAGCAAATTCGGTTCGATGCTCGAAATGCGGTAGCGCTCAATGCCTTCAACATGGTCGAGCGCTTTGACGAGGTCGAAAAACGTCTCCTTCGTCGTGCGTCCGAAGTCGCCGATGTTCACCCCCGTGATCACGATTTCCTTGCCCCCTTCTTTCGCCACGGCCTCAGCTTGCGCCACCAGCGAAGCGATGGATCCGTTGCGGGATCGTCCGCGTGCGATGGGGATGGTGCAGTAGGTGCAATAATAATTGCAGCCGTCTTGCACCTTCAGAAAATAGCGCGTGCGGTTTCCGCGCGAGCACGACGGGACGAAGGTGGCGATTTCGCGCGTTGGCACAGTGATGGCCTCGTGGCAGGCATCGCCTTCAGAGAGCGCCTTCTTCTGCGCCATGCGTTCGCGGATGTAGCGCACCACTTCTCCCTTGTATTCCATGCCAACGACCAAGTCAACACCATCGAATCCAGCAATCTCCTCTGGTTTCAGTTGCGCATAGCATCCCATCACCACCACAAAGGCTCCCGGATGTTCACGCGTGAGGCGGTGGATGGTCTGTCGACACTTATGGTCGGCCACGTCGGTGACAGAGCAGGTGTTGATGATACATATATCGGCATGCTCCCCCTTTTCAGCGGCACGCACGCCCTGTCGGGCCAAAGTGTCGCGCAGGGAAGACGTTTCGGCAAAATTGAGTTTACATCCTAACGTGGCATACGCTGCACACAGATTTGTTTCGAGGCTCTCTTCAGTCATATATATAAGTAGATGTTCAAAATTTGTGTTCATGCACCCCTCCATCCCCTGCATGGCGGCAGAAAAAGGAAGAGAATCAGGCATCCAGCTCCGCAGCGGGAGAAAAATGCCATTTTTTAGTAATAGTAAAAAAATAACTTGACCAATTTTGTGGAGTAAGGAGTTATTTCTTATGCCCTGTCTTTTGCCGCTTTTGAAATTTGTCATCGGTCACATAGCCCGCTATGCTCCCTCTTCCAAATTCCAAAACCAACAAAAATACAGGTCAAAATTGCTCAACTTATTCTTTCACTATTACTTAAAACGGGGCATTTCCCCTCGTTTTGTGCAATTTGAAAGGGAAAGCAAAGTTACAATAATATCCTCACGTAGTAAAATGACATGCGGATATTTTTAAATGCACATTGAAAACCAGGGATTTATGCTCTCCTAATGTTAAAAAACGCCCTAAAACGAAAAATATTTCGGGAAACACTTGCATGATATTCAAAACCTCCGTACCTTTGCACCGTTTTTAAAAAGCAATTGATTGTTTAACTAAAAAAACTTACAAAACAAAATGAAAAAGTTAGTTTTCATGTTCGTAGCTATGGCTGCTGTTTCTTTCGCTTCTTGCGGTGGTTCTGAAAATAAGGGTGGTCAGAATGACTCTGACTCTTTGTCTGCTCCTGCAGTTGAAGAAGTTGCTTCTGACTCTGACTCTACTAATACTGCTGCTGCTGACAGCAACACTGTAGAAGCTCCTGCTGCTGAAACTGAAGCTGCTGCTCAGTAATTAGCAAAAGGCTAACAGCCTAATTGTTTACGCATAGCGCGAACAATGAGAGAATTGAAACCTGTGGACGTATGTTCGCAGGTTTTTTTGTGTCCTTACGTCAGCAGGACTTTCGGGTAAGGCGTAGTTGAGAGACGCGCTTGAAATTTAGACTTGAAAGAATGGTTTGGCAGAAAGACCGTAGAGGTGTCAGTTCAAGACCTATGCCATTCAGCGAACGCGGGAGCAGACGCAAGCGTGTCTGGGAGCAGATTCGGTCGTGTCTGGGAGCAGGTTCGGTCGCGTCTGGGAGCAGATTCGGTCGCGTCTGGGACGATGTTCGCTGACAAGTACGGAATTTGTATTGTCCGTCTATCGAATTTGTTTTTCAGCCCTACCAATATTAAAGGTCAATTCCATTTCCATAAAGCATCGTCGATGGGGCATGACTCCGAGTTTGCTGTGTTCTTGGGATGATAGAATAAAAAAAGACTGCCTGTCCACACTGGATAGGCAGTCTTTTAGTGTTTTATATAGTCATGAGGCTTAGTGATGGTGAGTGAAAGCGTCTCAAGATAGATCAGCTAATCGTTTCACCATTACTTAGTTGTTTTCAGGACGCAATTTGCGAACCGTTTCGCCAGTGCGCCACATTTCGCTTTCGTGGAGCGCCTTCAGTTCTTTCTGGAGCTTCTCGCGATAGTCGGGCTTTGAGTTGCTATCGATGGAGATTTGGGCTTCATTGCCGGTAACGACACTCTGATAGAGCTTTTCCATGACAGGTTTGATGGCATCGTGGAACGGGCCCATCCAGTCGAGCGCACCGCGCTGTGCGGTGGTAGAGCAGTTGGCGTACATCCAGTCCATACCGTTTTTGCCAATCATCGGAATCAATGACTCGGTGAATTCTTCAACAGTTTCGTTGAAAGCTTCAGAAGGCGTGTGGCCGTGTTCGCGGAGCGTTTCGTATTGCGCGAGAAACAAACCCTGAACAGCTCCCATCAGCGAACCGCGTTCGCCAGTCAGGTCGCTTGTGGCTTCACGCTTGAAGGTGGTTTCGAAAAGATAACCCGAACCGATGCCGATGCCGAAGGCCAACACTTTTTCCAGGGCGTGGCCAGAGTGGTCTTGATAGACAGCGTATGAAGAGTTCAAACCGCGGCCTTCCAAGAACATGGTGCGCAATGATGTGCCAGAACCTTTCGGCGCCACCATGATGACGTCAACGTCGGCGGGAGGAACAACGCCCGTGCGGTCGCTCCAGTTGATGGCGAAGCCGTGAGAGAAATAGAGCGTCTTGCCAGCGGTCAGATATGGTTTGAGAGTGGGCCACAGTTGCATTTGGGCTGCGTCGGAAAGCAGCATGCAAATGATGGTGCCCTTCTGGGCGGCTTCTTCCAAGGAGAAGAGTGTTTCGCCTGGAACCCAGCCGTCGGCCACGGCCTTGTCGAAGGTCTTGCCCTGACGCTGGCCAACGATGACGTTGAAACCATTGTCGCGGAGGTTGCAAGCCTGTCCAGGACCCTGTACGCCATAACCCAAAACGGCAATTGTTTCGTTTTTCAGCACCTCACGTGCCTTTTCCAGTGGGAACTCTTCACGTGTCATCACTTCTTCGATGACACCTCCAAAATTCATTTTAGCCATTTGATTCTTGTTTTAAAAGATTCATGATATACCATTGACGCTGTTGAACCCAGTTCCCGAACGGGGGATTCAACGGGGCAATGGCGTTGAAAAATAGTTGGTTTTTTTATTGCGAGGATTGCAGCCTCTGTTTAACCAGTTGCCAATTAGAAAGTGACGGCCGCCTTCACCACGGGGATGCGTCCTTCTTCTTTGCGTATTTCCACCAGGGTGGCGTCGCCTTTGGCCGATGGTTCCTGATAGAACTGCAAGAAGTCGTTGGCATAGGCTTCCGCGCTGTAGGCCACTTCAAGGCGCTTGACGGGCGATGCTTCAAACTGCTTGGCAGGGAAGAGGTCAAGCATCATTTCGATGTAGCGGATTGAATTGACGTGTCCGTTGATGTCGAGGTCCGTGTAGTAAGCCTGGCGGGTTCGCACGGCGTTTTCCATGTTCTTCAGGCGGATGCGTCCCGGTCCGGCGATGGGAATCTCCTTATCAATCAGTGCGCTGGAGAAACCGCCGTTGGGCAGTTCGGCCAAATCCATAGGCTGTCTTGACGTGGTGTCAATCAGTGCCCAGGTGCTGAAGGCATAGCCGTAGACCTTTCCCGTCTGGGGATTGGTGATGGCGAAGAGGCGGTCGGTGAACTGTCTGTAAATGCGGTTCACCCACGTTTCAATCACATAGTGCTCGCCCGTTGTCGGCATTTCTTCCATTTCAATCACCAAGCGCGAGAGCACCCAGGCGTGGTGTGACTTCTGCATGTCGTCGTAGCCGAAGCCGTGTTGGCCAGCGTGGAGACTGGCGCAGCGGAGAAGATGGTTGCCGAGGAAATGCCAGGAGAGGCGTCCTGTGTAGTCTTCAGAAAACGGTTCAACCACAAAAGGGAAAATCCCTCCTCGCGGGTCGCCTTTCAGATAGGTGTTTTCGGCGGGTATCGTGTTGTGCATGTTTAGGTTTATGATTTTAGGGGATGGTGAAAAAAATCTTTCACCATTACTTAGGGAGTGCAGTAAGACAATCCCCTTGTGAGATGTTCGATGAAAACCAGTGGTTGCTACGGGACGCCTGGTCTACACCAGGTTGCTGCGCAGCCGGCGATATTGCTCGTCGCGGAGTTCCAGATATTCAGAAAACTCTTCGCGGTGGCTCTTGGTGACAGCAATGACGCCCGAACTGACAAACTGCAAGAGGCAGTTGAACGCCTTCAGTTTTTCGTAGAGCGTGCGGATGCCTTGCGGAAGCCCCTCCTTCGAGACGATGGAATAGGTGGCGTTCACTTCAACGATTTTGCTGTCGTGGAGGCGGATGGCTTTGGAAATCTCTTTGTTTTCCAAGAGTTTTGCCGTGGCAATCTTGTAGAGCGCCTGCTCTATGATGTAGACATCGTCGTTGGTGTGGTATTCCGCCTTTATCACGTCGATTTTCTTTTCAATCTGCTTGGTGAGCGTTCGGATTGTGGCTTCGTCAGAATAGCAGGTGATGGTGTAGCGGTGGATGTGCTCAATGCCCGATGGCGACACGTTGAGGCTTTCAATGTTCAGTTGTCTGCGCGTGAAGGCGTTGGTCACTTGGTTGAGCACGCCCGCCAGGTTTTCAGAGAAGATGATGAGCGTGTAGAGCGTCTTGCCTTTTTCCGCGTCATTTTCCTCTGTGGATATGTTGGGGGATGTGTTGTTTTCTTGACTCATGAGATGGTGTTCGGATTGTTTCTTGCAAGAGGGAATCGGTTTCAAACTCCCTCAAAATTGCTCAAGTTACTTGTTTAAGTGATGGTGGTCAAAAAATTTCTTATATTCTGACCATCTACCTACCATTACTAAACCGTGAGAAGCATGTCGTCGACATCGTGTCCGGGGCAGCACATCGGCAAAACGTTGTCTTCCTCCATGACCGCAACCTGCAAGAGGAAGGGGCCAGGGGTGGCCAGCATCTCGATGATGGCCGATTCGAGGTCGGCGCGTTCAGTGACGGTGCGTACGGGGATGTCGTATGCTTCCGCAATCTTCTCGTAGTTGGGGTTCATCATGGGGGTGAACGAATAGCGATGGCGGAAGAACAGGGCTTGCCATTGGCGAACGTTGCCCAGATAATTGTTATTGAGCAGAATGATTTTCACGGGAGTGCGCTGCTCCATGATGGTGCCAAACTCTTCGATGGTCATTTGTAAACCGCCGTCTCCAATGAAAAGACAAACGGTGCGGTCTGGGGCGCCGAAGGTGGCTCCGATGGCGGCGGGAAGTCCAAACCCCATCGTTCCCATTCCGCCAGAGGTGACAACACTGCGGCCTTGAGAAAACTTGAAATAGCGTGCTGAAAACATCTGGTTCTGACCGACGTCGGTCACCATGATGGCCTTGTTTTGCGTGATTTCCGTGACGTTGCGAATCACTTCCGCCATGCGCAGCGGACCGTCTTCCGGATGGGTTTGCGGCTGAATGACAAGGCGCTCCTCTTCTTTGTCGTAAGGACGGAAGCTCTCGCGCCAATCTTTGTGTTCCCGTTTCTCCAGCAGGGCCGTCACTTCGCGCAGTGTCTCTTTGCAGTTGCCAAGCACCGCCACGTCGACCTGCACGTTTTTGTTGATTTCAGAGGGGTCGATGTCGAAATGAATTTTCTTGGCTTGCTGGGCATAAGTGGAGAGTTTGCCAGTGATGCGGTCGTCGAAACGCATGCCGACAGCGATGAGCAAATCACATTTCTGCGTGTTTTTGTTCGCTCCCAAACAGCCGTGCATGCCGAGCATGCCCACGTTGAGCGGATGGCAGGATGGCAGAGCCGAAAGACCGAGGAGCGTGCATCCGGCAGGTGCTCCTGCTTTTTCGATAAAGGTCCGCAGTTCTTCGCGTGCGTCGCCCAGTTCAACGCCCTGTCCGACAAGCACCAGTGGGCGCTCGGCCTCGTTGATCAGTTTGGCGGCTTCTTCAATGCTGGCGCGGCTGGTGGCAGGCACAGGCACATAGCTGCGTATGTAGTCAACTTTCGCGGGCATGTATGTTGCCTTTTCCGTTTGTGCGCTCTTCGTGAAATCGAGCACCACGGGGCCCGGACGGCCGCTGCGTGCGATGTAGAATGCGCGGCTCACGGCCCAGGCTACGTCTTTGGCGGAGCGTATCTGGTAGGTCCATTTGCAGATGGGTTGCATCACGTCGACCACATCGCATTCCTGGAAGGCGTCAGAGCCGAGCATTTGTGCGGCAACCTGACCTGTGATGACAACAATCGGCGTGCTGTCCATCATGGCGTCGGCCACGCCGGTGACCGTGTTGGTGGCTCCCGGACCGCTCGTGACCAGGCATACGCCAACTTCACCGCTGACACGCGCGAAGCCTTCAGCGGCGTGGGTTGCGGCCTGTTCGTGACGCACGAGAATGTGGTTGAGGCGGTCGCGGTAGTCATAGAGTGCATCATACACAGGCATGATGGCGCCTCCGGGATAGCCGAAAAGCGTTTTCACCCCTTCGTCAACGAGCGAGCGCATCAATATTTCTGCTCCCGTTATGGGAGTTTCTGATTGTGGACTATTTATTGGTGTAGGCATGAATTATATTCTTTTTGAATGAGGTGTTTTTTTAGAATCCGTGTTTCTGTCTGGTGGGCAGGAGTGGATTCTTTCTGCCTCTGCGGGGCAAAAAAATCAGATGATTCGTATGCCGCCTTTGTCGGCGCTCGAAACCATCGAGGCGTAGGCCCGCAGCGATTTAGGCACTTCGCGCTTTCTCAGCAGCGGTCTCATCGGGCGTGCTGAGAGTTGTTCGTCGGTTAGCCGCACATTGATGGTGCGCGACGGTATGTCGATTTCGATGATGTCGCCGTCAACGATTTTCCCGATGTTGCCACCGGCAGCAGCCTCTGGCGAAATGTGGCCGATGCTCAGTCCCGACGTACCGCCAGAGAAGCGTCCGTCCGTGATCAGTGCGCAGGCTTTTCCCAGGTGCCGGCTTTTGATGTAGGAAGTGGGGTAGAGCATTTCTTGCATGCCTGGGCCACCCTTCGGTCCTTCATGGGTGATGACCACCACGTCGCCAGCAACGACCTTTCCGCCCAAGATGCCTTCACAGGCAGCCTCCTGAGAGTCGAACACTTTGGCTGGGCCTTCAAAATGGTTGAGCGAAGCATCAACGCCTGCCGTTTTCACAACACAGCCGTCTTGCGCGATGTTGCCAAAGAGCACAGCCAGTCCGCCGTCTTTCGAGTAGGCATGAGCAAGGTCGTGAATGCAGCCCTCAGCGCGGTCGGTGTCGAGCATTTCCCATTTTGTGTCTTGTGCGCCCATTTGTGTGCAGAAGCGTCCCGCCGGAGCACTGTGGTAAATGCGGTCGGCTTCGGGGTCAATTTCGTTGCCCGTGATGTCATATTTCTTGACATCCTCTCCCAGTGTCTGTCCGTTGACGCGGATGGCAGAGAGGTCCAGCAGGTCCCCCTTGGCCAGTTCTCCCAAAATGCCCATAACGCCACCGGCGCGGTTGCATTCTTGGATGGAGAAGCGCTGCGTGTTTGGCGAGAGCTTGCACAGACAGGGCACCTTGCGGCTCAGCGCGTCGATGTCGGCCATTTTGAAGTCAACGTCGGCTTCGTTGGCCACGGCCAGAAGGTGGAGCACCGTATTGGTGGAACCGCCCATCGCGATGTCGAGCGTCATGGCGTTGAGGAAAGCCTGGCGCGTGGCGATGCTACGGGGCAACACACTTTCGTCGCCGTCTTCATAATATTTATAAGCGTTTCCGACAATCAGTTTGGCAGCGTCTTCAAAGAGGCGCCGGCGGTTGGCGTGCGTGGCAAGGATTGTGCCGTTGCCAGGCAGTGAGAGTCCGAGCGCTTCGGTGAGGCAGTTCATGGAATTTGCCGTGAACATGCCAGAGCATGAGCCGCAGCCAGGACAGGCGCGGTTTTCAATCTCAGCCAGTTCTTCATCGCTGACAGAGGTGTCGGCGCCTTTCACCAT
>ENA-OQCZ01000336-OQCZ01000336.1-human-gut-metagenome-genome-assembly--contig:-NODE-336-length-13257-cov-2.855293_pt1 | contig 13257 bp, 18 predicted proteins | sample MGYA00242505_ERZ504594 | MGnify/ENA primary metagenome ERZ504594 (study PRJEB26092, sample SAMD00036329) | human gut metagenome | host: Homo sapiens | study: EMG produced TPA metagenomics assembly of... | reverse complement strand
GTGAGCAGCATGCATCTGGCGGAGGGTATCAAAGCAGCGACCGGTCAGGAGGTGCTGTATATCGGCAAGCTGACCAAGGCTGAGGAATACCTGGAGCGCGTTGTACGTCCCGGCGATCTGGTGATGACCATCGGTGCCGGTGATGTGTTTAAAATTGGAGAAGAATTAGTTAGGGAGTTGGAAAGAAATGCAGATTAATAAGCAGGATGTTGTTGCTGTTGTTTTAGGCGGGCCTTCCTCTGAGGCCGAGATTTCGCGTGTTACCGGCGGCGCTATTGCCAACGCACTGCGCGAAAAGGGCTATAATGCTAAGGAAGTAGAGCTGAATTCGTCTAATCTGATTAACGAGCTGCGTGATATGAACGCTAAGGTAGTATTTAACGCCGTTCATGGTATGTACGGTGAGGATGGCCGTTTGCAGAGTATTCTGGAGGCAGCAGGTATTCCTTATACCGGCTGCGGCGTACTGGCAAGCGCTGTTTCTATGGATAAATCCGCTACGAAGCGTTATCTGCAGTCTGCAGGCATTCCTACCGCACCCTGCATGATTATCAACAAGCGTGATGCAGGTGATTTGCAGACGCTGGCAGAAAAAATTATTTCCGAGTTCGGTCTGCCTGTAGTTATTAAGGCAGCAACTCAGGGCTCCAGCATCGGCGTGGTAATTCCCAAGACTGCACAAGAGGTTGTGCCTGCACTGGAGGAAGCCTTCAAGTATTCCGAAAATGTGCTGGCAGAAAAGTGCATCAAGGGCAAGGAGCTGACGATTTCTATTATGGAAGAGAACGGCGAGCCTAAGCCGTTGCCGGTTATCTGGATTGCACCGCATTCCGGAGCCTATGACTTCCATTCCAAATACACCAAGGGTGCTACGGATTACCACTGCCCGGCACCGTTTGATGAGAAAACTACTGCCTATATCCAAAAAATTGCCGTAGAAACCTACAAGCTGCTGGGACTTTCCGGTGTAGCGCGTGTAGATGCTATGCTGGGAGATGAGGATGGTGTTGCTTATGTACTTGAAGCAAATACTGTTCCCGGCATGACGGCAACCAGCCTGGTTCCGAAGGCTGCTGCTGCTGTTGGCATCAGCTTCCCGGAGCTGTGCGAGAAAATTTTACTGAGCGCTAAATAAAAAAGTTTTACTAGGAGCCAAAGGAGGTGCAGCATGGATTCATCGCAGACTATACGCGAACAACTGCGCAGACGCAGACGCCGGAAATTCTGGCACCTGGTGCGTCTATTGGTATCTACGGCTGTACTTGCTGTAACATGTACATATGCCTGGCGCTATGTGCATAATCCTGCATTTGCCTTTGGCAATGTCAGCATTCACGGAAGCAGTCAGCTGACGGAGGCAGAGGTTATCTCGCTTGCAGGCTGCGGGCAAGGCCCGTTGAATCTTTTCAATGCCAGCTCCGGCCGTCTGCGTGAGGCTTTGCTGCATGATGTCCGCTTTAAGAATGCAGAGGTGGCTTACCGCTTTCCGGCAACCTTGCAGGTGAGCGTAGAGGAACGGCAGCCGGCGCTTTATGTTGCCAATTCCTATCACAGCTATCTGAAGGTGGATTATAACGGCGTTGTTCTTAGTGTGACGACTACTATTCCGGATGCTAAGGCTCCTGTGCTGGCCGGCATAAATGCGGTAATCTTTATCTGGGCGATAAGGTTGCCAATACGGGTGTGCTGCAGATTCTGCAATTTTTAGCAGCAGCTGACGCCGGAGGCACTGCAGCGTATCGGTGAAATTGCCGTTGATGATAAGCAGGATGTCAAGCTGCAGCTGAGCGGCAGCTTTCCGGTGCGTCTGGGCAGGGTGCAGGAGGTATCACAGAAGGCTTCTGTGTTTATGACTGTGTTCAACGAGATTAAAGATAAAAACATTAAGGCTGAATATATTGATTTGACCTTCGGTAAGCCATATATCAAGCTTTTGCCAAAATAAATTGCTGTTAACTTGTTACAGCTGCAAAGCTGTTGCAGCTGATGTCACAGTGAGGGTGAGATAATGAAAGAAATTTTTACTATGGATTTAAAGGGCAAGCTGTTGATTGCCGTGGTATTCATGGTGTTGGGATTTATGCTTTCGGTACAGTATAAAACTACAGAGCTTCAACGCAATGTGCGTATGGACCGCGTAGAGGATTTGTCGGAACGCCTGAAGATTATGGAAGCCGAGAACAAGCAGCTGCTGACGGAGCTGGAAACCTTGCGAGCAGGTGCTGCCAAGGATCCTGCTGATGACCGTATGAAGCTGATGGCAGGCACGACTGACGTAGAGGGCGAAGGCATTGAGATTTTGCTGGATGACAGCAATATTGCCAAAAAGTCCGGCGAAAATCCTAATTTGTACATTATTCATGATGAAGATTTGCTGCGTGTACTCAACGAGCTGCGTGCTGCCGGTGCGGAAGCAATTTCTGTCAACGATCAGCGCATTGTAGCTATGAGCGAGATTCGTTGTGCCGGACCTACTATTTCGGTAAACAATGTCCGCAGCGCTCCGCCTTATGTTATAAAGGCTATAGGCGCTCCTAAAACTCTGAGCAGTGCCCTGCGTCTGCGTGGCGGTGTTGTAGAAACCTTTGAGTTCTGGGGCATTCAGGTAAAAATCAAGACTGTTGAAAAGCTGCATATTCCGGCGCTTAAAGCACCGCGTAGCTTTGAATACGCTAAGACAGTGGAAAGCAAGGAGGCAGCGAAATGATTGGATTTGCATTTGCCGGCCTTTTGCTTGGTCTTATACTCGGTGTTTACTGTCCTTTCAGAGTGCCGCCCGAATACGCACGTCTGCTTGCCGTAGCCGTTATGGCCGGTATGGATGCAGTACTGGGCGGTGTACGTGCTTCACTCGAAGGCAATTATGATACTCAGGTTTTCATTTCCGGATTCTTTATCAACGGTATCCTGACTGCCTTTTTTGTGCTATGCAGGTAATCTGATCGGTATCGATTTATATCTGGTAGCGGTACTGATTTTCGGTAGCGTATTTTCCAGAATCTGGGAATTATCCGTCGCCTTTATATGGGCAAATAAGTGTCCTGTCGGAAGATGAAGAAAAAAATTCATTAATAAGCAGGAAAATAGCACTTTCATGTTGAACAATATAAAAATGATTTTTTATAAATAAGCTACCCAAAGCTAAGGGGGACGTAGAATATGTTTGATGACGTAGAGACAACCTTTGAACCGTTGGCCAATATTAAAGTAATTGGTGTAGGCGGTGGCGGCAATAACGCCGTAAACCGTATGATCGACGCCGGCGTAAGCGGCGTAGAATTTATTGCAGTGAACTGCGATAAGCAGTGCCTGATGCTTTCCAAGGCAGAAAAACGCATCCAAATCGGCGAAAAGCTGACTAAAGGTCTGGGTGCAGGCGCAAACCCTGAAATCGGCGAAAAAGCTGCCGAAGAATCCCGTGACCAGATTCTGGAATCCCTGAAGGGTGCAGATATGGTATTTGTTACCGCAGGTATGGGCGGTGGTACCGGTACCGGTGCTGCGCACGTTGTTGCGGAATGTGCCAAAGAAATCGGTGCGCTGACTGTCGGCGTTGTAACCAAACCCTTTGGCTTTGAAGGTCCTCGCCGCATGAAGCAGGCTGAGGCAGGCATTGTCAACCTGAAGGAAAAGGTTGATACCCTGGTAACTATTCCTAACGACCGTTTGCTGCAGATTATCGAAAAACGTACTTCCATGCTGGAAGCATTTAAAAAGGCCGATGACGTATTGCGTCAGGGCGTTCAGGGCATTTCCAACCTGATTGCTGTTCCCGGTCTGATTAACGTTGACTTCGCCGATGTCAAGACTGTTATGTCCAATGCAGGCAGCGCTCTGATGGGCGTTGGTACCGCTAAGGGCGAAGGCGGCGGCAAGGCTGCAGCCGAAGCTGCTATCAAGAGCCCGCTGCTGGAAGCATCTATCGATGGTGCTCGCGGCGTACTGATTAACGTTATCGGCGGCAAGGAGCTGTCCCTGTTTGACGTTAACGAAGCTGCCAATATTGTCAATGAAGCAGCAGATCCCAATGCAGTGGTTATCTTCGGTGCTGTTATTGATGAAAGCCTTAATGACGAAATCCGTGTTACGGTTATCGCAACAGGCTTTGAGAAGAAATCTCCTGTTACCAAAAATGCAGTTGGCGGTCCAGCATCTATCAACCGCAACAGTAGCGGTGTTATCAAGAATTTCTCCGATCCGAATGAAATTCCGCCATGGCTGCGTCACTGATTGAAAGGAAGGCAGTAATATGAAGTGCCCGTTTTGCTCCTACCGAGACAGCCGTGTTATCGACAGCCGTGCTGTAGAGGAAGGCTGTTCTATCCGTCGCAGACGAGAATGCCCTAATTGCGGCAAACGCTTTACTACATATGAAAAATATGAGGAAACACCGCTTGTTGTCAGCAAGAAGGATGGTCGTCGCGAGCTTTTTGACGGTAAAAAGCTGCTGGCAGGTCTTTTGAAGGCTTGCGAAAAACGCCCAGTTCCTTATGAAAAGATTAAAGAGATTGCCGACAGCATCGAGCGAGAGCTGCGGATGAGTGCGGATGCGGAAATTCCCAGCGCCCAGATTGGTGAGCTGGTTATGAAGTATCTGGAGCAGACGGATCAGATTGCTTATGTACGCTTTGCTTCCGTATATCGTCAGTTTGCCGATGTGCGTAATTTTATGCAGGAGCTGGAACGCATCATGCAGAAATCTAAAGACGCAAAATAGAGGTGCAAAATATGAAGAAGTATTTACTGCTTACTTTAACGGCTCTTATGCTGGTGGCCGGCTTCAGCGGCTCGGCACTGGCTAAGGAAAGACTCTTTACGTTTTCCAATAACAATAACGGAGCTGTGAAAGAGGTTAATTATTATCTGGATAATGGTGCCAAGGTTGTGTTTATGGACACAGCAGCCAAGGCTACCGACAGCACGGTGATTATCACCGTAGTGCTGGATATACCGGAAGGTGTGCCAGCATATCAAAAGTAAATAGCAAAAGGGTGCCGCAGGCACTTGCAAAGGGAGACGGCATTAGCCGTCTCTTTTGGTATTAGAGATAAAAGGAGCGGTTTTGATGCAGGATTTTATCATTACGCAAAAAAATAATATCTGGTGGGGAATGTTCCCTCGTTTTATGCAGGCGGGCTTCGGTAATGCCTGCAGCTGTCGTCTGCATGGAGAAAGCGACATGGTACCGGGTACTTTGAACCTAGCTTTGCATGTGGGTGATGAGGTGGAACTGGTGCTGCAGAACCGTCGCCTGTTTGCGCAGGTTCTAGGTTTGGACGCATCAAAATTTACTACCTGCGAGCAGGTGCATGGCAGCAATGTTGCTGTTGTAGATGAAGCCTTGGTTGGCGCCGGTGCTACTACGCTTGCTGATACGATTAAGGATACGGATGCTTTGGTTACGAATTTGGCAAACGTACCGCTGCTGCTATTTTTTGCAGACTGCGTGCCGCTGCTTTTCGCCGACGAGCGCCAAGGCGTGTGCGCTGTGGCACACGCAGGCTGGCGCGGTACGGTAGCACAGATTGGGCGCAATACTGTAGAAGCTATGCAGCAATCCTTCGGCTCCCGTCTCGAAGATATTATTGCGGCGATTGGTCCTTCTATCGGCCAATGCTGCTATGAGGTGGACGACTTTGTGCGCAGTAAGGCTGCAGGCTACGAGCAGTTCTTTGCGCCCAGAGCAGAAAAGCCGGGCAAGTATCTGCTGGATTTGTGGGGTTATAACCGCGAGGTACTGCTGGACGCAGGATTAAAGGCGGAAAATATCCTTACTGCCGGCGTCTGCACAGAGCATAACCACGAAATGTTCTGTTCCTACCGCGCGGAGCAGGGCAAAACAGGGCGCATGGGCGTGTGCCTGTATAGAATGTCTGACAATAAAAACGCTTAAGTGCTACGCGTGAAAAAGACTTAGGGTTGAACGTGAGCTTAGAAGCTTAAGGTGATACGTTAAAAAATGCGTTATGCAGCGAGTCGCTGAATGCTTCAGGTAATGCGTTAAAATTTTACGAAAAGAGTGAGTGAAGATGCTGAAGGATACCTTTATATTTCAAGGACCGTTAGGGGAAATAGAGTGTGTTGTAGAACCGAATCGGAGTGAGAATAATGCTGTACTTGTTATGGCGCATGGCTTCCGCGGCAGCCGCGACAGCGGCGGGCGCGCTGCAGGAGTGGCGCAGCAGGCTGCTGCACACGCTGCCGTAGTGCGCTTTAACTTTACGGGTACGCAGATAATTTCGCGTCAGGTAGAGGAGCTGCGCGCCGTACTGGCGGAGGTACGCCGCAGACAGCCCGGCTGTAAGCTGTTTCTTTTGGGACGCAGCTTGGGTGGCGCTGCCTCCATCATTACCGCGGCTCAGGACGGAGCTCTCGCCGGCCTGATTCTGTGGGCAACGCCGAATAATCTGCGCTTTACCTTCCGCTATGTGATGACGGAGGACGAATATCGTCGTCTGGACAGCGGCGAAACCCTGCATTTTAACGATGAACGCGGCGAATGCGATTTGACACCGGATTTCCTGACGGACTTTGACCAATACGATTTGCTGGCGCTGCTGCAAAAAGCACAGCCCTTGCCTGTACTGGTGCTGCACTGCAGTGCGGATGAGGTGGTGCTGGCGGAGCAGGCGCAGCGCAACGCCGCAGCCATCGGCAATGCGGCTGAGCTGCATATCTTTGAAGGCGGCGACCACAGCTTTACGCAGTACAGTGAGCAGGCAGGCGCGTTGCTGAGCGATTGGCTGGGCAAACGCTTGAAATGCGGCGCTTGTTAGTTGTATAATATACTTGAGAAATTATATCCTTTTCTATGGGAGGAAAGAGCATGAAGAAATTTTTAATAATCTGCCTGATGCTGGTGTGCGCGCTGGTACTTACAGCCTGCGGTCAGGAAAAGCAGGAGCAGGCGCCGAAGGCAGAGCCTGCGACGGCTGTTTTCAACACGAGCATGGGCGATTTTGAGGTGAAGCTGGCAACAGATTATGCACCGGAAACGTCGAAGAATTTTATTACGCTGGCAGAAAAGGGCTTTTATAACGGCCTTACCTTTCACCGCGTAATCGATAACTTTATGATTCAGGGCGGTGACCCTGCCGGTAACGGTACCGGTGGTCCCGGCTATACTATTAAGGATGAGTTCAGCAGTAAGCTGCTACATGACGGCCCCGGTGTAATTTCCATGGCAAACCGCGGCCCGAATACCGGCGGCAGCCAGTTCTTTATCACCCTGCGTGAAACTAAATGGCTTGACGGTAAGCACGCTGTTTTCGGCAAGGTAAGCAAGGGCATGGATGTTGTTTATAAAAATCGGCAAAACAGCAACAGATTCCAATGATAAACCGTTGGAGCCTGTTATCATTAAGAAGGTTACGATAGGAAAAACGTTAATACCCCTTTTAAAAACAGGTAGGAGGAAATTGCTTGGCTAGTGAAGAAGCAAAAAATGCAAGGTATACTGGAAACCGTTGACCAACAGGAAATGGTTGGCATTTGCGGACGTAATGATGAATTTCTGCGTTTAATCCGTGGTGCTTTTGACTGTACAATCGTCGCGCGCGGCAATCAGATTACAATGAGCGGACGTGCCGAAGAGGTGGCACAGCTGGAACAGCTGCTGCAGGAGCTTCTGTTTTTGTACCGTCAGGGACTGCCGCTGACAACGCATGATGTGCGTTACAGCATGTATATGGTGAAGGCAGGAAATTTGGAAAGTCTGCATCGCATGTACGCTGATACGATTATCGTTAACAACCGTGGCCGTCAGGTGAAGGCCAAAACATTGGGACAGTGGCAGTATGTGGAAACCATCCGCCATAACTATATAACCTTGGGCATCGGACCTGCAGGCACAGGCAAAACCATACCTGGCAGTGGCGCTGGCAGTAGCGGCGCTGAAGAAAAAAAGAGGTGGAAGCGCATTATCTTGACGCGTCCTGCGGTAGAAGCAGGCGAAAAGCTGGGCTTTTTGCCGGGTGATATGCAGGATAAGGTAGACCCGTATCTGCGTCCTCTTTATGACGGCCTGTACGATATGCTGGGCACGGAAACCTTCCAAAAGTATCTTACCAAGGGTACGATTGAGGTTGCACCGCTGGCATATATGCGCGGACGCACGCTGAATGACGCCTTCATCATTTTGGACGAGGCGCAGAATACTACACCGGAGCAGATGAAAATGTTCCTGACGCGCTTTGGCTTTGGCAGTAAGATGGTTATTACCGGCGATATCACGCAAATAGATTTGCCGGGCGGCAAGAACAGCGGCCTGAAGGACGCTGCGCGTATTCTGGGAAATGTTCCGGGAATCGGCGTGATAAAGTTCAGCGAGCAGGATGTTGTGCGCCACGAAATCGTGGGTTCCATCATCAAGGCTTATGAACGCTTTGAAAAACAAAAAGAAAAATATAACGGAGAAAAACAAGCATGATAATTAATTTGGAAAATGACCAGCAGAAGCTAGAGCTTTCCGCGCAGGTGCTGGAGCGCCTGCAGGAGGGCTTGCAGGCAGTAGCACGCTTGAATGAGCTGCCGGAGGAGTCCGAAGTTGATGTAACTATTGTCGACGATGAGGAAATCCATGCGCTGAACCGTGAGTATCGCGGTATGGATAAGCCTACCGACGTTTTGAGCTTTGCGTTGGACGAGGACTGCAAGGATGAAGATGAGCCGGAGCTGATCGGCGGACCGGAGGAGCATCTTTTCGGTGATATCATCATTTCGGCGGAAACAGCACTGCGTCAGGCAGAGGAATACGGGCACGGCTTGGAGCGCGAAATGACGTATCTGGCAGTGCATGGTATGTTCCATCTGTTGGGCTATGACCACATGACGGAGGAGGATAAGGCTGAAATGCGTGCGAAAGAGGAGGAAGCTCTGCGTGCGATTAACCTTTCCGAAGAATATTTTGACCATCCCACAGGTATTCATTGATGCTTAATGCACAATTATTTATAACTAACCTGTAAAAAACATAGGAGGTGCTTTCCATGAAAGACGTAAAACTGAATGAATTATCCCCGGCTTGGCGCGAATTGTACGATGCAGCGGTTGCTGCCCGTAAGAATGCTTACATTCCTTATTCCAACTTGCTGTAGGTGCGGCAGTACGCTGTGCCAACGGAAAATCTACGGTGGCTGCAATGTGGAAAACGCTTCCTACGGACTTTGTGTCTGCGGCGAGCGTAACGCTATTTTCCATGCTGCCTGCGCCGGTGAGCGTGAGATGAAAGAGCTGTGCGTAGTTGCAGATACCTCTGGCCCCGTTTCTCCCTGCGGTGCCTGCAGACAGGTAATGCGCGAGTTTGGTATCCAAACCGTGATTTTGGCAAATATGAAGGGTGACTTTAAAATTACTACGGTAGAAGAGTTGCTGCCGTATGGTTTTGAATTATGATAACAGGAGCTGATTAAGATAAAGAAGGTAAACAACGAAGAAGCTAAACATTATGCCGGCTTTGTGGCAATGGTGGGACGTCCGAATGTGGGCAAGTCCACTCTGACAAACAGTCTGATAGGCGAAAAAATCGCTATTATGTCCGACAGACCGCAGACTACACGCAATAAGATTATGTGCATTATGAATACTGATAACGCACAGATTATGTTTCTTGATACGCCGGGCATTCATAAGCCGCAGCACAAGCTGGGCGAATACATGGTACGCACGGCTGAAAGCACCCTGCAGGAGGTTGACGTTGTCCTCTTTGTAGTGGATGCAACCGAAAAACGCGGCGCAGGCGAGGATTATATCCTGAATCTGCTGCAGAAGGTAAAAACACCGGTAATTCTGGTAGTAAATAAAATTGACAAGCTGGCAGATAAGCAAAAGCTGTTCCAGATTATGGAAGGTTATAATAAGCTGTATAAATTTGCGGCGATTGTACCTGTTTCCGCATTGAATGATAGCGAATTCTCCGGACTGGTGCAGGAAATCACCAAGCATCTGCCGGAGGGACCGGCGTACTTCCCGGAGGATATGATTACCGACCAGCCGGAGCGCGTGATTGCCGCTGAAATGATCCGTGAGAAGGTATTGCGCCTGACGCGTGATGAAATTCCCCATTCCGTAGCGGTTGAGGTGGACGAATTCAAGGAGCGCGACGAAGAAAACGTTTATATCAGAGCAACAATTTTTGTAGAGCGTGAATCGCAAAAGGGCATTGTTATCGGTGCTAAGGGCAGCCTGCTGAAGAAAATCGGCCAACAGGCGCGTGCTGATATCGAAAACCTGCTGTACTGCAAGGTCTTTTTGGATTTATGGGTTAAGGTTAAGGCTGACTGGCGTAACAAGGATAAAGCCTTGAAGCAGCTTGGCTACAAGGAGTGAGGACTTATCAACTTTTTTCGGAAACTGATTGATTTCTGGCACAGGCTGCCGCTTGCCTGGTATTACCTGAAAACAGGCACCTGGCACAAGGAGGGCAGCGCCAGCAGTGAGGACGAGCTGCGCCAGCTGGTGAGTGCCAGCGAACGCCACGGCCAGATTGACCATGTCGAGGGCAGCATGATCGGCAATGTTTTTGACTTTGCCGACCGTGTGGCGCGCGAGGTCATGGTGCCAAGACAGGATATGGTATGCCTGTTTTTGGATGATACGCTGGCAGAAAATATGGCTGTTGTACGCAGCAGTCATCATACACGCTATCCGCTCTGCATGGAGGATAAGGACCAGGTTGTGGGTACGCTGCATGTGCGTGATTTGCTGAAGCTTAAGCCGGGGCAGACTACCTTTGACCTGCGTCGCCTGATGCGTCCGATTGTCGTTATTCCGGAGGCTATGCCTGTGCCGAAGGCACTGCGTCTGATGCAGCAGCGTCATGTGCAGATGGTACTGGTGGCAGATGAGTACGGTGGTACTGCAGGCCTGATTACGATGGAGGACCTCGTAGAGGAAATCGTCGGTGATATTCAGGACGAGCATGAAGCGCAGGAGCCGCCGGACGTGTTGCAGCTTCCCGATGGCAGGATTGAATTTGACGGCATGGTGCTGCTGGACGATGTGGCAGAGCAGCTGCCGATTGTATTTGATGATCCTGAGGAGGATACCATCGGCGGTTATGTGTTCGGTCTGCTGGGGCGCAAGCCTGAGATTGGCGATGCTGTGGAAATTTCCGGCTACAGCTTTAAGGTGCTGCGCACGGAGGGCTTCCGCGTAGTGCGCGTGCTGGCTGCGAAGCTGCCGCAGGAGCAGGAACAGAAAGAAGAACAGCAGGATGAGTGAGTCGCAAAGGGAGCTTTTGGCAGATGATGCGCTTGTTTTGCATGTGAAAAACTGGCAGACGGCTGATAAATATGCGGTCTGCTTTACGAAGGAGCATGGCAAGCTGCGCTTTATCGCCTATGGTGCCCGCTATGAAAAAAATATACATGGCAGATTGCTGCAGCCCTTTGCCAATCTGCATATTGAGGTTCAGCAGGGTCAGAAGATAGACAAGCTGCGCAGCTGTGAGCTTTTGCAGATGCCCAAGTCTATGGATATGCAGCAGATGGCTTATGCGGCGGTAGCATCGGAGCTTACTGCCGTACTGACGGAGGACAGAGTGCCGCAGCCGGAGCTTTATGAAATGCTGGGCGCTGCCCTGGCGGCGCTGATGCAGCGCAATCCGCGTCTGGTTGTTTTGTCCTATGCTATAAAATTGCTGGCGGCTACTGGCTTTGCACCGCAGCTTACGCATTGCGTGCATTGCGGTGAGGCTGTGACGGCGCAGGATGATGCGTGGTTCAGTCCGCTGCATGGGCGGGCTTATCTGCACTTTGGCCGTCGGCCTGTTTTTCCTTTGACGCCAGCATGGTCCAATAATAATTATTTTTCACGGCCATCACGATGTCGCCACGCGTCAAGAGTTCTTCGCGGTCGAAGATGCGGGCGCGAATGCCGTTATTATAGATGTTGGCACGCTTGTTGGAGCGCGTCACGACAATGGTGTCCTGCGTGCCACAATCGGAATAAGCCGACTCAAGGGCCTCTATGAGTTCGTTGCCTGGCAGAAAACGCACCTCACCGTGGCGACTGGCGGTGATGCGGGGCAAGAGTTCCGCGCCCTGCGAAAGATATTCGCGCAAGCGCGTGGCGCCAGCAAGCACGCCCGACTCTGCCGACTGGCGCACTACTTCTGTCAGTGTGACCTCCGCCACTTTTAGGCCATAATTCTGCAGCAATTCCTTGTTGAGCGCGGGACTTTCTTCCTCGCCAACTGGCGGCAACTGCGCGGTGTCGCCCACGAAGAGCAAGCGGCAGCCTTCGCCTTCATAAACGTAGCGCAACAAATCATCGAGCAACACACCGGACCCGAAAACGCCGGACGCTCCCGAACCGCTGCCAATCATGGATGCCTCGTCAACGATGAAAAGGGCATGCTGCAGTTTGTTGAACCCCAACGAGAAACGTGTGCCTTCGCCCTGAAATGTCTGCTGACGATAGATGGTCTTATGGATGGTATAAGCCCGCTCGCCAGCGTGGGCTGAAAATACCTTTGCCGCACGGCCCGTCGGCGCCATGAGCACCACGGTGCGTTGCAGGCGCTTCATGGTCTTCACCAAAGCCCCCACCAACGTGGTTTTCCCCGTACCAGCATAGCCTTTCAAGATGAAGGCCGCCTGCGGCACGGGGGTGGTGAGAAAGCGCGAGAGGTATTTCACGGCCAAAGCCTGGCGCGGGGTGAAATTCATCGAAAAATCGTCGGCGATAAATTCGGCCAGAGTGTCTTCAATCATCAGAGTAACGCTTTAGGGGAGAGGGGGTTGATTGGCGTAAGGCCCTATTTGAAGCCCATATTTCCTACAAATGTAACATATTTATAGTAAATAATTGGATTGTTCAAACAAAAATACGTACTTTTGCAAAAAGTTCATACATCACGAAACATTTCATGGATTTACCCAACGACCCGATGATGCTCTTCAGCGTCATCAATATGAAACTGCGCGACCAATATTCTTCGCTCGACGAGCTCTGCAAAGGGATGGACATCGACCGCGAAGCGCTGGAAAAGAAGTTGGCGGCAGTTGGTTTTGAATACAGCGAGCAACACAACAAGTTTTGGTGAACGGACGGTTGGCATGCACAGACGATTTCCGCCACGACGCATGCCCTCACATTTTCCAACCACCGATTATGACTATCCACTCGATCAATACTCTGTTAATTCTAACGTAATCGTTTGAAAATGAGGGAGTTAATTAACGTAATATAACTAATAAAATTTGGTTAAGTGGCTGATTATCAGTAACTTTATAGTGATCAAAGCTTAAAGTAACA
>ENA-OQCZ01000335-OQCZ01000335.1-human-gut-metagenome-genome-assembly--contig:-NODE-335-length-13267-cov-6.138356_pt1 | contig 13267 bp, 13 predicted proteins | sample MGYA00242505_ERZ504594 | MGnify/ENA primary metagenome ERZ504594 (study PRJEB26092, sample SAMD00036329) | human gut metagenome | host: Homo sapiens | study: EMG produced TPA metagenomics assembly of... | reverse complement strand
GAGCCACAGGCAGAAGCACATCAACGCCACGAAGATGCCGATGATGATCTTGCCGTGGATGTCGGCGGTGGTGAAGTTCTCGGCCACGTTCACGCCGAACACGTTGGTGGAGGTGAACTGCTTGGCGATGTATATCAGGGTTCCCCCGAAGAAGTGCGCGAATTGAAGGATCGCGGATGGGATTTCGGCTTCGGTGATTTCGGTACCGTGCGTCGTTGTAACTTGATTATCGAGAAAGTGGCTGCCTCTCCCATGGATGAAAAATCGAAGACGGAATTGATAGCCGAAGGTAAGATGCTTCGCGCCATGACTTACTATTACCAGGCCAAGCATACGGGACGTGTCATCTGGGTAGACCGTGTATTGACGGAAGAGGATGATTTCAACCTGGGGCTGACTTCGAATATCAAGGAATCCTATGATTATATATTGAAAGATCTGGATGACGCCATTGCCGGGCTGCCCACCGAATCGAAGGCCGGTCGTTTGAACAAGAACGCGGCGTTGGCGCTGAAGTCTGAAGTTTGTCTGACGGCAGCCGCCTATACGGGAGAGAAAACCTTGTTCCAGCAAGCCATCGACGCAGTGGACGCCATTCAAGGCTATACATTAGACAGCAACTACGAAGGTATGTTCAATCAGGACGGAGCGTATTCTTCTTCGGAAATCATCTTGGCGAGATACCTCAGCAAGGATAACACCACTTGTGGAGGTACCCTGATGCAGGAGATGATTCCGAACCAGAACAACGATGCCATCAAGAATTTTGGTTGCTCACCCGTGATGAAGACGGACTTCATCTTTGAGTGCTGGATGTCGCACGCACCTTCACAGAATCTGGTGGACAATTACTTGGTCATCGACCATTTGACCAATCAGGCAGTCCCTTGGAATGAATCCACCCAGTTCAAGAACAGTGTGAACGAAGTGCCTGTCAGTGATTTGGCGAATATGGCTTACGACCCGAAAGAACTGGTAAACGGTAAGGGCTACGTGTCTAAAGATGGTACCAAATTGAATGAACTGGTTTATGGTGACCGCGACAAGCGTTTCTATGCTACCATCGTGTACGACTCTTGTCAGTTCTACGGTGAAACCATCACCATGTGCCAGAAGGGTAATCTGAACCGCTGCTCACGTGTGGGTAATCCCGGTACTTCGCACATGCCGTTGACCAACTATATGTGGCGTAAGAGCATCTACAATGTATCGCCCCGTCCGTTTGTCGATGTGTTCACCGACTATCACTATGTGGTTTTCCGTTTGGGGCGCGCGTTGATGAACAAGGCTGAAGCGTTGCTTTGTCAAGGCAAGTGGCAGGAAGCGATGAATGTGATAAATGAAACAACGTAAAGTACACGGTGGATCTGCCGGCTTACTACGGCTACCAACCTGACCGAAGCGTGGACAGACTACAAACGCGAACGTAACGTGGAACTTCCTTTGGAAGGTGACTACTACTGGAGTCTGTTGCGCTGGGGTAAGTAGCAGGTCAGGAAGCCAACCACGGTCTGGCTTCAACTAGCGTGATTCCGGAACTGAATTGTCCGGCTACATTCTCTGAAATTTCCAAAGACCGCCAGCGTATGTTTGTGGGACAGGTGCAGTTTACCAACGACGAGCGTGAGTTCCGTACCCGTCGCTATCTGTTCCCCATCCCGCAGGGAGTGATTAACGCAAACCCGGCATTGAGTGATGCCGATCAGAATCCTGAATGGTAATTTATAAATTCTAAACATAGAACGAATATGAAACTGAAAATGAATATTTTATGGCTGCTCATGCTGATTGTGCCTGCCTTTTGTCAGCAGCTGTAAAGAAGATTTTGCCTGCTTATGGTGAAGCCGAAATAACGAAGGTAGGATTTTATCATAAATATTATGGTCCCGACAAGGATGGACTTACTGGTGAAAACATTTCGGTAAACAAAGAACTGCAATGTAAATATACGATAAACAATGACGCAGCCACTGTGGATTGTATCGTGACAGTTCCGGTTGCGGATAACAAGTATACGGAAAAGCATACGTGCAGAAGTGTCTCAAAGTAAGTTGGCAGGATATATGAAAGTATCTACAGCAGCCCATGTCACACCAATTGAGGATGCGCCCACATTGGGCGCTCCCGGTGATTGGACACGCACGAACAAGTACGTGGTGAGAGCGGCAGACGGCACAGAAAAGGTGTGGACTATCCGTATTACGGAATTTAACAAATAAAATTTATAGAAATATCAGCTTACACTGATAGTTTTAGTCGTGAGAAGCGGCTTCCCTGTGAAGGGTGGTCGCTTCCTTTTAATTTAAACGGTTTAATCCATTAAAAAATCAATTTGTATATGAGAAAAAATATATCTGTTCTTCTTGCCGGATTGGCACTTTTCTGTCTGATCGGTTGTGTGTCTTCCCCTCAAGGCGCTTCCGATAAAGGATACGCCCCTATTGAAGTGTCCGTTCCCGAACGACCCGCAGGTCAGCAGGATGTAATCGGACTGACCGTTCCCAAGCTGGGAACCGTTCGTGTGGGATTTATCGGTGTGGGTATGCGCGGCATCAGTGCCGTAGAACGCTGGACTCATCTACCCGGTGTAGAGATCAAGGCAATCTGCGACTTGCGTCCCGAACTGGTGGAACGCGCACAGAACACACTAGTGAAAGCCGGACTGCCCAAGGCAGAAGGATACTCCGGCACCGAAGATGCCTGGAAGCAACTTTGTGACCGCGATGATATTGACATCGTATATATTGTGACCGACTGGAAACACCATGCCGAAATGGGTGTCTATGCCATGGAGCACGGCAAGCACGTGGCCATCGAAGTGCCCGCCGCCATGACGCTGGATGAAATCTGGTCGCTCATCAATACGTCCGAAAAGACCCGCAAGCATTGCATGCAGCTCGAAAACTGTGTGTACGACTTCTTCGAACTGACTACTCTGAACATGGCGCAGCAAGGACTGTTCGGTGACATCCTCCACGTGGAAGGTGCCTACATTCACAACCTGGAAGAGTTCTGGCCTTATTATTGGAACAACTGGCGTCTGAACTACAACAACGAGTTCCGTGGTGACATCTACGCCACTCACGGCATGGGGCCGGCCTGCCAGCTGCTCGACATTCACCGCGGCGACCGCATGAAGATCTTGGTGGCTATGGACACGAAGGCTGTCAGTGGTCCGGAACTGGGCAAACGCTATGGCCTGACCAATGACTCCATCGAGTTCCAGAACGGCGATCACACCATGACCTTCATCCGCACGGAGAAAGGAAAAACCATCCACATTCAACACGACGTGATGAATCCGCGTCCCTACAGCCGCATGTACCAGCTGACCGGTACGAACGGATACGCCAACAAGTATCCCATCGAAGAATACTGTTTCCGTCCCGACCAGATAAAGGGCGATGACATTCCGAACCACGAGAACCTGAATATGCACGCCGCCGTTTCGGAAGAGGTGAAAGCTACACTGATGAAGAAGTATAAGCACCCCATCCATCAGGAACTGGAAGAGACAGCCAAGAAAGTGGGCGGTCACGGGGGTATGGACTACATCATGGATTACCGTCTGGTGTATTGCCTGCACAACGGTTTGCCGTTGGATATGGATGTGTACGACTTGGCAGAATGGTGCTGCATGGCTGAACTGACCCGTCTTTCCATCGAAAACGGAAGCGCACCGGTAGCCGTGCCTGACTTTACACGGGGTGGCTGGAACAAGGTACAAGGTTACCGCCACGCGTTGGTCAAGTAAGCTCATTTTACAGAAAGTAATTTTTTTCCTTCTAAAAGATACCGTCGGGACAGCTGTTTATCATGCCTGTTCCGACGGTGGTTATCTAAAGATATAATAAAAATTCATCTATTGTTCGAAATTTAAATGTCTTTTTATTAAACTATAAATTATAAAGTTGACTAATCATGAAAGCACAAATGTTACTGACTTTTTTATTTTGCCCTATCCTGCTGATAGCACAAACCTAGAAGTTGACAGAAACGGAAGATAACAAGAATTTAATCGGAATAGACGGCAGCATGGCCGACTATATGAATTACAAACCGATTCCGGGAGTACGGGTAGAAGTCTTGTCCGCCGACAATGTGGTGCTTGAAACGCTGACAGCACAAGGTCGTGTGGAGACCTATACCAATGTGATACCCAAATACTTCCTCTGCCATTTGACATACCGGCTGAATGTACAGCCTAAAAAGAAGAAATAATAAAAATGTCCATATATATAAGTTTATGTGGTTGAGAGTCAGAATATTCATAGGCAATACGGCCTTGATTGGTCTGCTTGTCCTTACCGTCATCCTGTTCCACAGTGAACGGACGGACCGTCATGCCCTGTGGCAGAAAGAGCAAAGACAGCTCCATATCCGCCATCGGGCGGAACAGGCCTATATCGACCTGCTGGAACTTGCCATCCTGGGTGAGACTGTCAGCGTGTGGGACACGACGGATTTCCATTCATACCGTTCCCGTCGTGAGGCCGTATGCAAGACCCTTCGCTCATTGAAGCCTTCCTCTCCTAGGCAACAGTCCCGTCTAGACTCCCTCTGCCTGCTGCTCGGACAGAAAGAACAGTTGCTGGGTACGGTCATGAATACCTTCCATCATATATACGGCATGGATAAGATCGTCAGCCGGCAGATCCCGGCCATTGTCTCGAGCGTCCGCAAGAGCAGCCCGCTTCCTTCCTCCTTTCCGGCAGGGGAAACTCCAATCAGCGAACAGGCAGAAACCGGAGGAAATATCTTTTCCAGGATCTTCAAGCGGAAAGAGAAAAAATCCGCCTACCTCAGGCAAAAGGAGAAGGACAGAAAGGCAAAAGCTGGGATTTCCCGGAACCGGCAGACACAGACAACAATCAACATGCTGCGGTCTCTAAGCAAGGAGGTGTCCGAGCATCGGGAAGCCGGACTGGACAAGCTGTTGGACCAGATGGACAGCCTGTACACGAACAATATGGACCTGAACCAGCGACTGTACCGCATTATCCGGAAATTCGAATCCGATGCCGACCGGCTGTCTGAAGAATATTACCTCCGCTCTGTCAGGGGGAGCGACCGCTCGTTCCGACGCTTTTTTATTCTGGCCGTCTCCATCTCATTGCTTACCATCATCCTTTATGTCTTCATACATCGTGACCTGAGACGCCGTTACAGATATCAGCGTGAGTTGGAAAAGTCGGACGAGACGAACCGGCGGCTCCTTCAGTCCAAGAAAGACATGATGCTGGCCATCGCCCACGACCTGCGTTCCCCGTTGACCACGATAAGCGGCTCTGCCGACCTGCTTCCGGAAGAAAAGGACGGACGGCGCAAAGCGAAATATGTGGAGAATATCCGGCATGCCTCGGAATACATGCTCTCGCTGGTGAACACCCTGATGGACTTCTACCTGCTGGATACGGAACAGGTACAGTCTTACAACCGCATCTTCAACCTGGAATCTTTGTTCAGGGAAACGGTGGAGGGACATATCCCGCTCACGCAAAGGAAAAACCTGCGCCTCTCCACCTGTCTCTCCGGTACGGACGTGGTGGTTTATGGTGATAAAGGCCATCTCCAGCAGATCATCAACAACCTGCTTTCGAATGCCGTGAAGTTCACCCGGGAGGGAAGCGTTCTCCTAGAGGCGGAGTACAGAAACGACGAGTTGTGTTTTTCCGTCCGGGATACGGGTACCGGCATTGATGAGACAGACTCGGAGAAGATATTCACCGCTTTCGAACGGTTGGAGAACGCACGCGGCATATCCGGTTTCGGTCTCGGCCTTGCCATCTGTTCCAGGCTGCTCTCCCGAATGGGCGGATCCATCCGTGTGGAAAGCCGGAAGGGGGAAGGCAGCCGCTTCACCGTCCTGTTACCCCTTGCACCAGCTGACGGGACATCCCCGATGGAGGAAGCCCGTCCCGGTCTCGGGCGACGGCTGGACGGCATGCGTATCCTTGTACTGGATGATGATATCCGCCAGCTCGGTATCATAAAGGAGATGCTGCGCCGTCACCACGCCACATGTGACTGCTGCACGGACAGCAGCGAACTTGTCGCTAGGCTGAGGGAGAACGGATACGACGTGCTCCTGACAGATATCCAGATGCCCGAAACGGACGGTTTCGCCGTCCTGGAACTGCTCCGCAGCTCCAATATCCCGCAGGCCGGGTCCATTCCCGTAATAGCCCTGACCGCCCGCATGGATGACGACAAGGAATACCTTCCACGCGGTTTTGCCAGATGCATCCGCAAACCGTTCACGATGGAAAACCTGACGGAAGGCGTGGCTGAGGTTGTCGGAAAGGTGAAAGCCGAAAACCGCAGACCGGATTTCTCGCTGATCCTTGCCGGTGAGGACAACAAGAGGGAAATGCTGGAGGTGTTCATCACCGAGAGCCGGAAAGACCTCTTCCGGCTACACAAGGCACTGGAAAAAGGAGACCGGGAAACCGTCCGCGACATCCTCCACAAGAACCTGCCGCTCTGGGACACCCTCCGGCTGGACTTTCCGATAGAGGAACTGAGAAGGATCACCACCATGCTTCCCGGTGCATGGACAACGGAAGACCTAGCCGGAATACATGAGATAGAAAAGGCGGCGGACAAGCTGCTGCACCATGCCATGAACATGCAAAAGGAGGAAGAATGAAAAAGATACTGATCATAGAGGACGACATGGTCTTCGGCCGGAGCATCGGCAACTGGCTGAAGAAACAGGGGATGGAATGCCGCCATGTGACGGCACTGGCTCCGGCAAGGAAAGCCCTTGCGTCGGATGAGTTCGATCTTGTCCTTGCCGATCTCCGCCTGCCGGACGGAAACAGTACGGAATTGCTCAGGTGGATGCACGAGAAATGCCTTGCAGTCCCGTTCCTGATCATGACCAATTACGGTCAGGTGGAGAACGCAGTGGAGGCCATGCAGCTGGGCGCGGCCAACTATCTCTGCAAGCCTGTCCATCCGGACCGGCTGCTGGAGGCTATCCGCAAGGAGTTCAGCCGTCCTCGGCATAATGTCACGGAATTCTACCGGGGAGAGAGCGACAAGGCGCGGGAGATGTACCGCCGGATCGGTCTGGTCGCGCCCTCCGACATCTCCGTCCTGCTTCGCGGCGCCTCCGGCACGAGCAAGGAGCATATCGCCCGCGAGCTGCACGAACAGAGCCGTCGAAGGAACAGGCCGTACCTGACATTGGACTGCGGTTCCATATCGGAAGAGCTTGCATCTTCCGAGTTCTTCGGCCACCGCAAGGGAGCGTTCACCGGCGCGGAGAATGACAAGGCCGGCCTGTTCCAGGAAGCCGACGGGGGCACGCTGTTCCTGGACGAGATCGGCAACCTCTCCTACAAGAACCAGATGCGCCTTCTGCGCGCCCTGCAGGAGAAATGCTACAGGCCGGTGGGTTCGACCCGGGAGCGTGGCTTCGACATCCGCCTGATCGCCGCCACCAACGAGAACCTGGAGGAGGCTATCGCCGGGGGACGTTTTCGTGAGGACCTGTTCCATCGGCTGAACGAGTTCACCATCCGTGTCCCCCTCCTTGCGGAATGTCCGGAAGACATCCTCCCGCTGGCCCGTTTCCTGCTGGGGCCCCTCTCGGAGGAACATCACAAGCGGGTACAGGGTTTCGACCGCCTGGCGGAGGCTGCCCTGCAGCGATACCCCTGGCCGGGCAACATCCGCGAGCTGAGAAACACCCTCCGCAGTGCCCTGCTGCTGGCCGACGGCAGCTGGATTACCGCAAGTAACCTGAATCTGGATCTGACATTAAAACAGAAAGAGATGCCCTGTCTTACGGAAGAGGAAAAGGAGAGGCAGTTGTTGCTTCAGACACTCAAGCAGGTCGAAAACAACCGGGCAAGGGCCGCCAGAATGCTGGATATCAGCCGGACCACCCTGTATGAGAAGCTAAGAAAATACGGGATCATCTGATGGAAAAGGTTTCGGAACAGGGGGTATGGTTTCACGACCCCCTTATGAATTCCCGCACCTCTTATTTTGCGTATCCGAATGTTTATACTTATGTTTGCCCAACGATAAAAACTGTTAACCGTTTATTAAATGCAAATATGGATATTCGACCCTTATGTGGCAGGCTCAGTCTCAAGATCTGTGAGATGGAGCGGCTAAAACGGATGTGGCAGACGGGGCTTGCCGGAACCATGCACCAGCCTCCCCTTACCGACAACACTACCCGAATCATCCGGACAGTATTGATTGAACCCTTGACAAAGGAGCTTTGCCGGCAGACCGGAAAAGACATCCACTGCCAGTCCTACGGTCCCGAAGGGTATTTCCGCCTGCTCTCAGACGGGAAGCCGTTTGCCGCCATCTGTCTTCCCAACCTCGGTAACGGAAAGGCATTCGTCAGATTCTTGGGAATAGGCGGAAGGCCATGCACCCCGATGAAAGAACTCCGTAATACGGACATCCTTGTCTCCTTCCTGCTGAAGATGCCCGGATAACCCGTCCTGTTCCCTTGCCGTCAAAATCAAGAGGGGGCTTACAGAAAGTGTACACTTTCCTTACAAATAGTGTAAGGGAGGTGTACACTTTCTGTTTACACGATTGGGATGCTTCATTTTTTTTATTTTCCTGTATTTCTGCCATTTGCACGGTTTTAGAAGGTGCATTTCCCTTCTGCGGTATGGCATTTGCCCTTATGTTTCTGAATTTGAACCTAAAAACAATCTTATGGAAACATCAATGACATACCGCCTGTTCGACTGTATCGGAGAGGCTGTCCGGGAAAAGAAAAAATTTACAGAAGCGGAACTGGCATCCGCCTATACGGAATTCATGGACCGCCTGCAATCGATAACCGACGGCGGGCAGCCCGTCATCGTGAAGCTGAGACAGCTGCGCCGTCTGGAACTGGAGCTGGAAACATACCGTCACAGGGCATATCCCGCTCTTAAGGGCCTTACAGACATCTACCTGACAAAAGCCGTCGCTCTTGTCAGGATGGAGACTGACCTGCTCCATTTCGTGGCGGACCATCCCGGAATCCATACCGCACCCTCACCTGCCGATGAAAAGACAAGGAAGCATCCCTCCCTTCACTGGAAAGGATCACTGGCAAACCTGATGGAACTTGTCACCTCACTGGACTATTCCGGTCTGGTGACGGACGGGGAAGGGAACCGCCAGTCCTTCGCAGCCCTGGTCGCGGCATTCGAAATCCTTTTCAATGTCACCCTGCCCAAACCCTACGACCTTCGTGCCGACCTTGCCCGCAGGAAAAAGAACCTCTCCGTCCTGCTTCCCAAACTCCGGGAAACCTACGAGAAAAACATCGTGAACTGCGGGATCGACCGGCGTTGAACCGGCAGGAAAACATCCCTGTCAGTAAAAGTCATCTCCTGTCAGGGATAGTCACCCCGCACCGTTTGGTACATAGCGGAATTCTCACTTATTTTGCCCCCATGAAAAGAAACCAAGAAAACATATGTCCTATGGCTAAAATCAAACAGACCGGCAAGCCGGCACAGGCTGCCGCCGGACAACCATGAAAGGGCGGGCGCAAGCCGAAGGATGAATCCGAACTTCATTCCTATTATTACGGGTTCCGCCTGGACGAGATGCAGAACATCGAATTCGAGAGGCTCTACGCGAATTCCGGCGCGAAGACCAGGTCGCAGTTCATCCTCTCGGCCATTTTCGGCAGGCCGCTGAAGGTGGTGAAGATCGACAAGGCCGCCACGGACTTCTACATCCGGCTGACGAACCTGCAGAGCGACTACCGCCGCGTGGGAGTGAACTACAACCAGGTGGCCAAGGCCGTCCACAGCGGGGAGCTGACCGAAAAGAAAGCCCTGGCCCTGCTTTACAAGCTGGAACAGCTGACCGTGGAGTACATCTCGCTGAACAAGGAGATCATCCGTCTCACCAAGGAATTCGAGCGATGGTTGCAAAGATAACGTCCGGGGTGTCCGTCTACGGGGCGCTTTATTACAACCAGGAGAAAGTGGACAAGGGCAAGGCCCGGACCCTGGCATGGAACCGTATCATGGAACGTCCCGACGGCACGGCCGGCATTCCGGAATGCATGCGCAGCTTCGAGGCCTACCTTGCCGCCAACCTCCGGACGGAAAAGCCGGTGATCCACCTCTCGCTCAACCCCCATCCCGATGACAGGCTCTCCGACGGACAGCTGGAGGCCATCGGGCGGGAATACATGGAGAAGCTGGGATACGGCGACCAGCCCTACATCATTTTCCGGCACGAGGACAACGCGCGCCCCCATATCCACATCGTCTCCCTGCGCATAGACGAACAGGGCAGGAAGATCCGGGATTACAAGGAGTGGGAACGTTCCATGAAAATCTGCCGGGAGCTGGAACAGAAATACGGACTGGTCCCGTCAACGAAAGAGGAACGCAAGGCCTCCGGTGCCATGACAGCGGTGGAATACCGCAAAGGCGATCTGAAACACCAGATCGCAAACGTGGTCAGACCGGCCCTGCAGGATTACCGTTTCCGCTCATTCAGGGAATTCAAGGCCCTGCTCGGACTCTTCAACGTGACGGTGGAAGAAGTACGCAAGAGTGTCGACGGAAGGACATGCCACGGGCTGGTCTATGCGGCACTCGATGAGAAGGGCAGACGCTGTGGCGTGGGCATCAAGTCCAGCGACATCGGCAGGAGCGTCGGTTACGAGGCCCTGAAAAGGAAATGCGCCCGGAGCAAGACGTGGATGAAGGCACATCCCGTACAGGAAAGCACAAAGGAGGCCATCCGGGAAGCCCTGCGTCAGGACACCCGGCAGGGATTCCTCCGGCTCCTGGCCGAGAAAGGCGTCGTCCCCATACTCCGGGAAAACGAACAAGGCGTGATTTACGGGGTGACCTACATCGACCACGGATCGAGAACGGTATTCAAGGGCTCGGCCCTTGGCCGGGAGTTCTCCGCCTCCGTCCTGAACAGGCTGTACGGCACGCCGCTTCCCATGACAATCCCCCATGGGGATGCCTCCTTGAAAGAGGAAAGGGCAAGAGGGGAAACCGGACTTGCGGAAGGGCTGCTGGATATCCTCACGACGGAATCCCGTCCTTATCCGGGCGAGGAAACCGTGGAAGGCCCCTACGGAAAGAGAAAAAAGAAACGGAAACGCCGCGGCCCGCATATCGGCTAAAAGGGTTTCCCAAAAGATAAGACATAAGCAAAGTATCACCTGTAAAACAAGTAAAACATGTCACAAGAAGATGCCAGGGGACTCGGCAAGACCACCGACTTCATGCGGGCGGTCAGCATCCTGTTCCTCGTGATGAACGTCTATTATTTCTGCTATCCGTTTTTCCACCGCCTGGGATGTACCAACGGCATGGCGGACAGGATCCTTCTGAACCTGCAACGGGACACGGGGCTGTTCACCCATTCGCTGGTGACCAAGTCCTTCTGCCTGATGTTCCTCCTCTTCTCCGCAATGGGGGCCAGGGGGCGCAGACAGATGGAGATGTCCCGCCTGCGCATCGGCTGTGTCCTCATTTGCGGGCTGTCGTTCTATTTCTCAAGCGAGCTGCTGCTCACTTCCCCGTGGGACATCCGGCTTGTCACGCTGCTGTACGTCTCCGCCGTCACCGCGGGTTACATCTGCCTCCTGACCGCAGGCATGTGGGCCGGCCGCCTTCTGGGAAGCCGGCTGATGGATGACGTGTTCAACGAGGAGAACGAGTCCTTCATGCAGGAGACAAGGCTGATGACGAACGAGTATTCGGTGAACCTTCCGACCCGTTTCCATTACAACAGGAAATGGCATGACGGCTGAATAAACGTGGTGAACCCGTTCCGGGCAACCCTCGTGCTGGGCACGCCGGGCAGCGGGAAATCGTACTGCGTCATCAACCAGTTCATCAAGCAGCAGATAGCGAAGGGCTACGCGCTCTATTGTTATGATTTCAAATATCCGGACCTGAGCACCATCGTCTACAACCACCTGCTCCAAAACAGGGACAAGTACGCGGGCGACGTCCGGTTCTACGTGATCAACTTCGACGACCCGCGCCGCAGCCACCGCTGCAACCCGATCAACCCGGCCTTCATGTCGGACATCGCGGACGCCTACGAGTCGGCATACGTGATCTTATTGAACCTGAACAAGACCTGGATACAGAAACAGGGCGACTTTTTCGTGGAATCCCCGATCATCCTGCTGGCCGCCATCATATGGTACCTCAAGATTTTCGATGGAGGGAGATACTGCACCTTCCCCCATGCCATCGAGCTGCTGAACAAGCCCTACTCGGACGTGTTCACCATCCTGACCTCGTACCGTGAGCTTGAGAACTACCTCTCACCCTTCATGGACGCCTGGAAAGGCGGGGCGATGGAGCAGCTCCAGGGCCAGATAGCGAGCGCGAAGATACCGCTCTCGCGCATGATCAGCCCCTCGCTCTACTGGATCATGAGCGGGGACGACTTCACGCTGGACATCAACAACCCTGAGCAGCCCAAGGTACTGTGCGTGGGCAACAACCCCGACCGGCAGAACATCTATTCGGCGGCCCTGGGACTTTACAACGCCCGCATCGTCAAGCTGGTCAACCGGAAGGGAAAGCTGAAGAGCTCCATCCTGGTGGACGAGGTGCCGACCATCTATTTCCGGGGGCTCGACACGCTGATCGCCACGGCGCGGAGCAACAAGGTGGCGGTCTGTTTGGGAGCGCAGGACTTCAGCCAGCTGGTACGCGACTACGGTGAAAAGGAGGCGCGCGTGATCCAGAACACCATCGGCAACATCTTTTCCGGGCAGGTCGTGGGAGAAACCGCGAAGAACCTCTCGGAACGCTTCGGCAAGGTGCTCCAGCAGCGCAAGTCCGTCAATATGACGAAAGAGGACACTTCCACCAACATCAGCACCCAGCTGGACTCCCTGATACCCGCCTCCAAGATATCCAACCTCTCACAGGGGATGTTCGTGGGAAGCGTATCGGACAATTTCGGAGAGACCATCAGGCAGAAAATATTCCACGCCCGGATCATGGTGGACAATGCCGGGGTGGAGGCCGAGACGAGGGCGTACAGGCCGATACCCGTCATCACGGACTTCACGGGAGAGGACGGCCGGGACCATATGCAGGAGGAAATAGAGCGTAACTACTACCGTATCAAGGAAGAGGTGGGCGACATCATCCGCCGGGAGCTGGAAAAGCCACACTAATTTGACCCACCCTGGCAAGTATTTTAGACCCAGTAAGGTTAAAATAATGAGACCCACCTCACCAAAATAAGAATGACCCTTTGAAACGCTAGTTTTTTAGGGTCATTT
>ENA-OQCZ01000334-OQCZ01000334.1-human-gut-metagenome-genome-assembly--contig:-NODE-334-length-13267-cov-8.340259_pt1 | contig 13267 bp, 10 predicted proteins | sample MGYA00242505_ERZ504594 | MGnify/ENA primary metagenome ERZ504594 (study PRJEB26092, sample SAMD00036329) | human gut metagenome | host: Homo sapiens | study: EMG produced TPA metagenomics assembly of... | reverse complement strand
GCACAAGACATGTTAAGCCGTTAGCAAAACTTGCAAAATTTAGCAAAAGTTGCAAAAGTTAGCAAAACCTGCAAAGGGGCCACCATGGATCGCAGCAAATGTCTCCGCCATGCCAGGCATGCTCGAACTGTAAGGGCAAAAGTATGGGCGAACGGTTGGCTTTTACTTTTGCCCTTACAGGGCGTAGGGAATGGGGACATGGTACCCAGGGCGTTGCCCTGGGCTGGGAACTTGTTGGGCTTTCAGCCCGCGCAGGGTCGCAGACAGGGCTTGCCCCGCAATAAGATTCGAGATATGAGCCCCTTACAGGGGCGAGGTTTATTAATCGGCCCCAAGAGGTAGGGGCAAGCCCCTACCCTAAATATGAGCCCCCTTCAGGGGCGCTGGCGCCTCTCTACCAACCTTGGTCTTTCTGTATTTTGAACACCCTATTATATATAGGGCAGTTCCTATGTTCCCCTTCCCCTTTATCTCCTCCCTCCTTAAAATCCTCATTCCTCACATCCCATTCTCATGAATCCCGTCATCCTCACTTCGGCCTACTGGCCAAATGTTCAGTATTTCACAAAACTCTATGCCGCGCCCTACGTGGTGATGGAGCACAACGACCATTACGTGAAGCAGACCTATCGCAACCGCTGCATCATTGAAGGGCCGGATGGGTCGCTGACGCTCACCGTGCCTGTGGAGCACGGAGGCGTGGCAAAGCCCACAACGGGCGAGGTGCGCGTCAGTGAGCACGGCAATTGGCGGCACCTGCATTGGAATGCCTTGGTTAGCGCCTACGAGAAGAGTCCGTATTTCTTCTATTACGCCGATGAGTTTCGCCCTTTTTATGAGCAACGCTTCGATCGCCTCGTGGAACTCAATGGTGCCATCGTGGCGAAGGTGTGCGAACTGCTGGATTTGCACCCCAAAATCATTCTCGCGGAAAACTATCACCAGTCCGCCGACGGCGAACAGGACTTGCGGGAACTCATACGGCCCAAAACAGATTTCCGCTTCGATGCCGACTTTACGCCCAGCGAATATTATCAGGTGTTCCGACAGAAGCTTGGTTTCCTGCCCAATCTGAGTATCGCCGACCTCCTCTTTAATATGGGTCCAGAGTCGCGCCTCGTTCTCAAACGTAGCATTGTGTAGGGTGGGGCGGTGACGATTTGTTTTTGTGGTAGGTGGTTCTTCAATATATACTAATTTATTTGGGTATGTCTTGGCAAAGTCGTATCTTAGCAACGGAATGTTGAACCCATAATGATTGCGATATATGAGATACTTAGACCCGAAGGCCGATTTGACCTTTAAGAAAATATTCGGTGAGCATAAAGACCTGCTCATCAGTCTCATCAACGCCCTTCTGCCATTGAACGACGATGAAATGGTGGAGAGCGTGGAATATCTGCCGCCTGAACTTGTGCCGGAACTCCCGACAGGGAAGAACAGTATCGTTGACGTGCGGTGTAAGGACGTGAAGGGCCGCCAATTCATCGTAGAGATGCAGATGATTTGGACACCGGCCTTCCAGCAGCGCGTGCTTTTCAATGCTTCAAAGGCTTTTGTGCGTCAGTTGCGGCGCAATCGCAAATACGAACTCCTGCAGCCCGTCTATTCGCTGAACCTCGTGAACGAATCCTTTATGAATGACTACCCCGACGAGTATATCCATAATTATAATATGGTTCACGAATTGCACAGCGACAAGATTATCGAAGGACTTCACTTGACCTTTGTGGAATTGCCGAAGTTCAAGCCGCACACACAGTCGGAACGCAAAATGGCTGTGTTGTGGTTGCGTTTCTTGACGGAAATCAATGAAGACACGACAACCGTTCCAGAAGAACTTTTGGCCAACCCTGAGACCAGCAAAGCTCTGAAGGAAGTGGAAGAATCAGCTTTCACAGAGGAAGAGATGGAAGTCTATGACCATTTTTGGGACATGCTCGGCGCCGACCGTCTGCTCTTCGTGGATTCAAACAACATCAGTCGCAAGAAAGGCCGCGAGGAAGGACTTGCGGAAGGACTCGCGGAAGGTCGCAAAGAAGGGCTTGCGGAAGGAGAACTCAAGGGGATGGCGAAAGAAAGGAACAAGGTGGCACGCGCCATGTTGGACAAAGGTATGGAGGTCTCTGTTATTGCAGAATTGACAGGATTGGATGAAGACGCTATACGCTCACTGTCAGTGTGATAGTAAGTAGGTGTTCAAAATTAGTTTATACTATCCATGTAGGGATAAGCCAGATAAACTAATTCTGAACACCTACCTATAGAAATAAATAGACGCGCAAGCGCCGGCAAAGAATCCAACGGGTCTTTGCCGGCGCTTGTATGTGATAAAAAGAGCAGTCGGGCGATAAGCCGGGTTTTGTGTGCTAACCTACGCCGTTGTAGAAACGCAGGTTTCGGTCTGCTTGCACGTTTGTCATTTATCTGGACCTGCCGTCGCCGACAGGCTCAATCGTTCTACCCTCCGTCGCGCACGCTTAAGTGCTCGGACGAGCCGCCCTCTGACGACGGTATACGCGAACTTTCAACTCCCGATGTGCACAGCCCATATTGTCACCAAATGGCTGGTGGTCTCTTACACACGCCTTCTCACCCTTACCGGCCGAAGCCGGCGGTTGTTTTCTTCTGCACTGATTAAACCTCACGGTCTACTTCGCGTTAGGAAGCGGGATGCTCTATGTTGCCCGGACTTTCCTCAAATATCTCCAGGATATCAGCGACAAACTGTCCGGCTGCTCTTTGTTTGTTCTGCGAAATTAATAAATTCTGCTTGTTTTCCTATAATGCTTCCCTATATTTTTTCGAAATGGCAGGAGATATAGTGCTTATATAATGTAGGTTTGCCCCTAAAACGGACATTGGAGGAGGCCAGATGGGCGGAAATTGTGGGAAGAGAAAAATCTCCTGCAACGCCAGTTTTTCAAGCGTTGTTCTGGCTCTCGCGGCGAGGCCGGAAACAGCCATTTCACCTGCGCTCTGAGCCTCTTTCAAGGCCGTTTCTGCGCCTTCGAAAATAGGTACCGCGACAGGGCGGAGAGGGAGACTTGGAAATTGCTAAAAAGGTTAAAGTGGTGATAATTAACGCGAAACGTTTTGCCGTCTCGGCAGAAATGCGTAAATTTGCAGCCGTAACAGTACGAACTTGCCGCCTTTCAGGTTGCTTCAGCCCCGCGCCAGAGCCCCTTGAAACGCCCTTGCGGAGTGCGCTCCGTCGGCGGGTGAAACGTAACGCTTGGTCAGCCAACGTCCCTGCCACCAGTTCGTCAAATAATCACAAAATGAAATTAAAACACCTGCTTTTTACATTAATCAGTTTCCTTACGTTTGCCGGCTTCCATACAGCCGAAGCACAGAAAAAATCAGTTGGCGATGCTACTTATTATTCACACCGTCTGCAAGGCCGACGCACCAGTGACGGTTCGCTTTATCACCGCGACAGCCTCACTTGCGCTCACCGCACCTTGCCGTTTGGCACCCTGCTAAAAGTGCGCAACACGGTCAACGGACGCGAAGTGGTTGTGAAAGTCACTGACCGCGGTCCTTTCCGCCGAGGTGGAATCGTTGACCTCTCATACGCCGCCGCCGAAAGAATTGGCCTCGTACGCCGAGGCGTTGTGCGCGTGGAGGTGGAGGCAGTGGGCACTTCGGCCTACAATAATACCGCCAATCAATATCTGGCCAACGTGGAGAAAAACGATATTCTGCCCGAACTCCAGTTGCTTGACCCCACAACGGGAAAATACTACACCATGACAGACTGGCTCAAGCTCGGTAAGGAAGCGCGTGAAAAAGCGAAAGCCAGTGCGGCACAACACCGCCGCGCGGCCTACCTTGCACAGAACAAGGTGAAGCGCCCCGTTTGGCGCGTCGTGGAGGGAAAGACAACGGCCAAGGCTGAGTGATTATACGCTCTGAAGCCATAGGCTGAAAGACTGGTGCCGCGTGACGAAGCGGCCTTCAAAGCGTGCGGAAGCGGTTTTACGCGTTGGCGGAGCGCTTCCCGATGCGTGACGGAGCGGCCTTCAGGAAAAGAATTCCTTCATAATAGATACATATCATATTTTCGTTAGGCCCGGAGCTTGTGAAAGTTCCGGGCTTTTTTGTGTCGCGGAAACGTGCTTCAGAGAAATGGTTCAGCGGGGTTTCAAAATAGGGTGTTCAAAATTCCGAAAAAATCAAGATTGGTAGAGAGGCGACAGCTGCCCCTGAAAGGGGCTCATATCTAGGGTAGGGGCTTGCCCCTACCTCTTGAGGCCGATTTATGAACCTTGCCCCTGTAAGGGGCTCATATCTCGAATCTTATTGCGGGGCAAGCCCCGCCAACGATATGCGCCCCTTACAGGGGCAGAAGCGAGAGTCGATGAGCACTGGCGGGAGATAGGGGCGAGCCCCTATCCTGGAATATGAGCCCCTTTCAGGGGCAGCTGTGCCGCAACCGCCATGTTATTTGGTGAAAAATCGTGCAGAGATTTCTCTGAATTTTGAATACCCTAGCTTCAAAATACTTCAAAAAATACTTCCTGATAATCAGAAGGTTACAATTTATTTCTGAAAAAAAGTAGGCAACGTCTGTAACTTTTTCCGTATTCATCCGTCTTATATACAGAACGCAATGAAAATAATAGATTTCCGACACGAGTTACTGCCGTTGAAAGACAAGATGTTTCGACTGGCGCTCCGCATCACACTCAACCGAGCTGAGGCGGAGGATGTGACGCAAGACATTCTTTTACGCGTGTGGGAACAACGTGAATCGTTGGGCGAATTGCGATCGCTGGAAGCCTATGTGCTCACAGCAGTCCGAAATCTGGCTCTCGACCGTGTGGCGAAAACAGACAACGCCAACGTCTCGCTCGACGATGTTCAAACCGACGCATTCGACAGCGCACCGCGCCCCGACGAGGATATGGAGCAGCAGGAAAGTCTGAAGCGCGTTAGAGAAATTATGAGCGGCCTGCCCGAAGCACAGCGCACCGCGCTACAGCTGAGAGAAATTGAAGGCCACAGCTACCGTGAAACGGCCGACATCATGAACGTGTCGGAGGCCAATGTCAAAGTGCTAATCTTCCGCGCTCGTCAGGCCGTCAAAAACAAAATAGACAAGATTGAAAACTATGGATTATAAATACATTGAACAACTGCTTGAACGCTATTGGCAATGCGAAACGACACCGGAGGAGGAGAATGTTCTCCGCGCCTTTTTCGCCCAGCCTGACGTTCCCGCCAATCTGGCTCGCTACAAAGCGCTGTTCGTGTATGAACAGCAGCAGGCGGCTGATGGCCTCGGAGAAGATTTCGATGAGCGTCTCTGCCAATTGGCTGGTGTGGACAAGGAAAAGGAAACGAAATCAGCAGTGGTGCGTGCAAAGCGCCTCTCGTTTGCAGCGCGTCTGCAGCCGCTCTACAGAGCCGTTGCCATTTTGGCAGTGGTGCTCGTGATTGGAAATGGCGTGCAATATGTCTTCGACAGTAGAAAGCCGGTGGCTGAATGGGACTACAATCCCGACAACTACCAAGACTCCTACAACAACCCGAAGGAGGCTTATGAAACGCTCAACGACGGCATTGAAGAACTCAAAGACGTGCTCTCATCGTCGGCCGACAGCGCAAAGCTCGATTCTGAAGCTGACGTTGAGGTGGTGGTGTCTGAACCAAACAACAACGTGCGCCCATGAAACGATTGTTGCTGATATGCTTGGTGTTTCTCGGAGTTGCATTGACGGTGAAGGCAAACGGAGAACCGGATTTCGCTTCAAAATACCTTATGCTCTACGGACAGACGTATGACATCGACTGCAAGACCATTAGTCCGCAAATGATGGAACGCATCCTCAGCGGTGTGGCAGGCAGTGAAGACGAAAATACCATGAGGGTGCTGTCGCAAATCAAAAGTATACGCATCCTGACAACAGAACCGACGCTTGCCAGGCGAAGACGCTCTTTGAAAAAGCTGAAGAGCTGGCGGCGCAAAACAAACGGCGATATTCAGTTTATTCGCAGGCACACGGCCAAAATATCTACGTGCGTCGCCGCGGCAAACAGTTCTTGGAACTGGTGGTGGTGAAGCAAAAGGAAGACCACACTTTCTATATGCTGAACCTCACGGGCTGTCTCTCAGACAAATTCTTGCAGCAGGTGCTCAAGATGTGATCTGCTCGGAGAATCTTGAAAGGGTCGGAGATAGGCCCGCCATTGACAGAAATTATTTAAACGCTACACAATATGAAAACGGCTGTGCTGAACGGCGGCATGGCGAAAGTGAATCGGTCACTTGCTTTTAAAAACACCACAACGAGACCAAGGTTTATCACAAGGTTTCAGTTCTCTCAACAATTCGGCGGTCCAGCGGGACGCCAATCCAAGATATAAGGGGTAATCCAGCAGCAAAGCAGGGTTTCCCCATTATCTTTTCTGTGGGAATTTTTTCCTTTCCTGGTTTCGGCGGGTCTTATGGATAGTTCATTGTACGGCGTGGAGGCGGCATGCCTACCGCTGGGCCATGACATGATGGCAATGGCATGTTGTTTGCACCTGGTCTTCTTGTCGGATGAGATTTTGCCATTACTTGGTATTCATTTTCTGGCGAAGAAGGCGAGGCCTTTTCAGGTCTGGTAGTTGAAAAAAGCCTTTCATCCACCGATGGAAAGAAAATAAAGAGGTAACTTTGTACCTTCTGGGATGTTCTGGAAATTCTGGTGCGGCCAGTCCGCAGGAATCGTTGCATGCTTAGGCATGGATTTCAGAAGGTTCCGTCAAGTAATGGTGCGCCATTACTAAGTAAAGGTAAAAGAAAAAATCGCGATATGTTAGAAATCAAGAATTTGCACGCCTCTGTCGAAGGCAAGGAAATCCTTAAAGGCATCAACCTCACCATCAACGACGGGGAGGTGCATGTGCTCATGGGCCCAAACGGCTCCGGAAAAAGTACGCTCAGCAATGTGTTGGTGGGCAATCCGAAATACGATGTGACGGAAGGTTCCATCACGTTTAACGGCAAGGACCTTCTTGCCCTCCCGCCTGAAGACCGCTCACACGAGGGCATCTTCATGTCTTTTCAGGCCCCTACGGAAATCCCTGGTGTCTCGATGACCAACTTCATGCGGGCCGCTATTAATGCGAAGCGCAAATATTTCGGACAGGAGCCTATTCCTGCCGGAGAATTTCTTAAACTCCTCAAGGAGAAGCGCAAGCTCGTGGGGCTCGACGCCCACTTTATGAGCCGCGGTGTCAACGAAGGATTTAGCGGCGGCGAACGCAAGCGCAACGAGATTTTCCAGATGGCCGTGCTCGAACCGACTTTCAGTATTCTTGACGAAACAGATTCCGGCCTTGACGTTGATGCTCTGCGCATCGTGGCAGAAGGCTTCAATATGTTGCGCACGCCTAAGACGAGTGCCATGGTCATCACCCACTATCAGCGTATGCTCGACTATCTAAAGCCCGATTTCGTACATGTGCTCGTTAACGGACGCATCGTCAAAGAAGGCGATGCCCAGTTGGGATATGACATTGAAGAACGCGGATTTGACTGGATTAAAAACGAGTTGAAAGATGAGTAACCCACTACATAGCGAACAGCAATACCTCGACATTGCCGCTCAGGAGCGTGCATTGCTCGATGCTGGCAGTTGCCTGCCGCTCAACGCCCGGCGCGACCAGGCGGCGGAGGTGCTGAAGAAAAACGGACTGCCGACACATCGCGTGGAGCGTTACAAATATTGCGATGTGCCGGAAGCCTTTGCACCCAACTATGGTTTGAATCTCCGCCGCGTGCTGACAGCCAAGAGTCCGTATGAGACTTATCGCTGCAACGTTCCCAATCTGAGCACTTCGTTCTATCTCGTGGTCAACGACGTCGTGGTGCCTTCTCAAGGACATACGGCGGTACTTCCCGAGGGCGTTGAAGTATGCTCCCTTTGCGAGGCAAGCGCAAAAATGCCCGATTTCATCGGTGAATACTACGATAAAGCCGCGTCGAAAAGCGAAGATGGCGTGACGGCCGTCAATACGCTCTTGGTGCAAGACGGCATCTTGATTTATATTCCCGACGGTGTCCAACTCAAAAATCCCATCCAACTCGTCAACGTCGCGACGGCCTCTAAGGCGCCGCTGATGTCAAACCGCCGCCTCCTGGTGGTGGCTGGAAAGGGATCCAAGGCTTCTGTTTTGCTTTGCGACCACGCTGCGCCGGGCGTGTCGGCTTTGACAACGCAGGTGGTGGAGGTGTTTGCCGATGAAATGGCAGAAATCAGCCTCTACAATATAGAAGAAACTGCCGATGAAATCGTGCGTTTCTCCAATCTGTATGCAGAATTGCAGAAGAATAGTCGCGTGAGCTGCAACGGCGTGATGCTCACCTGTGGCGCTTCCAGAAACACTATGGATTTCCGTTTGATGGGTGAAGGCGCGTCTGTCGTGGCCAATGGCGCCGTGGTGGCAGACGGCAAGCAACGCGTGGATAATAATATCCTCGTTGACCATCAGGCGGCGGGCTGTACGTCCGACCTCCTTTATAAATATGTGCTCGACGGAGAAAGCGTCGGCGCCTATGCAGGAAAAGTGCTCGTGCGCCCTGGAGCCCAGCAGACGGCCTCGGAGCAGGTGAACGCCAATATCTGCGCCACCCCGCAGGCCCATGCCTATACGCAGCCGATGCTCGAAATTTATGCCGACGACGTGAAGTGTAACCACGGGTCGAGCATCGGAAAGCTCGATGAAACCGCGCTTTTTTATATGCGCCAGCGCGGAATCCCCGATCCTGAGGCCCGCATTCTCTTGCAACATGCCTTTATCAACGACGTGTTGCGACGCGTGGAAATAGACCATCTCCGCGAACGCCTTTCCCACCTCGTTGAACTCCGTTTCCGTGGCGAACTGCAAAAATGCCGCGACTGCAGTCTCTGTCATTAAGTAATGGTAAGTAGTCCTACTTAAAAAAGAGCATAAACAAATGTGAGAGGTTGGAGTTATATTCTTATGCCCTGTCTTTTTGTTTTTGCCGTTATTGAAGTAAGTCAGATTAAAAGATAGAAGACAATGTCATACAACGTAGAAGAAATCCGCCAAGACTTCCCCATTCTGCAAAGGGAAGTCTATGGCCGTCCCCTCATATACCTCGACAATGCTGCCACGACGCAAAAGCCGCGCAGCGTGGTTGAGGCTATTTCCAACGAATATTTCTCCACCAACGCCAATGTGCATCGCGGGGTGCATTTCCTCTCGCAAAAGGCCACCGACCTGCATGAAGCGGCACGAGAGCGCGTGCGGCAGTTCATCAATGCCCGCTCCACGGCGGAAGTGCTCTTCACGCGAGGCACCACAGAGAGTCTTAACCTCGTTGCCAGCAGTTTCGGAGAAGCCTTTCTCAAGGAAGGCGACGAAGTGATTGTCTCCGTCATGGAGCATCATAGCGACATCGTTCCTTGGCAACTTCTGAGAGAACGCAAGGGAATCGTTATCCGCGTGATTCCGATGGACGACAGCGGACGCCTCGACCTTGAAGCCTACGAACGCCTTTTCAGCGAACGCACGCGCCTGGTTTGTGTTGCCCACGTGAGCAATGTGCTCGGAACGGTGAATCCCGTGAAACAGATGGCAGCCACGGCGCATGCGCACGGCGCCTATATGCTGGTTGATGGTGCGCAGAGCATCCCCCATTTCAAGGTAGACGTTCAGGACCTTGATTGTGACTTCCTCACCTTCAGTGGTCACAAAATATACGGGCCGACAGGCATCGGCGTGCTCTACGGACGGGAAAGTCTCTTGGAGAAGATGCCGCCTTATCAAGGTGGCGGAGAGATGATCGCTCGCGTCACGTTTGAACATACAACGTACGAGCGTCTGCCCTACAAATTCGAAGCCGGTACGCCAGATTACGTTGGAACGCACGCCTTGGCGGCCGCCATTGATTATGTCGAGGCGCTCGGAATGGACGAAATCGCAGTCCACGAGCGTCGTCTGACACAATATGCCATGGAACGCCTTGGTGCCATTAAAGATATGCACCTTTACGGCACGACGCCAGACAAAGACGCCGTCGTGGCCTTTAATGTCGGCAATATTCATCCGCTCGACCTCGGCACGCTTCTCGATCGCCTCGGCATCGCCATCCGCACGGGCCACCATTGTGCCCAGCCACTGATGCAACGTTGCGGCGTGGAGGGTATGGCTCGCGCTTCTTTCGCCCTTTATAACACGATGGACGAAATCGACAAATTGGCAGAGGGCATCGAGCGCGTCAGCAAGATGTTTTAAGTCTCTTGCCAAGAACTTCCATTGACAGTTAGAACACATCAACAGTATTCAGTCTATGCCGTTGTCATCCTTATACAATCAAGACGGACTTGTGGAGGCAGGGTGTGACGAAGCGGGGCGCGGCTGTCTGGCAGGCAGTGTCTATGCGGCTGCCGTCATTCTTCCGGCTGATTATGAACATCCGTTGCTCAATGATAGTAAGCAACTCACGGCACGCCGCCGCTATGCGTTGCGGGCCGACATCGAGCGCGACGCCGTGTCCTGGGCCGTCGGAATCGTCACTGCTGAGGAGATAGACAAAATCAATATCCTCAACGCCTCAATCCTGGCGATGCACCGTGCGCTTGATGCGCTCAAAGTGCGTCCCGGATATGTGATAGTCGACGGTAATCGTTTCAAGCCCTATCGCGATATTCCCCATACAACCATCGTGAGGGGAGATGCGTGTTATTTGAGTATCGCGGCGGCCAGTATCTTGGCCAAGACCTATCGTGACGATTATATGCACGCCCTTCACGAGGAATATCCCTTCTACGGTTGGGACCATAATGCGGGTTATCCAACCAAAGAACATCGGAAAGGCATCCTCGAACACGGACTTTCGCCTTACCACCGTCGCTCGTTTCATCTGATTGATGACGAGCCGACATTGTTTGACCCTATTCCCCAATAGGCTTTTCTAAATAGGTGTCAGAATGATTTTGAATACCTACTTATGTATAATCAGCAATGCTTTGAAATCCAATAATCCATGAGTATGAAAACAAGAATTGTGACCTTGTTGCTCCTGCTTTGCCCGATGCTCTTGTGGGCGAAGGACTATCCTGGGCAGGACGTGTTTATCTCAACAAAGAATACAACCTTATTGCTGCTCGCCAAGCCTGGTGAGACACCCCGTGTGGCCTATTATGGCGCAAAGCTCAATGAGCGGCAGGGGAGTGAAGTGTGGTGGACAAACGGAGCGCTCAACGATGTGGCATACCGCACGTTCAATGGCACGACCGATGGCTTCCCAGCATTGACCGTTCAGCATGCCGACGGACAGATTGCGCTCGATTTGCAAGTGCAGAAGGTGAGCCGTGAGCAGGCTGAGGGTGGGGAATTGGTGACGATTGAAACGAAGGATAAGGTGCAGCCTTTCTTCGTTGCTCTTTGTTATCGCACCTACGAGGCCTCCGACGTGATAGAGGCGTGGACAGAAATTCGCCATCAGGAGAAGAAAGACGTGATGCTCTTGAAATATGCCTCGGCCCAGCTGCCCGTTACGGGGCCCGATGTTTGGGTTACCACCTTTTATGGCGAATGGGCCAATGAGATGAATCTCAATGAAACGAAACTGACGCATGCTGGCCTCACCGTTGCTCCGTTTGATGGCGTGAGAAATGGTCACGAAGCCCACGGCGAACTGATGATTTCTCTTGACGGACGTTCGCGCGAGAATGCGGGACGCACCATCGGCGCTGCCCTTTGTTGGAGCGGGAAATATCTCCTTTCGCTGGCGTCAGACCCGAAGCGCCCCGACGAACACCGGCTTATGGCAGGCATTGATGACGCACTGCCTTATTATCTGAAGCCTGGTGCGTCTTTCCGTACGCCCGAATTGGCTTTCACCTATAGTGCCGAAGGCCGTGGCGGCGTGAGCCGTAATCTTCATGATTGGGCCCGCCATTTCAAGGTACACAACGGCACGGCGTTGCGTGACGTCTTGCTCAACAGTTGGGAGGGCGTATATTTGGCCGTGAATGAAGAGAAGATGTTGAAACTCATGAAAGGCGCAGCCGATATTGGCGGCGAGCTCTTCGTGGTGGACGACGGCTGGTTTGCCAGTAAGAAATTCAACCGCGACCGCGATAATGCAGCCCTCGGCGACTGGGACATCGACGCCCGCAAGTTGCCCGGAGGATTGAAGCCCTTGATTGAAGCGGCAAAAGAAAACGGCATCAAGTTCGGCATCTGGATTGAGCCAGAGATGGGCAATTGGAAGGCCAGCGAACTTTATGAGAAGCATCCTGACTGGTTTTTGCAGAACACTGGACGCGAACCCAAGTTAGGCCGTGGCGGTACGCAGGCCGTGCTCGACCTCTGTAACCCCAAGGTGCAGGACTTCATGTTTGACATCGTCGACCGCCTAATGACGGAGAATCCCGAAATCGCCTATATCAAATGGGATGCCAACTGCAAGCTCGCCAACTACGGTTCGACTTACCTTCCGCGCGACCGTCAGTCGCAAATCTATATCGACTATCACATGGGATTGCGCAAGGTTTTGGAGCGCGTGCGAGCCAAATATCCCAATCTCGTCATGCAGGCTTGTGGCGGCGGTGGCGGTCGCACCAACTACGGTGTGATGCCCTATTTCGACGAGTTCTGGACCAGCGACAACACCGATGCGCTCCAGCGCATCTACATCCAATACGGCACCTCCTATTTCTATCCCACTTTCGCTATGGCCTGCCATGTGAGCGCCTCGCCCAATCATCAGACCGGACGTGTCATTCCGCTCAAATACCGTTTCGACGTAGCGATGGCCGGCCGTCTTGGCATCGAGATGAAGCCCTCAGACTTTACTGAAAGCGAGCGTGCTTTTGCCAAACAAGCCGTTGCCGACTACAAGCGCCTTCGCCCTGTCATTCAGCAAGGCAATCTCTACCGCCTCGAGTCGCCTTACGACCACGAGAAAAACCTGGCCTCTTGGATGATGGTGTCGGCCGACAAGAACAAAGCCGTGTTCTACGCCTATAAGGTGCGGCACATGGAAGGCCACAACACGACGCGCATCTACTTGGCTGGCCTTGACCCCGAGAAGAACTATCGCTTCAAGGAAATCAACCGCGTGGACAATGGCATGGGCTACCTTACTGGCCAGGTCGTTTCTGGCCGGAAGTGCGGCGGAACATGGTCGTCCGCGTTCATGGTGATGATGATTCCGAAGAACATACTGATGACCGGCATGTCCGCCTCCTTGTTTTCGTTGTCTTCCATTCTAGGATATTTTTCTTTTGACCGGATG
>ENA-OQCZ01000332-OQCZ01000332.1-human-gut-metagenome-genome-assembly--contig:-NODE-332-length-13332-cov-3.231427_pt1 | contig 13332 bp, 14 predicted proteins | sample MGYA00242505_ERZ504594 | MGnify/ENA primary metagenome ERZ504594 (study PRJEB26092, sample SAMD00036329) | human gut metagenome | host: Homo sapiens | study: EMG produced TPA metagenomics assembly of... | reverse complement strand
GGGATACGTGCTTAATGCAGTTAAATGCGCCCTTTAAGTTCGTATCGATGACGGCGTCAAACTCTTCCTCACTCATCTTCATCAGAAGATTGTCACGGGTAAATGCCCGCGTTGTTGACTAAAATATCAATTCTCTTATAGCGGCTGATAATGTCCTTTAAGAACACCTCCGCCGCGCTGTAATCCGAAACGTTTGCACTGAACGGCTTCCGCCTGTCCGCCCGCCTCGGTAATTTCCTTTACGACATCCTCTGCTTTTGCCGCAGAGCCATTATAATTGACGATCACCACAGCGCCCTCTTTCGCCATCGAAATAGCGATCTGACGGCCAATTCCGCGGCTGGCACCTGTCACAACTGCTACTTTTCCATTTAACATCCAAGCGTCTCCTTTACTTTGTCGATATCTTCCAGTTTCTCTATATTGAACGCCTTCGCGTTTTTGTCGATTTTACGCATGAAACCAGTCAGGGTCTTACCCGGTCCGATCTCAATAAATGTGTCCACACCGTCTGCTAACATCTTCCGGATCGTCTGCTCCCAGCGGACGGAGGAAGAAACCTGCTTCATCAGAAGCGGCTTTACATCGGCTGCATCGGTCACATAATCTGCCGTCACATTCGCAATATACGGAATCTCCGGTGTATGAATCTCAACGGTATCGAGTACCTTTCCAAGCTTCTCGCCAGCTCCCACTAACATCTTGGAATGGAACGGTCCGCTTACCTTTAACGGAAGAACGCGTTTTGCGCCCGCTTCCTTCAATTTCTCTCCTGCCTCGGCAACCGCCTCTGTCTTACCAGAGATAACAATCTGTCCCGGGCAGTTATAGTTGGCAATCTGCACGCCCTCGATCGGCGCGATCACCTCTTCGATCTTCTCTGCATCCATCGCCAGTACGGCAGACATGGCGCCCTGACCAACCGGGACTTCGCCCTGCATCAGGATACCTCTCTGCCGCACGGTACGGATGGCATCTTCGTCAGACATAACGCCTGCAGCCGCCATTGCAGGATATTCTCCCAGGCTCAGGCCCGCAGCCACATCCGGGCGGATTCCGGTACGTTCCATGAATACACGCATCATCGCAAGGCTGGCGGTTACCATCGCCGGCTGCGTATACTCCGTGATATTCAGACGGTCCGTCTGCGCCGGATCAAAGCAAAGATCGGTCATTGAAAACCCAAGGATCTCGCTTGCTTTCTCAAACATCTCGCGTCCCGTTTCATTGCATAACCTCCCTTAAATTAGAATGGAATTTCCTCATCAAAGGGAACCTGTTGTCCGAAACCACCCATACCGCCGTCTTGAGCCGGCGCAGCAGAGCGAGTCGGATTGCTATGAGCAGCAGCGGCATCGGCTTTGCGCTCAATGAACTCGAAGCGATCAGCGATTACTTCGGTTATCCAGCGTTTGTTGCCATCCTTGCCATCATAGCTACGGATTTGCAGGCGGCCTTCAACAAGCGCGCGCTGCCCTTTGGTGAGACTGTTACCGCATGTCTCAGCTTGTTTACCCCAGATTACTACCGGAATAAAATCAGCTTCTCTTTGGCCTTCCTGATTGGCAAAAGGTCTGTCTACTGCAAGAGTAAACTGACAAACAACTTTACCGGTCGGCGTATAACGCACTTCCGGATCTCTAGTAAGTCTGCCCAACAGAATAATCTTGTTCATTGATTATTCACCCTTTCTGATAATCATATGGCGCAGTACTTCATCGGTAATTTTCATAACACGATCAAGTTCCTTAACAGCAGCGGCGTCAGCCTGGAAGGTTACGAGAACATAGATACCTTCATTCAGGTCCTGGATCTCATAAGCAAGGCGTCTTTTGCCCCAACGATCGGTTTTTTCTACATTACCACCGTTTGCAGTGATGAGTTTCTCGAATTTAGCAACAACTGCTTCACAAGCCTCATCCTCAACAGGTTTAACGATGTACATGACTTCGTATGCGTTCACGAAATCACCTCCTCCTTTGGACTTTGGCCCCCGTCTCTCCGGGAGCAGAAGAAGTATATATAGTTATATACAAGCTTAGTAATTATATCATTGCTTACGCTGCTTTGCAAGCTTTTTTGAAAAATTTTTCTGCTATTTCTGCTTGCGGCATTCAGGACAATAGCCATACCATTCCAGGTTATGTCCTACAATGGAAAATTCCGTTTTATCCGCCAGCTGTTCCTCGAAATCAGCAATCGGGCAATGGTCTACCTCCACAATCCGATGGCAGCGCAAGCAGATAAGGCGGTGACGGTGCCCCAATGCGTGCAGCACAAAGCCGTACTTGTGCGCATCCGCCAGAAAGCTCTTTTCCGTCAGTCCCTTTTGCGTAAAATTTTCCAGGATGCGGTAAACCGTAGAGAAATTTATCTCCGTGCCCTGCTCACACAGCTGCTGATAAATATCCTCAGCCGTCAGCACGCCCTCGCTCGCCAGCAGCAGCTGCAGAATAAGCTGTCTGTGACGGGTATTTTTTAATCCGTAGCGATGCAGATAATCGCGATAATCTGCCGCAGAACTTGTATCAGTCATCTTTCTACCCCTTCTTTATAAGACAGCACGTATTTCTTTATAAATGATAATCAGCAGCAGCAAAGCCACCGAAACCAAAGCGGTTACACCGCCCGGCGCCGCACCCAGCCAGTAGGAGGTCACAAGGCCTGTGATAATAGCGATAAAGCTCAGCACCATGGCTGCCAGCATCGTCACCTTAAAGCCCTTGCCCAACTGTAATGCCGCCGCTACCGGCAGCGCAATCAGCGAGCTGATAACCAGAATGCCTACCACGCGGATGGAAACAGCAACCATAGCTGCCACCAGCAGAGCAAAGATATAATTAATCAAGCGCGTTTTTACGCCGGCAATTTTGGTGCCGTCCTCATCAAAGGCCAGCATAACCAGCTGCGGATACAAAAAGTAAACAGCAGCCAGCGAAATTACGCACAGCACTGCTACCGCCAGCACATCGTCAGGCGTTACGGTCAGAATGCTGCCGAACAAAAAAGCTTCTACATTAGTATGTACCATACCGCTGCTGATAATTGTAATCGCAATACCGACAGACAGCGATAGAATAATCACCAGTATAAGCTCCGCATAGCGGCGGAAGCGCTGACGCAAAACCTCAATCAGCACGGCAAACACGGAGGTTACGGCAAAGGCGCTGATAATCGGGTTCACCTTCGCCAGCAGGCCAACCGCTACGCCGGCCAGCGATGCATGTGCCAGCGTATCGCCAATCATGGAATAGCGGCGCAGCACCAGGAACATACCAATCATCGGACACATTAAAGAAATCAGCACAGAAACCAGCAGTGCGTTCTGCATAAAAGCGTATTCCAGCATTATTCCGCACCTCCTACATTATCCTGCATATATTCCTGAACATATTCCTGCGGATTGCAGAAATGACCATGACCGTTCATGACATGATACATTTTATCGGCATTACGCGCCGCAAATTTCAGGTTATGCTCTACCGTGATAATGGTAATACCCTGCTCATGCAGCTCCTGCATAAATTTATACAGCTCCTGCTGGCTCTTGACATCAATGCCTGTAGAAGGCTCATCAAAAATCAGCAGCTGCGGACTGCCCAGCAGTGCTCTGGCAATGAGTACCTTCTGGCACTGGCCGCCGCTCAGCGTACCAATTAAACGGTCACGCAGGTCATAAACATGCATCTGCTCCAGACAGCGACGTACAGCCTGCTTATCCGCTACTTTTAATATCCTGCGGTAATATTCCATTACCTCATATACGGTTATCGGGAACTGGCTGTTGAGAGTTTCAAAGCGCTGCGGCACGTAGCCGATGCTGCTAAAAGTATTCTTCAATTCACCTTTTGACGGCTCCAAGAGTCCCAAGAGCAGCTTTACCAGCGTACTTTTGCCGCTGCCGTTTTCGCCGACAATAGCAATATACTCGCCGTCATTTACCTGCATATTGATATTGCGCAGCAGCTCGCTGCCGGATTCATAGGCAAATTCTATATGCTTCAGTTCTATCATAGTGGCTCCTTCATTTACTCACGGCAGCCTACGCTGCCTTTTTGTTGCAGTAAATATTATAGCCCTCGCTCGGCAAATATGCAAGTCATTTGCATTTAGCTTGACAAGAAAGTTCACGGGTGTTATGATAAAATTCGTTATAATATGCAAATCATTTGCGTTTATTTGTGCTTAAATGAGGAGGAGAGCCTATGAAAAAGCTCAGTATTATTTTTTGTATTTGCACTCTGCTGCTCTGCAATCTGCTGGCAGGCTGCGGCAGCAAGGAGCCTGCACCTGCTGCGGACCATAAGCTGCGGGTTGTTGTAACCTTTAATGCTATGAAAGAATTTACCCAGGCAGTCGGCCAAGATAAAATTCATATAACTTCCCTGATTCCCGACGGCACAGAGCCGCATGATTTTCAGCCTACTACTAAAACTATGCAGGCGCTTAGCAAGGCAGACATCCTGATTTACAACAGCACAGGCATGGAGCGCTGGGTGGAGCAGGCAACGCAGGCCGCCGCCAATCCCAAGCTCGTCATTGTAGAAGCATCCAAGGACACCGACCGCATCAGCCTTACAGAAGCCGATGAAATCAGAGCGCATGGGCAGTATGACCCCCACACATGGCTGAGCTTGAGCTGCGCGCAGACAGAGGTAAAGAATATCGCCGAAGCACTGGCAGCCGCAGACAAAACCAATGCTGATTTCTACCGTAAGAATGCCGCAGAATACAATCAAAAGCTGCAGGCACTGCTTGCTGCCTATCAGAAAAAATTCAGCAAGCTGGAACAAAAGGACTTTGTCACCGGCCATGCTGCCTTTGCTTACCTATGCCGTGACTTCGGCCTGCAGCAGCAAAGCATCGAGGATGTTTTTGCCAGCGGCGAGCCGAGCGCACAAAATCTGGCCAAGCTGACAGCCTACTGCAAGGAGCACAATGTAAAAACTATCTTTGTTGAAGAAGCGGTAAGCCCCAAAACATCGGAAACACTGGCGCGTGAGGTTGGTGCCACAACGCAGGAAATATATACCATAGAAAGCAGCAACGGCGAGAAAACCTACCTTACCCGCATGGAAGAAAACCTGGACGCTATTTACAAGAGCCTGAAAAAGTAAAAAGGGCTGCTATCTTAGCAGCAAAAAAAAGATTATCTACGCACAGCAAAACGCCGCGGCTTAACGCAGCAGGTTGATAGCCTGCCGCAGCCACGGCGTTTTTACGTACACATCGCTCCGTCGGCCGAGCCGGCAAAGCTGATTCACTTTTTATTTTTGGGCAGTACATCCTCATTCTTGGCCGAATAGGGATTGATATTTTTCAGCTGCTGATTGGGACGGAAATTATCGCGCGCCGACGAGCCCCAGATAATCATCCAGGTCAGAGTAAAGCCCATCAGGAGCCACAAAACAGCCATAGCCGCCGCCGGATACCACGAAAGATTGAACCAGTAGCTAAAGCCCCAGAGCAGCACCGCAATAAACCCCCATTCCCAGTTCACTATCAGGTTGGCAATAAAGCAGATAAAAAGCCTGAATTTATAGTCGTTCTGCGCAATAATAACCTCCCTTTTACAAAAAGCGGCCGCGATAAACTAATCGCAAGCCGCAAAGATTTCAGCTCATTATAATATCAGTAGCTGCCACCGCCGCCGCCATGATCATCATCAGAAGAGCTTTCGCTTACAGAACCATCATCACTGCTACCACCGCTGGATTTAGACTTCGGAACAGCAGAAATGTTGGTGTACAGATAAGTATCATTGCTGTGCGTCAGCGCAAAGGTTTGCTTATCCAGATAAGCATTTGCTTCAACAGCCTCTTGGACATTGCTCATACCACTAATAAGCAGAGCACGGCAGCCATAGGCAACAGCACCGCCGATACCGGCCGCAATTACTAAAGCAAACCAGTTGAAGCCTGCATTAGGATCCCACGGCTCGCCTTCCTTTTCGTAATACTCAAGGAGCTCGCCTGCTTTTTGAGCATAGGTAATGTAGCCTTGGGCATAATCATTTTTCTTGAACTCTGCAACCATCGGCTTGCTCATATACTCAATGCCTTCATTGCCAACGATAACCTGCTTCAGCTGTTTATCGGTAGCAATGTACCATTTACGGGTATTGGTAACCTGCAGCAATACTATATTGCCCTTTTGACCGTCATTATAAACGTCATCGAGCAGCTTATTGGCATATTCGCCGGGAACGGCATCGCCAATTGTCTTCATAGTTACAACAGCAATGCGCACATTATGCGCCTGCTCCTGCTTGTGCAGCTCTGCCAGAACCTCCTGACGCTGCTGCGGCGTAAGAACCTTGGCGTTATCCACCAGGCTGGGCGCAGCAAAGGCTGTTACACTGGCTAACATAAGGGCTGCCAGCATGGTTAAGATTGCAAATAACTTTCTCATTCCGGCACCTCCTTATAACATGAACTTCACAATGAAGTAGCTGATAATTGTTACAATAATAAAGGTCAGGGCAGTGTAATTACGCAGCTTGCCATAGTCAATCGGCAGACTGCCGACAACCTTACCCGTCTGACCGTTCATCATAAAAGGTATAGGGCTTACCCTCAAAGCGTGTGGACAGAATCCATACCGGCACCATTGCATAATGCACGGCATTTTCATCCTTGATAACTGCGCAGTCACCGTTGCTGGTTACACGGGTATAGCCTGTAACGGTATCTGCCAGGCAACCCTCGGCACTTTTGACAACGCGTGCGTCCGCGCGTGTTACAGCAGCCTCGGCATCCACATCATACTTATCTGCCAAAAAGCCTGTCAGATAAGCGGTGCTGAAGGGAACCATCTCTTTGTAATCGAATGGCTCGATGCTTTCCATAAAGGTATCGTCCATCTTCTCGCTGCCATCTACAGGGATGCGCTCAAAGGACATGGTGCCTTCACGCTCGCAGTTATAGACAACGGTAGTAGTGATAACCTCATCATCGGTTTCATAAACACTGTCGCTGGCACCTTGATAGCTGCCGCTGGCGCTAACCTTGGAGTCAAACAGCCAGAACGGTACATACATCGCCTGGATATCCTCCACACGATTGTTGGCCGTAAAGGAGTTAGGCAGCAGGGTTCTTCCCTTATAGAATTCCTTGAGGGCAGCAACAGCCTGCTCTTTGGTTTTCTTGAAGGGGATGATGAAGTCCGGCTTCAGCATACCTTCGAAACGGCTCGGCAGCATGGTCGGGCTGCCGCAATAGCAGCATTCTGTTGCCATGGTGTTGCCATCGCTCACAATCTGCGCACCGCAGCTGGAGCAGGTAAACGCCTTCATCTGCTCTGCTTCGTCAGCTTCCCATTCACTGCCGGCAGCAGAGGTATCCCACTTTGCCTCCTTGGCAGCCTGCGCTTTGGCAGCAGCGACTTCCTTGGCGGCATACATTTCTTCTATAGTCTTAACTTCCAGTTCGGTACCGCAGTATTCGCAGGTCACCTTATCATGACCGGGCAAAAACGTCAGCGGTGCGCTGCAGTTAGGGCACTTATAGCCTACAGAGGTTTCAGCCATAATATCACCTCGTTAAAATATAGTTATGCAATTTTGATTGCTCCCGCTCCCCCTTTAGTCGCCTATTTCGACATCTTGCCTTCCACTCATGAAAGGTGCTTGTACATCGCAATTAAATATCGTTCCAGTCAGAAGCAATTTTCCCGTGCCTGAGGGCACAACGCAAATTTCGTGTGGAACCAGGACGAAGCTTCGGTAAAATTTGTCAGATAGTAACAATATGTTACGTCCCCTCGCTTAGCGGTTCGTGTCAAACCAATCAGCTGCGCTCTTTGAGCTTGCTTCTTGGGACACTATCGCATGGCGCACATGAGCCAATAAGCATCGTCCTGTGGACTCGCTTCTTGGATGCGCCCGCATATGGTTCCGGACACTCATTTGCTAAAATTGCTATTCCTTACACGATATGTTAATTGCTCTCTAAGGCTTTCGATTCACCCATTGTTTTTTTGCTAACCGTCTTGCCTTCCCCTCGGGGAAGGTGCCGAACGCAGTGAGGCGAAAGGGGGCAGCATAGGAGCATACATCATGCTTACATTCGCATCTGACGCAAGCTATTAATATATGAGGTTATTGTTTGTCGTTATCGTCGAAAATATCGCCGCACTCAGGGCAGAACTTAGGCGGATGGTGCGGATCTGGCGGCTCCCAGCCACACTTATCGCACTTGAACAGCGGTGCTCCCTCAGGCTTCTTGCTGCCGCATTCAGCGCAGAACTTGCCTTTGTTTTACAGCGCCGCAGCTACAGGTCCAGCCATCCTCTGCCGGTTTGTCTTCCGCTTCTTGCTGCCGCAGTTAGCGCAGAACTTACCGGTATTGTTAGTGCCACAGCTGCAGGTCCAGCTTCCCTCTGCCGGTTTCGGCTCAGGCTTCTTGCCGCCGCAGTTAGCGCAGAACTTACCGGTGTTGGTAGTGCCACAGCTGCAGGTCCAGGAATCTGCTGCCGGTGCTGCTGCCGCATGGGGCGCAGGGGCGGCCGGCGGCGGAGTAGGAGGTTGCGGCTGTTGCGGATAAGGCGGTTGTCCGTAAGGAGGCTGTTGGCCGTAAGGATTCTGCTGAGCATACATCTGCTGCTGTTGTCCTTGGGCAAACAAGCCAGCCACATTTGCGCCACCGGCCATTCCGGCCATATTCATGCCAACAAAGCCGCCCATTGCACCCATGCCGCCTTCATTGCCAGCTGCAATACGCATAGCGTCTGCAGTAGCACCAGCCATAGCTGCTGCTGCACGGTTCGGATTGCTGAGCATCTGGATATCTTTCAGACGTTGAGCATCTTCCTCAGACATGGTTACGCTTGCCAGTGCGAAGGAATAAACCTCTACACCGCGGCGGTCACGCCATTGGTCGCTCAAATCTTCGTTCAAAGCGTTAGCGATTTCTTTGCCATGACGCGGCAGTGCGCTGTAACGCATACCGTTTTCTGTGAGCGTACCGAGGGCAACGCCCAGGCTCATCATGAGCTCGCTCTTCATCTGGCTGTCAATCTGGTCACGACGATATTCGTCAGTGATATTGGAGCATACATTGGTGTAGAACAGCAATGGATTGGTAATCTTGTAGCTGTATTCACCGAAGCAACGGATGCCAACTTCCCAATCAATGCCTAAGTTGTTATCAATCAGGCGTACAGGAATCGGCTGAGCGGTGCCAAACTTGTTGCCGTAAATTTCCTTCATATTGAAGTAATATACGCGCTGATCCTTGCCGGGGTCACCGCCGAAGGTGAAACGTTTACCGATCTGACCGAAAATTGCCTTTACATTATCCTTCAAATCGCCGGTAAAGATAGACGGTTCAGTAGAAGTATCATATACATATTCGCCGGGCTCGTTGCACATATCTACAACCTTGCCTTGCTCAACGATAATCATGCACTGACCTTCGTTGACAGCAACAACGCTGCCATTACTGATGATGTTGTCTTCTGCAGAAGTGTTGGAGCTGCGTCCTTGGCTGGACGTACGCTTCATCCCTTGGTTACCAGAACCTCGGGAGGCATGCTTTCGCAATAGAAAAAACTCTTTCCATTGGTCGCCCAGTACGCCGCCTACAGCGCCCATTGCCGCTTTTAATTAAACCCATAATACAACCTCCTTTTGTATCACTAAAAAATTAACAATTATATTTTATCAAAACCCGCTTAATATTAACAGGTCTTTGAATAAAACAGTTGTAAACTTATCAGCCAAGAAATTGTAAAATATTTATCTTATCCTTATCTGTAGTAAAAAACTATTCACTAATACTTTGATTTGTGATAAACTAATTGTTAGACAATCTTTGTAAATTATCTGTGCAGGTAAGCTGTTTTCCGCTTCCTTGCCTTAAGTTTAATATAAAAATTGCATTTCGTCACTACACTAAATGGCGATTTCGGGTAGGATAAGGGTAAATTTTCCTTATTTTTTACCTTTTTTTCTCTAAAAATACTCTTTCAGGAGGTTTTTTCATGTCCGTTGTATCAAAAAAATTTTCTGCTTCCTTATACAGTATGTTGGTGCTGTTACTGCTCTGTCTTGTTACCGCTTTCAGCAGTGGCTGCGGCAGTAAGGCATCACTCGACCCAGCCAAGCCGGTAACGCTCACCATCTGGCACGTTTACGGCAACCAGACCAATTCCCCATTTAATGATACAATCGAAAAATTTAATGCCTCTGAGGGTAGGGCCAAGGGCGTCATTGTCAAGGTTGCTTCCGTGAGCAGCTCCAATGTTATCGACAAAGCTTTATTCGCCTCTGCCAAACAGGATCCCGGCGCTGTGCCGCTGCCCGACCTTTTTACCGCCTATCCGCGTGTTATCCCCGCAATGCACGATAAGCTGCTGCATTGGGACAAATATCTTGATAAAGAAGATTTAGCTGTTTACCAGCCGGAATTTTTAGCCGAAGGCTATCAGGATAAGGAGCTGCTGATGCTGCCGGTAGCAAAATCCACCGAGCTGCTTTTTGTAAACCAGACATATTTTGACCGCTTTGCAGCGGCAACAGGTGCCAGCACCGAGGATTTTGCCGATTATGACAAGCTTTTTGAGCTCTGCCGCAAGTATTATACCTGGACCGGCGGCAAAAACATGTGCCAGCTGGACGATTTCTATAACTATTACCTGACGAGCATGGCTTCCTTAGGCGACCCGTTAATCAAGGACGGCAAGCCGGACCTTGCCAGCCCCAACTTCAAGCGCATCTTCCGTGCCGCAGCCGAGCCTGCTATCGCCGGTGGTCTGGGCATTGAAAAGGGTTATGCGGCCGATGCCTGGAAAACAGCCGATTTAATCAGCAACGTCGGCTCCACCGCCGCTATTCTTTATATGCGTGATTACGTCACCAATCCTGACAACACGCGTGAAACTATCGTTACCAACTATTATCCCTGCCCTGTTTTCAGCGGTGGTAAGGTAACACTGCTGCAGCGCGGTGTAGGATTATTAGCCATCAAAAGCACAGACGAACGCAAAAAACCTTGGTGCCGTTTGATTTTTGCAAATGGCTGGCAGCAGGAAACAGCTAATTTGAATTTGCAATGCAAGCGGGCTACCTGCCAACCAATAAGGAAGCACTGCCCAAACTGCTTAATAATCCGCAAGATGTGCATAACTTCAACTATCGCAAGCTGTATACCTGCATGCAGCAGGTATACAAAAAAGGCACCTGGCTGCATCTGCCGCACAAGGCCGCCAAAATTCAGCAGAATCTGGAATACGGCAGCAAAAACATTCTGCGCGCTGCCCATCAGCAATATTTACAGGAAATTGCCGGTGGTGCCACCCCACAGCAAACGCTTGATAAATTAGTAGAAGAAAGCTATCAGAAGCTGCTGAATTACAAGCAATAAGCCAAAAAATCCTACCAAGGAGGCTCTTAATGCTCAATAAGCTCACCAAAATAAAAAGATTGCTGCTTATAGGCAAGGAAATATGGCATAACAAACGCTCTATGCGCGGCCGTTTCATTATTTACCTGCTGTCACTGGTGCTGCTGGCAGGTTCTGCTATGCTGATCCTGTTAAACGTTATCGGCATAGTACAGCCGCCTAGCCATGATATCGACCGCTTTCTTGAATATGAGCTTAACACCCGTACCAACGATATCAAACGCCAGATGAACGCGCTGGCTGCGCACAATATCGATTTGTCGCAACAGCTGCAGAATGATATCGACCGCGTTATGCTGGAGCAGGGCATTTACAATAATTATGATGCCTTGAACAACAATCCCGAGGCTTTGACAGCGATTCAGCAAGCAACCTACCAGACTCTTGCTGCCAAGATGCAGCAGGCTCCGGCCAGCGGTGCCTTGTATCTGATTAACGCTAGCGTCAACACGAATCTGTTGGAACCAACCTATAACGGTCTTTTTCTCAAATTTACCAATATCTATTCCGAAAACACTCTTTTCAATGAAACATGTATGTTCCGCGGCAACCCTCAGGTTGCCCGCAATAACAACATCAGCCTTTACAGCACCTGGCAGCTGGAGCTTAATGTCCACGCTTATCCGCAGGCCGATAAGCTTTTGCATGCCAAGGAAAATAATATTTCCCAACAATATATCCTGACAGACGTTGCCCACCTCAAAGAAAGCTGGGAGCAGTCTCGCCTTTTCCCTAATGCCTATTAACAGTAATAACGGCAGGATTATCGGTATCTGCGGCTTTGAAATCAGCAGCGTTTACTTCCAACAGCGCACCAAGCAGGCCAATTACAAGGGGTATCCGCTGATTACCGCTATTCTCGATAAAAAGGCGGACAACGAATACCAGGGACAGCTTTCCAATCCGGCCTCCTTCGTCAATGCTAATATAAAAATGAGCTCCGACGGAGAGCACGAATTCTTTACCGCAGGTCAGGAAAGCTTCATCGGCTACACCGCACCCCTGAAAGTCGGTGCCTCTGAGCACAAGGTAGCAGTCATGCTGCCTGCCGACAGCTATTATCATCTGCAGCAGCAGGCTAAAATGCGTCTGCTGATAATGCTGGGTATTATTCTGCTGCTTTCATTGCTGTCTGCCGGTTATTTCAGCAAAAGATATGTAGACCCGCTGGTAGCGGATTTGCAGCAGCTGCAGCAAAACCCCGACGCTCCTCCGCAAGCCAATGTGCTGGAGCTTAACCAGTTCTTTGAATTTCTGCAGAGTCATTCCGAGCAGCAGGCCGAAAAGCTGCGCCAGCTGCAAAGCGAAAATAATCAGGTACAAAAGCAGTACGGACTGGCTGCCATGCGTCTGCAGGAGGCACAGGAAAAGCAAAAGCAGACCGCCAACCAATATATTCATCTGGAGGAACAGCTTGCCGCCCTGCAGAATGAAATTCAACAGGTACGCCTGCAAATGGAGCAGACGCAGCAAGAAAAGCTGCAGGCTCAGCAGGAACGCGAACAAGCGCAGCAGCAGTTCAACTTTGCCCAAGCTGCTTTGGAAAAAAGCCATTGAAAAGAAGCTGGAATCTGTCGATCCCGACAGTTATCAGATGTTTATCGATAATCTTACTACGCTGACACCTAAGGAGGAGGACATCTTTAACCTTTATGTACAAGGCTGCTCTACCAAAGATATTATCAGCCAGCTTGGTATTACCGAAAACACCTTAAAATATCATAATAAAAATATCTACAGAAGCTGGGTGTAAAAAACCCGTAAGGAGCTGCTGCAGTATATCGAACTGAATGCGCAACGCAGAGCAATTGACGCACCAAAAGCAAGCAAAAAAGCCTCCGGCGAGTTTACTCAGTCGGAGGCTTTCGATTATTTAGGGGTTACTATACATATAACTTTATCGCTCATTTTATCGCATGCATTTTTATTA
>ENA-OQCZ01000331-OQCZ01000331.1-human-gut-metagenome-genome-assembly--contig:-NODE-331-length-13349-cov-2.729542_pt1 | contig 13349 bp, 12 predicted proteins | sample MGYA00242505_ERZ504594 | MGnify/ENA primary metagenome ERZ504594 (study PRJEB26092, sample SAMD00036329) | human gut metagenome | host: Homo sapiens | study: EMG produced TPA metagenomics assembly of... | reverse complement strand
AGTCTTCGGCCATAATTCTCCCATATGCGTGGCAGCGGGGATCGCGTGCCCAGGTCGATGGTTGGGAGAATAAGTCCACGGGCAGCTGCCGGCTTTGGTTTCATAGGCAGTAATACGTGCGGCTTCACGGGCCAGGTTGCTGGTTGAAGGAAGCAGCCACATTGATGTTTTGAGGAAAGAGCGTTCCACCCATTGTGTAGGTTGTCCCGTGATTTTGGTCCAGTCCATAGATGCAGGGTATGCCTGATTTCTCTCATGGCCTATTTTCTCTTCAAGGGTCATTTTTTTCAGTAGGACTTCCACTTTCTGCTCTATTTTTTTGTCTTGTGGAATGGCTGGGGCAGTTGCTTGCTGCGCCATTGTTGGCAGGAGAAACATGCTTGCCAACAAGAAAGATTTTATTCTATTCATGGTAGTGTGTATTTGGGTTCAACAATCATTTGGATGTTTTGGTATTCTTCTTCATCAACCAGTGTTGTTTCAGCCACTCGCGTACCGGTTCGTCATACAGTTTGAGGCAAGCGTATGCAATGGCAATGGAGAGTACAAAGACGGATACGGCAATGAACAAGTGCATTCCTGCCGGTGCGTCGGGGTTATTCCGTGCCCAGGCTATCTGCATGTATATCAGCGGGAAGTGTGTGATGTACAGCGGATAGGATAGTTCGCCCAGGAACTTGCAGAGGGCTACGGAACGCTTGCCCGTGACGTTGCTGCCTGCTCCCATAGCCACTATCAGCGGAAAGAGGGCGAGCACGCTTACGGCTTCGTAGACGCCGTTCATCCATTGGCTGGTCTCGCCTCCGATGCGCGGCATCACGAGGATAACAGTCGCCAGCAGGGAACACCAGTAGAATCCTCTCTTCACCTTCACCAGCTTGCCTATGCGAGACAACAGCAGACCCATGAAGAAGGGATAGAGCAGGCGTGAAATGCCTATATAGAGCTGGCCGGGTGTCAGGCTCCAGCCGCCGATGAGGGTGTAGGCGGCTTCTCCCCGCGATGAAAGCAGCCCAAAGGTATCTATGTTGAGCGTGACGTCGAGCGTAAGGCAGGCAGAGAGTCCGACGAATATGCCCAGTGCCAGTTTGGAGAAGCGGCGGATGAATAGGGCATAGAGCACATTGGCAATATATTCCCACATCAGCGACCAGGTGGGGCCGTTCAACGCGTTTGTCTCCCACCAGCCCCGGATGTCCCATGAAGTGGGGGTGGGGAACATAAGGCAGCCCAGGAGTGTCATCAGCAGCACGTTCCACCACGGTGTCTGCATCACCATCGGGAAGGCGGAGCAGGCACTGAAGTAGAATAGGGAGGCGCCGAGGAGTGTACCCATAATCACCATGGGGTGCAGGCGTACCAAGCGTCGCTTGAAGAAGTCCCACGTTGTCATACGGTCCCAGCGGTCGTCGTAGGCATAACCGATGACGAAGCCGGAGAGTACGAAGAAGAAGTCCACGGCCAAGTAGCCGTGGTTCAAAATCTGGTGGGCAGGCCCTGCGGAATAGGTTTCAAAAAGATGGAAAGCTACCACGATTATTGCGGCTACGCCGCGAAGCCCGTCCAGTATTTCGTAACGCGGCTTGGATGCTAAATAAGTTGTTGTCTTCATTGGAATTATGTTTGTTGTTAGATTAATATTCTTCTAAAATGCGGACGTGTCATGACCACCACAGATTACACAGATTATTTTAGGAGCTCTGATAATCAAGAACTTTTATCGGTGTTAATCTGTGTAATCTGTGGTGAGTGTGTATTTTGACATATCCTCAGACAATCCGGATTCCCGGCATAACTTTATTTCGCGGGCAAAGTTAGTCTGCAATTTCTCCGGGCATTTCTCTTATTGTTTATTAGGATTGTCTTATATTTGCATTTACTCCCCTTCAGGGAGATATTTTACCCAAATTATGAATGATAATGCAGTGCCTCGGCCGGAAAACACTTCTTTTACCTTCGACGATGTATGCCTGGCTCCCGGCGAGCAGATAGGTCTGCATGAGCAGGCAACGTGGGAGTTGTCGTATATCATCGTAGGCTCAGGCATGCGGCTGGATAGGTGACCGTACTGAACCTTTCGGGAGTGGGGAAGTAGTGATAGTTCCTCCGGAGATACCGCATTGCTGGTATTTCGAGAATGATGTGACAGATGCGCAGGGGCGTATTGCCAATATCACGATAACTTTCGGCCGGGAATTTCTTGACAACTGCTGTGTTGCTTTCCCTGAGCTGCTGGAATGTACGGAGAAGCTGAAACGGAAAAGGGATGCCGTGAAGTTCGGGAAGGAAAAGTCGGCGGCTATTGCTTCCGTCCTCGAGGAGATGCGTCCTTTGGGGAGGGCTGAACGCATCCCGCTGATGATAAAACTGCTGCTTATTCTTGCCGGGAGCGAGGAAGAGAGTGTGGTGGGGCAGTATCAGAAGATGGACCCGGAACGGGAGCGAATGAATAGGATACAAGTCTACGTCGTTTGTAACGCCAAGCGGGATATTACGCTGGATGACGTTGCCCGCCACGTGGGGATGAACCGCACTTCTTTCTGTATCTTTTTCAAGAAAGTCTCGGGGAAAGACTTTCGTCACTTATCTCAATGAATACCGCATTGAGCTTGCCTGCCGGCTGCTGAAACAACAAAAGGTATCCGTAGCAGAAATCTGCTATCAGGTGGGATTCAACAATGTTCCTTATTTCAACCGGGTTTTCAAGAAGATGAAGGGCGTTTCGCCGAGTGAATATGTCTTTTTGTAAGGGAAAAGGGGAAGATACGAAAGGTGTGGGCATAAAAAAAGGAGTACCGCTGTACTCCAACCTTTGTTAACCTTAAATCTAATACTATGAAAAACACATTGCAAAGGTACGGACTTTTTGCTTATCTCCAAATAAAGCAAATAAAAAAGGCTGTTTTATAACATGTTTTAGGAAAATACGTCTCTTTGTTAAGGCTTGCTAAGGTTTTGAAGCCTCTACGCAGCTGTTTTCTAAAAAAGAATTATCTTTGTCACATTAAGTTTTGGGCCTTACTTGACGATTTTCTGCTCTCTTGGCTCAAAATCCTGGAAATTAAAAATTAAAGACTTGTATGCACGAAGATATTGTCCTTACCCCGATGATGAAACAGTTCCTCGACTTGAAGGCAAAGCATCCCGATGCTGTCATGCTGTTTCGTTGTGGTGACTTCTATGAAACCTATTCCACCGATGCCGTCGTCGCGTCCGAAATCCTCGGTGTTACCTTGACCAAACGTGCCAACGGCAAGGGGAAAACCATCGAAATGGCGGGCTTTCCGCATCATGCACTCGACACCTATCTGCCCAAGCTGATACGTGCCGGCAAGCGCGTGGCCATCTGCGACCAGTTGGAGGACCCGAAGTTGACAAAGAAACTCGTAAAGCGGGGCATCACGGAGCTGGTGACGCCGGGAGTCTCCATCAACGACAATGTGCTGAACTACCGGGAGAACAACTTTCTGGCTGCCGTACACTTCGGCAAGGGTGCCTGCGGTGTGGCTTTCCTGGACATATCTACGGGCGAATTTCTGACGGCGGAAGGCCCTTTCGACTATGTGGACAAGTTGCTGAACAACTTTGCCCCCAAAGAGGTGCTTTTCGAGCGTGGCAAGCGGTTGATGTTCGAAGGGAACTTCGGCAGCAAGTTCTTCACTTTCGAGCTGGACGACTGGGTGTTTACCGAGACTTCCGCCCGCGAGAAGCTGCTGAAGCATTTCGAGGTGAAGAACCTGAAAGGTTTCGGTGTGGAGCATCTCAAGAACGGTATCATCGCTTCGGGAGCTATCCTGCAATACCTCATCATGACGCAGCATACGCAGATAGGGCATGTCACTTCGCTGGCACGCATCGAGGAGGATAAGTACGTCCGTCTGGATAAGTTCACGGTGCGCAGCCTGGAGCTGATGGGGTCGATGAACGACGGCGGTAGCAGTCTGCTGAATGTGATAGACAAGACCATCAGCCCGATGGGTGCCCGCCTGCTGAAACGCTGGCTGGTATTCCCGTTGAAGGACGTGCAGCCGATTAACGAACGGCTGAATGTAGTGGAATACTTCTTCCGCCAGCCCGATTTCAAGGAGTTGATAGAGGAGCAACTGCATTTGATAGGTGACTTGGAGCGCATCATCTCCAAAGTGGCGGTAGGCCGTGTCTCTCCGCGTGAGGTAGTGGCGCTGAAGGTGGCTTTGCAGGCGATAGAACCCATCAAAGCGGCTTGCATGGATGCCGATAATGCCAGCTTGAATCATATAGGCGAGCAGTTGAACATCTGCCAGTCCATCCGCGACCGCATAGACCGGGAGATAGACAATGACCCGCCGTTGCTGATTAATAAGGGCGGTGTCATCAAGTCCGGTGTTAGTGCCGAGTTGGGACGAGTTGCGCCAGATAGCCTACTCCGGTAAGGATTATCTGTTGCAGATACAGCAGCGCGAGAGTGAGCTGACGGAGATTCCCAGCTTGAAGATAGGCTACAACAATGTCTTCGGTTATTACATCGAAGTGCGCAACACGCATAAGGACAAAGTGCCGGCAGAGTGGATACGCAAGCAGACCCTTGCCAATGCCGAACGCTACATTACCCAGGAATTGAAAGAGTACGAGGAGAAGATTCTCGGTGCGGAGGACAAGATACTGGTACTGGAAACACAACTCTATGCAGAATTGGTGCAATCATTGAGCGAGTTCATCCCCGCCATTCAAATCAATGCGAACCAGATAGCGCGTCTGGACTGCCTGCTCTCCTTTGCCACGGCAGCGCGCGAGAACAACTATATACGCCCCCGTCATTGCCGACGACGACGTACTGGAAATCCGCCAGGGGCGCCACCCGGTGATTGAGGAGCAACTCCCCATCGGCGAGAAGTATATTGCCAATGATGTGATGTTGGATAGCCAGACGCAGCAGATTATCATCATTACGGGTCCCAACATGGCGGGTAAGTCTGCTTTGCTGAGGCAGACGGCGCTGATTACGCTGCTGGCTCAAATCGGCAGTTTTGTGCCTGCGGAGAGTGCCCATATCGGGTTGGTGGATAAGATATTCACCCGTGTAGGTGCCAGCGATAATATTTCCGTGGGCGAGTCTACCTTTATGGTGGAGATGAACGAGGCGGCAGATATCCTGAACAACCTTTCGCCCCGCAGTCTGGTATTGTTCGACGAGCTGGGACGCGGTACATCTACTTACGACGGTATTTCCATCGCCTGGGCGATTGTGGAGCATATACACGAGCATCCCAAGGCAAAAGCCCGAACCTTGTTTGCCACGCACTACCATGAGCTGAATGAGATGGAGAAGAGCTTCAAGCGTATAAAGAACTACAACGTTTCGGTGAAGGAGATAGATAACAAAGTCATCTTCCTGCGCAAATTGGAGCGCGGCGGCAGCGAACACTCCTTCGGTATTCATGTAGCCAAAATGGCGGGTATGCCCAAAAGCATCGTGAAGCGTGCCAATGACATTCTGAAACAACTGGAAACAGACAACCGCCAGCAGGGGATTTCCAGCAAACCGATGGTGGAAGTGGGAGAGACACGCGGCGGCATGCAACTCAGCTTCTTCCAGCTCGACGACCCGGTGTTGTGCCAGATACGCGATGAGATACTGAATCTGGATGTGAATAACCTGACGCCGTTGGAGGCGCTGAACAAGCTGAATGATATAAAGAGGATAGTGAAAGGGAAATAACCGGATAGGGGTGTGTCAAAATTCACCACAGATTACACGGATTAACACAGAATGAGCTTAATCTACTGATAATCAAAGATGCTTATCTGTGTAAATCTGTGTAATCGGTGGTGAATACCAGTTTCGACGCATCCTCATCCGGATTGTTTCAAAACACGGCTGGTTTCTTATAGTTTGACTTTTCCCTCCAACCGTATATCTTCCGATGAAGCCCCTATCAGCAGCTTCACCGTTCCGGGTTCTACAACGAACATCTGCTTTTCTTCGTTCCAATAGCCGAGCTCCTCCTTGGGAACGGTAAGTGTCACTTCCCGGGTTTCGCCGGCCTTGATGGGGATACGCTTGAAGGCGCGCAACTGCTTGGAGGGACGTTCCACTTTGGAGTCCGGATAGCTGGTATAGAGCTGCACAACTTCTTCCCCGTCGCGTCCGCTTGTATTCTTCACTGATACCGTCACGCGGATGTTCTTCTTGTCTTGTTTGACGGATTCAATCTTCTCGTACGTAAAGTCAGAATAGCTAAGACCATAGCCGAAAGGATAGAGCACAGGGCCTTGGTGGTACATATACGTGCGTCCGTTGCGGATGTCGTAGTCCATTATGTCGGGTAGGTCGGTGATGTCTTTCACCCACGTCTGTACGGTACGTCCGGCTGGATTTACCTTGCCGAAGAGTACGTCGGCCAGTCCGTTGCCCTGCTCCTGGCTGCAGTGGGTGATGTGGACGATGGCAGGCACGTGCTCCTGGCTCCAGTTGATGGTGTAGGGGAAACTGCTGACGAGCACCAGTATGGTATTGGGATTGGCTTTGAGCACCAGCTTCACCAAGTCTTCATCGGGCAGCATCAGCGATTTGCGGTCCACGGCTTCGCGGCCGTCACTGGGGACGGGAGAGAACTTCCAGTCCGCACGCGTGCCGTAAGGATGGTTTCCTACACACACGATGGCAACGTCGGCGGCTGCAGCAGCCTTTTCTGCCTGGCCCATGCGGTTGTCTTCGGCGTGGATGATTTCGGTTCCTTCTTTCACAGCATTGCGTATGCCACTCAGAATCGTTGTTTCGTAAGGCGGGGTACCACTATACCAGTCTTGCACGATTTTGTCCGAATACGGGCCTATAACGGCTATTTTACGCAGCTTTCCGGCATCGAGTGGCAGGAGTTTTTTGTTTTTCAATAACACCACGGACTTGGCGGTGACTTCCCGTGCCAGCCTGCGGGCTTCTGCTGTCATGAAAGGCGGTGTCTCCGTACTGTTCTTTCCGATAGAGAGATAAGGGTTACGGGAGTTGTCCCCGTCCAGCAAGCCGAGCTTGAGGGCGACGAAGATGTTCCCGCGGATAGCCTTGTCGATGTCGACTTCGGTCAGTAATCCCTTTTCCAGAGCTTCCTTGACGTAAGGAACGTATGCGTCGAGAAATTGTCCTGTGGTGGCTTTTACTACGGCAGCTAGCACCCTCCGCAAAGCTCGGAAAACTCTTGTGCGCTTCAATCAGCAGTTTCAGGGCACCGCCGTCCGTACAGATGATACCGTTGTTGCCCCACTGCTTGCGGGTAATCTCTTCGAGGCAGGGATGGATGGACATGGGGATGCCGTTCCAACTGTTGTAGGCGGCCATGAAGGCACGGCTGCCTCCCTCGGTGATGCCTTTATAGAAAGGATAAGCATAGTATTCATGGAACAAGCGCGTGTCGAAGTCGGAGGAAGTGCTGTCCCGTCCGTCCTCGTTGCTGTTGGCAAGGAAATGCTTCATCAGAGAGGCGGTTTTCCAGTAGCGGGGATGATTGCCTTGCAGGCCGCGTACGCTGGCAATGGTGAGTTGGGCGGTGAGGAAAGCATCTTCTCCGAAACTCTCCTCGGTGCGTCCCCAGCGTGGGTCGCGGGCAAGGTCGGCATTCGGAGCGCGCATCACGAGGGCATGACGCTTGTTGCCGGTGGTCTGCATGTAGTAGCGGGCTTCTTCAGCGGCTTGTTCCGCTACTTTCCGCACCAAATCGGTGTCCCATGTGGAGCCCAGACCGTAGGATTGGGGGAATATGGTGGTGGGGCAGTCTGTGGGGACTACTTTCCCGTCTTTCGTTCTTTGGCGTCCGCCCCACATGGCAGGCCCGCCGAGGGTCAGCCCGTGCAGTCCTTCGTAGTGTCCGCAACGGGGAATGTTGAAGCGAGGGACACCGAGGTCGGTGGAAAGAAGGTTTATCTTTTCATCCAATGTCAGGATGGAAAGAAGATGTTCCACGCGCTGTTCGTCGGTGAGCGTGGTATCTTGAAAGGCTTGTATGTGTTGTGCGCTTGCCTGTAAGCCGAATAGCAGGGGCAAGGCGAGGAACAATAACTTGTTTCGCATGGGGTATTAGGGTTTAATGTGTTTGATATACCGGTTATGGGATTGATATCCGTTGTAACTGTCCGTCCTGCGGCAGGCAGAGCAATCCTTCGGCTTTCTTTTCGTCTGCCAGATACTTCTTCCACGTAATCTTGTCCCACTTCATCTGGTCTGTGCATTGTGCCACGGGGATATGGGGGATGGCCGAACCGTCCTTTACAAGAATGACGATGGGCAGGGTGCCGCACTCGATATGGTTCCATCCCGGAGCATACACCTTTCCGGTCTGGTAGTCTATCCATTTCTGCCGTCCGGGGAGGTAGACATCCCGTCCGCTTCCCTCTTCGAGCATGGGTGCCACGAGGAGGTTGGAGCCGAACATGTACTCGTCCTCTACCAGCCATGCACCCGGGTCGTCGGGATACTCCAGCAGTAGGGCGCGGAGCATCGGCCAGCCGTTCTCGGTGCACTCTTTGGATTGTGCGTATACATAGGGCATCAGTTTGTACTTCAGCTCGGCGCAACGGCGGAAATAGTCTGTGAACTCTTTCCCGTAGTACCACGGCTCAGTGGGAGGTGCTCCGTGCACGCGGCTGTGGCTGGTGAGGAAGCCGAAGGGCAGCCAGCGGCGGTAGAGGCTTTCGGGGCTTTGGGTCACGAAGCCGCCTATGTCATTGCTCCAGAAGCAGAACCCGCTCAATCCGATGGAGAGACCGCTGCGGACGGTTCCCTCGAAACCGGTTTCGGTGGTGGCGGCATCACCGCCCCAGTGCAGCGGGTAGCGTTGTGAGCCTGCCCATGCAGAACGTGCCCAGATGATGTTTTCGCCGTGCAGCTTCTTGATGATGTCGGCCACGGTTTTGTTGTAGCGCAGCGGGTAGAGGTTGTGTTCGTACAGTCCGCTACGGCCGTTGGCATAGATGGCATCCAGCGGGGCACCTTCGCCGAAGTCTACTTTGATGGCGCCTACACCCATTTCAATCAGATTGCCGAGTTTTTCCTGATACCACTTCACGGTTTCGGGGTTGGTGAAGTCCAGCACCACGTCCTCGTAGGGGAGCTGCCCCTTACCGTTGCGTACGTACAGACCGCGTTCCACCAGCTCGGGGAAGAACTTGTTTTTTCGGAGTGAAGTAGGGGAGTTGCCAGAGGCAGGTGCGGAAGCCTTGTGACCTTAGGTCGGTGAGCATCTGCCGGGGATTGTCGAAGCGGTCGGCGGCAAAGGCGTAGTCGCACTGCCAGTCCACGCCGAACCAACCGGTATCGAAGTGGATGACGTCGCTCGGTATCTTGTTCTCACGCAGTTTCCGGGCTACATCGCGGCCCTCTGCTTCGCTGAAGTAGGTGATGCGGCTCATCCAGGTGCCGAAGCTCCACAAAGGGGGCATTTCGGGCCGTCCTACCAGTGCGGTGTATTCGCTCAGCATCTCCTTCGGCGAACCCAGGAAGATGAAGATGTCCATCGCTTCGTCTGCCATAAAGAGTTTGGTGGCTCCGATGTAGGAGCAGCCGAAGTCGCAGGTCACGGGGGCGGAAGTGTGCATAAACATGCCATAGCCGCGGTTACTGAAAAAGAAGGGGTAGGTTTGTACATATCCGGAGTTTTCGGGGCCCTGCGGGTCGGTGACAAAGAGGTTGACCTTTTTGTCCGGCCTTGTTCAGTGCGGTGGCGGACTCGCCGCAACCGTAGATTTTCTCGTTTGGCGCGAGGCTGAATACGGGATTGATGCTGCGTGAGTTGTCCGAGCCGCGCTTGATGAAGCTGAATGGAGGTACCTTGACCTGTGTGGAGTCGTTGTCGCTCCAGCAACGGGTCTGTGTCAGCAGGCGTCCGTCAGCATCTTTCAGCACCAGGCGCCAGGGGTAATTCTCGATGAGCAGACTGCCGTATCGGGAGGTGTACAGGGTACCTTTATCCGTCTTCTCGGCTTTCCAGAAGGAGCGTCCGTCGGCAGGCTTTCCTATGAGCATGGGGTCATCGGCATCTTCTTTCGGTACGATGGGCGAGGTAAGCATACGGATGCGGAGGGTACGTTCGCTGACCGGTTCGACGGTGAACGTCAGTTGTGGATTGTTGTCGTAGGCCGTCTCCGGGAAGTCCAGCGACTGGAGGGGCTGGTGCAGGTAGGTGTTTGCATTGAATGCCTGGCGGGGCATCAGTTGCTGGCGTTTCCACTGGACAGTCCCCTTGCCGGTGGAGGTGTCGAACGATACCAGGCTGTCGGCAAAGAAATAGGTGTTGCTGAGGTCCAGAAAATCCTGGCTCATGTCTTTCGACTGGGAAAGCAGGTATTGCACGCCGGCATTTGTTTTCAGTTGGGCATGTGCGGGCGGGATGGCAGTTGCTGCTAGCAGCATAAAAGCTGCCCCTTTCATCAGTTGTTTCTCTTTCATGATAAATATATGATTTACGGTTGTTGTTTCGATGCCGTAAAAGTAGAGAAATCTACACAGATGAAAGGGGTAGGTATGTTGCTTATGTAGGGCCTAAATGTTTATTTGGAAGCTTTCTTTCCGTAGAAACACATAAAATACACCCCGATAATGACAAATGGGATGCTGAGCCATTGGCCCATGTTCAGCGACATGCTGTCTTCAAAGTTCACCTGGTTTTCTTTCAGGAACTCGATGAAGAAACGGAAGAGGAAGATTTCCGTCAGGCAGAGGCCGAAGAAGAAACCGCGGTGATAGGGTAGGGAAGCCTCGGCTTGCACGGCGGTTGATTTCCGCTTGGTGGTGCTGAAGTCTGTTTCAAGTTTGGTTTCTTGTTTTTCTGTCCGCGTTTGTATAGCCAGACCATCCCTAAGAAGAAGATGAATGTAGGCGATGGTCTTCGTAGAGCTGTGCCGGATGGCGGGGCAGCATGTCTTCGCGTTCAAAGATGAATGCCCAGGGCATGTCGGTCGGTTTGCCGATGATTTCGGAGTTCATCAGGTTGGCAAGGCGGATGCAGCAGGCGGTGATGGGAGTGGCAACAGCTATCATGTCGAGCACGTCCATGTAGTGCATCTTCGTCTTGCGGCAGTACATCCAAAGGGCGATAATCAGGCCCAGCGTGCCGCCGTGGCTGGCAAGGCCGGTGTAGCCCGTCATCTTCCAACTGCCGTCCGGCAGGATTTTTATGGGGAGAATCATCTCGAGGAAATGGTCCTGGTAGTAGGCCCAGTCGTAGAATATGCAGTGGCCCAGTCGTGCGCCTATCAGTATGCCGAAGAAGCAATAGAAGAAGAGAGGTTCGAATTTCTTTTCGTCTATTCTGCGGTCGCTATACTGGCGTTGCACGATGAAGTAGGCAAGAGCAAGACCGATAATCCATAACAGTCCGTAGTAGCGGATGGATATGCCGAAGAACTTGAACAGTTCGGGGTCGGGATTCCAGTTGATGGTGAGTAATGATAACATATTTATGAAGAATTAAATTACTGAATTACGGGGTTGTTCGGGACAAAGGTATGAAATTATCTCGTTTGGCAGTTCATCGTGGCAGTTTATTTGAATTTCTCCGCCACCATCCTATACGTCAGCACCTCAATCCCTTGTTCCTCTGCAGCCGTAATCATGTCGAACAACAAGCCTTGTACTTCGCTCTGATGTCCTTTGGCCATATCTTTCTGCATGGAGGCGGTACTTTCAGGGGCGAGTTTGTCTATTACTTTGAGGTTGTACTCCACGATGTCTTCCTTGAATTCTATACCCAATTTTCGGCCCAAAGCTGCGCTCTCTTGTGACAGTCCGATGAAGGTATCGCGCACCTTCCCCGGTTTCTGTACTTCGCCCATAGGCACGTCATAGTAGGCTCCGGTGACTGCCATAGCGGAGATGAACGACCACTTGACGAATGTGTCCCGGTCGATGTCGTCGGAGATGTCGGCTTTGATGCCGCTTTCCTGCAAATCGCGTTGCACGGCTTCCAATGTTTCACGGGAAACAATCGTGCTGCGGTGTGCTCCGTAGACGAGCCGGAAAATCTTTCCCATCTGCGTGATTTCTCCCCGTCCGGATACGAATCCTACGATGTAGATGCAGCCGTCGAGCACCGTGACGCCGGGGACCAACCGCTGGATACGGGGACCGGTTCCGTAAACATTCAGGATGGGGATTACCACTGTACGCTCGTGTGAGGCACGTTTGATGAGTTCCGTAATGGAGTCTACGGAATAACCTTTGACGCAGACGAAGATAACATCCGCTTTGCCTTGGAATTCTTCTGCGGTAAATGCCGCCACTTTCAGACAATGTTCACCTTTCAAATCGGAGTGCAGTTGCAGACCGTTCCCGCGTATGGCGGCAAGGTGTTCGCCACGTGCAATGCAAGTGACGTCTTTGCCGGATAATGAAAGAAAGGCGGCGATGCTTCCGCCTACGCCGCCGGTACCTGCTATGAGGTATTTCAGATTACTGTTTGCCATTTGTTGTGTATGGTTTATTGAACGTAGTTTTCCTTTTCCATATAGTAAAGCCCTTCGCCCCGGTCACCGTTCTCCATGTCTTCCAGCTCTACTTTGAAGATACGGTAGGGAAGGTCTTTTCTGGGATGCTTGGGCATGTCTACTGTCAATAGATAGGCGTTGCCATATTCGTTGCTGTCGAAATATTCTTTTATTTCCTGCTTCATCAGCACGGGGACTTTCTCGCCGTCTATCCAGACGGTGACTTTCAGTTGCCCGGGGCGGGGAGCCATCTGGCATTCTCTGGCTTCTTTGTCTTGTTCTTGTTGCTCAATGTCACTCAGGTTTTCACCGTGTACCAATGACTCGGGCTTTGTTTCTTTCATCCATTGGTAGGTACGTGTCAAGCTCATGGGACGGACGTATATCTGATAAGTAGGCATGGCTCCGGGGATGCGGAAAGCACGCAGGCCATAAGCTTCCATACGATGATAACGTATGTCGAGTGTAGTGTCGCGGTCGGCGATGAAATCCCAGGCCCAGAACTCCAGGCGGTGTTCAGTCTCGGGCAGCCCGCTTTTCATGGCAATGTGCGCATAGGAGGGCAGATAAATAGAGGCTGCACTTTGATATTTCCCTTTGGGTATACGGGCCGTGTAATGCCCGTCTTTGTCGGTTATGGCTTCTATGATGTCATTGAACTGCGGGTTTTGCCACCAGACGCTGGCACTGTCTATCGGCTGTCCGTTGTAATCAGTCACCCGTCCGTGAATGGTTACCGAGTCTTGCTGTTGTGCATAAACGGCAGTACAGGACAATAAGAATAAAAGGAAGATAATCTGTTTCACAGTATTGTTATTGTATGGAGTTTATTAGAAAATGGCAATGTACAAAGAAAGTACATTGCCATCTGGAATGAATATCATTACACATTGAAC
>ENA-OQCZ01000330-OQCZ01000330.1-human-gut-metagenome-genome-assembly--contig:-NODE-330-length-13411-cov-3.012270_pt1 | contig 13411 bp, 14 predicted proteins | sample MGYA00242505_ERZ504594 | MGnify/ENA primary metagenome ERZ504594 (study PRJEB26092, sample SAMD00036329) | human gut metagenome | host: Homo sapiens | study: EMG produced TPA metagenomics assembly of... | reverse complement strand
GAACGACTTCATCGTGGGCTACGGTTGGATTATGACGGCTTCAGGGCGCAACTATCCCGACATTTATACTGTAGTAGACTGATACAGACATAAATATAGTAAATCATTAAATAATAACTAAGCAAAGTTGAACATTGTAAATTTTTGGTGCTCCCGGTTCAGGTAAGGGAACACAAAGTGAAAAGATTGTAGAAAAGTATGGCATCAACCACATCTCTACCGGAGACGTGCTCCGTGCTGAAATGAAAAACGGTACAGAACTGGGCAAGACTGCTAAAGGTTATATTGACCAGGGCCAGTTGATCCCCGATGAGTTGATGATTGATATTCTGGCAAGCGTATTCGACAGCTTCAAGGATAGCAAAGGCGTGATTTTCGACGGCTTCCCCAGAACAATCGCCCAGGCTGAAGCATTAAAGAAGATGCTCGCCGAACGCGGACAGGAAGTCAGCGTGATGCTCGACCTCGACGTGCCCGAAGAAGAACTGATGAAGCGCCTCATCAAGCGCGGACAAGAATCAGGACGTGCAGACGACAATGAAGAGACAATCAAGAAGCGTCTGGTGGTTTACCACTCACAGACAGCTCCGCTGATTGACTGGTACAAGCAGGACGGCAAATACCAACACATCCAGGGCTTCGGCGTATTGGAAGAAATCTTTGCCGATGTTTGCAAGGCTATTGACGCAGTGAAATAACAATAAAACAGAATATGGCTGAATCGAATTTTGTTGACTACGTAAAAATATATTGCCGCTCCGGAAAGGGCGGACGAGGTTCTACGCATATGCGGCGTGAGAAATACATACCCAACGGAGGCCCCGACGGAGGTGACGGAGGACGAGGAGGCCATGTCATCCTGCGGGGTAACCGCAACTACTGGACGCTACTCCATCTGAAGTACGATCGCCACATCCTGGCAGGTCACGGAGAATCCGGTTCCAAAAACCGCAGTTTCGGAAAAGACGGAGCGGACAAGGTGATTGAAGTGCCCTGCGGCACGGTGGTGTACAACGCCGAAACGGGTGAATATATCTGCGACGTCACCGAGCACGAACAAGAAGTCATCTTGCTGAAAGGCGGACGCGGAGGTCTGGGTAACTGGCACTTCAAAACCGCCACACGCCAGGCTCCCCGCTTTGCACAACCGGGCGAACCGATGCAGGAGTTGACGGTAATCATGGAACTGAAGCTGCTGGCAGACGTCGGTCTGGTAGGTTTCCCCAATGCAGGAAAATCCACTTTACTGGCATCCGTTTCTGCGGCGAAGCCCAAAATCGCCAATTATCCGTTTACAACGCTGGAACCCAATCTGGGCATCGTGTCCTATCGCGACAGCAAATCGTTTGTGATGGCGGACATTCCCGGCATCATCGAAGGAGCCAGTGCCGGCAAAGGCTTAGGATTGCGTTTCCTGCGCCACATCGAGCGCAACTCATTGTTGCTGTTCATGGTGCCTGCCGACAGTGACGACATCCGTAAGGAATACGAAATCCTGTTGAACGAGCTTCGCACTTTCAACCCCGAAATGCTGGACAAACAGAGAGTGCTTGCCGTCACCAAATGCGACATGCTCGACCAGGAACTGATGGACGAGATAGAGCCGACACTGCCCGAAGGGATTCCGCATATATTCATCTCTGCTGTCTCCGGCATGGGCATCTCTACGCTGAAAGACATCCTTTGGGAAGAGCTGAACAAGGAAAGTAATAAGATAGAAGGCAAAGTGGACAGCATTGCCCATCGCGCCAAAGACCTCAGCCACCTGCAGGAAGAATTGAAAGAAGAGGGTGAGGACGAGGACCTCAGCTATGAATACGTCAATGACGACGAGGACATAGAGGACCTCGAGGACTTTGAATACGAAGAAGATTGGGAGGAAGATAAAAAATGATTCCTCTTACAGAAGATAGGAAAATGTTGGGATATGAGCTGCTTGCCTCATATCCCGGCATTTCTTGTTTTGTAACCACCCGCCACGGTGGATGCAGCCAAGGTAACTATGCCTCCCTCAACTGTACACCTTACACGGGAGACGAAGCCGAAGCTGTACGCCGCAACCAGGAAATAGTATGTTCTTCCCTGCCCCAACGCCCCCAAGAACTGGTCATCCCGTTTCAGACCCACGGGACAAAGGCACTTGTCATTAACGGAACTTATCTGCATGCAACAGCAGAAGAACGCCACTCCATGTTGCAGGGCATTGATGCACTGATAACCCGTGAACCGGGCTGCTGCATCTGCATCTCTACGGCAGACTGCATTCCCATCCTGCTCTACGACCGGAAGAATGCCGTGATAGCCGCTGTTCATGCCGGATGGCGCGGCACTGTGAATTACATCCTCGGCCACACACTCGACAAGATGCGTGCCCGCTATGGCACAGAGGGCAAAGAAGTGATAGCCTGCATCGGCCCCGGCATCTCCCTTTCCGCCTTCGAGGTAGGCGACGAAGTCTATGAAGCATTCCGCAAGAACGGTTTCCAGATGGATTACATCTCCGAATGGAAACCCGCCACCCACAAATACCATATCGACCTATGGGCTGCCAACCGACTGCAACTACTGGACTTCGGAGTACCTTCCGCACAAGTGGAGACAGCCAATATATGTACTTTTACCCAATATGAAGAGTTTTTCTCGGCACGCCGGATGGGTATCAAATCCGGAAGGATATTGTCGGGAATCATGTTAACCCATTCAAACGGATTGCATTAATGTATCATATCACACTTTCTAAAGAAATCAAGCAGAATTGCCCCGAATTCCGCGGTGCAGCCGTATTTGCCGAAGTGACAAATACCCCATATTGCGAAGGGTTGTGGCAAGAAATCGCAACTTTCACCCAAGAGCTAAGAGCCCGTGAAACCACGGACAGCATCAAGTACCAACCCGTCATTGCCGCCACCCGCGAAGCCTATAAACGTTGCGGCAAGGACCCCAGCCGCTACCGTCCCTCGGCCGAAGCACTGAGACGGCGACTGCTGCGCGGATTGGAACTCTATCAGATAGATACGTTGGTAGACCTTATCAACCTTGTCTCCCTACGTACGGGCCACTCTATCGGCGGATTTGATGCCGACGAGATACAAGGGACCGACCTTGAGCTGGGCATAGGACGTGCCGAGGAATTGTTCGAGGGTATAGGCCGCGGCATGCTGAACATAGAAGGGCTGCCCGTCTACCGCGACCGTATAGGCGGTATCGGTACCCCGACCAGCGACCACGAACGCACCAAGATGAAACTTGAAACCCGCCATATCCTTGCCATTGTCAACGGCTACAACGGGCAGGAAGGTCTGAAAGAAGCAGCCGAAATGATATTGGAACTGTTGGAGAAATATGCTTCCTCTACCAGTGGGACTATACAATATTTTGAATAAATGAGAATCCGTATTCTTGTCCCTCTCCTGCTCATAGCCCTTGGTGCCACGGCACAAGGGAAGAAAACGGTCTTTTCCACCATGGAAACCAACCATATCCGCGTTGCCACTCCGGGACTGTTTTCGCAAAGAGAACTGATAGAGCTACCTTTGAAGGACATTCCGGACACGGAATACTCCTTTCCCCTGCCTGGAGGAAAAGTCATCTCCCCTTACGGACGGGGGCGGGGACGCCACAGTGGCATAGACATCAAGACCTACGCCAAAGACACCATACGGAGTGCCTTCAACGGCGTAGTACGGATGTCCAAGCCTTATAGCGCCTACGGCAATGTCGTCGTCGTACGCCATGACTTCGGACTGGAAACGATATACAGCCACAACTTCAAAAACCTTGTACATTGTGGCGACACAGTCAAAGCCGGACAGCCCATCGCACTGACCGGACGCACCGGACGCGCCTCTACTGAGCATCTGACTTCGAGACACGCGTCAACGGGCAGCACTTCGACCCCAATATTATCTTCAACATGAAGGAACAGACGCTGAACCGACAACGTATCGGATGCTCAAAAAAAGGAAACAGGCATCGTCGTGCAACAATTACCGACAATCTACCCGAAGCCACTGCAAAAAAATACCCAATGGAACTGTTTAAGTATCAAACGTTTCACTACATTTGCAAAACGTTTTACCTGAAAAAAAGAATTGAACTTTAAAACATATCGATGATAGAAAAACTGATTGTTCTTGAGGATATCGACCCGGTTATCTTTTACGGCGTAAACAACGCCAATATGCAACTGATAAAAGCTTTGTATCCCAAACTCCGCATCGTTGCCCGCGGCAATGTCATCAAAGTGCTGGGAGATGAAGAGGAGATGTGCGCGTTTGAAGAAAACATCACCAAACTCGAAAAATATTGTGCCGAATATAATTCTCTGAAAGAGGAAGTCATCATCGATATCGTCAAAGGGAACGCTCCGCAGGCTGAAAAGTCGGGCAATGTCATTGTGTTCAGCGTAACGGGAAAGCCCATTATTCCGCGCAGCGAAAACCAGTTGAAACTGGTAGAGGCATTTAGCAGGAACGACATGGTATTTGCCATAGGCCCTGCCGGGTCGGGCAAGACCTATACGGCCATCGCCCTTGCCGTACGCGCGTTGAAGAACAAGGAGATAAAGAAAATAATCCTCAGCCGTCCCGCCGTAGAGGCCGGAGAGAAACTCGGCTTCCTGCCCGGCGACATGAAGGACAAGATAGACCCGTACCTGCAACCGCTTTACGACGCCTTGCAGGACATGGTTCCCGCCGCCAAACTGAAAGAGTACATGGAGCTGAACATCATTCAGATTGCCCCCCTCGCTTTCATGCGCGGACGCACGCTGAACGATGCCGTAGTAATTCTGGATGAAGCGCAGAACACCACCACCCAACAGATAAAGATGTTCCTCACCCGTATGGGCATGAATACCAAAATGATTGTAACGGGGGATATGACGCAAATCGACCTTCCCCAGTCACAGACTTCCGGACTGGTGCAAGCGCTCCGCATCCTGAAAGGCGTGAAAGGAATCAGCTTCATCGAGCTGAACAAAAAAGACATTGTACGCCACAAACTGGTTACTCAGATTGTGGAAGCCTACGAAAAGTTTGACAAAGAAGCGAAAGCCGAACGGGAGAAACGGAAAGCAGAACAAGCCGCCGGACAGCAACTCCCGGCATAGACAGTAAATATCCAACTCATAAATATCACTAAAATGAATGCATTAACAGCAACAGATTTCAACTTTCCCGGACAGCAAAGTGTCTATCATGGAAAAGTGCGCGATGTGTACAACATCAATGGCGAAAAGTTAGTTATGGTCGCTACCGACCGCATTTCAGCCTTCGACGTAGTATTGCCGAAAGGTATTCCTTTCAAAGGACAGATGCTGAACCAGATTGCAGCCAAGTTCCTCGATGCCACCACCGACATCTGCCCCAACTGGAAAACAGCCACCCCCGACCCTATGGTAACCGTGGGCGTAATGTGCGAAGGCTTCCCGGTTGAGATGATTGTACGCGGCTATCTCTGCGGCAGTGCATGGCGCGCCTACAAGAGCGGTGTCCGCGAAATCTGCGGCGTAAAGCTGCCCGAAGGCATGAAGGAGAACCAGAAATTCCCCGAACCCATCATCACCCCGACCACAAAAGCCGAAATCGGCGAGCATGACGCCGACATCTCCAAAGAGGAGATCCTTGCCAAAGGCCTGGCCACTCCCGAAGAGTATGCAATTCTGGAGAAATATACAATGGCGCTCTTCAAACGCGGTACGGAAATCGCTGCAGAACGCGGCCTGATTCTCGTCGACACCAAGTACGAATTCGGCAAGCACAACGGCACTATCTACCTGATGGACGAAATCCACACACCGGACTCCAGCCGCTATTTCTACTCCGAAGGCTACGAAGAACGCTTTGCCAAAGGCGAACCGCAAAAGCAGCTTTCAAAGGAATTCGTGCGCGAATGGCTAATGGACAACGGTTTCCAGGGCAAAGAGGGACAGCAGGTTCCGGAAATGACCGACGAAATCGTGACTTCCATCAGCGAACGTTACATCGAGCTGTACGAGCACATCACCGGCGAGAAGTTTGTTAAAGAGGACACAAGCAACATCGCCGAACGTATTGAAAAGAACGTAACGGAGTACTTAAAGTAACGATTGACGGATGGACTACCCCCAAGAACACATCAAGCCTTACGGCAACGACGGCAAGAAGAGCGAACAGGTTGAAGAGATGTTCGACAACATCGCCCCCGCTTACGACAAGCTGAACCATACCCTGTCGATGGGCATAGACCGCAGCTGGCGCAAGAAGGCGATTGACACGCTCCGCCCTTTCAGCCCCCGGCGCATCATGGACGTAGCGACCGGAACCGGAGACTTTGCCATACTTGCCTGCCGCGAATTGCAGCCCGATATGCTCATCGGGACCGACATATCCGAAGGCATGATGAATGTGGGACGTGAAAAAGTAAAACAGGCGCACCTCTCGGACAGGATTTCCTTTGCCCGGGAGGACTGCACCTCTCTCTCGTTTGCCGATGAAAGCTTCGATGCCGTGACCGTGGCGTTCGGCATCCGTAACTTTGACGGACTGGATAAAGGATTGTCCGAAATGTGCCGCGTACTCGTACCCGGCGGACATCTCGTCATTCTGGAGCTCTCCACGCCGGACGCTTCCCGATGAAACAACTCTTTACCGTCTACTCCAAAGCCGTCATCCCGCTGCTCGGCAAGTTCATTTCGAAAGACAACAGCGCCTACACCTATCTGCCCCAAAGCATCCGCGCCTTTCCGCAAGGCGAAATCATGCAGGGAGTAATCCGCAAGGCAGGGTTCAGCGAGGTGCGCTTCAAGCGATTGACTTTCGGAATATGCACCTTATACATTGCTAAGAAATAGTCACTTATATTCCCCCTTTAACACATTTTGGATATGCAGAAATACGGTTTAATCGGTTACCCGCTGAAACATTCGTTCTCCATCGGCTACTTCAACGAGAAATTTAAAGCAGAGAACATTGACGCCGAATATGTGAACTTCGAGATTCCCCGCATCGAAGACTTCATGGAAGTGATTGAAGAAAACCCCAATCTCTGTGGACTCAATGTAACCATTCCCTATAAAGAACAGGTTATACCCTACCTCGACGAACTGGATAAGGACACCGCCAAGATTGGTGCGGTCAACGTTATCAAGATTGTCCGCCTTCCCAAAGGCAAAATCAAGCTGATAGGCTGCAACTCGGACATCATCGGATTTACGCAATCCATCGAACCCCTGCTGCAACCCCAGCACAAGAAAGCGCTTATCCTGGGCACAGGCGGTGCATCCAAAGCCGTATATCGCGGCCTGGAGAATTTAGGAATAGAAAGCACTTTCGTGTCACGTACCAAAAAGGACGACAAGTTCCTGACCTACGGGGAGCTGACTCCCGAAATCATGGCCGGACATACGGTCATCGTAAACTGTACGCCCGTGGGCATGTTCCCCAAAGTGGATTTCTGCCCGGACATACCCTACGAACTGCTTACTCCCAACCATTTGCTCTACGATTTGTTGTATAATCCAAATGAAACACTCTTCATGAAGAAAGGCAAAGCGCAGGGAGCCGTCACCAAGAACGGACTTGAAATGTTGCTGCTGCAAGCCTTTGCCGCATGGGAAATTTGGAACAAGTAACATGAAAAAAATACTGAAATATTCATTCATAGGTCTCGCTGCGCTTTGTACCGCCCTGTTGTGCGGCGGATACTATATGTTGGGGCATGCGCTGAACCCGGATGAACTGATTACACGCTCCCGCAACAGCCAGGCTTCCTACGAATACATGTTCGGGCAATATCCCGAGCTGAAGCCGTGGGTGGACAGCCTGCAGACGCAGGGGCGCTGCGCGACTTCTATATAAAAAATGACCGGGGCGAAACCCTGCATGCGCTGTATGTAGCCGCTGCCGAACCCACCCGTAAAACGGCCGTCATTGTGCACGGCTATACCGACAACTCCATCCGCATGCTCAACATCGGCTACCTGTACAACCGGCAACTGAAGTACAACATCCTTCTGCCCGACCTGCACGGTCATGGTGCAAGCGAGGGTGCCGAGATACAAATGGGCTGGCTCGACCGTCTCGACGTACTGCAATGGACCGCAACCGCCGACGAGCTTTTCGGCAGGAACAATGAAACGGTGACCGCAGGCGACAGCACCCGTACGCGCAGCAGCGGTACGGAAATGGTAGTACACGGCATCTCGATGGGAGCTGCCACCACCATGATGGTGTCCGGCGAAGTGGAACATGGAATACACCAGCAGCCGTTCATCAAATGTTTCGTCGAGGACTGCGGCTATACCAGCGTATGGGATGAATTCCGGGGCGAACTGAAAGCACAATACGGCTTGCCCGCTTTCCCGCTGCTGCATGTGGCAAGCCGGCTTTGCGAGCAAGAGTACGGATGGGATTTCCGTGAAGCTTCGGCTTTGGAGCAGGTCAGGAAGTGTACCTTGCCCATGCTCTTTATACACGGCGATGCGGACTCCTATGTGCCTACATGGATGGTCTACCCTCTTTACGAAGCCAAGCCGGAACCGAAAGAGCTGTGGATTGTTCCGGGTTCCGCACATGCCATGTCCTACAAGGACTATCCGCAGGAATATACGGAGCATGTAAAGAAATTCGTAGGGAATACATACGTTGACGTGATTTTTCCTACCTTAGCCTCTACAAATACAATAAGTATGAAACGATTTATCTCCATAGCATTCCTCTTGTGCATGCTTGTTTCCCTGCAGGCACAAGAGATTTACACCACCGGAAACATTCCTAAAGTACATCTTCAGGACAAGACACGCTACGTTTGCAACCCCGCCGGTATCCTTTCCACTTCGACATGCGACGAAATAGACCGCATGCTCTATGCCCTGGAACAGCAAACCGGCATTGAAACCGTAGTGGCGGTTGTCCCGTCCATCGGCAGTGAGGACTGTTTCGACTTCTCGCACCGGTTGCTCAACGAATGGGGCGTTGGCAAGAAAGGAAAGAATAACGGACTGGTTATCCTGCTGGTAACCGACCAGCGCTGTATTCAGTTCTATACCGGATACGGGACTGGAAGGAGACCTGCCCGACGCCATTTGCAAACGCATTCAAACGCGGGACATGATTCCTTACCTGAAAGACGGTAACTGGGATGCCGGTATGGTGGCCGGCGTTCGTGCCGTATGCGCCCGTCTTGACGGAAGTATGGTAAACGACCCGGACGAAAGTGACGGCGGCTCTCCGATAGGATTGATTCTGGCCGTTGCGGGGTTCTTTGCCATCGCCATCGCGGCAGGAATACTGAAAACACGCGCTGCAAGCAAATGCCCGCAATGCGGCCAGCATAAGCTGCAACGGAGCAACAGCGTGCTTATCTCACGCCGCAACGGAGTACGGACGGAAGATGTCACCTATACCTGCCGCAATTGCGGACATAAGGTAGTACGCCGCCAGCAGTCTTACGATGAGAACTATCGGGGCGGAGGTGGCGGCGGTCCCGTCATTTTCGGAGGCGGCGGCTTCGGCAGCAGTGGCGGAGGATTCAGCGGCGGCAGCTTCGGAGGCGGCATGGGCGGTGGCGGCGGAGCCGGTTCACGGTTCTGAGCGAGACGGCCGGGCGTCTCCTGTAACAAACCAATTCAGATTGCATCATTAATAACAAAAAAAGAAGTATGAAAAAATCAACCATTATCATCATTGTTGTCGTAGCCTTTCTCGCCATTTGGGGAGTCAGAGGTTATAACGGGCTCGTTACCATGGACGAAAACGTCAGCGGGCAATGGTCTAACGTAGAAACACAATATCAACGTCGTGCGACCTGATACCGAATCTCGTAAAACACGTCAAAGGATATGCCTCTCACGCAAAAAGGAAAACGCTGGGAAGGTGTGGTAGAAGCCCGTAGCAAGGCCACCCAGATGACCGTAGATGCCAACGACCTGACACCGGAAAAGCTGGCCGAATACCCAAAAAGCACAGGGCGCGGTTACTTCCGCTCTCGGCAAGCTGCTCGCCATTACCGAAAACTATCCCGACCTGAAAGCCAACCAGAACTTCCTGGAGCTCCAAGCCCAGTTGGAAGGTACGGAAAACCGCATCAACGTGGCACGTACCAACTTCAACAATGCGGCGAAGAATTTAATACGGCAATCCGCCGCTTCCCCAAAAACATTCTTGCCGGTCTTTTCGGTTTGAGAAGCGTGCCTACTTTGAAGCCGCCGAAGGAAGCGAACAAGCACCTAAGGTGGAGTTCTAAAGAGACGGAATTGAATATCAAACATCCCCTCATCCGGTGTCGCACCCGCACAGACTTGCAAGTACGATGCCGGATGAGGGGATATTTTTTACGCAAAGCTAAGGCTATAAGCGAAATAATCACTACTTTTGTGCTCAATTGAACAAACTTATTATCCCATGAGTAATCAACGATATATGATGAGGGGCGTCAGCGCATCCAAAGAAGATGTGCACAACGCCATTAAGAACATCGACAAAGGTATATTCCCGCAGGCTTTCTGCAAAATCATCCCCGATATCCTGGGCGGTGACCCTGAGTATTGTAATATCATGCACGCAGACGGCGCAGGAACAAAATCCAGTCTGGCCTACATGTACTGGAAAGAGACAGGCGACCTCTCCGTCTGGAAAGGCATCGCACAGGATGCGCTGATTATGAACATCGACGACCTGCTCTGTGTAGGTGCTGTGGACAATATCCTGGTATCGAGCACCATCGGACGCAACAAGCTGCTTGTGCCCGGAGAAGTGATTTCCGCCATCATCAACGGTACGGACGAACTGCTTGCCGAACTCCGCGAAATGGGCGTAGGCGTATATGCTACCGGTGGCGAGACCGCCGATGTGGGCGACCTGGTGCGTACCATCATCGTTGACTCTACGGTAACCTGCCGCATGAAGCGTTCGGATGTTATCGACAATGCCAATATCCGTCCGGGAGACGTGATTGTAGGTCTCTCCTCTTGCGGACAAGCCACTTACGAGAAAGAGTATAACGGCGGTATGGGTAGCAACGGACTTACCAGCGCCCGCCACGATGTATTCGCCAAATATCTGGCGGAGAAATATCCGGAAAGCTATGACAAAGCCGTACCCGACGAATTGGTATACAGCGGAAAGCTGAAACTGACAGACAGCGTGGAAGGCAGTCCGCTGGATGCCGGAAAGCTGGTGCTCTCTCCCACCCGTACATATGCGCCGGTAGTTAAGAAACTGCTCGATGCGCTCCGTCCCGAAATTCACGGTATGGTACACTGCTCCGGCGGTGCGCAGACCAAAGTGCTGCACTTTGTCGGAGATAACTGCCGCGTTGTCAAAGACAACCTTTTCCCCGTTCCGCCGCTGTTCAGGACCATCAAGGAGCAAAGCGATACGGACTGGAGCGAAATGTACAAGGTATTCAATATAGGACACCGTCTGGAAGTATATCTTTCTCCTGAGCATGCGGAAGAAGTGATTGCCATCAGCAAAAGCTTCAACATCGATGCACAGATTGTAGGACGTATCGAAGAGAGCGATAAGAAAGAACTGATTATCAAGAGTGAATTCGGAGAGTTCAGATATTAATGCCGACTTGTCATCTCATAACATTACCACTTTAATTAAATGGCAGATAACAACACCATATTAGAGAAACTGGAAGGCCTCGTTGCCCGCTTCGAAGAAGTGTCCACACTGATTACCGACCCGGCGGTGATTGCCGACCAGAAGCGCTACGTCAAACTCACCAAAGAGTACAAAGAACTGGGCGACCTGATGAATGCCCGCAAAGAGTACATGCAGGTACTGAACGGCATCGAGGAAGCCAAAGAAATCATCGCTAACGAAACCGACGCCGAGATGCGTGAAATGGCACGCGAAGAACTTGATGCCTGCCAGGCACGCCAGCCTGAACTGGAAGAAGAGATAAAGCTCCTGCTTGTCCCCGCCGACCCGCAGGACAGCCGCAACGCCATTCTCGAAATCCGCGGTGGTGCAGGTGGAGACGAAGCCGCCATTTTTGCAGGCGACCTCTTCCGCATGTACACCAAGTATTGTGAGGCTAAAGGCTGGAGACTGGATATATCCAGCGCCAACGAAGGCGCAGCCGGCGGTTTCAAGGAAATCATCTGCTCCGTAACGGGAGACAACGTATATGGCACGCTGAAATATGAATCGGGCGTACATCGCGTACAACGCGTGCCTGCCACCGAAACGCAGGGACGTGTACACACATCCGCCGCATCCGTGGCGGTACTGCCCGAAGCCGAAGAGTTCGATGTAGTCATCAACGAGGGAGAAATCAAATGGGATACCTTCCGAAGCGGCGGTGCGGGCGGTCAGAACGTAAATAAGGTGGAATCCGGCGTACGCCTGCGCTATAACTGGAAGAACCCGAATACGGGTGTCGTAGAGGAAATTCTCATCGAATGTACCGAAACGCGCGACCAGCCGAAGAACAAAGAACGCGCCCTGTCGCGCCTGCGTACCTTTATATACGACAAAGAGCACCAGAAATACATCGACGACATCGCTTCCAAGCGCAAGACAATGGTCTCTACCGGTGACCGCTCGGCAAAGATACGTACCTACAACTATCCGCAGGGACGTATTACCGACCACCGCATCAACTATACCATTTATAACCTTGCCGCCTTTATGGACGGTGATATTCAGGATTGCATCGACCATCTGATTGTTGCGGAAAATGCAGAGCGACTGAAAGAAAGCGAATTGTAGTTATGAAAGGGCTATCAGTAGAGAAAGCGTTTCACACGGTTACCGAAGCGTTTCAGAACTGCCTGAAGCGCTTCCCGGTTACGGTAGCCTTTATCTTTGCATTCACAGCCTATCTCATTCATCTGACATCAATAAGCTGGACAGGCGAAGAACGGTTGCTGTTTATAACCGGTTACTACCTGTCGGTAGGCATCCTGCTTTCGCTCACGCTTCATCTGTGGAGCGAAGAAGTAAAAAGCCGGATGTGGAAGACAGGCATACAACTTGCCGCACACGCCCTGCTCATAGCCGATGCTTTCCTGCTCTATCGTTATCTCGGTACAGAGAGTTCATGGATTGAAATCGGCATCGCCCACACGGCGGCCATTCTCACCATAGGGCTTTCCACATTCTTCCTCTCGTTCCTGCGCGAGAAGAATGACATTGCCAGTTGGAATTTTGCACTGAACGCTGTTTCTTCGTTCGCTGTTACACAAATCATAGGCCTCATCCTATGGGCAGGCATCAGTCTGCTGTTGTTCTCACTGCACCAGCTGTTCGACATCCATTTCAGCGGAAAGTGCTATGCCTATATCTATTATCTGTGCAGCATAACGCTCGCCTTGATACTGTTTCTCGGATTGTTGCCGCAGGGAGAGGACAAACACAACCGCGAACCCCACTCATCCGAATTCCTGAACGGCATCATACACTACCTGTTCCTTCCG
>ENA-OQCZ01000323-OQCZ01000323.1-human-gut-metagenome-genome-assembly--contig:-NODE-323-length-13517-cov-8.868185_pt1 | contig 13517 bp, 10 predicted proteins | sample MGYA00242505_ERZ504594 | MGnify/ENA primary metagenome ERZ504594 (study PRJEB26092, sample SAMD00036329) | human gut metagenome | host: Homo sapiens | study: EMG produced TPA metagenomics assembly of... | reverse complement strand
CCTCGACTTGTTTGTCTGTCAATGATAAGTTTTCCAAACATATGATACAAGTCTGTTATATCAGTTTTTGCAACGACTATTTTCTTTTCTGCTGATACCGGTGCTCCCGCATAGTGGTACATTTCGATATTTTCAACATCTCCAACTTCAAAAGGAAAGTCGATATGGACCGTTTCTTTGCTACAGCCGACCAGTACCATCATTAAAAGTCAGAAAGGATATCAAATTTGTCGCTTTTTTGCATATCATTGCACTCCTCGTCATGTTTTTGACAGGTCAAGAGTTCAAAAATTCCTCTTGCAAGCGAGCTTGCATTAGCTTTTTGGAGCCTGGTATCATGATGATTTGAGTATATCATAGTTTAACCGAATCAAGCAAGTCACCTGCTTCCATTGCGCGAAGCAATAAGCAGGGGGTTGGGACTTACTTGATTCGGTTAAACAAACAAGGGAGATGAAAAAATGATGAAATTATAGCTTTACAGAAATATGAAAACGAAGCACAACTTGCAAAAGAGCTGATTCGAGGCTTTTGGCTGGCTCATGGTGATTATGTTATAACCGACGAAGAGGCCGCGGAGAATCTTGCTGCCTGGACAGACAAAGGGCATGTGTTTTATTTTATCTTAAAAGAAGAGATCCCCATTGGATTTGTGCATCTCGGAAGCCGCGGGGCGGAAGTTGACTGGATCGAAGATCTTTTCGTACTTCCGGAATACCAGGGAAACGGATACGGAAGTCATGCGATTGCGCTGGTTGAAGCCGAGATAAAAAAGTATTCTGAATCTGTCTATCTTGAGGTAGCTGCACGAAATTTTGGAGCGATGAAACTCTATCATAGATTGGGATATCATTGCCTGAACACTGTGACGTTACGCAAAGATTTTCAACCGGAGAATTTTGAAGTGATTCGCAGCGAAGAGCTTTTGGGGTATCCGTTGGAAGTTAAGAAGTATATTAAGTAGAATCTCACGCCGATTTGCGCAGCAAATCCAGACCTCCCCACCGCCCGGCTCAATGTCAGCCCGGAAGTGCGTCTGTGTCGTCTGGGACTGTGCCCCAGGGCACAGTCCCAGGCGGCGCAGGTGCACTTCCGGGTGTCCGTTTTTTAAACAACCGCAACCCCCGCCATCCCCAGTACCGCCGCAATCGCAAACAGCACCAGCAGATGCACCGGATAAAACGCATAAAACGGATACTTCAGATTCAATCCTCGTTTTCCGTTATAAAAATGCACCGGGATCATAGCCAGAAAACAGGTGATTTCATTCAGACTCAACAGCGTAAGCACCGCACACCCGATTCCGATACAGTACATTTTATTCTTTCTCATATTATACATCAGCACAATCGTCAGAATTCCCATTGCACTGTAATCTGTCTTCAACAGCGTGGCCACTGCACAGGCTGCCACAATCACCAGCAGCTTGCCAACCGAAACCTTCCAGTTCGCCCTCTGCCATGCACCGGCATCTTTTTGCGCTTTTGAATCGATTTTCTGCAGAAAAATCATCATCACAAGGCCGATAAATAAAGTGAAAAAGACATTCTGATAATCCAGATAAAACGGTTTTCCCGCAAATGCCAGATCGAACGGGATCTCCGAAACCAGTGCAAAAATCCCAAGATTCAGCGCATACTTTTTCACATCATGCGTATGCATGAACCCTTCAATCAACAGAAAACAGAAAATCGGAAAACTGATCCTTCCGATTGCGCGCATAATCATATCCGCATAATAAATCACAGCTGTGTTTCCGGTAGAGAGAAATGATGCGCCTCCGTCCGAAGCGTTCACCGCATCCAGAAGACCACGGGAAATCAGGATTCGGTCGAAAAGTACAGCTGCAGTGTGGTCGATCAGCATACAGACCATCGCAATGATTTTCAAGGTACTGCCGGGAATTTTACCGGCGCTTTTTACGGGTTTCGCAGTAGTAGCTGCCATATAAAACATCCTTTCTGGAACGCAAACGAAAGGCAGACTGTGCAAGCCGTCTGCGGATCAGGTTCCTGTAACGACAAACAGCAGAAAATCCTGCTGTTTTGCCAGAGTTGTAATACTATGATTATACGTTCTGAGGAGGTTAATGTCAAAGAAAAAACAGTTCTGAAATAACGCAGAGTATGGTAGAATCTGCCAGTCGGGTAAATGAAAATAGAAAGCGTCTCCGGGCTCATCCCAAAACGAACGGGGCAGCGTACCAATTCGTAAACCAGAATTGGTACGCTGCCCCGTATTTTAAAATACATCCAGGTCTTTTCCGTTCACGACATATCCGTCATACCCTGCATCCCGGATTTCATCCAGAATCGCGGCATCGCGCCATGCCATCTCGGCGGCAAGGTTTTTGTGGTTATCCTGTACATTCATATGGTAAATCCGGTGATACGTAACGAGCAGTTTCGGATTTGCCTTTTTTGCAACACCGGCAAGATCCGTGCTTAACGTATGCACTTCCCGGTGGTATTTCTGCCATTTTGGTTCGCGGCAGGAGATTCCGGCGGCGTATTCCACTTCGTGCAGCAGGATATCACAGCCTTTCGATTTTTCTGCCACGAGATCCAGCGGAGCGGTATCGCCGGTGATGACGATTGTGCGGTCCGGTGTGGTGAATTTATAGCCGTAGCATTCCAGTGTTCCGTGGCTGACCGGAAAAGCCTCCACCGTAACCAGGTCATCCCGGTAGACAATGCCGGATTCAATTTCTGTTACCTCAACGCGGTAGCCGGATTCGTTTGCTTTTTCGAAACCGTGAATTCGGAAATCAATGTCGGTTTCATAGGCCTGTAAGATATGATCGGTCATGTGCTGTAAGCCCTTTGGCCCGAAAACTTTCAATGGAACCGGGCGCTCCAGCACCCACGGAGTAAAAATCAGATCCGGGTATCCGGCGGTATGGTCTGTGTGAAGGTGCGTACAGAAGGCAACGGTCAGAAGATCCGGCCGCAGGGCATCCACGCCGTTAAAATAGGCGGCTGAGGCCTGGCGGACAACGCCAGGGCCAAAATCTACCAGATAAGCACGGTCACCGACCACGACAGCGGAGGAAGGTCCGTTGGCATTCGGACACGCATTTGGTGTGCCGGTTCCGAGAAGAACAAGTTTTGTCTGCATTCTTTCTCTTTTCCTTTTCTTTTTTGTTTCTGTTTCTGTTTATGATTTTCTGTTACGATTTCTGCTTTTGCCTTATTTCTCTTCTTTTGATTCGTTGATTTTTGGTTTCCGGAAGATGCTTAATGGAAATTCCGGTAAATCCATAGAAAATACTGAAAACCGGGGTCAGGTAAAGCAGGAATAAGTACGGGAAAAATGCCGACCATGCAACACCAAGTGTGCCGGCCATGTATACGCCGTAGCCATGCCATGGAATCATAGGACCAGCCATAGTTCCGGAGTCTTCGAGGCAGCGGGAAAGAATTTCCGGTGCAACCTTGCGCTCTTGAAAGACAGGTGCCATCAGACGGCCGGTCAGAACGTGTGCCATCGGCTGGGAGCAGCTGATGAGGCTGGTCACGTAACCGACAATCATCGTTGCCAGGATCATACTTCCATCGCTGTTGATTCTCTTTACAATCGCCTGAAGAATGTGATCCAGTACACCGAGTTTTTCCAGCATGCCGCCCATGCCGACAGCAAAGCAGATAATGGCTACGTACTGGAGCATGCTTCCCATGCCGCCGCGGTTTAAGATGGATTGTAATACCGGTTCTTCGATTGTGGTTGTGTAACCGTTGTAAGCTGTGCGGATGATGCCCTGCAGAGTATCGTGCTGCACAAAATAGGAAACAAATCCGGCAGCGAAGCTGGAAAGACCAAGTGCAGAGATCGCATTTACTTTGCAGAGGAGCAATACAATAATCAGGATGGCAGGGATCATGGTAATCCATCCGAGCTGGAATTCACCGTTTAAAGCATCGATGTAAACGGTAATGCTTCCCTCGGTATAGCTTCCGCTGGTCTGCTGGAAACCGAGAATAGTAAAAAGAATTAAGGTTATCACATATGTTGGAAGGGTGGTCCAGAGCATCGAGCGGATATGATCGCCAAGTTTGGCATCTGCAACGGCCGGAGCAAGGTTTGTGGTATCGGAAAGAGGACTTAATTTGTCACCGAACATGGCACCGCAGATGACAGCACCGGCTACCATGCCAGGATGGATACCCATGGCGTTTCCGATCGCCATCATGGCAACACCTGCGCTTCCGGCGGAACCATAGGAAGTACCGGTTACAATACTCAAAATGGAGCAGAACAGCAGCGTCAGAGGCAGCAGCCAGGACGGGTTAATCATTTTTAAGCCCCAGGAAATGATGGTGGCAATGGTGCCACTCTGCAGCCAGGTGCCGATCATGACACCGATGGCCATCAGAAGGCAGAGCGTCGGGACGACCATACGGATGGCATCGTATGCGCCGGCAACAATGTTGGCGTAAGAAATACCGAAAATCTTACAAAACAGATAGATAAAAATCCAGCTTGCAAACAGGCCGATCATAGGACCGCCGGTTTTCAGGCGGATACAGACTGCGACGGATACGATGATCAGCAGCAGCAAAAGCAGTGACTGTGGCAGATTGAGTTTTTTTTCTTTCGTTCCGCTCATAAAAAAATCCCCCATTCATAGGTAAAATGATTTGCCCGTTCAACGCGTTAAAGTAGAAAAGACATGTAATATATTATAATGGTGAAATGCAGAAAAAGCAAGGGAAATTCTCTTGATTTTTTGTTCTATGGTTGCTATAATAAGCGTGAGTGTGGGGCGGAGGATAAACTTCGGCCCTTTTGCAGCTAACTATAAACGGAATCAACAAGATAAAGAGGTTAAATCAATGACAAGAATAGACATTATTTCAGGTTTCCTGGGCGCAGGAAAAACAACCCTGATCAAAAAACTCCTCGGAGACGCACTGAAAGGCCAGCAGGTTGTCCTGATCGAGAACGAATTCGGTGAAATCGGAATCGACGGAGGCTTCTTAAAAGATGCCGGTATCGAAATCCGTGAAATGAACTCCGGCTGCATCTGCTGCTCTCTTGTGGGAGACTTCGGCGCAGCATTAAAAGACGTTATCACCAAATATCACCCGGACCGCATCATCATCGAGCCGTCCGGCGTAGGTAAACTCTCCGACGTCATCAAGGCTGTAGACGGTGTAGAAAAAGAAGCAGGCGTAGCCCTGAATTCCGCAACAACCGTAGTCGACGTTATGAAATGCAAAATGCATCTCAGAAACTTCGGCGAATTCTTCGAGAATCAGGTAAAGAGCGCAGGAACCATCATCCTGAGCCGTACCGATAAAGCCGATACCGAAAAAGTAGAGGCAGCTGTAAAAATGCTCCGCGAACTGAATCCGGAAGCACACATTATTACCACACCGGTTGAAGTACTGGGTGGTAAGAAAGTACTCGATACGATGGAAGGTGCCATCATCAACCTTGCGCAGGTAGAAGAGGAAGAGCATCATCACCATCATCATGACCACGACGAGTGCTGCTGCGGCCATGACCACGATGAGGAGCATGAGCACCATCATCACGATCATGATGACGAGTGCTGCTGCGGTCACGATCACGAGGAGCACGAGCACCATCATCACGACCATGATGACGAATGCTGCTGCGGTCACGATCACGAGGAACACGAGCATCACCATCATGACCATGATGACGAATGCTGCTGCGGTCACGATCACGACCATGAGCATCATCATCACGATGATGCGTGTGGCTGCGGTCACGAGCATCACCATCATCACCACGCAGACGAAGTTTTCACAAGCTGGGGTCAGGAGACTGTGAAGACCTTTACCAAAGAGCAGATCGAAGGCATCTTAAAGAAACTTTCCGAGGATACCGCTTATGGTATGGTTCTTCGTGCCAAAGGTATGGTAGCAGGCGCCGATGGACAGTGGATCTATTTCGATATGGTTCCGGAAGAGTACGAAGTACGTGACGGAGCACCGGAATTCACCGGAAGAATCTGTGTCATCGGTTCCAAATTAGCAGAAGATAAGCTGGCAGAGCTGTTCGGACTGTAAAAATACAAAGTAGCTGCGAAAATTACGGTCCGCAGGGTACCTGTGAACTGTAGTGAAGCTGCCGCATCAGAAACAAAATCCGATGTGGCAGCTTTTTTCTTGATTTAGAGACAAAGCAAAAGGCACGCCCGGAATCTCAGCCGCAAAAGCAAGTGCAGAAAGATTCCGGGAGTACGTCAAAGACAACGGAGGTACAAAATGTACGAAGAAGACGAAGTAGAAATTCCGATTTATCTCATAACAGGATTTCTGGAGAGTGGAAAAACCTCTTTTATCAATTTTACCGTAGCACAGGACTATTTCCAGATCGACGGACCAACCCTTCTGATCACAACCGAAGAAGGTGAAGTAGAGTACGACGAAAAAGAACTGCTCAAACACAACACCGTCCTGGAAATCGTAGAAGGACCAGAGCAGTTTACCCTGGATTACCTGAAAAAACTGAACCGCAAATACCGCCCGGAGCGAATCATTCTCGAATACAACCCGCTCTGGAGCGTAAAAAAATCTCGAAGAAATGGAACTGCCGCGCGGTTGGGGCATCGTACAGGAGATCGTGACCGTCGACGCAAGCTGCTTCCAGATCTATATGCAGAACATGAAATCCGTCTTCATGGAGATGGCAAAAAATGCCGATATGGTCATGTTCAACCGCTGCCGTCCGGAAGATCCGCTTCCATCCTTCCGCCGCAGCATCAAAGTAGTCAACCAGGCGTGCGACGTTCTGTTTGAGAATGAAGAAGGCGAAATTGACAACATTTTTGAGGATCAGATGCCGTTTGATACCGATGCCGATGTGATCGAAATCGACGATGCCGATTACGGAATCTGGTATGTCGATATGGGCGACAACCCGGAGCGTTACGAGGGCAAGACTGTTCATTTCCGCGGTATGGTATTAAAGAGCAAGGATGTCGGAGCCGATTTCTTTGTTCCGGGTCGTATGGCAATGACCTGCTGTGCAGATGATACTTCTTTTATCGGCTATGTCTGCAAATGCGCAAGCGCCAAATCTCTCGTAATGGGTTCCTGGGTTGACGTGACTGCAACGGTAAAATGGGGCTATATGAAGGTTTACGATGGCGAAGGCCCGGTTCTGTATGCAAAAGAAATCAAACCGGCCAAGAAACCGGAGAGCGAACTGGTATACTTTAACTAAACATTGCCGAAGCATTTCAGCGAATAAAAGAGCAGGAAAAAGGCTGCTCTTTTGTTCGTGTTCTTTCTTTATGACAGATGGAAAAACAATATATCATTTTTCGGTGCGGCGAAGCAGCTATTCGGTTATGCGCAAGTAGCGAAGTGGATGGAGAATATCCGTTTTGACCGTGACGTGAACAAAAACTGCGCCGGAAAATGGTCTGATGACAGGAGAATTTATGTATATTATAGTAGGTCTGGGAAATCCAACGCGCCAGTACGAAGGGACGAAGCACAATGTCGGATTTGATACCATCGATTATCTGATCGATGAATATCAGATCCCTTCCTCCGGTACAGGCCACAAGGCTCTGTTCGGAAAAGGCATGATCGCAGGTCAGAAGGTTATCGTTGCAAAGCCGATGACGTATATGAATCTGAGCGGTGAGTCTGTGCGGGAGCTGGTGAACTATTACAAAGTGGATCCGGAGAGCGAGCTGATCGTGGTTTACGATGATATCAGCCTGGCGCCGGGACAGATCCGTATCCGCAAAAAAGGAAGCGCGGGCGGCCACAATGGCATCAAAAACATCATCGCCAATCTTGGCACCGACCATTTTATGCGTGTGAAGGTCGGCGTCGGTGAGAAACCGAAAAACTGGGATCTGGCGGACTACGTGTTAAGTCCGTTTACGAAAGACGAACGTCCCCTTGTAAATCTGGCGATCGAGCATGCGGCAAAAGCAATCGAGCAGATGCTGAACGGGGATGTGGACGCAGCTATGAATGAGTATAACCGCAAATCTGCAAACCCGGCAGAGTAAGGAAAATGAAAGCGTTATTAGAACCGATCAAAGAAATTGCCCGTTTTGACGAGCTGTTCCGTGATCTGAAAAAAGGAACCGCAGGTGTGACGGTGATCTCGGGCTGTCTGGAAAGCCAGAAAGCCCACATGATTGCAGGTCTCTCCGAGGATGCCCCGGTGCGGCTTCTGATCGCGGAAAATGAATTAAAAGCAAAAGAATTATATGAGGATTACCGGCTGTACGATGCGGAGACGCTGTATTATCCGGCGAAGGACCTGATTTTCTATCAGGCAGACATTCACGGAAATCTGCTGATCCGGCAGCGGCTTCAGGTGATCCAGGCACTTCTTGAGCGGAAGGAAGTTACCATCATCACCAGTGTAGGGGGATGTATGGACTTTCTTCTGCCTCTTGGCGTGTTCGAAAAACATTGCATCCATCTGCGCAATGACAGCGAACTCGATCTGGATAAAATAAGAAAAGAGCTGGTGCGGCTCGGCTATGAGAGTACCTTTCAGGTGGAGTCGACCGGCCAGTTTTCCGTCCGCGGCGGCATTCTCGATATTTATCCGCTGACGGAACAGAACCCGATCCGGATTGAGCTCTGGGGCGATGAGATAGATTCCATCCGAAGCTTCGATGCGGAGAGCCAGCGGTCGATTGAAAACCTCGAGGAAATCACAATCTATCCGGCATCGGAGCTGATTTTAACAGAGAATACGATTGCGCGCGGTGTGAAAGCGATTAAAAAAGAGGCAAAAGCGCAAAGCACAAAGTTCCGCGACAAGATGATGACGGAGGAAGCGGCGCGTATCCGCCATGCGGCAGAGGAAATCTGCGATCAGATCGGCGAGGGCGAAATTCTGCAGGGAGCGGAGCAGTATCTTCATTATTTTTATCCGGAGACCGTCTCGTTTCTTGAGTATCTGCCGGAGAACAGCCGCATTTTCCTCGATGAGCCGAACCGCATCATCGAGTGTGCCGATGCGCTGGAAGCAGAATTTCAGGAGAGCGTGAGCCACCGTCTCGAAAAGGGATACCTCCTGCCGGGACAGGCGAAGCTGATGTGCAGTACGGCGGAGCTTGTGGCAAAACTGAACCGCCGCGGCTGTGTTGCCGTATCGCTGATGGAGCCGCAGAAGGGCGAGTGGAATATCCGTGACGAATTCAGTGTGACGGTGAAATCGGTCAATTCGTATAACAATCAGTTCCCGCTTCTGGTAAAAGATCTGAAATCCTGGAAAAAAGCGGGTTACCGTATTGTACTGGCGAGTCCGTCGCGGACGAGGGCGCAGCATCTGGCAGAGGACCTGCAGAATGAGGAGATTCCGGCCTTCTACAGCGAGAATGCGGAGCGTGTTCTGAAACCGGGCGAGGTCATGCTGATCCACGGCGCGGCCCGCAGAGGCTTTGAATATCCGATGCAGAAATTTGTGCTGATTACAGAGACGGATATTTTTGGAAAAGAGAAGAAGAAAAACCGGAAGAAATCGGAGTATTCCGGTCAGAAAATCCAAAATTTTGCGGATCTTTCGATCGGTGACTATGTCGTGCACGAGAGCCACGGTCTTGGTATTTACCGCGGTATCGAAAAAATTGAGATGGACCGCGTAACGCGTGATTACATGAAAATCGAGTATGCGGGCGGATCGAACCTCTATGTGCTGGCCACCCAGCTTGATACGCTGCAGAAGTATGCGTCCGGCGAAGCTGCAAAGGTGCCGAAGCTGAATAAAATCGGCGGTCAGGAATGGAATAAGACGAAAACACGGGTTCGCCATGCGGTAAAAAATATTGCACAGGATCTCGTGAAGCTGTATGCCGAGCGGCAGGCGTCATCCGGCTATCAGTTCGGAAAGGATACGATCTGGCAGAAGGAATTTGAGGAACTGTTTCCGTTTGAGGAGACGGACGATCAGCTTGCGGCGATCGAGGCGACAAAGGCGGACATGGAGAGCAAAAAGATCATGGACCGCCTGATCTGCGGCGATGTCGGATACGGCAAAACCGAGGTTGCAATCCGTGCAGCGTTCAAGGCAGTACAGGAGAGCAAACAGGTCGTCTACCTCGTTCCGACCACTATTCTGGCACAGCAGCATTACAATACGTTCGTTGAGCGCATGAAGGACTTTCCGGTGCGCGTTGATCTTCTGTGCCGGTTCCGCACGCCGGCAGAGCAGAAAAAAACGCTGGAGGATCTGAAAAAAGGACTCGTGGATATTGTCATCGGAACACACCGCGTTCTGTCGAAGGACGTAAAGTTCAAAGATCTTGGCCTTCTGATTGTCGATGAGGAGCAGCGGTTCGGCGTGACGCATAAAGAAAAAATCAAACAGCTGCAAAAAAATGTGGATGTTCTGACACTGACGGCGACGCCGATTCCACGTACCATGCACATGAGCCTGATCGGCATCCGGGATATGAGTGTGCTCGAGGAAGCACCGCAGGATCGCCAGCCGATCCAGACCTTTGTCTGTGAATACAATGAAGAAATGGTCCGCGAGGCGATTAACCGTGAACTTGCGCGGGGCGGGCAGGTTTACTATGTCTATAACCGCGTCCAGTCGATTGCGGATATGGCGAACACGATCCAGAAGCTCGTGCCGGATGCAAATGTAGGCTTTGCGCACGGACAGATGAAAGAGCGTGAGCTGGAAAAGATCATGTACGGCTTTATCAACGGAGAGATCGATGTGCTCGTGTCAACAACGATCATTGAGACAGGACTCGATATTTCGAATGTCAATACCATGATTATCCATGATTCCGACCAGATGGGACTGTCACAGCTCTATCAGCTCCGCGGCCGCGTCGGACGGTCGAACCGGACTTCCTACGCATTTCTGATGTACCGCAGAAACAAGATGTTGAAGGAAGTGGCGGAGAAGCGTCTCCATACGATCCGTGAATTTACGGAGATGGGAAGCGGCTTTAAAATTGCAATGCGTGATCTTGAGATCCGAGGCGCCGGAAATCTGCTGGGCGCAGAGCAGTCGGGCCATATGGAATCGGTTGGATACGATCTCTATTGTAAAATGCTCGCAGAGGCTGTCCAGGAGGCGAAGGGCATCGCACCGGCAGAAGCGTTCGAGACAACGATTGATCTGAATGTCAGTGCCTATATTCCGGACAGCTACATCAGCAACGAGTCTCTGAAGCTTGACACCTATAAGCGAATTGCGGCGATTGAAAATAAGGAAGAGTATGAGGACATGACGGAGGAGCTGACCGACCGCTTCGGGGAACCGCCGAAAAATGTACAGAATCTTCTGGCTGTTGCAGAACTGAAAGCGCTGGCGCACTGTGCGTATGTGACGGAGCTGAAACAGATGGGCGATTCGGTACGAGTCACCTTACAGCAGCATGCAAAAATCGATGTGGCGCGGATTCCGGAGCTGCTGCAGAAATACCGAGACGAACTGAAATTCCAGATGGAGTCGCTGGCGTTTGTCTACACGCCGCGGCGGAGAAATTCAAAGGAAAAGATCGATCTGCTGGAGAAGAGCCATGCACTGGTGGAAGATCTGCTGCAGATCACACAGGAGTGAAATACTCGCATAACCACAAGATCGTGTGAAAAAGGCGTGAACAGGGAAGAAAAAAGTTGCCCTGTATCAACAAAAAGGGTATAATAGGAAAAGCGTTTATAAAAATCGATGCAGGACCGGAAATTCGAACGTGTAAAAAGAAAAACTCTTTTTGAGCATACATTTCGCCCTGCATGAGGAGGAAGTAATGAAAAATTTAAAAGCAAAAGCAGTCTGCGTTATGCTGAGTGCTTCGATGGCAGCGATGGGACTGACTGGCTGCGGTTCCGACAATGTGGACGGAACAAAAACGGCAATTACTGTAAATGACGAGTCGATTACACTCGGACAGGCAAATTTCATGCTGAGATATCAGCAGGCAACCATGTACAATTATTATTCCAAGATGTACTCGATGTACGGAATGCAGATGCCGTCTGAGATGTACGACAAGGAAGGCGACGATGGAAAGACTACCGGGGAAACGTTCAAGGAGCAGTCTCTTGATACGATCGAAAAAGAGCTTCTGATGCGGCAGCACGCAGAGGAATACGGAATTTCCCTGACAGACGAGGAAAAACAGCAGGCGAAAGAGGCTGCACAGGCATTCGCAGATAAGAACGGTGACGATGTGATGAAAAAGCTGCACGCAACCGTTGAGGACATCCAGGATGCACTGGAGCTGTATGTTATTCAAACCAAAATTTATGATCCGATCATCGCAAATGTAGATACCGAGGTATCCGATGAAGAGGCAAAGCAGACCTCCATCAGCTACATCACGGTATCCACAGCAGGAACCGAGAAGGATGACGATGGAAAAACGATTGATTTGACGGACGAGGAAAAAGCGGCAAAGAAAGAAATCGCACAGAGATTCCTGGATCTCTTAAAAGAGTCTGAGGATCCTGCAGCCGCATCGTTTACCGATCTGCGCAAGGAGCTGAACGATCAGTTAAATGCGGAGAATACCGCAGATTCCACCGATTCTGCCGACAGCTCCGATGAGAGCAGCTCTTCTTCCGATGCTTCCGACACAAGCGCATCCGACGCTTCAAGCGCGAGCACATCGAGCAGTTCCGCCAGCGATTCCTCCTCTGAGGTTTCTTATCTGACCTCTTCCGAGACATCCTTTGGAACCGGATCGGAGAAAGACGATGACGATACCTGTTCTCTTGGAGATAAAGTAGCGGAAGAAGCAGCAAAGCTGAAGGATGGCGAGTATTATGACGGTGTCATCGAAGGCGACGATGCATATTATGTGATCCGTGTAGATAAAGCATTCGACGAGGACAAAACCGAGTCCAGAAGACAGACTATCATTTCCAACCGCAAATCGGATAAGTACAACGATACATTGGATGGATGGGTAAAGGAGAGCGATATCAAGGTCGCATCCAACTGGAAAAAACTTGAAGTAACGGACGCAGATCTGTATACGATGACAGTTGACAGCGCTTCTACAGATTCCACAGATGGAACCACAACCGACAGTACAACAACGGACAGTACCGCAACGGACAGTACAACGTCTGACAGCACGACATCAGGCAGTACCGAAACGACATCGACAAGCAGCACAGGCACTGCTTCAACGTCTTCAAGCACTGCAGAATAAAAGCATACGATACAGGACAAACGGCAGCCGGATCCGGGAGAGGGGTCCGGCTGCTGTTTGTGTCTGAAAATATTTTGGAACAAAAAAAAGAAAATAATAGGGAATTTGTAGAATAAATTGACAATAGTAAGAAGCTTATTTAAAATGAAATTACAACCAGAGTGTATCTCGCAAATTGCGGAAATAATTTTTCGGACACGCTCTAATGTTCAGGCGAAAACGATGTACCAGGAAAGAAGGTGGAGAAATGAAGAAGGCAGTAATTTCCGTACTTGTCGGTACAGCAGTATTGGCTTTCGTTGCGTGTGGAAAAAATGCTGCAACGGAAAACAGTTCCGATTCGGGTGTTTCAACGGTATCGGCATCCTCGCAGGTGGAAAATGGACAG
>ENA-OQCZ01000322-OQCZ01000322.1-human-gut-metagenome-genome-assembly--contig:-NODE-322-length-13604-cov-2.947837_pt1 | contig 13604 bp, 18 predicted proteins | sample MGYA00242505_ERZ504594 | MGnify/ENA primary metagenome ERZ504594 (study PRJEB26092, sample SAMD00036329) | human gut metagenome | host: Homo sapiens | study: EMG produced TPA metagenomics assembly of... | reverse complement strand
GTGTGGACCCGAACTTCAAGGACGCGGAACTTCAAGCGAAATTCGGTGTCATGGGCGCCGAATCCTTGATCGACGTCCTTTTGAAGCCTGGCCAGTTCGTCGATCTTCTTCTGGGTGTCCAGGAAGTCAACGGCTTTTCTGACGACGTGAACGAACTTCGCGAAGAAGCAAAAAACTAATCACCGGTGGAGGTGTGGACGCTGACGCGGACGGCGAAGCTGTCTACGCACATTACGCCTTGCACCGGTTGAAAATCCTTCCCAGTACGCTTGTAGCCCTTCCACTTCGGGAACGGGCTTTTATTTATGCTTCGATTGACCTTCAAATCGAAAAGGAAAAGAAAGAAGCGCAAAATGCGAAACGGAAAGGCAAGAAAGGAAGGTGATGAACCGTGGCCGGTGTCGCTACACAAATGACCATTCGCGACGGTATGACTTCGAAGCTGAACCGAATCTTTCAGGCAGTATCGAGGACAAACCGCGCCCTGGGAAACCACGGACGCACTGTCGGACCAGGTGAACCCTGGGGCCAACTTTGACAGGGCGGCTTCGGCCGCCGGTCGCGCTTCCAGCCAGGTTGATAATTTCAACAATCGCCAGCGCCAGTCAGAGGAAGGCGCCCGAAAGGTCGCTTCCGCCTGGGGCCTTGTAAAAAAGGCTATTGGTTCAGCCCTGGCGGCGATCAGTGTCCAAAAGGTGATCGAACTTGCGGACAGTATGACGTCGACCAGGGCCAGACTGGACATAATGAACGACGGACTTCAAACCACGGACGAATTACAGTCTATGATTATGAAATCCGCCAACCGGTCCCGCGCCGCCTATCAGACAACGGCTGACGCCGTTTCGAAAATGGGTATCATGGCAAAGGACGCCTTTTCAAACAATGACGAACTGATCAAGTTTACAGAATTGATCAACAAACAGTTCACGATCGCCGGCACTTCGGCCGCCGGTATCGACGCGGCTATGTTACAGCTTACACAGGCCATGTCTTCCGGTGTCCTTCGTGGTGAAGAATTGAACAGCGTCTTCGAACAGGCGCCGACAATCATTCAGACGATCGCGGACTATCTTGACGTACCTATCGGCAAAATTCGCGATATGGCCGCCGACGGTCAGATCACTTCGACGATCGTCAAAAATGCCATGCTGGCGTCTGCTGACGAAATCAACGCGAAGTTTGAAGCTATGCCTATGACCTTCGCCCAAGTCTGGACAATCGCGAAAAATATCGCCCTGGAAGCCTTCACACCTGTTATTCAGGCGATCGGTTCCGGCGCACAATGGATTTATGACAACTGGTCCACTATCGCCCCGATCTTCTGGGGCCTGGCCAGTGCCGCCCTTGCCTATGCTGTGGCGCTGGGAATCCAGACGGCCGCGACCTGGATCGCAGACGGAGCCGCGAAGGCTTTCTTTACGACGCTTCTGACGAATCCGCTTTTCTGGATCGCCCTTGCGGTCGGCGTTGTCGTCGCCGCGCTTTACAGAATGATTCAGGCTGTCGGCGGCGTGAAAAACGCCTGGGAAATCTGCAAAGCTGCCCTTGTGGTCGCCTGGGCGGCCTTGAAGGTAGCGTTCTTTGCAACCTATAACTGGATCGCGAACCTGATTGACAAGCTGAAACTATGCTGGCAAAGGGCCGGCGTGGCCATATCCGGATATATGGGCGATATGAAAGTAAACGTCCTGACAATCCTTCAAAATATGGTCAACGGCGCGATCGACATCATAAACAAGTTTATCGGCTTACTGAACAAAATTCCTGGTGTCAGCATTGACGCGGTCGAACAAGTAACCTTCGCCACAACTGCGAAGGCGGAAAACGAAGCCGCGAAGCAAGCCAGAGCCGACGCCTTGAACAAGTACGAATCGGACATCAAAGCCGCACAGGCCCAGCGTGACGCCACCTATTCAGCGGCGAAGAAAGAACTTGCTGACGCTACGGCCGCACTGTCTAAGACCTACGCCAACGCCAAAGCGGAAGCCGCACAGGCAAAGTCTGACGTCGGCGCCACGGACTGGAATGTCGACGGGACAAACGACGTCGGGAAAGTCGATTCTGTGGGATCGGTCGGAAAGATTGACAGCGACGTAAATATCGCCGATGAAGACCTGAAATTCCTTCGCGACGTGGCCGAAATGCGCTATGTCCAGAACTTCGTCACTTGACGCCGACTGTGGCTGTCGAAGCCCAGATCAGCGAAAAGGTCGACGTCGACGAAGTCGTCGAACGAATCGAAAGCAAGCTGGAAGACGAATTCACAGCGGCGGCGGAAGGAGTGTATAACTAATGAGCAACTACCGAATGACACTGATCGTCGGTGGACGGGAAATCAACATTCCCGTCCTTCCGGCGAAACTGAACATGTCTTCGCCTGGGAAAACGAGCGCGTGACAGTGCTTGACCTGGGTGAAGTCCTTCTTTTACGCAAAAAGGGCCTTCGGATTCTGTCCTGGGAAAGTTTCTTTCCGGCCGATTCCGCGCCGTACACTACCGGACAGGTTCGGGACCCTATTTCTATTATTCAGGCAATCCAGAAAGCCAGGGACAGCAAAATGCCGGTCCGCTTCCTGATAACGGGAACAGACCTGGACTGTAATATTCGAATGGGAATCGAATCCTTCGAATACGAAGAACGGTCCGGCGAACTGGGCGACCTGTACTATACGATCAAACTGTACGAATGGAAAGACACGTCGCCGAAGAAAATCGTTCTTCCGGAAAAGAAGAACACACCGGCGAAAACCCAGGACCCGGCCAGAGCCGGAAAGCCTGAAAAGAAATCGAAAACCTATACGGTCAAAAAAAGCGACTGCCTGTGGAATATCGCAAAGAAATTCTATGGCAAGGGAAGCGACTATACAAAAATCTATAACGCCAACAAGGGGACGATCGGAAAGAACCCGAATCTGATCTACCCTGGCCAGGTTTTCACAATTCCATAATGGCCATTCGTATTCAATACCAGAATAACGTCACAGGCGCGGCGTTCGATATAACGACGCTTGTCAGCGGCGCGAAATGGTCGACAAAACGGTCCGGTTCCCCCGCTTCCCTGGAACTGACCGCCATTGTCAACGACGAAATACAGTGGAGCCACGGCGGAATCGTCACCCTGTTAGACGATAAAACCGGACTGTTTTATGGCTACGTCGTAAAAATCAGCCAGAACGAAAAGGAACAGGTTCAGATCACGGCTTACGATCAGACCTGGTATTTGAAGAAAAACAAGGACACCTATGTTTTCAAGGGGAAACGTGCGGATCAGGTATTGAAGCAGATCGCCGAAGACTTCAAATTGAAAACCGGAAGCCTGGCAAACACCGGATATTCTATACCGTCTATGATTGAAGACGGCCAGACGCTTTTCGACATTGTCTTGAAGGCTATCGACTACACCCTGATCAATACAGGAAAAATGTTCGTCCTGTGGGACAACTTCGGGAAACTGACCTTGACAGACGTCGAAACGGCGAAGCTGGACCTTTTTGTCGGCGACGGCAGTCTGGCGACCGGCTTCACCTACGAATCAGAAATTGATTCCGAAGCCTACAACAAGATCAAGCTGGTCAAGGACAACAAGAAGACCGGAAAACGTGACGTTTACATCTTCCAGGATTCTAAAAATATGACCTTGTGGGGTATTCTGCAAGACTATGAAGTGGTTGACGAAGACATGAACGAAGCCCAGATCAAGAAACGCGGCGGACAAATGTTGGAACTATACAACAGACCGAAGCGGTCTTTCAGCGTCAGCGCAATCGCGGACCTGTCAGTCAGAGCCGGCCGCGCCTTGTATATCGGGATCGGCGCCGTGGGCGTGAAATCCTTCTTCATAGTCGAAGAAGCCACGCACGACCTTTTGAAAGAAACAATGTCCTTGAAATTAAAGGTGGTGTAATATGGGACTTCTTGAAACTATGAAACAAGTCGCACAAGCGACCAACGACGCCGGTATGCCGACGGCTTTTCTGTTCGGTTCCGTGACGAAGACGTCGCCCTTGACGATCCGCGTCGACAACCGGTTCGACATATCCGGCGACGCTATTGTGGTTATGAAGGAATTCCAGGCCGGCTTCTATCCTACCCACTACCACACCGGCGTCAAGGGTAGCCCTTCCACCGAAGAAAAATCAGGCGGAAGCGGCGACGCGTCCTTCGCGGCACATTCCCACACCTTGAAAGGCAACTACCAGACCAACACCGACGCAAAGTCCGAATATTATTATGGCCTGGCCGTCGGTGACAAAGTGGTCCTTCTGCGAAATGCTGGCGGACAGGCGTTCCTTGTCCTGGGAAGGGTGTGATTTTATGATACCGAACGCGTTAAACGTAACGATCGGCGAAGACGTGGAGGTTCAGACCGCCGCCGAAGCGCCGACAAGAACATTCAAAATCGACTTCGACGCCGGCCGCGTCGGTGGCTTCTGTGACGAAACGGAAGCTATGAAACAGGCCATTTACAAGATACTGCAAACAGAGCGCTTCGAATACCTGATCTATTCCTGGAATTACGGAATTGAACTGAACGCCGTTGTCGGGAAAAGCTTTCAAGTGTTTGCAAGTGAAATAAAACGTGTAATTCGCGAAGCCCTTCTGGCAGACAGCCGGATCACCGACGTCACAGACTTCGAAGTGGCCCAGATTGACAAAAGAACCGCTTCCGTGAAGTTCACGGCCGAAACTATCTTCGGCGAAATACCTATTGAAAGCGAGGTGAACGTGAATGTATGAGGATATGACCTTCGAAAACATTATGGACCGCTGTCTGGACCGCGTGTCTTCTTCTATCGACAAACGCGAAGGTTCCGTCGTATATGACGCCATAGCGCCGGCGGCGGCCGAACTGGCGATCATGTATATCGAACTGGCCTACCTTATGGACCGCGCTTTTCCTGATACGGAATCCGGCGACGACCTGACAAAGAAAGTCCGTGAAAGAAGTATCTTCCGAACACCGGCAACCGCCGCAATTCGAAAGGGCTATTTTGAAGACGGAAACGGCGCCGCTATGGACGTACCGATCGGAACGCGTTTTTCCGGCGATAACTTGAACTATACCGTCACCGAAAAGATCGCAACCGGACAGTTTCGCCTTGTGTGTGAAACGCCAGGCGCGGCCGGCAACCAGTACCAGGGGAACCTTTTCCCGATCGACTACGTGGAAGGACTGGGCGCGGCCAGGCTTGCGGACATTCTGATCAACGGTGAAGACGAAGAAAGCGACGAAGACCTTCTTGACCGCTATATGGACAGCTTACAGGCCCAGGCATACGGCGGAAACAAAGCCGACTATAAAACAAAGGTCGAACTTCTTCAAGGCGTCGGCGCCGTCAAAGTGTTCCCTGTATGGAATGGCGGCGGAACCGTGAAGATCGTCTTTGTAAATAGTGACTGGGGAATCCCTTCTTCTGACCTTGTCAACAGCGTTCAAACAGCCGTCGATCCGGTTCAGAACCAGGGCGTCGGTGACGGTATCGCCCCGATCGGACACGTCGTCACAGTCGAAGGTGTGACCGGAACCACGATCAACGTGTCTTTCACGCTGACTTTTTCCGGTTCGTCCACCTGGTCGACCGTCGAAACGTCTGTGAAGAAGGCTATTCAGGACTACTTTGACAGCCTGGCCAAAACCTGGGACGAACAAGAAAACCTTGTCGTCCGCGTCAGCCAGATCGAAACGAAGGTCCTGAACGTCGAAGGCGTGATCGACATCACCGGAACCAAAATCAACGGCGGAACACAGAATATTTTCCTGGCTTCAAATGCGATTCCGGTCCTGGGGGTGGTGACAAATGGTTCTTAAAGAATACTGGCCGCGCTGTCTGCAAGAACTGATCGAATTTCAGCAGATCGCCAACGCGGAACAACCTGAATTTGAAAAGGTCGTCAGTGACGTAAAATCGGCCGCTGACGACTTCTTTCTGGTGTCCCTGTCCGAATATGGGTGCGAACGCTGGGAAAAGATTTTGGGGCTTTCTGCGGCGCCTGGGGACACAGTACAGGACCGCCGCGACCGAATCCTGATTAAGTACCTGGATCAGCTTCCCTATACTTACAGGACCCTTTTTGAAATACCTTGCAACGATCAGCGAAGACTTCACAGTCACCCTAAACGAAAACGCCTACGACCTATATATCAGAATCCGCCTGGAAGGCTACGCCCAGCGCGACGCCCTGGCGGCGACCCTGGGACAAATGATTCCGGCGAATCTGGTTCTCCGCTTGCGGACGGATATTCCACAAGACGACCAACCGGCCAAAACGGCCGCTTGTTCCGCTATGGCTACAATGAACCGGCACAAATACACGCCGGCAACGTAAGGAGGAAAAACGAATGGCAAAATTCAAGTCCATTGTCACGGACGGCGGAAGCGAAGCCCTAACGGCCCTTATCGCGTCCGGACAAAAATTGATACTGACACGCGCGGCCGCCGGAAGCGGCGTCGCCCAGGTCAGCCCGAATACATTGACCGATCTTGTAAACGCGGAAAACGTCAGCGCCAGCCTGTCCGAAAAGGAACTGGTCGAAGGTTCGCCTTCGATCATGCAAATTCCGGTACAGGTGACGAACGAAGGTCTGGAAGCGAATGTCTGGATCAGGGAAATCGGCATCTTCGGCCTGGACATCAGCGGAAACGAAATTCTTTTCTGTTATGGCTGGCTTGACGGCGAAGACAGCGACAACGTCCTTCCGGCGACAACCTTTGAAGAAGACGCCGACACGGTCCATATTCACGACCTGGCCGTCTTTATCACCAACCAGGAAGCGGCGGCCGTGTCTGTCCAGGTGGGCGTCGGTTCCTTCGTGACAACCGCACAAATGACCGCATACGCCGCGCCTTTGCTTCACACCCAGGCCGCGACAACGATCAACGAAACGACCGGCGAAACCACGGAACAGGTTCAACGACGCCAGGACAACGATATTCAGTCGATCCTTGAACAGTTGAACACCGGATTCACCGGAACAACCGTCACACACACTTTCGTTTCTGCACAGCTTCAATACTGGAAAGGCTACGACGGAACAGGAATTCCGGAAGGTATTCTGGATCAATCCCTGAACCGTCTTTATTTATGACCAGAATCGGCGCCACGCCGTCGGAAACGTCTTGCCTTATATCGAACCTATTCACGGAAATTCGGCCCGTCTGTGGCCACTGTGAGGGCGACAGCGTGGTTCTGTGTGGCGTAACCTACGAAGGACAGGAAGAAACCGTCGTCCTTCGTGATTATGGCTTCGACTATTCCGGCGATCCGGAAACCGTCGAAAATATCCGAAAGCGAAGGTGTATCTATGGGAACAAGAAGAAACTATCAGCGGACTTCAAATAAAAACGACAGTCCGCTTCACGTTCTTCCGGTGGCCGAAAAGCTGATCGACTACACCCTGGACCTGACCGACAACGCGAAACGCTTTCCGAAGCGCGTCCGTTTTTCGATCACAAACAAGATTCAGGGCCACGTCACGGCCATATATGACGACCTACTGGAAGCAAACGAAATATTTCCGATCCGCACAGAAGCGGACCGGACAGAACGGCTTCGTCTGCAAAAGGAGCGCCTTGACCGAGTGTAAGAAACTGCTTCACATGATCGAATTATCGAAGAAGCGAACCTATATCGACAAGGACACCTTTGACTATTGGACGAAGTTGACCCTGGACGTTAAGTTCATGACCGCGAAATGGTACAAGGCCGAACAGGACACCGCCGAAGCGATCGCCCCGTCGGACCCTATACCGGAAAAGCGTGTAAATGATATTTTAGGGGAATGGAACCCTGTTACCCCCGAAACGCCAGCAACGCGAACAATGCGCGCAATGTCAACACGGACGGCAGTCTGAACAACAACAACGCGTACAATGGCAACAATGGCGTTCGGCCGGAATTTGGTGGAAAACGCGACCGAGTAAGGCGAAGAACCTGAAAACAGAGTACCCCAACAAAGGAGGTCATTTCCTTCCGAAGTGCCGGAAAGGCCACGGTAAACACAAGATTGACGACGAATGGCCTTCCTACTGTGACGGCCGGACTGTAAGCGTCAATGAGGATTTTTATTTTGAGCGAAGACCAGACATTGAATCTTTCTGACTTCGCGAAGGTGATCGACTTTAACAGTCTATATCAATCGTATACAGAAGCGCGCAAAGGTAAACGGTGGAAATATGCGGTCTGCAAATACGAAGTGAACGTCCTTGAAAACCTTATGTTCGTTCATTTCATGTTATCAGCCCACAAATACCGCCTGTCGCCTTATAACTGCTTCATTGTGAAAGAACCGAAGGAACGGCTGATCATGTATAACAGCTTCCGCGACAAAATCGTTCAGCATAGTCTTTGCGATAATGTCCTGGAACCGTACCTTTCGAAAACTTTCATATACGACAACTACGCAAGCCAGAAAGGCAAAGGAACGCACTTCGGACTTGACCGCCTGAAATATTTCATGTCAAGGTACTACCGACAGAACGGGGCGGACGGTTGGGTCCTGAAATGCGATATTCGAAAGTATTTTTACAGTATCAATCACGACGTTCTGAAAGAACAGCTTCGCCGGCTTATCAAAGACCGCGACGTCTTGTGGCTTCTGGATATGATCATAGATTCCACCGAAGGGCCAGGAATCCCGATCGGAAACCATACTTCACAGTGGTTCGCCGTTCTGTACCTGTCCGGAATGGATCACATGATCAAGGAACGTCTGGGAATCAAAATGTACGGCCGCTACATGGACGACTTCTATTTGATTCACCCCGACAAGGACTATCTTCGTTATTGCCTGGAAGAAATCAAGAAGTATCTGGTCCCTTTAGGACTGGAATTGAATCAAAAGACGGCCATTTTCCCCTTAACCCAGGGAATCGACTTTCTGGGATTTAGGACCTATCTGACCGACACTGGAAAAGTCGTCAGAAAAGTCCGCCGTGAAAGCAAGAACCGAATCCGAAGGAAATTGAAGAAATACCGTCACCTTCTGGACGAAGGCCGGATCGACTTCGAAACGATTCTTCAATCCTATTCTTCGTGGACCGGCCACGCCGAACACGGCAACAGTTACCACTTGATCAGGAAAACGGACGACCTGTTCTTCAACCTGTTCAAGAATGAATTGGAGGGATTAACCTATGGCAAAATTACTATCCGCTTTGCCCGTTGGAAGCGTCGTCAAGTCGACGAACACGAAATACAACGGGAAAGTGATCAGGTGGATCGTGGGAACCCAGGACACGGCCAACGGCCGAACGGGCCTGGTAGCCGAGAAAATGATCACCCTGAAATGCTTCGACGCGAAGGAGCCTTCGAAAACGAACGGTGACCGCCGAAGCTACGGAAACAACCGCTATTCCCAGTCGAATATTGACCAGTGGTTGAATAGCCAGGCCGCGTCCTGGTATTCCGCGCGTCACAGCTACGACGCACCGCCGAGCAACGCCAACGTGTGGAGCAACTACAACGAATACGACACCGAAGCCGGATTCCTGTCCAACTTCGAAGCGGACTTCCGGAACGCTATCCTGGACGCCGTGATCCGTGTCGCGAAGAATACCGTCACCGACGGCGGCGGTTATGAAGACATCACCCGAAAAGTCTTCCTTCTGTCGAATACCGAAGTCGGCCTGTCCAACGAAAACAGCGTGGCCGAAGGAACCCTGTGGTCCTACTTTTCCAGCGCCGCGCGGCGCCAGTGCTACCCGACCGCCGAAGCCGTCAGCAATTCGGAATATACAAATTCCAGCCTGAACGCGTCTTCTTATTGGCGGTGGTGGCTTAGAACCCCGAACGCCGGCTACGCGGGCTATGCGCGCCTTGTCAAAGCGGGCGGCAGTCTGCACGACAACAGCGCGTACAGTGGCGACAATGGCGTTCGGCCGGCTTTGTATTTGGAATCTGGGAACCTGGTATCCGATTCAACAGACACCGACGGGGCCTATATTTTACAGTGGAACCAGCCGCCGTCTGATCCTTCTTCTATTTCCTACGGCACACCGCAAGCCGGAAACAGCCTGGTCCTTTCGACGGGCGGTTCTACCGATCCGGAGGGCGACGCCATTTCCTACGTCTGGGAAAGGAAGATTGATTCCGGCGCCTATGTCCAGTTAGGGATCACCACGGCAAAGACCTTCACCGACACAGTTCCGACGTCCGGCACGACTTACACGGCGCGCGTGAAGGCAGTCGACGCGAACGGCCTTGAATCCGGTTACTGTACCGGATCGGCGAAAACCATTTCCTACAACACGCCGCCCGTGATCAGCGGTTCGGATCAAAACCTGGGAGCGAAAACAGCGCCGTTTACATACCAGTACACGGTCACAGACGCCCAGGCGGCCACCCAGACGATCACAGTCACGGAAAAACTGACCAACGGAACCCAGACGATCACGCTTCGCACCTATACCGCGACCAGCGGCGCCCAGAATACCGTTGACCTGTCCAGTGTATGGCTTCCGCTTCTTTCCGGAACCCACGTCCTGACGATCACGGCCACCGACAGCGCCGGCGGAAGCGCAACGCGAAAGATCACGTTCAGCCGCACCGTCAGCCGTATCGCGGCGGCGCGCGCGTTCAATACGGACGCCCTGGTTCAGAAGGTCTTTGTTTCCCTTTATCCGGCGCCGATTCCGGCGGACGCTACCCTTCACCTGGAAGTCACGAACAACCCGTTCGACACTTCGCCGGTGTGGGTAGACATCACCGACAAGGCGAACAGACTTGTCCACGTCTTCACGAATACGACCGCCGCGAAAGGCTATGGTCTGGGCTATCGCTTCTATATCACGAAGGGAACCCATGAAATCGAAATCACCCAGGCGACGATCCGTTTCGCCTAAACGAAAGGAGGAATTCGAAATGTTTGACCCTACACAATGCGAAAGCGTGAGCATGGCCCAGGCAAAAGCCCAGGAAGAACAAAATCCTGTCAATGCCGCCTTGCGCGCGACTTCGATCGCCTTCGTCACTTTGGCCGAAGCCGGCCAGATCGACGACACAACCGCAACGGAAAACGTCAGCCAGTTCGCCCCCTGGACCTATCCTGTGGCGTATGCTGTCGGCAATATCCGCCAGTATAACGGTGAACTTTTCCGCTGTGTTCAGGCCCACACTTCACAAGCCGACTGGACGCCTGACGCCACCGCTTCCCTTTGGAAGAAAATCGGTGATCCGACGGAAGAATGGCCGGCCTGGTCCCAGCCGATCGGCGCCCATGACGCTTATAACAGCGGCGACAAAGTGTCCCACAACGGGAAACACTGGACATCTAACATTGACGCGAACGTCTGGGAGCCTGGCGTCTATGGCTGGACGGAGGTGACAAAATGACCGAAGGAATCATTGTCGGCGTTCTGTCGCTGATCGGTACACTGGCCGGAACTTACTTCGCAAACCGAAAGAGTTCCGACCCTTATCGCTTACCGCCTGGAACTTCTTTGAAAAGAAAGTCGACAAACACAATTCTGTCGTGGAAAGGACCTTCAAACTGGAAGAACAGGCGGCCGTTTTTGAGGAAAAAATAAAGGTCGCGAATCACCGTATAGAGGACCTGGAAAACCGGTGAAATCGCGCAAGAAGAAACGCGAATTTTCCAAAATCATTATAACCATAGTCGGAGCCGCCACGCTTGTCGTGTCGGCTTTTACTATGGCCGTTGTATGGAAAACAAGCGACACCGCGCCGCTGGCGTATCTGATCCCTTCGGTCTTCGGTGAACTGGCCACCGCGACCGGCTTCTATTTCAGCAAAGCGAAGGCCGAAAACCGGATCAAACTTCGAAAATTATATGGTCCTGAAATCTACAATGACACGAAGGAGGTATAAACGTGTTTAACGCATTACTTGAAAACCTGACAAATATCGGCTGGGCTATGCTGATCTTTCTGTGCGCATACCTGGCAAACGTCGCCTTTTCCCTGTGGTACAACATCAAAATCAGGAAGGAAGACTTCGACCGCGAAAAGCTGATCGCAAGCGGCTTGAAAATCCTTGTTTTCGTCGTTGGCCTGACGCTTCTGTGTACGGCTATTACTGCACTTCCGATTTTTGCAAACGAAGTCGGCTGGACTATTCCTGACGAATACACGGACATTTTCGCCGACCTGGTCATCATTGGCGCCGTTCTGCTTGTGTCCTGTAAATACATCAAGGAAGCCTTCACGAAGTTCGTGCTATTTTGAACACCGGTTCCGTGGAAAATGTGGAAAACGTATCGGAGCCGGAAGCAACCAACGCCGGAAATTTCCAGATCGGCTTCATGGCCGGAAATGGAGGGAACGAAAATGAGTAACAGCCCACTTGTAAGCTACACGCGCATTTCCCCGAATAAGAACAGTCCCAGAAACCACGCGATCGACACAATCACGATCCACTGTGTCGTCGGCCAGTGTTCGGTCGAAACCCTGGGGAACATCTTCGCGCCTACTTCCAGACAGGCGTCTTCAAACTATGGGATCGGCTACGACGGCAAAATCGGAATGTATGTGGAGGAAAAGGATCGTTCCTGGTGTAGTTCTTCTGCGTCCAACGATAACAGAGCGATCACGATCGAAGTCGCGTCCGATACAAAGCACCCTTACGCGGTCAATGAAAAGGCGTTCGCCGCGCTTCTTGACCTGGTGACTGACATCTGCAAACGAAACGGGATCAAGCGCCTTGTATGGTCCACCAACAAAAAGGACCGTATGAATCACCTGAACGGGTGCAATATGACCGTTCATCGCGATTATGCAAACAAGGCTTGTCCTGGTGATTATCTGTATAACCGCCACGGTGAAATCGCGGCCGAAGTCAACCGCCGCCTGGGCGCCACGGTCGAAAAACCGGCAGAAAATAAGCCAGCCACCGGCGAAGTGATCCACACCGTCAAAGCCGGCGAAACGCTGTCGAAGATCGCCAAACAGTACGGGACAACCTATCAGAAGATCGCGGCCTACAATGGGATCGCAAACGCGAACCTGATCCACGTCGGCCAGAAAATCAAGATTCCGGCAGACACCCAGGCCGTCCAGTCCTTCAAGAAAGGCGACAAAGTAAAGGTCCTGAAAGCTGTCACCTACACAGGGAAAGCCTTCAAGACCTACTACGACAAATATGACGTGATTGAAGCCGTCGGCGACCGCGTGGTCATTGGTATCGGGAAGACAGTCACAGCGGCCGTCAATGCGGCAAATCTGAAAAAATCATAACAGCAAAAGGAAAGCGGCCAGGGACATTCCCTGACCGCCTTTTTTTATTTTCCGGTGACCATTGAAAGAGCCGACACGAAAAGGTCCTGTCGCGCGACTGAAAACTGATATGTCTTCGATCCGGCCTGTACGACGACAGAGCCGTCGACAGGTGTCATCGCTGTCAATGCTGAAATCTTACATTCGAAACCGGCCTGGTTATGAATGAAGACGATCCGCCTATTCGTTAAAACGATAGCGCCCGAATAGGTGTCTGTCACTCTACGGCAATTTTGCTGACCGGTGCGGCGCGCTGCTGCGCGGTCTCGACGTGCGCCTGCGCGATGAGACCGGCGTTTCGGTCAACGTCAGCCCCACGGCGCTCGATAACGTTGTTAACGGCTGTGCCCGCGTGCTCGAGGCCAATGCGTT